>Ga0335070_10004242_pt1 | contig 16720 bp, 14 predicted proteins | sample Lox_Sample_13_FD_206722 | JGI IMG/M metagenome (GOLD analysis project Ga0335070, IMG submission 206722) | Soil microbial communities from Loxahatchee National Wildlife Refuge, Florida, United States - Lox_Sample_1.3 | ecosystem: Environmental > Terrestrial > Soil > Wetlands | place: USA... | reverse complement strand
CTTCACTGCTTCCTCTCTAAACTCCTTCGTGTACCTTCCTTGCGGAATACCTTTCATCTTGACACCTCCGTCTCTGCTTTATTTTATCTGACTTTGGTGTCCACTTTTCCCAGCCTACCTCAAGTTATTGGTTGCGAGGAGCCTGGGTTGGTCGAGGGGTTGAGAGCCGCAGAATTCCTCGTTGTCGTCGGCGCAGGCAATAACTACAACCTAGTACAAAGCGCGTGCGTCTATCCTCCGGCCCTAAGCGAGTTTAGGGACCGTATGATAGTTGTGGGGGCTCATGATTGGGAACTGTCACCGGCAGACTTCTCCAATTATGGTCCACTGGTTGACCTGCTTGCTCCGGGATGCGCTATCCCGATTTCTGGATAAGACGGGAAACCCCAGTGGCTCACTGGAACTTCCTTTGCAGCACCATTTGTCGCCTTCACGGCGGCTTTGCTGGGATCCTATAATCTCTCCGCCAGCGAGATTAAGAGTCGAATCCTCGCCACAGTAGATTTTGACGAACAGCTGGTTGACAGAACAAGCTCAGCCGGGAGTTTGAACATCGAGAACGCACTGAGTATAAAAGACGACATCCTTGTCATAAAGAACGATTCTGGAAATGCGGTTCGACTTTACGGAGAACTCAGTCCGAATCAGTCTTGGATCTGCAACCAAAACAGTGGTCCAGAATCGGTTTATGCCCCTTACGCCCCACACACAGTCGGCCGCGTGGTACCTAATTATCCGGCTCATGGGGCGATAGTGGCCAGGGTGTGGGAGCGGCCGCCCGGAAGCTTAGGAAAGCTAATCGAGCCCGTCGATTGCGGCTCCTTATCAGGCGAAGTGGTATTTCGACAAAAAAGTGCGGATTCTTCATCGCCCTTTGTTTCCTACCCATGGAGTAAAGTGGTCAGCGTCATTCCCAAACTACCCCCAATACGGTGACCCGATTGAAAGTCTCTATCAGACTGGCGGCGATTGCTTGCGGTGAGTCAATCGCAGAAGGAATATTTGGAACACATCCCATTTATCCCCACTACCTTCCCTACAAACCCCTAGTCATTTCCATGACTTCAACTTGATAACAGGATACTTTGAATCCGCCTGTCTTCACAGACTGAATCAGTTTCTCCACTGATATTTCTGTGTTCCGCAGCGTTCCTTACGCAAATAATGCCTCAAAGTCCCTCGGGGTCAGGATAGTAACCCCCTGATAGCTTTTTATCTCCAGCAGATCAGAGTCTCCTGTCACAAGATAATCCGCCTTTGCTGCCACTGCACAAGCGATAACGTTGTCATCATTAGCATCCCGGCAGATGTCCGTGATTTTGAGGTTATGCTCAATGACCTGACTGATCGCTTCCCTTATAGGTTCCATCGCCGAAGCTGATTCTTCTTGCGAGAGGCGGAATTTCTTCGAGAGTATGCGCCTAAGTTCTTTCATAATAAACGGGCACGAAATGAGTGAGAATTCGCCTGCGCGTGCCCTGTGCAATAGTTTCGAGCATATCCCTTCAGTAATAATTGCCGCTATGAGCACATTCGTATCAAATACGGCTTTCACGATATCGCTTTAAACACATCTTCTTCACTGACTATTCCACGCTTCTTTGCCTTTGGGCCGAGTTTCTTCTGCACTGCCTTGAGTTTCATTTCCCACAGGAACATACTCAGGGATTCCTTTACTATATCACTCTTGTTGCGCCCGGTAGTCCTGGCAAACCTGTCAAGCTCCTCAGACATGTTTTCCGGAAGGCTGACGGATAGTACTGTTCTCATAAGGCACCTCCTGTATTACAATACACTACAATATTGAAAATTGCAATCCTCCACCGGTTCCTCTGCCTTTGTTAGTAAGATAGGGACAAATCACATTTTTCTCCGCCATGTTTCCCACAATTCTGATGACCGTGATACGTGAATTATGAGCAGAAACAAAACATAGGGGCACTTCGCAAATAAAGTTTCTCCGCTGATAATTCTTTCACCCGGCAATTGATATCTTTCTCTCAACTGACTGATAAATAATTATTGTGCAAGAAAACACGTCAATTTCCCCTGCAAAATATGCCTAAAGAAAAGCAAGAAATGCGTAGAAATGCATCCATACTCCATGCATAATGGGCAAAGACGGTATTGTCTTCTCTGTAAACACTCTGCAGCAACCCGACAGGGTGTTGACAACTCTTTTTTTTCTTGCTATAAGCAAAGTAACTTTGTCTGTCATTTCCAGAGCTTGAGCATCCCGCAGGACACAAAGGGGGGATTTGTTTCAAACGGTAAGCAGCAACTAAGTATTTTAGAAGGAAGTGAAGTGTCGGCGACAGGCCCTTAGACAGATTGGTATAACCAACCGAAAGGAGGGGAATAGATGGATGGAATTCTACGCTGGCTGTTTCTGATTTTCTGTTTTTTTCTCTTCTGTTTTACCAGTTCTCCGGCGGACGCGGCAGAACCGTTCAAAATGACTTCATCGACGCAATTCTTGTGGGGAGATGACCTTCTCGGCAACAGCGACCCCATTTTGGCTCAGTATCTGAGATTCACGTACACCCCGGAAGGGAAGAACCTTACCGTAACAGGATACGGCAGACTCTGGTATGACTTTGGGTCAGGTGACATCATGGACAAAGGGTTTCAGGGAAAGCTCTACTACCTCCTGGCAGATTATACCCCCATAGAAAATTTATCCTTCCGCCTGGGCAGGCAGATGATTGCCTTCACCTCTTTAGACCAAACAATACTGGACGGACTGCGTGTCGACTACCACAACCTTGGACCTTTGGGGGTGACTGTCGCCGGCGGGTGGTATTCTGTCTATAGTCTGGACTCGCAGGACTTTGAACAGTCCAACAATACGGCCTGGGCGATAGACCTCCACCTCGAAAAGGTTAAGAACCTCCAGCTGGGAGTCAGCTTTGCCCAGAAATACGCGGACGGTGACCTTGCCAGGCAGGCAATCGGCATGAACATGCGGTATTCATACAAGTTCCTGAGTCTTTATGGGGATGCCAGATTCGAGTGGCTTACCAACTCATGGGACCAGGCGACCATCGGCCTGGATATCTTCCCTGCGGATGGCCTCCTCATAAAGGGTGAGTATTACCGGGCCTACCCGACCTTTGATGCAACCAGTATTTATAGTGTCTTCGCCGTTGACCATTATCAGCAGTATCTGCTGCACGCGGAGTACACCCTCGATGCCCCCGTCTCGTTTTACGGGGAGTATGCACACGAGTTGTATGAGGAAAATAGCGATGCAGACCGCTGGACGCTCGGAACCAAGTTTAGACCCCTCAAGAACCTCGCCCTCGATTTCTCGGTCGATTACCGGAATGGCTACGGCGGGAACCTCTGGGGTTTTCAGGTGGTCGGTAATTACAAAGTGATGGACAAATTGATTCTGGATGCCGGCATTCAGTATAACGAGTACAGGCGACCCGATCAGGACGGGAACCAGTTTGCGAGGAGGTACTGGGTCGCGGGAAACTGGCTCATCAGTAAAAACCTCTCGTTCACCGCCAGGATAGAGGACAATGTGAACGAGAACTTCTCGAACAATACGCTCGGCAGAATTGCCCTGAACTGGAATCTGTAGGAAGAGGAGGAAATCATGAAAACCAAAATAATCCTGACCCTGGCTATGCTCCTTATGACGGCTCCTTTTCTGCTGGCCCAGACGAACCATGCCGACTATGCGACTATGGAAATCAAGGACTGCAATGCCTGTCATAAGTCGAGCGATGTCCCCCTTAACCACGGCTCGTTCTGGGTAACCGACCATAAGCTGTATGCCCAGAAACATCCGCATAATTGCAAGGACTGCCATAAGCAGTCTTTCTGCGCGGACTGCCATTACGGCGGGGGAATTGACTCCGACCTCAATGTATCGCAATTCGGACCGGACTATATGCCGAAGAGCCACGTAACGGACTGGAGGGAGATCCATCCGATCAAGGCCTTGGACGACCCCAGGAGCTGTGAGCGTTGCCACAATGCGGTGCGGTTCTGTCAGGCATGCCACAATAAGTTCAATCCGAACGATCTGATGGTTAAGTCCCACCGCAGGGGATGGTCCGACCTGGAGGTGAAGCAGGGAGGTCCAAAGCATTCAGTCTTCAACACGGCCCAGTGCCCGACATGCCATCCGAACAGCCTGGTGCCGGCGAATCAGTGGTCTACTGCCCATGCTCAGGAGGCGAGGAGAAACCTGGCTTCCTGCCAGGCGTGCCATGCTGACGGCAATGTCTGCCTGAAGTGCCACAGCGCTGTGACAGGATTACGGGTGAATCCCCATCCGAAGAACTGGGGGAAGATCTCGGGGCGCCTCAGTTCGGCAAGCAAAAACAGTACATGCATAAAATGCCATCGATAAGGAAGGAGATAAAAATGAGAAGAAGATTATGGAAGCGGCTGGTCGTAGTCGTCATCTCGATCCTCGTACTCGGACTCATCTACGGTTGCGGGAGCAGCAGCCGGGGTTCGTCAGGGGATAACCCCGCCGAAGTTCCTGCTGTGGTCGGTTCTGAAAGCTGTATAAACACATGCCATGCCAAAACCCGGGACATAACAGGGACCCTTATCGCCGCTGCATGGCAACATACCACCCACACAACAGATGGCGGGGTGATATGCGAGGATTGCCATGGTCCTGCAGGCGAGCACTGGGGTGTAGGCCCCATTCTGTTCCCCAACCCGCAAGCAGCGCGGTGTAACGCGTGTCATGGGTTTACAGGCTTTGACGCTACCGCGCATGCAAACCCCGATCAGAGTCCGGACAAGTTCTTCTTTCAGAGTGACGCGGGCAATGGACAGGCAACCAATAGAGCGCGGGGAAGTACCACCGATCTTCCCGAGTTCTTTCCTGATGGCGTAACACCCGTAACAAAAGCCCAGCACATACAGGAATGCTCCGTCTGCCATAACCCTAACCAGCGATTCGTTTATAACAGCGGATTGGTCGCTCCCAACCCGAATAATATGCCGAACCCCGATGTTGCCTGCGCAGGTTGCCATGACGCGCATCAGCCGGAGCAGAAGGTGACGATCGCCCAGCGGAGCGCACCCGTTCCTTATCCTATATTCCGCACATTCATCGTCAACCCGGGAGGGGAGCAGAACTTCGTCGTCAGCGCGGAAACTGGAAACGAAAGCCCTACAGCCACTTCCGCTCAGCTCGCAGCCTCGTTATTCCAGCCCAACGGCGCTGTCCAACCGGACGGAAGCGTGGACATGACAAAGGTCGTCGGCACGAATAACGAACTGAACATCGAGCGCCTCTGCGCCTCTTGTCATACTGTGGGCAAGTATCTTTTCAGTCAGACCGCGACACACCAGACAGATGTTTACACGCAGTGGACGAACTCGGGTCATGGAACGAGAAACGATCCTGCTTTCGCAGAATTTTCGGCAAACCCTCCCGCATATACAAATCCGGATACTGGAATCACTTACCCTGCGGGCGGCCACCAGAGCCTGTGGCCATTCGATCTGGGGCTCGGCGGCCTGTCGTTTAACGGCCCGGGTAAAGTCGCGGCAACAGCAAGTACCTCGATGAATGCAGGGTTTGGCGGGACCAACGACAATTATCCCTGCTACAGATGTCACAACGGCATAGGTTCCATCGCATTTCAATTGAATATACAGGGGACACCCTCTGCACCGGTAGTTTTCGGCGATGAGCCGGTGGTGTGCATTACCTGTCATGATCCCCACCAGAATTATCCGGGTCTGACCATGAATCTCCGGAAGCCGGTGATGATCACGAACTATTCGACGAGTTCAATCACATTCTCGGGCAATGTCTTCCTTGACAATACGCCCGTTCCTCTGGACAAGACGGGAAACGGCACGATATGCGTCTTCTGCCATCAGGGAAGGGAGAGCGGTCTTACTCTTTACGCCACAAAGCTGGCGCCCGGCAAGACGATTACCGGTAGTTTCTTCAACCCTCATTATCTCGGCACAGCGGCGATGCTGTGGGGCGTTAATGCCTATGAGTATACCGGAAAGTCTTACAGCGCCAATGCAGCCCATCAGAGTGCAAACTGCCCCACCTGCCATATGGACAATCCGACAGCGGATAACCTAAACGGCGGCCATACGTGGTGGCCGAATGTCGCAACCTGCAATGTCTGCCACGGAGCCGCAAATCTCGGTCCTATCGCAGCTGACCCGGCTTCGGACCACGGTCCTGCGAGCCCGGATGTCGCCATCTACAGGGCAAATTTCGACACGAACAATTACACTGGCGATGTGAACGGTGCGTCGCTGTCCATAGCCGATTCAATCCGGGTCCTTCAGCAGAAAGTTATCGCATTGTTCCTGGCAAATGGCATCGAGTATGACGACCTGAATTATCCTTACTTCTTCAAGGCAGGGCAGCCGCACACCAATGCGAATGCATTCACAGCCTGGACACCTTCCCTATACAGGGCGGCCTTCAATCTTTCATTCACCGTAAAGGGGCTACCTTCCGCTGCAACTTCCCAGGCGAACGTTCCGAATAATTCCGCGGCGGTCCACGACTACAAGTACATTATCCAGTTGCTCCTGGACGGTATTGAAGACCTGTCCGGCGCTCCTCTTGCAGACGCATTCAGACCTGCAGGGACGAGACCCGCAACCGTTTACGGTCCGGGCCAGTAGTACGATGTAGAGTTTGTTGAAGGGACTTAAGCCCCGGAGCGATCCGGGGCTTTTTTGCCTAGCCGGGACCCTTCAGAGGTGCGGCGTGAGGCGTCCGGATCTAAGGCAAGATTGAGGGTTATATGGGGGTCCGTGTATGCGGACTCCTCCCGACCTTCCGATACAGAGTGTTATTAGTGACCATAAGCGTTGAACCTCCCGGGAATCAGTTGAATAAGTCTCCCCTCTGATATGTTTCTCACCAGGCAATGAATATCCCTGTAATGTAACCAGCATATTCTTTGCTCAAAAGATTTATCAAAAGTAACACATTAATGTTTTTATCTCGACTGGCTGATTAATAATTGTTGTGTGAAAAAACCATCACATCTCCCTGCAAAATATGCCTAAAAAAAAGCAAGAAATGCGTAGAAACTTGGTTACAAATATAGGAGAATGATCGAAACTCAGGAGCGAAGACCCATTGAAAGGAGGCTCATCATGGCAGGAAAAAGGAAAGTTGTTTCGACTAAGAGAAGTGTGACAAAAAGGCTCGGTTACGGCTGGGTGCCTGATTTGCCCGATCATCGGGACATATTATATAGCATGGTTCGCAAGGTGCCTGCTGTACTGCCTCCTTCCGTTGACCTCCGCCCAGGGTGTTCAAAAATTGAAGATCAGGGGAATCTCGGCAGCTGTACCGGCAATGCCCTTGTCGGTGGATTGGAGTTTTTGGAACGGAAAGACAAAGTCCCCTACGCTGAATTGAGCAGGCTGTTTGTTTATTATAACGAGCGCGTTATCGAACATACCACGAAAGTTGATGCGGGTGCGATGATCCGTGACGGAATCAAGACGCTTGTCAAACAAGGCGTATGCACTGAAAAGAAATGGCCTTATCGAGTATCGAAATTCAGCGCGAAGCCAAGCCCGGCATGCTACAAGGAGGCCCTTGGTCATCAGATTACCTCATACCAGCGCATCCTGACACTCGACGAGATGCGCACCTGCCTTGCCGATGGATTCCCGTTTGTGTTCGGCTTTACCGTGTATGAGAGCTTTGAGTCGCAGCAAGTCGCCAGGAGCGGGATAGTGCAAATGCCGCAGCCGAGCGAGCGTGTAGTGGGCGGACACGCGGTGCTTGCAGCAGGTTATGATGATTCCGCTAAGAGATTTATCGTGCGCAATTCATGGGGAGAAGGATGGGGGATGAAAGGCTATTTTACGATTCCCTATGACTATGTTGCGGACAGAAATCTGTCCGATGATTTCTGGACAATCCGCCGGGGGGAACAAATGTAGATTTTCATCAATGCCATCGATATGACTGGAACTGCGATGCAACATAGGGCCTAATAATGGCCGAGACTAGATTTTCGCCGGTAACTTTATTATCTCTTCGACCTTCCTGATAAAGTCGTGAACAGCAAAAGGCTTCTGGATAAAGTTGACGCCTTCGCTGAGTGCGCCATTATGCACAATGACGTTCTGGGTGTAACCGGACATATAGAGCACCTTCAGAGCAGGGTAGAATTCTGACAAACGCTTATAAAGCTCAGGACCGCTCATGTCCGGCATCACAACATCTGTTACCAGTAAGTCCAGATGCAGTCCATTCACCATTTCCAGCGCCTGTTTTGGTCCCCTGGCCTCAATCACCCTGCATCCGTAACTGGTCAACAGATCTCTCACCATGTCTCTCACCATTTCATTGTCCTCAACGAGCAATATCGCGCGATTCACCGCGGTCACACAGTACTCCTGGACTGCCGCCTGTTCATCTGCAGGCCTATCATCAACAGTGGGGAAATAGATCTTGAATATAGTTCCTTTGCCGGGCTCGCTGTATACCCAGATATTCCCTCCATGCTGTTTTACAAGGCCATAGACGGTTGCGAGCCCCAGCCCAGAGCCTTTTCCCATACCCTTTGTAGTAAAAAATGGCTCGAATATCTGGCTGAGCGTCTCGTTATCCATACCGCATCCATCATCACTCACTGCCAGCATAAAATGTCTGCCGGGCTTGACTCCCACATGCTGACTGGCATACTCCTCATCGAGGTCTACCGGAGCGGTTTCAAAGGTGATTCTCCCATTGCCCTCGATTGCATCCTGCGCATTTATGGCCAGATTCATAATGATCTGTTCGAGCTGGTTCTTGTCAGCCCGGATACCATACAGTTCATGCGACAGATGCATCTGAATATCGATGTTCTCACGAATGGTTCTCCTGAGCATGTTATAAAACGATGAGAGCACCTGATTGAGGTCAATGGTCTTCATATCGAGAATCTGTTTCCGGCCAAAGCTCAATAACTGCTGTATGAGGCTCTTTGCTTTTTCTGACGCGCTGAGGATGTGATCAATCCTCTCAACCGCATGTGCATTCTGAAAATACTCCCGCTTGAGTAGATCGGCGTATCCTGCAATAGGGGTGAGGAGGTTGTTTAAATCATGGGCAACACCTCCTGCAAGACGTCCGATTGACTCCATTTTCTGGGACTGGCCCAACTGCTCAAGCAAAAGCTTCTTCTCCTTTGCCGCTGCCTGCTGCTCCTGTTCCCTCAACGAAAGCTGCCGGGCCATTTCATCAAAGGCCTGCCCCAGGTTCCCCAGTTCGCCTCCTTTGACAAGATCGGAGACTCTTGTAGTCAGGTCTCCGCCTGCCAGCTGCCGCGAGGCCTCCTGCAATATTGAGACACGGTCCACAATGGAGCGTTTCCCTATAAGCCAGCCGAGGAAAAGTGCAGCCAGCAGGAAAGGGGTAAACACCGCCAGCTTATAGGAAAGGGCCCTGTTTGCTTTTGACACAACGCTCTTGACAGGTATGCCCACCCGAATATACATATAGGGGGTCTGCTCAGTGCCAAGGCGCAGTTTACGATAGGTCGAGAAGCGTTCAGTGCCGTCAATCCCCGGGCTTACAAGCGTCTCTTCGTCAGGCCCTTCTCGCATTGCCCTAAACATTTCCTGACCAATATGCCTCCCCACATACGGCTCAGGGCGTATGCCCCTGCTTAGAATCACTCCTTTGTGATCAATGAGCACATAATTGGAGCCCTCAGGCAGTTTCGACCGCTCCAGGAGCTGCCTGCAATAGTCCAGGTCAAAGTTGACGGCAATGACGCCATCAAACTCACCTCTCTGGTTCCTGAAGGGGTAGCCGAAACTTATTGTAGGTTTGCCGAATATCCTGCCTAGAATGTATTCACCGGATGAGAACTTCCCGCTTGAACGGGCATTCCTGAAGTACCTCCTGTCAGATATCGAGAAATTGGATTTGAGAGGAACGGCTGAGACCCACATCATTCCTGAACGGTCAGCGATGAATATGTTCAGATACTGGGGATTCAGTCTGAGTATCTCCGCCAGGATTGCCTGCACCCTGGCGGTATCATGACTCTTCACATGGGGCATTTGAGCTAAAGCACTTACTAACTGCTGCGCGCCGGCAACCATGTTTTGCTGTTCAGATACGATATTGTAAGCCAGCTTCCTGGTTTCGGTACGGGCATTATTGATGGCCTCTTTTCGTTGTTCAAGACCCGAGTAGATGATGATCCCCATGGCAGGAAGGGCCAAGATGAAGGCCATGAGGAGCAGCTGTGCTCTTATTGACATCGCATAGAATCTGGCCATTGAACCAATCATCCATTGAATACTTTTGGCATCCCCAATTTACACTACGGGGACCCCAAAATGCATATCACCATCAGGATTTGAAAGTGTTATATCATCTTTCGTAGAGGGCTCCGCGCTTTCAAGGGAGCACACATCATCAATGGTCTTTCCCTTAAAGCCCTGTTCAAACAGCAATTGCCGTAATCTCCTTCTTCCGCAGACTCTAAGACAAGTATCTCAGAACTGAATAAGGTATTTCTATGCTTTTTTTGCTTTTCTTTAGGCTTTTCTTGCAGTTGCGGAGGGACCTGATAAGACCGATTGCTGGTGAGTCGCGGGAACTGGGGAGAGGGTTACCTCCTCCCCCCTCCTCCAAATGAGCCCCTGCTGCCTCCGGCAAACGAACTCGTCGTGCTTCCGAACGATCTGCTTGCTCCACTGAAGGAGCCCATGCCACCGCCGGATGAATGGAATGACCTGGTTCCGCCAGAAGGCTGACTGAATGCTCTTGAGCCAGCGGACAGCGAACCAAATGACCTCTGACCGAATGTGCTCCCACCAGAGTAGTAGGCATTAGTGTAAGTTCTTACCGCTGTATTGCCCGACACCATCCCACTTCTGCCGGAAGGAGAGACATATGTCCTGTTTCGTGAAGGCAGAACGGTTGTCCTTCCGTTTCCATCGGGTGAAGTAACTACTCCGCTACTCCTCCCTGTGGAAACATTCCGGTTCCCGATGAAGATTGCCCGCGCCCCTCTGTTCCCAGAAGGACTTGACCATCCTCTCCCTGCCCTGTCTGGAAGTGTCCCGCCGCCAGCTCTGTGCGCAGGGTCAACGCGCGACATCATTCCTGTCCTGGAATCACGGAAGTGGTTGCTCACAAATTCTCCATGGTGACCATGTCCGTCGCCATGCCCGTGTCCGTGCCCGTGGAAGTCTGCCAGCACAAAGAACCCGGGGAACCAGAAATTCCACCACCAAAACGGATAGGGAACCCAGGAATACAGGTACGTATAGTCCACAGGCGGAGCATAGTATGTCACGACAGGAGGCCCCTGTTGGGAATAGTAATCGGTGATAACCGTGGAGTCAGGATATGTAGGGGCAGCCATTTCGCCATAAGCCTGACCCGAAGTATCCGCCTGTACAGAAAATCCGTCTTCTGTGATAACATTTTCGAATGTCTTCACCGCCGTATCTCTGTCCATACCCAGATTACCGGCGTCTGCTGCTTCACCCACTACTGTCTGCAATTCTACCGCAATATCAGGCGTCACGGGGTAATCACCAATCCAGCCATTACGCGGGGCGATACCTACCGCACTTAACATGGTCTCTGCTTCTGCCTCATTTGCTGGCGCACCCACCTTCAATGCATCAGCCAGTCTTACTGCAAGTGTTCCCTCTCGGATTAAGGGCTGGGATACTGGTGGGTTTACCTCTGCAGTCTGATCAATCTGTGCAGCCAGCATAGTTGGCACGAGAACAAAAAGCGTCAACACAAACACTATGAGAAACAGGCTTTTCATATTTCCCACCTCTTTTCTCATGCAAAGCGAGAAAAGCCATCTCTTTTCTCATCTCAATAGTTACACTCTGTTAATTATAGTATGCGCCCTATTCTGTTATTGCGCAACAGCGAAACTGAGTGGTTCGACTTCGATTTCCGCCGTTTCTTAGCGTTAATTAACAAAATGACATCTAATTATTAATTTCCCTCGAATGCTTCTCTCCAGCTTCTTTAATGTCTGTCTCTCGTGAATATCCTTTTATGGCTTTATAAAGACAGGACTTTAATTTAGTATTGCACAACGTATTACAACATTAATAGGTTGCAGGATTGACTAATCCTCTAGCAAATTGTTGCGGACCGACTGTTATCCGCATTGTCCCCGCCGTCCCATGGGGCATATACGAGTTATAGCACTTTGGTACCAGCGCGCGTATCAGAAAAAGGCCATCATTTTTATATGATTCGCGAACCCTTAGCAGAATATTGAACGTCCCGGCGGACATACCCTCGATCCTGCGCAATATAATCCGGATGAAGCATCGCAAGGTCTTCTCCTATGTCCAATATCTTTTAATGTAAAGGCGAGATTGACGAAACAAGTTGCGGGATTTCGATAAAAAAGGACATTTTCCCTAATTCTTGGCGAGAATTTATCTCAACGCGGTCCCAATTCATCTTGTTTAGCAGTTGTTTATATGTGCAATATGTTATATGATGGAATCAAGATAGTAGAACCTAAGGTTTTACTGTTGGCAGCAAGAATGAAACAGAAAGGTGGTGTAGGTTATGTTTAGCAAAACAAACATAAAAGTGGTTTTGGGATTGGTAGTGGCAGCGCTTTTTGTCGTGGCGTTTGCGTATCAGGCCTCTGCATACTCAGCTGGCGGAAGCACACCATTCACCTACACAGGAAAAATTGTTGGGCTTGACAATGACCACAGGTTTGTAACTGTGCAAGCAGGTGAGAATGACACGCTTCTCTTTAAGCTGGATGATAGTGCTGCGGTAATGCAGTGTAATATGAACGAACATTTCGGCGACCTCAAAATCGGGGACCATGTAACAGTATCCTATTTTGAGGAAAGCAACGGCGGCTACATTGCCAGCGAGTTAGACTGGTTGCCAATGGGCATGACCCGTTGTTAATAGTTGTTGTGACGCAAATAAAGGAGCATGGAGTATTATCCGTGCTCCTTTTTTAATGCTACTACTCGTTCACCAGATTCGCCCTTTAGGATTTTCAGTTTTGCATACCGAACATTGATGCGAAGCCCTGATGTTTCCTATCCGGTTGTTGTCGGCTTATCCTCTTTCACTTCACCGGGAGGACAGACCGGGACATACCCGCCCCTTTTTGCCCCTATGTGCACAAAAAGATACATGCATCCCGCAAGCAGCAGGACACATCCTGCAACCACGGCAGGGCTCCAGATACGCCCGGGTAGATTCTCGTAGAGTCCGTAGCAACCGAAGGCGATGAAGATCAGTGCAGCCCCCCACTTGATGGCACGTTCCGGAAGACGTTTTCCCATCACATTGCCCACGATAATACCAAGGGCATCGGACACCATCATACCCAGCGTCGTCCCCAGCCAGACCGTGATGATGGTGCTATACTTCACTGCGAGCGCAATGGTGGCAAGCTGGGTCTTGTCGCCCATCTCTGCCATAAAGAACGCCACCGCTACGGTCCAGAAGGGGCTGAAGCGGTACTTCTGATCCTCCCCATGCAGGGTGTCACCCCTGATTGTCCAGAGACCGAACATGACAAATGAGGCTGCAGCAGCTGCCTTGATATACTCGAACGGCACAATTGCCGCCAGATAGCTCCCTAAGGCAGCAGCCATGAGGTGGTTTGCGGCCGTTGCGACAAATACGCCCCACATGACAACCTGCCACCTGAACCTGCAGGCAAAAGCCATGGCAAGGAGCTGGGTCTTGTCGCCCATCTCCGCGAGCACAACGAACATCAGAGATGCGAGGAACGCCTCCATCAATTACCTATCATGCACTCCCGGGCTCGGTGAGGGAGCTTGTTTAGCCGAGGTCCGCCCTGTGCAATGGATAGGTCTCATGTTTTCCCGCCTCTTTTTAAAGCCCGGTCCTTCGGTTCAACTCCAAATCGAAGGTCATTCATTCTGACAGCCTCCACAATATCAGAAGCTATGGTTTCAAAATCTTCCGATGATTGAGATACATAGAGCCATTTTTTCAAGACAGGATGCTGAACAACATCTTTGAAGTCCTTTATGAGAGAGTCATGAAAATCTTTTTCAGTAGGAACAAGGAGGCCGTTCCATGGCTCATCCCCATCTGCCAGGACCAGGGTCAAACGCCCATGAAGATAACATGCTTGGCACCCAAACATGGGTTTTTCCAGATAGCTTGTTTCTCCCGTCAGAGGCTCCACAAGCCATTGGAGCGGGTGCTGCTTCTTTATCCTTTTTCTCGAAGAGGACATACGATTATATCAGCTTCGGTTCCCGGTAATCAGCATAGGCCTCGCACCTGTGTATCTTCTTGCAGGACGCCCTGCACACTTCAACGTACTGATAACGTCCCCCTTCAGGACACCATATTTTGTCGGTATTTTTATCTTGTCCTTTGCTCTCTTCATGCAATGACTTGTCGGTCTTTTTCACAATCGCTTTTATCCCCCTACAGAACCAGAAGTTTCTTCATATGCGGCACTTCCTCAGATATGATAACAAGAATGCGTCCATAAAAACCCTGCTTGCGGGCAAGGCGGATATATGATATAAGGATAAGAGAAGGCCGGAACAACAGGGAAAGGAGGGGAAATATGAGTACAGTAAAGCTTTTATTGGTTGTGGCAGTGTCGGTGTTTCTGCTCAGCGCAGTGATGGTAACCGCGAAAGCGGATGAGCCAAGGCAGGATGTGCTTTATTTCTGTGATTGCGGAAAGGACTGCCATTGTGATTCCGTAAGCACCAAACCCGGAAACTGCAAATGCAATAAACCCATGAAATGGGGGCATGTTCTCAAGATTGAGGGGAACGAGGCCCTGGTCTGTACGTGCGCAGAGGGGTGCAAATGCAGCCTTGACCCAAAGGACCCAACGAAATGTGGTTGCGGCAATCCTGTGAAAAGAGTGAACCTCAAGGGAACGGGGATATATTTCTGCAACTGCGGGGGCTCCTGCATGTGCAATACCGTTTCGGACAAACCCGGCAAGTGCAAATGCAATATGGATTTAAAGAGAGTAGATTAATGGACTGATGAAATCACAAAGGAAGAAGGCAGAGCCTTTTGGACTCTGCCTTCTTCCTTTGTATTAATAGTCTTCAGCCTACCCTGTTTCACAGGCTTTCATCATAGTGGACACTGGACTTTCCGCTCAACGTTTCCCATCTTTCCTTTAAAGACGACGATGTACTTGCCCTGCTTGAAGCGTAGTATCAAGCTCATTGCTGAAACCAAGATTCTCAAAATAGTCGCCATTTGTTTTGCTTAAGACGGAACTCTCCGCCGCGATTTCCGAAAGGTCTGGATGAGTGACATTTTCGTCCCAAGCCAAGGTACCTTTACAGAAGCCAAAGCTAAATTGTACTAGACAGCAGTTGCGTGTACAGGTTTTGTAAACGCTTTTCGTGACTAGGATCAGACCCGTGTGGTCACGATTGCTGGAAGTAATCTGTTATTTGAGGAAACAGATTTAAAATGAGGTCTTCTTCCTGCAACAAACAATTGAAGTAATTTTAGGTTTATGCATAGTACAATTATTAATTAACATATTGGGGGAGAGAAAATGACCGAAGAGAACAAATTGAATGGCTATAGCATTATCCAAAATGCACTTTCGTCTCCTGTGACATTTTATGAACTTGCCATCAAGCTTGTGCCTGGCGCTATTGAAGTAAGCAGAGCACGGATCGGCGAAAAAAACAATAAAGAATGTGGCACGGTTTATAATGAGGGGAGTGTTGATATATTTATCTGGTCATTAGGAATAATGTGTCAGGAATGGATTCTTGAAAATCTTCACAACAAGGCTATGAATGGACATTGTCATAGGCATGAGTTGCCTTGTAAGGAGGGCTCCGAGTTTCACAAGAATCTTTTTAAGGAATGCTTAAAAAACTTAGAAGCAATACAGAATAAATGGGATCAACAAATTTGAACTGCTTCCTGAACACCACACCTTCCAGCCAGGCATGAGGAGCGTCACTTACGAGCGGAAATCGTTGCCCGGCAAACCTCTGTGAACAAGGTGCGCGGTGCAGTCGGGTCTCGCGCTCCGATTTAGGCTTTTTGAAACAGATGCATCATGAGAGACAGGTCGCCAGACACCTTGTATTTCTGCTCCTTGAGCATTTGCCGGCCATCGGCCTTGCCTGTCAAAATGTCCATCCAGACTTCGAAAGGAGTCTCGATGGTGAGGTCAGGACTGGCCGAGGTTCCGCTTTGAGCTCCGACCTTCCCCATCTCGATGGTGAAATAACATGCACCCTCAATTTCACCAAGAAACCTGAACTGTAGGACGACCTTCTTTTCGCCAACAGCCTTAGCATTGAGCCCGAGAGGGAAAAGTAGCAAAAAACTCTCTATAGAGTCCGGGCGTGGAATCATCTTCTTCTCTGCGAATTCCTTTACAGTCACTCCTTCTGCGATGCAGGTCTTCCACATGGCGTTGGCAACTCCTGCGAAGAACTGCCGATCCATGAGTGGTTGGGTGATCCTCGCCATGGTCCCGGGGGAAATCCGCATAGACCGGACCAATTCCCCCCCTGCCTGCACAGTGGCCTCCAGTATGTCGTCTAGTTTCTCCTTGAGAAATGGACTCGTCATTATATCGGCTCCGGGTCGGTAAATTTCGCCTGCAAGCTTTCGACCGGGTGAGCCGAAGAAGTATTTCGCGTGAGCTGACAGTGCGCTGAAATGGCCCTCGTCAGGCATCCCAGAGACGGAAAGCACCACTGCTGCCGGGTACTTGCTACGCACAGGGTG
>Ga0335070_10004241_pt1 | contig 16721 bp, 15 predicted proteins | sample Lox_Sample_13_FD_206722 | JGI IMG/M metagenome (GOLD analysis project Ga0335070, IMG submission 206722) | Soil microbial communities from Loxahatchee National Wildlife Refuge, Florida, United States - Lox_Sample_1.3 | ecosystem: Environmental > Terrestrial > Soil > Wetlands | place: USA... | reverse complement strand
GAGCACTGTATATTCCTATTCTTCTATTTGTGCTGCTTTCCATGGACTCGTACGGTCAGGAGCCGTCACCCCAGCGTCGTTCAGAAGCGAAGGATAAATCTCTTATCTCCTTATCCTCTACGCTAGCGAGCCTAAATTTTCAGGCAGTCATTGAGTATTCAGGAAAGTGTTACAGGCCAGGTACAATCATTGCATCACCGGTACTACTCAATGCGAGCCCGATACAACGTGATGATGCCGCTGGCACAATCCAGCAATTACTCTCCAAAGATAAGCGATTCACGATCACGTCGGATCAGGATCGCATTTTCACAATAGCCCAGAACATTCCCCAGGACCTTCTCAATCTTCGAATCCGAAAGATTGATTTTGCGAAACAGCAACAGTACGAACCGCGGGATGCAATGGATGCAGTTCTCAACGCACCGGAGGTCCAAGCACATTTGAAGGCGCATCACATTTCCATCGCAAACAGTTGGGGCGGTTTTGTGGCAAGGCCTGACTGGAACTTGCCGCATCTCAATCCGCGAATCGAGAATGTGACAGTGATGGATGCCGTCAGGACTATTCTCAGGGCATTTCCACGTTATACGCATCTTGCTGTATATCGCGAATGTTCTGAGTCTGACGGCCGGCGTATAGTTGCGATCAGCTTCAAGTAAACGCTTTGTTTCCGCCTCCTATCCCCGTTTCGTGTTCAGTTGGCGCTAATCGCCATCACATTCAAAACCCCCGATTGGGTCAGTCAACTTGGGCGTGCATGATCGATCGCTTTCCGCACGTGGCCGTGGGACTTCTTCAGGGCTGACTCGGCTCGGGCGGCGGTCACGCCGGCCTTGGCCATGACCAGCGCAACAGGCACGCGGTTTCCGGCGGCGGCGAGAAGCTGGCGGGCGCGGTGGCGATCGACGCCGGCGGCTTTCTCCAGAATCGCCACACCGCGCGCGGTGAGTTTTTCGTTCTTCAGGTGAACGTTGACCATCAGGTTGCCATAGACGTAGCCGAGGCGGGTCATGGTACCGGTGGTCAGCATGTTGAGGATCATCTTCTGCGCTGTGCCCGCCTTCATGCGCGTGGAGCCTGCAATCACCTCAGGGCCGACTTCGGCAATGATGGCAACGTGCGCGGCCATCTCGAGCTGGGAGTTTTGGTTGCAGGTGACGGCCACGGTCTCGGCGCCGTGAGCACGGGCGTACTCGAGAGCGGCGACCGTGAAGGGAGTGCGTCCGCTGGCGGCGACGCCGACGACCACGTCGTGTTTGCGCGGCTTGCGCTTCGCGATTTCTTGCCGACCCAGCGTGCGGGAATCTTCGTCGGCTTCGACGGCGGTGCCTAGGGCTTTGGGTCCGCCGGCAATGACGAATTGGACCAGGTCGGGATCGGTGTCGAAGGTAGGTGGGCATTCGGCGGCGTCGAGTGCGGCAATGCGTCCGCTGGTGCCGGTGCCGACATAGATAAGGCGGCCGCCGTGGGAGATGGCGGCGGCGATGAGGTCGACGGCGCGGGCGATCTGCGGAAGCGCGTGCCTGACCGCCCCAGCTACGCGGGCATCTTCCCGATTGATGATGCGCGCGATCTGGAGTGCGGATTTTGTGTCGAGATTGGCGGATGCGGGGTTGGGTCTTTCGGTTGAGAGGCGGCGCAGGATTCTGGTCGCGGCACGCTTCACCGCGCAACCCCTACGCGCTGGCGCTGCCGGCAGGCTGCAGATCGCTCACTTCGTTCGGGATGACAATTCATAGGGCCTTCAACGCCTCCATCACTGCGTCGTGAAACGCGGGACGCACCTGCTTGATCGCCTGGTTCTGGCAGTCGGGCCAGGTCCGATTCGTCAGCAGGGTTACCGAGACCTGGCGATCTGGGTCGATCCAGAGGGAGGTTCCGGTGTAGCCGAGATGTCCGAAAGAACGCGGCGAAAAATATCTGCCGGATTGCGAGGGAGGCGACGGCGTGTCCCATCCGAGAGCGCGAGCCGTTCCTTCAGTGTCAGGTTCACGGCGCGTGAAAAATTCGACAGTCTCGGGACGGAGGATGGGGTGTCCGCCGCTGAGCATGACGTGGGCAAAGACAGCGAGATCTTCGGCGGTCGAGAACAGGCCGGCATGACCACCGACGCCGCCGAGGACGAATGCGTTCTCGTCCTGAACTTCGCCCTGAATGATACGGTTGCGGAATGGGGCCGGGGCGAACGGAGCGACTTGGTTCGCCGAATCGCGAGCGAGGGCGCCCGCACCAGACTGCCCCCCACCACGCTCGTCGGCGGTAGGGACGATGCGGTCGCGCCAAGCATGAGGCGGATTGAAGGCGGTATGCCACATCCCAAGCGGGCCGAAGATTTCGTGCCGGCAAAAATCATCGAGAGGTTCGTCGGCCAGGCGCTCCAGAGCGACGCCGAGAATGATGAATCCGATGTCGCTGTATTCGGCGTCCGTTCCGGGGTCGGCGATGAGCGCGGTGGTGAAGGCCGCGGCGAGCAGGTCGGCGCGAGTTTTGGCACGCAAAAAGAGCTTCTTGTAGGCAGGCAAGCCGGAGGAATGGGCAAGCAGCATGCGCAGAGTGACTTCGTCACGGAGGGGATCGTCTGTTGCGAATTCGGGAACAACGGCCGTGACGGGTACTTCGAGATCCAGGAGGCCGCGCTCGTAGAGGATCATTGCCATGGCAGTAGTGGCGACGACCTTGGTCACGGATGCTAGATCGAAAATGCTGGCCGTGGTGACCAGCGGCGCGGCCCGATCGTAGGTGAAATGGCCAAGGGCCTTGTGAGCGGCGAGTTCTCCGCGCAAGGTGACGGCGAGGGAGCAGCCGGGGAACACGCGGTCGGCGATGGCGTCTGCGAGGATGCCGAACGCCTTGCGGAAGCGCTCGTCCTGCGCGGCGGTGTTGCGCGCGAGGACAGAAAAACCGGCGGGCGGATTCGGCGCTGTAGTCAAGGTGGTCGCGGACCGCTGATCGGGTTATAGCAAAGCCTGGAAGCAGAGGCAAACCGTTACGTGCGGAACCTCGTTGTGTCCGCTGTCCTTGAGCCATGTCTGCCGTGTCATGTACATTCACAACACAGGTGAAATGCGTAACAAAAACTCTTGCAGGGCTTGCTCTCTGCTTCGCGACTGCCGCTTTCTCGCAAACCACGCTTGATTCCCGCTTGGCCTCGCTCGATCCCATCGTCAACGACGCCATTGCGCAGGAGCAGATCCCCGGGGCGGTGCTGATTGTCGGGCACGACGGGCGGATCGTGTACCGAAAGGCCTATGGCCGCCGGGCCTTGGAACCGAAACACGAGCCGATGACGCTCGATACGGTGTTCGATTGCGCGTCGCTGACCAAGGTCGTCACGACAACTACGGCGGTCATGCAGCTCTGGGAGCAGGGCAAAATCCGGATGAGCGATCCGGTGGCTAAATACCTGCCCGAGTTCGCGCAAAACGGCAAGCAAGACATCACCATCCGGCAGTTGTTGGTGCATTACTCGGGGTTGGCGCAGGATTTGGATCTGTCGAAGCCGTGGGAAGGGAAAGAGACGGCATACCGCATGGCGTACGAGGCGGCTCCGGAGCGCGCGCCGGGTTCGACATTCGTTTATAGCGACACTAACTTCATAGTCCTGCAGGCACTGGTGGAACGGCTCTCGGGGGAGACGCTGGATGTGTATTCCGAAAAGCACATCTTTACGCCGTTGGGGATGAAGGAGACGCGGTTCGTGCCGCCGAAGGCGTGGCTACGGCGCATCGCTCCTACCGAGGAAGATGAAAATCACCACATGCTGCGCGGGGTGGTGCATGATCCTTCCGCACGACGCATGGGGGGAGTAGCAGGACACGCGGGAATGTTCTCCACTGCCGACGATCTGGCGCGATTCGCGCAGGCGCTGCTTGATGGCGGGCGCGGGGTGCTGGCGCCGGAAACGATTGCCAAGATGACTTCCCCCCAGCAGCCCGCAACAGCGACGGCGGTGCGCGGATTCGGCTGGGACATTGATTCGCCGTTTTCGACCAACCGCGGCGAATTGTTGCCGGTTGGGGGATACGGGCACACAGGGTTCACGGGCACATCGATGTGGATTGATCCAACGACGAAGACGTACATCATCCTGCTGACGAACTCGGTCCACATCAAAGATAAGGGGAGCGCGGTTTCGCTGCGGACGAAGGTGGCGACAGCGGTGGCATTGGCGCTGGCGGTCGACCCGGCCGAGGCAGAGAAGCTGCGCCTGGCGACCATCACCGGCTACAACGAGATGCAGAGCGCGGCACGGAAGCTTGCTGTCCGTAATGGAGCAGTGAAGACCGGAATTGATGTACTAGAGGAGAACAACTTCGCGGCGCTGCATCCGGCGAAGGACAGGGCGCCGCGAAAGATCGGATTGCTGACGAATCAGACGGGCGTGGATTCGGAAGGGCGGCGGACGATTGACGTGCTGGCGAAGGCCGACGGACTCTCGCTCGATGCCATTTTCAGTCCCGAGCATGGCGCGGCCGGGACTCTCGACACGACCGATGTCGCCAACTCAAAGGATGCGGTTACGGGTACGCCCACCTACAGCGTCTATGGGGCGAGCGAGGCGGCGCGCCGCCCGGCCATCGAGGATCTGAAGAAGCTGGACGCGGTGGTGATTGATCTGCAAGATGCCGGAGTCCGCTTCTATACGTACGAGACCACGGTCGGCTATTTCCTGGAAGCCGCGGCCCAGGCGGGAATTGACGTGGTCGTGCTGGATCGACCGAATCCGATTACCGGGTCTTTTGTGCAGGGCCCGGTCTCAGACGAGGGCCACGAGAGCTTCACCAACTACTTCCCACTGCCGGTGCGTCATGGGATGACGCTGGGCGAACTGGCGAAGATGTTCAATGCCGAGCGGCATATCGGTGCGCGCCTGGAAGTAATCCCGATGCAAGGCTGGCAACGCGGAGACTGGTTTGACTCAACAGGCCTTGAATGGATCAATCCATCCCCCAATTTGCGCAACCTTACGGAGGCGACTCTGTATCCAGGCGTCGCGCTGATCGAGGGCACGAATGTTTCGGTGGGGCGCGGCACGGATACTCCGTTCGAGGTGGTCGGGGCGCCGTGGATAAGGGGCAGGGAACTGGCAGCCTATCTCAATGAGCGCCGGATTCCGAGCGTGCGATTCGTGCCCGTTTCGTTCACCCCGTTTGCAGGCACTCACGCCGGAAAATTGTGCGAAGGCGTGAACATCATCCTGATGGATCGGAATGCGTTTGATGCGCCAGAGCTGGGAATCGAACTAGCGGCGGCGCTCGACCGGTTGTATCCGAACGACTTCAAAATCGAGCAAATGACGGAATTGCTGGTGAACCAGGTGGTTCACGATGCCTTGGCCACGGGAGAGGATCCGCGGCGAATCGCGGAAAAGTGGGAAGAGCGGCTGCAGGAGTTCGTGCAGATGCGGCAGAAGTACCTGTTGTACTGAGCTGCGTTCGTGCTCGGGGCAAAGACTTCCCTAGCGGCTGAAGCCGCCCTTCCTATTGTCGCGGCGACGGCGCGGCTGAAGCCGCGCCCCTTCAAAACAAGTCCGCAGCCAACGTCAACACTCGGCCCTGACCGGCCGACCGATCGACGAGGTAATGTGCGTCCTTCAAAAGAGTGCCTGGGCGGGCGAGACGCCCGCCCCTCCATAGTGCGAATCAGTATCCGGTGGTTGTTCCGGAGCCTCTACTTGCCGGCGGCGACTGACTTGACTGCAATCGCGTCACCTTTGACTTCGCCGGTTACGTTGGCCGAGGCGCCTGCCAACTCGTTGAGTTTGTCGAGCGCAGCCTTGTCTGTCGTTTCCAGCGTATAGACCTTGTCCCCGACTACCAAGGCATACTTCGATCCTTGCTTCACGCAGGCGCGGGTGCAGTCGGCATCACTGCCGCCCATGTGCTTGGCTCCGCACATGGCGTCGCTGACCTTGCCGGTGAAAGACTTGTTCGCGGCGAAGGCGGGAAGCCCTGTGAGTTGGGCGAAAAGCAGCAAGGCAAGAGCGGCGATGGCAAACCAGGTCACTTTCATCGTTCATCTCTCCTCAGAAGAATTCTGTTGCGATCATCGCTGATCTCGGATTACAGATTCAGGCGAGTCTGGAAGGGTCGCAAATATTTGTGCACGAGGTGCCGGCGGAAACCCGCTTCTTTGCCGTTACAAGGACAGGGTGGAAGAGGCTCCAAAGCAAGCTCTAACGGCTTCTAGGCGTTCCCACCTTGCGCAGCCTCTCCCGCGCTTGCGCGGCCTCGTTGGTTCGCGGATAGCGCTGGATCACGTGCCTCAGTTCCTGCGTACCCTCCGCTTCCTTGCCGAGTTCAAGGAGAGCATACCCCTTCTTCAACTGTGAGGCCGCGGCCTTGTTGCCGCTGGGGAAATTCTGGAGGACGAGATCGTACGCCTCAGCCGCCTTTTGGTAGTTGCCAGCGCGGAACTGCATCTCGGCGAGATAAAAGTAGGAGTTTCCGGCTAAGTCGGTGTTCGGATAGAACTTGACGTAGTCGCTGAACTCCTGCGCCGCCAGATCATTCTTGCCGCCGTTGTAGTCGCGTAGGGCGTTGTTGTAGAGAACATCGGGCGGGGGCGCCTGCGCCATAGCCTGCGCCTGTTGCTGCGCCTGAGCTTGCTGTGCTGCCAGCGACTGCTGGGCGGCTTGCATGTCCTCCAACTGCTTGCTCAACTTGGCCATGCGCACTTTGAGTTCGTCCATGGTGTCGTTGAGCGCCTGGATCTGCCCGGAAATCTGGTCCACCTGTGCGGCGCGGTCCTGTTGCTGCTTGGTAATAGTGGCATTCAGTTCGTTGATCGCCGCCGTCACCTTGTTGGCCGCGTCCGTGTTTTGCTCGACCAGGTTCTTCATCACCCCCATGCGCTCGTTAAACGTCTGCTGCATGAGCGTCATCTGCTGCTGCAGTTGTTCGACCTGCGTCTGCAGTTGGATGATTTCCTTGCTGGCGCCGTAGGCGGGAGCCAGACCGAGAACGAGCGTGAGCAAAAGAACAATCGCGGATTGAATACGGTTCGATTTCATAACGGTCCTATTGGATGACAAAACTCCTCCGAGTGTCTAGCCCGCGGACCAGCAAGGAAGCACGAATGGTACGGAGGGCAGAAGTAGGAAGTCAGAATGCAGAAGTGAATCGCCGCCAAGCCGGCGTCGACGCACTTCTGCAATCTGCGATCTGCAATCTGACTTCTGACTTTCCCCCTACTTCTCGTACACGAAATGGCCGCGGCGGTTCTGCTGCCAGCATGCCTCGTTCGATTCCATGCAGAACGGCTTTTCTTTGCCATAGCTGATGGTCTTGATGCGGTCTCCCCCAACCCCGGCCTGAATGAGCGCGTTCTTGACGGCGTCGGCCCGGTTGGTCCCCAGTGCCAGGTTGTACTCGGTCGAGCCCCGTTCGTCGCAGTGCCCCTCGATCGTGATGTGGACGTTCGGATGCTGCTGCAGGAACTGGATGTCAGCCTGCATTGAGCCCTGCTGGTCGGCGCGGATATCGTACTTGTCGTAATCGAAGTAGATATCCCTTACGTTTTGCGCGAACAGTTGCTCGTCCGTGAGGGAAGGCGGCGGAGGTGGCGGCGGTGGCGGAGCGTTGACCGTGACGCGGGCCGTAGCATCCTGGGTTCCGCCCGCGCCTTTCGCGATGAGGTGATATGTGGTTGAGTCGGCCGGCGTGACCTGCCGCGATCCACTCGCTTCCAGGGCACCGATTCCCTCAATGCTGACATCGGTGGCATTCGTTGTCTGCCAGGTCAGGGTTGTCGACTGACCTCTATCAATCGTGTTGGGATTGGCCGACAGCGAGGCAGTCGGAGCCGACGGCGGGGGTGGTGGCGGCGGGGGCGGCGGCGCAACTTTCTTCCCGCAGGCGCCCAGCATCAGGACAGCGCTGAGTACGAATATCAGGGTGACCCACTTTGGCATTGAGTGCTTCACCTTGTTCCTCCATTCTTTTCTGTGCGCCCGGATTGTGGCGTATAACACTTAGGTTCGCGGCGGGGCGCACATTCGGCGGCCGAAAACCGTTCTCTCTCCAAAATCAATCTTACTTCCAACTCCAGTTGGGTTGCGTGTTATTCCCATTGAACGTCAACTGCTTCACCTTGCTCCCATCGGCCAACATGGTCCAAATCTGATCGCTGCCCGTGCGGTGCGACTGAAACACGATGTGGCGGCCATCCGGCGACCAGCAAGGAGAATCATTGCGCCCGGCGTCATGGGTGAGCTGCACCCATTGCTTGCTGGCAACATCCATCAGGTAAATGTCGTTGGAACCAGGTTCTCCCGGGCCGTACTTGCGCATCCAGGAGAAGACCAGAAACTGCCCGTTCGGCGACCAGTTCGGCGAAACCGCATACCCCTGGTCCGTGAGCCTCTGCACGTTGGTGCCGTCGGCCTCCATGGTGTAGATTTGCGGCAACCCGCTTCGACCGCTCACGAAGGCGATCTGCGCTCCGGTCTTGCGATTCCAGGTGGGCGAAATGTCCGGTCCTTGGCCGGTCGTCAACCGGCGCAAGTTCCCTCCTGAGGCATCGACCACGAAGACATTCGGATACCCGTTGCTCGAGGAGGAGGAGAACGCCAGCTTCGTCCCATCCGGCGACCAGGAGGGCGAGAAATTCATTCCTCCGAAGTGCGGGAAGCTTACCAGCCGGTTCAGGTCGAAGGAATACATCATGATGTCCCAGCCACCTTTGGTCACCGAACTGAATGCCAGCCGCGAGCCATCGGGCGAAACTCGTGGCGAAAGCGAAATCGTGCCCAGGTGCGAGATGGCGTGCTGGTTCGCGCCGTCGTAGTCCATCGCCCAGATTTCCTTGGAGCCGTTGCGCTGGCTGACAAAGTAGATCTGGCTCTCCGCGACACCCGGGATGCCCCCGCCCAGGCGGAAGATGATCTCATCGGCGAACTTGTGGGCAATCAGCCGGACAGCTTCGCCGGTCGCGTTGTCGTTGTACTGCTTGCCAAGCACCTGGGGGGTAGCCGTGTTCTTGACGTCGTAGAGCCAGCCCTGCACGGTCACTTTGTCGGCGGTGACGCCGAGATTGCCAAAGGCGAGCATCGCGGCATTCGGCGGCGGGGAGTTCCAGGCGGCAAAGTTCACCTCCGTCGGCTGCCCCGGAACCTGCAAGGGGTAGAAGCTCTTCGAGACCAGGTCAAAGATACCCGCCTCGTCCAGGTCGTTCCAGAGCGTGTCATTGAAGGTCTTCAGCAGATCGACGTTCTTGGGGTCCGGCGTGGAGGGCTTGAAGTCGGATGCGGCGAGGCGGACTCTCTCGACGCCGAGCCCGGTGCCTCCGCGGACCCAATCCTGTGCCGCAGCCGATGCCAGTAAGACCAGCGGAAGATACCAGTGAACCAGACGCTTCATGTTGCCCCTACTTGTGCTTGCTGTAGTCAAACCACCACTCCACCGAAATCTTGCTTCCCGAATAATCCGCAGGCAACGGTCCGAAAGTATCAATGCGCTGGATAGCTCGGACAGCGCACTGGTCGAGCGCAGGTACACTGCTCGACTGTTCAATCTGTACATTCCTTGGAGAACCGTCGCGCATGACATCAAAAACAAGGTAGACGCGATTGGCCTCGGTAATCCGAGGGTCCACTTCGTACTTCAGCCAGTTGTCCTGTACCTTCCGCTGAATAACCCGTACATACCAAGCGTAACGTGATCCGAAATCGCCAGCCCCACCCGGAAATCCGAACCCGCCCTTGGCACTAGCAGCACTGAACATGCCATAGGGCCCGCTGACCGGGCCGCCTTCGCCATACGGAATTTGATTCGATTCTTCCGGTTCCGGTTCGGCCTTGCGTTGCATCGTGGTCGTGACCGGCTTCGGTTTCTTCTTTGTGTTCTTATCAGGAATCGCGACTGCTTCCGCTTCCTGTTCTTGGGTTTTTGGCTGCGATTTTGAGAGTCCCTTGGATTCGGTGGCGAGCACGTTCTCCGTCTGTACTGGATTGGCGGGTAAGGGGACTGTTGTCACCAAAGTGGCGCCCATCGCATCACCACCTCCACCCCCGCCCCACCCTTCGCCGCGCATGCCGTGAATGAACATGGTGTACAGCACTACGAAACCAGCGAATGCCAAATGGAGGCCCGCAGACCACACCAATGGCCGCGCCAGTTGGCCGTGTTCCGCGTAAATGTCAACGCCGGCTGCCATGCGAATCCATCGGCTGAGTCACAATGCTTACGTTGCGAATGCCCGACTGCTTGATGGCGTCCATCACCGTAGCGAAAGCGCCAAAGGGGACGTCCTCGTCGGAGCGTAGGTAAATAGCCTGGTGCTGAGGATCGCGGATTCTCTTCTTGAGTGTCGCCCCGATCTGATTGATGTTGATGGGATCATTGCCGAGATAGACTCTCTGGGACTTGTCGATGCTGATGACCAGTCGCTCCTCGGTGATTTCCTTTACTGTGCGGGTCTTGGGCACGTTGACTTCGATCCCGGATTGCAGCACAGGCGCGGTCACCATGAAGATGATGAGCAGCACCATAACCACGTCGACCAGCGGCGTGATGTTGATGTCCGACAGCGAAGTCTGTGTGCGTCCGTTAGCGCTCGTGAAAGCCATTAGCGTCGGGCCTCCACTGCCTGTGGAGCCTGCTGACGCTCCACCAGATTGAGCATTTCCAGGGTGAAGTCATCGTTGCGCGCGGCAAATTCGCGGATCGAGGCATTGATCAGATTGTAGGCAATCACGGCCGGAATCGCTGCGGCCAAGCCGGCAGCCGTAGTGATCAGCGCCTCCGAGACGCCCGGAGCCACGGCGCGCAGAGTCGCCGCGCCGGCTGTGCCCAGGCCATGGAACGCGTCGATGATCCCCCAGACCGTTCCAAACAGTCCAATGAACGGCGTGACCACGCCGGTAATCGCCAACCATGGGACATTGCGCTCCAGCCGCGTAATCTCTTCTGAGGACGCGATCTGCATGGAGCGCTGGATCGCCGTTAAATTGTGGATGCCGCCGGTCGTCCCCATCTGGCGCTTGAATTCCGCAACCGCGCCGTCGAAAACGCCGACCAGCGGGCTGGGCCGAAACTGCTCAGCGGCAGAGGCCACGTCCTGCATGCGCTGCGCTCTTCGAAACGCCCGCACAAAACGGCCGCTCTGCGCCCGGGCCCGGCGGATCAGCCGCCACTTGGAAAGGATCACGGCCCAGGAGACTACGCTGAACGCAAGCAGGAAAAGAAGCGCGGTTTTGGCGACAGCGCCGCTTTGAAGGACGAGATCAACGATTTCGCCGCCGACAAACAGTGCAAGGACGGGAAGATGGTGCATTGGCGTCGGGAGAGTCCTTTTTTGTGATTATAGACCAACACCGCGGGCACTCCGGCGCGGGTATCGCTTCGATCAATGCGCTGTTCCGAATACGTTCTGGAGCTTATGATTTCGGGATGATGATCTTTACTTCGTTCGAGTAGCCACTCTCCCGGCCCTCGGGATCCACCGCCGTCACCACATAGTAGTAAGTCGTGCCCGCATCCACCCCGTTGTCCGTGTAGTTGGTCGAGCCATCCAGAGCAAGATTGATCTGCCCGTAGGGACCGCCGTGCTTTCCGCCACGGTACACGTTGTAGCCGGCCGCTCCGTTGCTCTGATCCCAGGAGAGGTAGGTGTAGTGCGACCCACCGGGGACACCATTGCCGCTCAGAGGTTCCCGCTTGGGCGAGTTGATCGCGTCGCTGTAGAGAACCAGTTTTCCCCGGGAAGTGCCGGAGACGTTCGGCGTGAACTCAACGGTGACTTGGGCGCTCTGTCCGACAGCCAAGGTCAAAGGCAGGTTGAAACGCGGAAGGGAAAACTCTGAATTTGTGAACTGGTCAGCGGAAATCGTTACGGAACCGTCCGCTGCTGAGAGGGTAGCTGGCAGGCTGGCGCTGGTTCCCACGGTGACATCGCCAAAATCGAGGGAGGAGGGCTGAACAACCAGACGCGCCGCACCCGCCGGTATGCCAGTTCCCCAGACGTTTATGGTCAGATGGGGGTTCAGCGCGTTGCTGTTCACCGTGATGGTGCCCGTGGTCCGGCCACCCGCGGTCGGAGCAAAGATAACCGGCATCTGAGTGCTGGCTCCGGCGCGCAGCGTCACGGGCAAAGGGAAATTGCCGACCGAAAAGGCGCTTCCTGTGACCGATGTAGATCGGATCTTCAACGCTCTCGATCCCTGGTTAGTCAGCCGAATGAGGTACTGTTTGGAGTTGCCAACGTGCACCTCGCCAAAACCGTGGTTGCAGGGTTGGCAATCGAGCTGCTGTGCCCCGGCCCGAACGGCCGGGACGAAGATCAACACTAACGCGCAAACTGCAGGGGGAAGGCTGCGCATGGGCTGATTACAAAAGCACGCGAGACCGAAAGCAATCGCCGGAAGTGCAGATTTTGGTCCTGTGGTAACGAGTTTCTGTCTCCCAAGGTAGAGCCTCCAAAGGGAGACATCGAACAAGATCGCCGGGTGTGCTCGTGGGCGGCATGTGCTATGCTGCGCCTGATTCCGCGCTTCCAGGACTTTCCGTGCTCGTCGAACTCCGACTCGAGAACTACGCCGTCATCGACAATGTGGTCGTCGAGTTCGCTCCCGGCCTGAATCTGCTTACCGGCGAAACTGGCGCCGGGAAGTCCATCCTCATCGACGCCCTCGGGTTGCTGCTAGGTGACAAAGCCTCCACCGACGTGATTCGCACCGGCGCAGGGCGGGCCGTGGTGGCGGCCGTGTTTGAGTCGGAGGGCACTGCGGCACGCGGTATCGAGGAGATTCTCGAAAACAACGGGCTCGATTCCGAAGACTCATCGTTGATCCTGCGACGCGAGATTGCATCGGGCGGCAAGGGCCGGGTTTTTATCAACAATCAACCAGCGACCGTTGCCGTACTCAAGCAGATCGCGCCCCACCTGGCTGTTATCCACGCCCAGAACGAGTCCCTAGCGAGTTTTGACGCTGCCGCGCGGCAGGCTTTACTTGACGCCTATGCGGGCATCGAGCTGGAAGACGTAGCGAATGCCTTCGCAAACTGGAAGCGCCTTCGCGAGCGCATTGCTGAACTCGAGAGCGACGAGCAGGACCGCCTGCGGTTGCTCGACCTTTGGACGTTCCAATGCCGCGAAATCGAGGAAGCGCGCCTGGTAGCGGGAGAAGATGAACGGCTGGAAATCGAGAAGCGCGTCCTGGCCAACGCCGAGAAGATCTACAACGCGGCCATCACCGCTTTCGACTTGCTCTATGAGGGAAACGCTTCCACTTCCGCAAGCCTGCGGGCGGCGCAAAAGCACCTGGAAGAACTGGTTCGCTACGAACCGAAGTTTCAGGAAGCGCTGGCCGCGCTCGAATCGGCCCGCATTGGCGTGGAGGACGTCGGTGCGACGCTGCGCGATTACGCCGGTGGGATTCAGGCTTCTCCTGAGCGCTTGGCCGAACTCGAAGACCGGCTTGCGCTCCTGGACCGGCTGAAACGCAAGTACGGGCCGACGCTTGGCGAGACTATCGCCTACGGCGAGCAGGTCCGGCGCAAACTCTCCGAGATGGAGAACAAAGACGAAGTGCTGCGGGAATTGCGCGCGCAACTCGCGGCCGCTGCCGAGGAATTCCGCAAAGCCGCCCGCACTGTTTCGCGTAAACGGACCGAAGCAGGACGAAAGTTGGAGAAGCTGGTCGAAGCCGAGATCAACGACCTTGCCATGCGAGCCAGTTTTCGCATCGCCGTGGAAGAGAACGAAGCCGAAGCGCACTGGACATCGGTCGGATTCAACCAGGTGATCTACCGCATTGCGACTAACACCGGAGAGGCGATGCGCCCGCTTGAACAAATTGCCTCCGGCGGCGAACTGTCGCGCGTCATGCTGGCGCTCAAGGCGAGCGTTGAGGCGGGATCGCCGGGCAAGAAGACGAGTGTAGGGCGGGCATTTCCGCCTGTCTCTTCTGCCGCGAGGGCTCTGCCCGCTTCCCAGCGCACCCTGGTCTTCGACGAAATCGACAGCGGCATCGGAGGCCGCGCGGCTGAGGCCGTCGGCCGGAAACTGAAGGCCCTGGCGAAGGGCAACCAGGTCCTCTGCGTGACCCACCTGCCGCAGATCGCCACCTTTGCCGACCATCACTATCTGATCGAGAAGCGCGAGTCCGGAGGCCGCGCCAAGACCACGGTGCGCCGGATCACCGGCGACGAGCGCACCGAAGAGGTCGCCCGCATGCTCTCCGGCGCCAAGCTGACCGACACCTCCCGCAAGCATGCCGAGCAGATGATCAAGGCGAACGGGTGACTGTTGCTCGGCAGATCTCAGGACCATCGGCAACAAACTATCAGACGTCTGAAAGCCGGCCGGCACTACATCATGATTGTGGGAAGCGGAATGTCGAAGCGCTTAATCAGATCATCCACGGCTTGTTTCTTGTTGTGCTCAAATTCACGGCGCATCGCGTCCAATTCATGATCGAGAGTCAGTCTCGTTTTGAAACACCCGAAGCACACATTTTCAATCAGCCAGCAGGCACTCAGCATTGAGAGGAGAAAGGGACCAAGCCGTCGAGGATCGGTTTCAAAGTAGTGCAGGACGACTCTCTTCTCCTTTTCCGTGTCCTGGAATGTGTGTTTCAGCGCGATTGCGGTTATCGTCGGATGGGTACCCCACTCCGAATAATTGGAGTAGTACGCGTGAAGCCTTTCCAAGCCTTGTTCCTTGGGAAAGAGATTCTTCTTCTTGTTTCGTTCGAAGGCATCCTTGTAGGCCTCAGACTGTTGCTTGCTTTTGTCCTTTGCTAGCCAAACACCGGCGAGTTTGGGTTCCATGTAGATCTTGTGCGCATGAACCGCCGACTCTATTGCGCTGCGTACGATCCCCCATGCATCGTAGATGCACGTGGAAAAGGCAAGTTCGAAGGCAACTCGGATTTCGGCCTGACTGATTTTGAACAGGTGTGACGGCAGCAGTGATTGAGCAGAGATCCGCTGAAGGTCGGAAAACTCCCGGGTAAAGACTTCATCCAACCGGAGGAAGCACTCCCAAAGTCGAGGAAAATCACGCAAAGCAGCCGAGTAGTTTCTGCGTTTCGCTAACAGGTAATTCCGATACTCTCCCCGAACACTCTGATGTTCGACCGGCAGCAACAGACTGTCTGCGCCCAGGTCTGAGGTTTGCTTGTTAGCTTCTTCGTGCATATTTGTCATTCTCGGACAACCTAGATTGTATCCCCCAAGTTGTCGGAAGCCACGTTCTAGCAGGCTGCTGAAAAACTACTCCTAATCCACAGCCTCGTATGGTACGAGAAGACATGCGTGGAGACGATCAGCAGCAGAATCACATCTTCAGTTACTTGTCGCCGGAAGCGCGCGTGCGGAAAGATCATCCGCTGCGGGCGATTCGAGCCATGGTGGGCGAAGTTTTGATGCAGCTTTCGCGACGATTCGACACGATGTATGCCCGCGTGGGCCGACCCTCGATTGCACCGGAGAAGCTGTTGCGAGCGCAGTTGCTGCAGATGCTGTACTCGATCCGCAGCGAGCGTTTGCTGATGGAAGAGATGGACTACAACCTTTTGTTCCGCTGGTTCGTGGGCCTGAACGCAGACGACGAGGTTTGGGACGCGACCACGTTTACGAAGAACCGCGACCGCTTGCTGGAAGCGGACGTTGCCCAAGAGTTTCTGTCGCGGGTGGTCGAACAAGCGCGGGCGAAAGGGCTGACCTCGGACGAACATTTCACCGTGGACGGCACGCTGCTGGAAGCGTGGGCGAGTCTGAAGAGCTTTCAACCCAAGCAGGGCAAGGCGTCGCCACCGGACGATCCGGGCAATCCTACGGTGAACTTTCGCGGAGAGAAACGCTCCAATCAGACGCATGAGTCGAAGACCGATCCCGACGCTCTGCTGGCGCGCAAAAGCGAAGGCAAGGAATCGAAGTTGAGTTATAGCGGGAATCTGTTGGTGGAGAATCGCAACGGGTTGATCGTAGATGCCGAAGTGTTCCAAGCCAATGGGACGGCGGAGCGCGACGCAGCGCTGGTGATGTTGGAGCAGATTCCAGGCACCCAGCCGGTGACGGTGGCGGGCGACAAAGGGTTCGATACGTTCGGGTTTGTGGAGGAGTGCCGAAACCTGCGTGTGGTGCCGCATGTAGCGCAAAACGACGCGCGGCGCGGAGGCAGCGCGATTGATGGCCGTACCACGCGGCACTCGGGCTACGCCCTCAGTCAAAGAAAGAGGAAACGGATCGAAGAATGCTTTGGCTGGCTGAAGACCATCGCGCTGATGCGGAAGGTTCGGCATCGCGGAGTGTTGAAAGTGCACTGGATCTTTACCCTGGCGTGCGCCGCCTACAATCTGGTGCGCATGCGCAATTTGGCCGCAATTTCGGCGTAAGTCGGGGCCGACGTGTGTCTCGGAGGGCATGAAGTAAACGCAAAACCGCTCAGAAATCCCATGCAACATCGAACGAAAATGAAAAATACAAAGAACAACCCGCTGCTGATCAGTTTTTCAGCAGCCTGCTAGATTTCTGTATTCTCCTCGTTGTACTTGATCGTAAGGAAGTTCATGAATTCCTTTTGCCATTTGTCCATATACTTCCTTCCGAATGCTGCAAGTTCACCACTGCGATATTCTCTTAAGATCCGCGTATACGCCAGGAATGCAACGCTAAGGAGACTCTGATTAAGGTCTCTGCTATCCACAGCTGGTCAAGTTAGAGTGTCTGAATGAAGCAGAGGACACTCGCGATGATGAGCGGTTTTGAACAGTA
>Ga0335070_10004240_pt1 | contig 16722 bp, 17 predicted proteins | sample Lox_Sample_13_FD_206722 | JGI IMG/M metagenome (GOLD analysis project Ga0335070, IMG submission 206722) | Soil microbial communities from Loxahatchee National Wildlife Refuge, Florida, United States - Lox_Sample_1.3 | ecosystem: Environmental > Terrestrial > Soil > Wetlands | place: USA... | reverse complement strand
TATCCACACCGCCGCTCATCCCGAGCAAAACGGTTGGGCAAGTCATAAGGACGCTATTGTACCGGGGATTGGGAGGAAGGGCTAGAGGCCCGAGTTTGCTGGTTAGTGTGCTGCGATCGAGAGAGTCGACTGGCTCTCAATGGGGGCGGGCAACTCTTCACGCCATTGAGTCGCTCCCATGTCACACATCCCGTGAAAGTGGGATCCTTCTTCGATAACGATTATGGGGGTGCGAATGTCTCCGACGAGGATGCCAGGTTTGAGAATCTGAATTTTTTCGTTTGCCGTGATTGTCCCGTTGATCTTCCCGCTATTCATCAAGACACCAGCCGAGACGACCCCTTTAATGACCGCATGCTCGCCGACAATCAAAGTACCAGTGGTATGAATTTCCCCCTCGACACGGCCATCCACGCGAACGGTTCCGTCGAAACTTACGACGCCTTTGAAGTCAACGCCTCGGCCCAGCAGCGTGAAATTTTCATTCAATCCGTCAACCTCTGAATTCCGTTCCTTCATCGCCCACATGATGCCCTCCTCTGTTTCCCCTTGTTGTCACCTGGACACGAGGACTATGGTTGATGATACAGTTAAATACTTACGTACGATTTAACTTCGCACGTTAGCCGTTGACGCGCTTCACGCCGGTTGATGTAATCATGCCAACTGAATGGAGTGAGGGTTGATGGACTTGTTGAGCCATTTCCAAACTGCCATTGAACAGAACGCCATCCTCCATGGAGAGCAGTGGGGTTTTCACCGAACCGTTCACCACAGCCGGGGCGCGCAATTTGACCTGTTCTTTGACGGCGATATCTCCGGTGATCTTCCCTTTACAGACAACTGTTCCTGCAGTGATTTTTGCCTGAAGGACTGCGTCCTCGCCGATCAACAGAACGCCGTCCGTGTGGATTTCTCCATCAAGATATCCATCGATACGGACCGTCCCGCTATATGAAATCGTGCCTTTGAATTCCACACCCTTGCCGACAAAGGCACTTATATCTTGACCCTCTTGAGCCGGTTTCTCTGATGTCCCCTCAGCATTACCTTCTCCCTCATTGACCTGGTCGGTCGGCTTCTTTTCCTGCCCCCACATAAAAAACGCCTCCTACGAATGTGCGATTCGGCTTGTTCGGATCCTATTCCCTGGTGGAGTTTAGAGTCGGTTGGTGTAGCAAACACTGTACTGGTCACTAGGGGCAAGCAACAAATATGCCTCTACGTGGAAGTACGATCTGTTGAGAAAGATGGCCTGTGAATTAACTGAGGAGTGTTTCGAGAATCCCGTCTAATTCAGGAGGCGAAAAATAGTGGATGATGACTTTCCCTCCGCGACGCCCCCTCAGAATCGTGACTTTTGTTCCCAATCGTTTTCTCAGGCGTTCTTCGACCTCAGCCCAGGGTGATCGTCGTGGTTCTAACCTGGTACGCTTTCTTCCAAGTGTTGAAAATTGAATGAGTTTTTCTAGCTCCCTCACAGAAAGACCTCGGGATACGACCAGCTGTGCAAATCTGAGTTGAGAATCTGAATCTGTGAGTCCCAGGATTACCTTGGCGTGGCCGGTCGACAGTTCGCCGGATTCAACGAGATGTTGAACCTCAACCGGGAGATTGAGCAGGCGGACTGTGTTTGCAATCGATGATCGTTCACATCCAACGCGTTGCGCAATAATGTCCTGCGTGAGTCCAAATTCGTTCATCATTCGGTGATAAGCCTTCGCTGCATCTATAGGATTCAGATCTTGGCGCTGCAAATTTTCGATGAGTGCCAGGACGATCGATTCCTCATCGGTACAGTTTCTGATGATTGCCTGAATGGTTTCCATGCCTGCCTGCTTTGCCGCACGCCAACGTCGCTCACCAGAGATGAGCTCATACATCCCATCTCCTTTCCGCCGGACAAGAATCGGCTGCAGAAGACCGCTTTGCTTCAAGGACGCCGTGAGCTCTGCCAATTCTTGCGGAGAAAACGTCTGTCGAGGCTGATAGCGATTAGGAACGATGGCATCCGTGCGGAGATGTTGCACCTCCGGCAATTCCGGCATAGGAGCAGGCTTCGATGTAGGGATTAGTGCGTCGAGTCCTCTACCGAGCGCTTTTTTCTCCATGGCTGATAAACTCCTTTGCTAGAGAGAGATAGGATTGAGATCCCGCTGATGCCATGTTGTACAGATAGACAGGACGCCCGTAGCTCGGTGCTTCCGCAAGGGTCACGTTCCGTGGGATCATCGTCTGATAGACACGGTCTCTGAAATATTCACGCACCTGCTCAACCACCTGCCGCGCCAAGGTATTCCTCGCGTCATACATTGTCAATACAATGCCTTCGACTTCGAGACCCGGATTAAATGATTGGCGAACGCGATCAATACTTCCCATCAGCCGCCCTAACCCTTCCATCGCATAATATTCGCATTGAACCGGAATCAGAACCGACTGGGCCGCAACCAACGCATTGAGGGTTAAAATTCCAAGAGCGGGAGGGCAATCGAGAAAAACGAAGTCAAACTGCGGTTCGACATCTTTCAGGAAATGACGAAGGACTTTCTCTCGCTCTTCGACGTTAACCAATTCGACTTCTGCACCGGCCAAGTCGGCATTCGATGGCAACAATGAGAGGCCTTGTACGGCGGTTGTTTGAACCGCATCGACAAATTTCACGTAATTTATAAGGCAGTTATAGACCGTTGTCTGTAAGGACCGCGGATCAATCCCAAGGCCGCTTGTAGCATTCGCCTGGGGATCTATATCCACGAGAAGAACTCGCTTCCCTTGGAGTGCAATTCCAGCAGCCAGATTCACGGCCGTTGTTGTTTTTCCCACCCCACCTTTCTGATTTGCCACTGCGATGATCTTCGCCATACCAATTAACGTGAAGGGAAGGTTATAGGTCCTCGATCAATGTTCCACGTGGAACATTGATGAAATATGCTCACTCATCATGCGGCTTTTCCCATCTCCATGACCGAGATAAGTCGATGGCCATACCCGTGGGGGAGAGCGAAGGACACTTCCTTATTAAGAGTAAAATTACTATATATTTCAGTAGAGTCGATAGACTCGGTTCGATAGAGTATTGCTCGCCCCCCCTGATGAAGCAGCTTCGTTACTGAAGGCATGATTTCGTTGAGTTTAAGGGCTCTGACAACGACAAAGTCTGCGAGTGTCTTGCTTGGCATCTTTACATAATCCTGAACAGTTCCATCAAAAGTGGAAACATCCTTGAGCTTGAGGAGACCTATAAGTGATTTTAAGAAGGAAGTTTTTTTGTGAACTGGCTCAACCACTATCAGCTGAAGATCCTCTCTGACGATCTTGAGAGGAATTCCTGGGACTCCAGCTCCTGAGCCTATATCCACTACCACACTCCCGATCGGGATACTGCAAGCATTCAACGCAGCCAATGAGTCGAGGAAATGTTTGACGATGATATCCCTTGGGTTATCGATACCAGTGAGATTGATCTTCTTATTCCACCGTATCAACTCTTGAAGGTAGATCATGAATTGGTCAACATGAGTTGCTGTGAGTGATAACCCAATTGATGCCGCGCCCGCTGCCGTGAATTGACGAAGGTCTTCCTGATGTTCCACGTGGAACAATTACGTTATTCGGCAGAGCAGGTCAAGGGCGAAGGTGAAGAGGGACGTTTTCTGTATCTCTTGTTAGGATGCTCTAACGGGGGATAGAGTCTTTAGAGGGCGCTTGTCGATACTTGCTAAGAGCAACAAGAAGTAATGAGATTGCGGCGGGCGTGACTCCCGAGATTCGCGAGGCTTGCCCAACCGAGGCTGGACGAATTTTTTTCAGCTTCTCTCGAACCTCCCAGGAGAAACCTGTGACATGATCGTAATTGAATGTTGATGGAATCGGTTTCATTTCTAGTTTTTTAAATCGTCCGATTTGTTGGAGTTGCCGCTTGATATAGCCGGAATATTTAACTTGCAGTTCAATTTCTTCAATGATTTCATTATCTTCTATCCTGTCTATTGCTAGCGCGTCAAGTAGACCTTCATAAGTTGTATCTTGCCGCCGCAATAAGTGAGCAATGCTATGAGACCCTGAAATGTCCTGGATATGTGCTTTTTCGAGTCGTCCTCGAATCTCGTGATTAAGTTTTGGCCGAAGCTCTTCGAGACGAGCCACTTCCTTTTCAATCGCATCCTGTTTTCGTCTAAATTTTTCATAGACGGTTTCTGGAATCAGCCCAAGCTGGCGACAAGTCTCAGTCAGCCGCAGATCAGCATTCCCATGACGGAGCAGCAATCGATATTCCGCACGTGACGTAAACATCCGATACGGCTCCCGGGCATCCTTCGTAATGAGATCGTCGATTAGGACTCCGATGTATGCTTGTGACCGGTCCAAGACAAGCGGAGGCTGCCCCCGCAGTTTGAGAACTGAATTGATCCCAGCCATGATGCCCTGCGCTGCAGCCTCTTCGTAGCCCGACGTCCCATTGATTTGACCGGCGTGGTAGAGCCCCTCGAGTAACTTGGCTTCAAGCGTCGGGTGGAGTTGTCGCGGGGGGAAGTAGTCATACTCGATCGCATAGCCAGGTTTGAGCATCTTCGCATGCTCCAACCCCGGAATCGTTTTTAGAATCGCTTCCTGTACATCAACTGGGAGACTCGTGGAGATCCCGTTGGGATAAAATTCGCGCGTGTCGAGTCCTTCCGGTTCGATAAAGATTTGATGTCGCTCCTTTGAGGCAAAGCGGACGACCTTGTCCTCAATGGAAGGACAATAGCGTGGTCCCACCGAGTCGATCACGCCGCTGTACAGCGGCGATCGATCCAGATTGTCTCGTATTACATCGTGTGTCGCACCATTGGTATGGGTGAGATGGCAGAGTCGCTGCTGATTGCCGATGCGTTCGGTTCGATAAGAAAAGGGCGGAGGAGGATTGTCGCCCGGCTGCGGCAGCATTACCGAGAAGTCAATCGTATCCCGATCAAGCCTGGGAGGTGTCCCGGTCTTGAGTCGACCTACCTCAAAACCCAAATCGCGCATACAATCGGACAGATGCTCGGCCGACGCTTCGCCAGCCCGCCCGGCAGGGAAGTGGTTCAGACCGATATGGATAAGTCCCTTAAGGAATGTTCCTGACGTCAGAATCACCGCGTTTGCCTCAACTCGCGCACCTTCCCCTGTCACCACACCAATGACACGCCCAGCCCGGTATAACAACCGGTCCACCGTTCCCTGTCCAATCGTCAAATACATCTGATTTCGTAACGTCTGCTGCATCGCCTGTCGATAGAGTTTCTTGTCGCATTGGGCACGAAGAGCCCGTACTGCCGGACCTTTGCTCGTATTAATAAACCGAAATTGGATGCCGGCCCGGTCGGTATTTCGCGCCATTTCCCCGCCCAGTGCATCGATTTCTTTTACCAGGTGTCCCTTGGCAATACCGCCAATCGCCGGGTTACAAGACATTTGCGCGATCCGGTCTTCGTCCATTGTGAGCAGCAAGGTGCGGGCACCCATTCGCGCGGCAGCCAATGCCGCTTCACACCCGGCATGCCCACCTCCTACGACCACGACGTCAAACTGTTGTTCCATCGCTCTACAATCGCTACTTTCCGATACAGAATTCCGCAAAGACTCTTTCGAGAATGTCGTCCGTCGTAATCGTGCCCGTAATTTCTCCCAAGGCATCGGCGGCGACCCGTAAGTCCATGGCAACGAGTTCCCCAGCTAGTCCGATCCGAACGGATTCTGATGCATGAGCCAACGAGTCCTGTGCACGTCGCAGGGCGGTCCGATGCCGTACATTTGTCACCACGAGATCCTCGTTCACTTCAAAACCCGGTGACACGAGCCGTGCCTTGATGGCGACCTTCAATTCCTCAAGACCGAGGCCAGTTATGGCGGAAATCACCAACACCTCTGCGCCGAAAGGCAAATCCGAGCTTCCAACTGCCTGAGTGAGATCCCCCTTGTTCATGACGATGATGTAGTTTGAGCTCGCGACCGTCTTTAGGATCTGCCTATCCTCATCGGTTAGATGAGCATGCCCATCGATAACAACTAACACCAGATCCGCATCGGCCTGAGCACTCTGCGTTCGCTTGACGCCCTCTCGTTCAACAGGGTCTGTTGCCTGGCGTATCCCCGCCGTATCGACAAATCGCACGACCACTCCGTCGAGGTCCATGGACTCCTCGATCACATCGCGCGTGGTTCCAGGAACAGGCGTCACAATGGCACGCTCCTGCTTGAGAAATCGATTCAGCAAACTTGATTTTCCAACATTCGGCCGGCCAACTATGACGACACGAGCGCCTTCCCGAAGCACACGTCCATCTCGCGCTGTCGACTCAAGTTTCCCAATGACCGCGGCTGCACTCTTGATCGCCCGCTCCAACTCCTCGCGCTGGACGAATGTAATATCCTCTTCTACAAAATCAATACCGGCCTCCACATGAGCTAACACTCCGAGCAGGATAGACCGCGCCCCGTCGACTTCCCGTGCCAATTCCCCGCGTAAATGACGTTGGGCCATGCGAAGCCCGATAGCAGACTTCGCCCGAATGGTATCCAGCACCGCCTCGGCCTGAGAGAGATCCAGACGCCCGTTGAGAAAGGCGCGTTTCGTAAACTCTCCTGGTGCCGCCATGCGGGCTCCCGCCCGCACACAAGCTTCACAGAGCAGACCCAATACCACAGGACCTCCGTGGGAATGCACTTCCACCACATCTTCAGCCGTAAACGAACGCGGGGCCTTCATATACACAATCAATGCTTCATCAAAGGGAACTGCCTTTCGGTCAAGCCCGTGGTCCCCGTTGTTGCTCATTGTCGAAGGCAGTACCAGATCAGCTAGGTAGAGGGTGTGGCTCGCAATGCTGGCGAGTGACTGACCGGACCGTAATCGGACAACTCGATCAGCGATACTCAAAGCGTCGGGGCCACTGAGACGAACAATCCCAATACCGCCTTCCCCGGCAGCTGTAGCAATCGCACAGATGGTATTGGCGAGATCTTCACGCATAGGGGCTCATGTCCGCCCAACAGCCGGTTATTCCCCGGACAGCCACTCTCTTGGCATTCTTCTGCTATGCGCTCTGAGCAGGCCCCGTTGAAATCAGCGGCTTATTCCTAAACATATATCGGTCTGTGCCGACTTGTTGCAAGATGGTCAACACGTTGTTGGTAAGCCAGTACAGCACGAGTCCGGCTGGAAAATTGATGAAAAGAAAGGTCATGAAGACGGGGAGCATCAACATGATCTTCGCCTGTGTTGGATCCATCGTGGTGGGCGTAATCTTCTGCTGAATGACCATCGTCGCCCCCATGATCAGCGGAAGCACGTAATAGGGATCTTGGACCGAGAGATCGGTGATCCAGAGCATAAACGGCGCTTGCCGCAAGTCAATCGTCATATAAAGGATATTGAAAAGGGCCACAAATACCGGCATCTGCAGCACCATCGGAAGGCAGCCTCCCACCGGGTTCACCTTATGGTCTCGATAGAGTTTGATCAGTTCCTTGTTTAGCCGATCGCGGTCCTCCTTGAACTTCTCCTGGACCGCTAATACTTTTGGCTGGATCACCTGCATCTGCTTCATCGACTTATAACTTTTATACTGCAACGGCACAAAGAGCAGCTTCAGCGCCATCGTGAGAAGAATGATCGTGACCCCATAGTTGTGCGTGTAGTCGTTAATGAACCGTAGAACGTAAAAAATCGGCTTTGCAACCGCTTTCACGACACTCCAGCTTCCGAAAATAAACCACCCGAAATCGATGGTGTCTTCCAGTCCCGCATTCAACGATCGTAGCGTGTCGTATTCTTTGGGCCCCGCATAGAGTTGCAGTGATACGGAAGCACCACTGGATAGCGAACCCGTTCGCACACCGGCCGAGACAATCTTGTCGCCTTCCTTTTTGATCACGGCCGCCGTAGCTTGGCGGGGCATCAAGACGGAGAGAAAATATTTGTCCTGGAGCGCCACCCACTGAACAGTTCCTTTCCGTTCAAGCTCTGCCTCGGGGGTTTCCTTCTCAACCTTGCCGTCGACCATCGACGCCGATCCGATAAGACCGATGAACCCGTCTCCCCATTCGACAACTCCGAAGTTTGTCCCCAAGCCCACATCAAACGGCTGAGTGACTCCATCGAGTGTCACAGAGATATCGACGACATAGCTGTCGTGGTGGAAAGTTAGTCGCTTCTCGACAGAGAGCTGCTTGTTAGGATCTTGAAACCGGAGCGTCACATGCCCGACGGGATGAGAGGCATTGAGCGTCGTGAAATCTTTTTCAAGAGAATACAGCCCCTCTCGTATTGCCTTGTCGAGATCTGCATCCGACACCGTGATCGATAAAGGCCCGCGAAATTTCCCTCCCGAATAGACCAATTGCACCGGCTTTTGTTCGGGGAGAGCCGTATGGTATCGCTTCAACTCCCAACTCTTCAGGACCCCACCTCGATTGGTCAGCTCGGCTCGGAACAAGTCGGTATCAATCGTGACCGTGTCTTCACCGGTTGGTAGAGCGACTGCAGAAGAGCTCGGCGAAGGCTTGCCTTCGTCAGGCTGACGGGCAACTTCAAAGCTGCTTTTTTTATCGACTTCGCTGCCTGTTCCTCTGACTTGAGTCAGCGGTTCTTCAGGATGAGAAACCGGTTCCTGATTGGATGCATCTTGAGTTGGTGGAGGTTGGGGAAGCCAGCCAAGTTCCTTCAGGACGTAGTCGTACCCGAAGATGATGGCCAAGGAGAGAATCAAGAAGATGATGACACGCTTTTCCATATCACGCGGCGCCCTAAACGAGACCGTCAGTCCTCTTCATCTGACCGGATCAGCTCCTCCTGGATGAAAGGGGTGACACTTCAGTAAGCGACAGACCGCCAGACCAACACCCTTCAGAACACCATAGCGGCCGATAGCGACGCCGGCGTATTCAGAGCAAGTCGGCTCAAAACGGCACGCAGGGCCGAGCAATGGGGAGATCCAATATCGATAACCGACCAGCAATCTGACACACAGGTACCGCACTCTAGTCCTCTTCAGTTCGGAGGAGATGCTGGCGAGCAAGTGATGAGCGCCAGACCACTTTCAAGTCAGCGAACGGTTGACTCAACGCATCACGTTTGGGAAAGACTAAGACCGCTGGTTCGGACAGCAGGTCCACACGGATCTGCCTCGTCAGTTCTCGAAAGATGCGTTTCGCACGATTTCTGCGAACCGCATTCCCAAATCTCCGGCCGACGATAATACCGACTTGCCCTCCTTCGACACCAGTCCGGCACACCAACAGGTTGAACAGTGCCGTCGAAATCCGCCGGCCGTGCTGTTTCACGTAATCGATGTCACGGCTACTGCGCAAGAACAAGCCCTTGTGGCCCTTACCCTCCGGCATCGTTATCGTCCTCACGAAGAGCTCTCGCGCCAGGCCTCCCCATCAACGCCATCCGAGGCCAACAATGACAGCCCGGCCTCATCTGCATCTGTAAGGAACTTGCTGATTGGAGGAAGGAAACAGGGGCTGAGAGCCGTACTCGGAGCCTTGCAACACTGTTCTACACGGTCAGGCGGGCTCGTCCCTTGGCTCGGCGCCGAGCCAAGACCTTCCGGCCATTCTTGGTGCTCATGCGCTTTCGAAACCCGTGCTCGCGCTTTTTCTTTAGATTTGAAGGCTGTTGAAACGTGAATGACATGCAGTCGCTCCTTGCAACGAAATGTGATCCGAGACGGCGGCATTATAGGGTTGGGGTCTCCCCCTGTCAAACTCGCCCCCATGGCAGGAAACCGAGTTCTCATGAAAAGGAGCAAGGACCAGATCCTGGAGGTACAGCACAGTCGGAGAAGTCTTTACGACAAATTCCCCTGCATTTTTCCATTATTTGAGGCGTTTCTGCGCGAAATCGGCTAGACTGCCACAGAATTTCGCGGAATTCTGTACAAATAGATCTGCTAAATTGTTGTGAAAACTCGACTTCTTGCTAAGATTCCCGTTGGTTACCCTGGCATTGAGTTTGCGATTGTTTAGGGAGCTTATCGCCCCACTGTCAGCAAAACCAGGACTGCACTGCATCACTATGGAAAGAAAAGAACGAATGGTGACGACAATCTTTTTTGGAGGAGGATGACATGACGGAAAATCGACTGAACTTCGCCCCCATTGCCCTCGCCCTTGTCCTGATGGTGACCGGATGCGCGAAGCCGCCCACAGAACAAATCGAAGCGGCAGAGAAGGCCGTCGCAGATGCCCAGCAAAGCGGCGCCGCCACCTATGTGGCCGAGGAATATACAAAGATCGAGGGCACTTTGTCCGCTCTCAAGAAGGAAGTGGCCGACCAAGATGCGAAGTTTGCCTTACTGCGGGACTATGGAAAGGCTGAACAACTGGCCGTTGCGGCAAAGGCGGACGCTGAGCGAGTCAAAGCGGAGGCCGAGAAGAAGAGAGAAGAAGCGAAGATCGCTGCGCTGCAAGCCCAGCAGGCCGCCCAAGAATCAGTCAAGGTCACGCTCGATCTCGTGGCGAAGGCCCCCGCTGGCAAAGACCGAGCAGCATTGGAAGCAATCAAAGCTGACGCTGACGCGTTGAAAGCATCCTTGAACCAAGTTCAAATAGCGATCGACAAAGCCGACTATCAAGCGGCTCAAAAACAGGCCGAAGCCATTCGCGAGAAAAGCGCTGCGGTCTCTCATGAAATTGAATCCGCGCTTGCCAAAATCGGCAAGGGGAAAGCGCCGGCGAAAAAGAAATAAACCGGGCAACCAATGACGAAGTATCAACGGCTCATATATTCGCTCGCGGCTGGATATGCGTTCCTCGTCCTGGTGGCAATCTTGACCGCCTGCACGGATGCCGTGCCTCAAGACGTGGTCGAAGCGATCGAAGCGATCGATCGAGACCTCATGGAACTGCGGGCCGCGGAATTGGCACCGGATGACTATAGCCGATTTGCCCATCAATGGATGGCCCTCAAAGCTCGTGTTCAAGCCGAAGAAGACCTCATCCACTGGCCATGGGAATCCAATGAACTCGACTTGGCCCTTCGCGGGCTCTACGAAGAAGGGGTCCAGACCGTAGAACGGGTTACCGATCAACGCAAGGCACTCCGTCAGACTGCTGAACACAAGCTTGCCTCCGTCGAGGATCGTTTCCAGATTCTGACTGACCAGGTTGGAGCGATCGATAGCCGACTTGTCCTTGGCCAGCAGTTGGTCGAAACCGACCTCCTCGTCAAGCAGGCAAGAGCGTTCTTTGAAGAGGGGCAATTCGAGCGATCAATCGAGGCATCTGACAAGGCTGGACAGATGCTCATCTCCCAGACCACTGTGTTGAGCAGCGAGTTAGGACGGTACGCCGATCATGGCCGGATCAGTCGATGGCAACAGATGGTGAAGGAGACGATCGAGTGGTCTCGTCGTCACCGTACGAGTGCGATCGTCGTGAGCAAAGCCGACCGTGTGTTGACCCTCTACAAGAACGGACAGAAGGTGCTATCATACCCCGTCCGACTTGGGTTCAATGGAATTCGCGAGAAGCGATATCAGGGAGACGGCGCCACGCCAGAAGGCCGTTACCGCATCGCGGGCAAGCGTGGCCAAGGGCAAACTCAGTTTTATCGGGCTTTGCTGCTCGATTACCCGAATGAAGAGGATCGCCGCCGCTTCCAATCGGCACGGAAGACCGGACTGATTCCAGCATCCAAAGGAATCGGTGGACAGATCGAGATCCATGGAGTCGAGAACGAGCTGATGGCGCAAACATTGGGCTGTGTCATGCTTGAAAATGCCCAGATGGTGTATCTGTATGACCGAGTAGAAAAGGGGACTCCCGTGACAATCGTCGGAGCCCTTCACGAGCACAATTCAGTTGCCCAAGCCTTAGCCAGTCTCGGGCAGCGGAACAATATCTGAGCAAGTCCCATGAAACAGGCGATGCGGGCACTGTACCTTGGAGTGATCGTCCTGCTGCTTCTCCTCACTTTGGCCCAAGGCAACGAGATCCCGTTGCCAGATACCTCAACTGTTCCCTCTAAACCAGCTGACCCGGCTGCCTTACGGCAGCTCCAAAGCCGTTACCATTCGCTCAGCAAGCAACTCGCTCAACTGATGCCGGCTCAACCCTATATCCTGGTCGATACCGCACGAAACCACCTCTATATCCGACACCGGGACCGTGTCATGCTCGATGCGCTGGCCTCAACCGGAAGTGGTACCATGTTGGATAAGCCTGGCGAGACTCAGAGCCAGTGGATCTTTGATACACCGCGAGGCGAGTTTTTCGTCCAATCGAAATTAACGAATCCTGTGTGGGTGAAGCCTGACTGGGCCTTTATCGAAGAAGGTCTTGCCGTTCCCAAGAACCAAGCAGATCGCATCGAACCGGGCGTGCTCGGAGAGTATGCGCTCGGATTCGGCAAGGGCTATTTCATCCATGGCACGCTCTATACCCGGCTGCTCGGGAAAAACGTGACCCACGGGTGTATCCGTCTCAATGACGAGGATCTCAAGAGTGTCTATCGACTTGCAAAGGTCGGCACGCCGATCATAATTTTCTAGCCAGCTGCGGCCCGACGCAGCCTCCATGACGCTCACCTCCATTCTCTATTCTCTCATTCTGACTCTGGTTCCGGTGACATGGGCTCTTGAATCCTCGTCGCGACCGCTTATGGATGTCACCGATCCGGCGGCTCTCCAAGAAGCCACGCGGGTCCTTGCCGAAGAGGTGAAGGTGGCCGCCCGACCCCAGACCTACGTGCTCATCGATCTCGCTGCGAATACCATCCTACTCAAAGGCCGCGGCGTAGAACTCCACCGGATTCCGGTCAAGAACTGGGCCACATCCGATCAGGGTGAACTCGCCACGACCTTTCGATTGCGGGAACGCCCTCCTGTTACCCGTCGGAAGATCGACCCTTCAATCAGTTCTGAACGGGACCCGATCTCTCTGGCTGACATGCCGACGGCCTATTCTCTGCGGTTTACTCCGGCCTTGATGATCACAATCGATTCCTACGACCATGCTAATGTCTGGGGGATGGTGGCACACTTTATGAGCCAATGGTGGAGACTGATCATAAAATGGTGGCATGCACTCTGGACTGAAGCTGGTTCTTCCGCCACACCCGAACTTGACCTGACCATGAGCGTCGACGATGCACAATCGTTGGCCTGGATGCTAACAGATGGCATGCCGGTTCTTATTCGCCGACCGACCCAATAGGGCCTGAAGCCGTTTGTTCTTCACGATAGAGGCTTATGGTGCCTTCATTCCGTCAGGGACCTCCTCGTGTGGACGCATTGCTGCCCTCTTTACTTAAACCCGAGTCGCTAAAACCTGTTACTTGATTAACGGACGTCAGGCCACACCTCATCCTTCTCTTCACCGTGTCGAAATAGTCTCCGATCGTCACCACCTCGTCGTCGGCATGCATTTGCTCAGGGCGCTCTCACGAAACCTCGTGATGACCCTGGGTGTGATTGAGGGGGGTGACTGTGGTAGTGTTTCTCACTGCTGGATCGAATAAAGCCCGGAAGGTGAAGACAAGCCCTTGAAGCCGACACGGACCTGGGTCATATAGTGCCGACCGTCTCACGACAGCGTCAGAGGAACGCTTCGTGTGGCTACTGAATCACCCCGCTGCGGGATTTCGCGATCGATCAAGCATAGATTGCGCTCTGTGAGGAAGAAGAGATGATACTCGCCGGAGACATCGGTGGGACCAAAACTCACCTCGCGCTGTATGAATGGACGACGGAACGGGTCGAGCCGGTGCGGCTGGAGACGTTCCACAGCGCCGATTACGCCTCCTTGGAAGAGATGCTGGCGGAATTCCTGGTCCCGCCAAAACCTTCGACGCCGCTCGACGAACTCGGGCAAGCCAAAGTCGAGCTCGAAGAGCCCCCACCAGCACCCAAGCCGGACGAACGGGTCACGATCACGGCTGCCTGTTTTGGCGTGGCCGGTCCTGTGATTGAGAACAAGAGCCATACGACGAACCTCCCCTGGTTCGTCGATAGCACCTCGCTGGGAAAGCGATTCGATATTCCATACGTTCGGTTACTCAACGATCTCGAGGCTATGGCCCACGGGATTCTGCTCCTTCACCCCGGTGAATTGTTCACGTTGAATGCCGGCACGCCGCCGCCCCAGAAGCAGGCGATCGCGCTCATTGCCGCAGGAACCGGGCTGGGAGAATGTATCCTCTACTGGGATGGGGCGAAGTATCGGCCCATGCCTTCAGAGGGAGGGCATGCAGATTTTGCACCCAACAGCGATATCGAAATCGAATTGTTGCGGCACGTTCGCATGCAGTACTTGCACGTCAGTTATGAGCGCGTGGTATCCGGCTCCGGTCTTCACGCGATCTACGAATATCTCCGGGATACGAAAAAGAATGAACCGACATGGCTCGCAGAGAAGATCAAGGCAGGCGATCCGGCGGCAGAAATCGCGGAAGCCGGGCTCAAAGGCCAGGCTGAGATCGCCAAACAAACACTCGATCTCTTTACCTCGATTTATGGGGCTGAGGCAGGTAATCTGGCCCTGAAAGCGATGGCCATCAATGGCCTCTATGTTGGCGGGGGGATAGCCCCTAAACTCCTTTCCAAATTGAAAGATGGAACCTTCATGAAAGCGTTCACTAACAAAGGACGTTACAGACGCCAGATGAGCAGTATCCCCGTTCACGTTGTCATGAATCAACGGACCGCTCTCATTGGTGCCGCTTCCATTGCCGCACAATTGGCGCAGGCATGACTACAACTGATTCCGACTCATTGAAACGAATGGCGGCGCTCAAAGCCGTTGAATTCGTCAAGGACGGCATGGTCGTCGGCCTCGGGACGGGGTCGACTGCCAAGCACATGGTGATCGCACTGGGAGAGAAAGTGCAGAACGGAATGAAGCTACGCGGGGTACCGACCTCTCACGAGACCGCAAACCTCGCGCGGAAGTACGGGATCCCACTCATCGATAATGAGAATACCTGGACGATCGATGTAGCGATCGACGGGGCCGATCAGGTAGACCCACATTTCAACCTCATCAAAGGGGGTGGAGGTGCTCTGCTCAAGGAAAAAATCGTCGCGGCATCGGCCAAGCAATTTATCGTCTTAGTGGACCATACCAAACGGGTTCCTGTACTCGGTCATTCATTTCCCCTTCCGATCGAGGTGGTTCCCTTCGGTTGGGGGAACACGGCGCGTGAAATTGAAGCCCTCACGAAGAGCGAAGTAGTGCTGCGGCAACGAAACGGCGCTCCGTTCAAGACGGAAGCCGGCCACTTGATCGTGGATGTGCACCTCTCACGGATTGACAATCCTCGTGAACTCGAGATCCGCCTCAATCAGATTCCCGGCGTCGTTGAGACAGGATTGTTCGTTGGCCGGACCGATTTGCTGATCGTCGGTACGCCGCAGGGAGTCGAGATGTACCCTGCCTCGAGGACATGAGTGAACCCATCAGCAGACGAGACTCGCTTCGCTCCGTCGTGCAGCGTGCGCGATCTCTGCTGGCGATTCCTGCGCTGAATGTCCTTGGCCTTGTTCTTCCTTCATCACCAATTACGCTTATCGCTGAACGGCCGAAAGGTGAAGATATGAACCATGTTTCTCCATCGCAGGCAGTCGACCCGTATCGGCTTCCGCGGCACGTCGTGCCCCTCCGGTACGACCTTCTTCTTGAACCGGATCTCAAGACGGCAACGTTCTCCGGAGAAGAAACGGTCACGTTGACGATCACTCAGTCCACAGCTGAGATCCTGCTCAATGCGGCCGATCTCGACATCCGAACCGCCTCGCTTCAGACAACAGATGGAACCAGTCATGCCCCCACGATTGAACTCGACGGCACGCTGCAGCGATGCAGACTGGCCTTCACGACCCGTCTTGCTCCGGGAACTTGGACCCTTCGACTGACCTTCGCAGGCATCTTGAACGACAAACTCCGAGGATTCTACCGGAGCACGTACAAGGACAAGGCGGGCACTACCCACTCGATCGCCGCGACACAGTTTGAAGCCACGGACGCGCGCCGAGCTTTTCCCTGTTGGGATGAACCGGATTTTAAAGCTGTGTTTGCCACCACCTTGATGATTGATCCTGCGCTGACCGCTGTTTCCAATACCATGGTCGCGTCCCAAACCGTCGAATACGGGAAGAAGATGGTCCGATTCTCTGACACCATCAAGATGTCCACGTATCTTGTGGCCTTTGTGGTGGGGACGCTTACCTCGACCGACCCGACGATGGTTGGTCGGACTCCGATTCGCCTTTGGGCCATTCCTGGGAAAACCCACCTTGCGCGATTCGGACAGGACATTGCAGCCGCCTCGCTGTCGTTCTTCGAACGGTACTATGACATCCCCTATCCTGGCGGCAAACTCGACCTTCTCGCCATTCCGGATTTCGCGTCAGGCGCGATGGAGAATCTTGGGGCGATCACGTTTCGAGAGACGGCGCTCCTTGTAGATCAACGCACCGCCACTCATGCAGAGCTGGAGCGGGTCGCCGACGTCGTTGCCCATGAGAATGCCCACATGTGGTTCGGCGACCTCGTGACTATGTCCTGGTGGAACGGATTGTGGCTCAATGAAGCCTTCGCCACTTTCATGGAAATGTTGGCGGTCGACGCCTGGAAACCGGAATGGAAACGCTGGGAGTCGTTCAGCATGTCACGTGCCGCAGCCTTCTCGGTCGACGGGCTTCAGAACACGAGACCGATCGAATATCCGGTTCGGGCTCCGAAAGACGC
>Ga0335070_10004239_pt1 | contig 16724 bp, 14 predicted proteins | sample Lox_Sample_13_FD_206722 | JGI IMG/M metagenome (GOLD analysis project Ga0335070, IMG submission 206722) | Soil microbial communities from Loxahatchee National Wildlife Refuge, Florida, United States - Lox_Sample_1.3 | ecosystem: Environmental > Terrestrial > Soil > Wetlands | place: USA... | reverse complement strand
ACGCCGTCACCCAGATCGGGCTGCTTCGGATCGAAAGGATAGGCGTTGAGAAACTGCTGGATGGCGGGTGTTGCATCCTGCCGTGCCTGAAGATCTGGGACCTGCGTCAGTTCCGTCTGTGGCAGCCGGAGCCGAAGGCCCTCGTACGAGAAGAAAAAGAACGTCCGATCTTTGAGGATCGGGCCTTCAAAAGTTCCACCGAAATCGTTCTGGCGCTCTTCGGCCTTAGGGAGAGCAGGATTGTTTGTATAGCCGTTGAACCAATCGTTGGCGTCCAAGACGTCATTTCGTAAATAGTCGAATACGGAACCATGAAACTCGTTCGTCCCCGAACGCGTAACGATCGAGATTTGCCCGCCTGCGGTAAGGCCTGAGTCAGGAGCGGCGGTAGAGGTCTGTATGCGGAATTCCTGCAGGGCGTCGACCGAGACGAGACTGTTTGTGCCTCCCGACAGGCTGGTGGCTCCAGACTGTCCACCAAGTCCTGCACCCGGATTACCGATGTTCCCCCCGATTCCGAAATTTGCACTGACGCCGTCTACCGTCCAATAGTTCGACGTTTCACGCTGCCCGTTTACGACAAAAGTATCCGTGTTGCCCTCTCCGCCAGTGGGGAGCACGCCCGGCGTTAGCTCAATCAGGCTTTGAAAGCTGCGTCCATTGAGCGGTAGGGTATCCGCGAATTGCCGGTCCACAACGGTGCTTACCGTTGCGTCTGTTGTATTGATGTTGAGAGTTTCCGCCGTTACCGTGACGCTCTCGCTCGCCGATCCAACCTGCAGCACAAAATCACGGCTTACGTTGTCCTGCGCATTCAGAGAAAACTGCGTCACCGCTACTGTCTTGAAACCAGGCTTGCGTGCGGAAAGTTTGTAGTGGCCGGGGCGCAACGAAGGAAATGTATAGAGCCCATCTTGATTCGTCTTGACGGTCGTAGACAGATTCGTATCCACGTTTCTGATTTCCACTTCCGTATCTGCTACTACGGCGCCAGATTGATCAGTTACGCGGCCAGAGACGTGGGCGAGTTCTGTCTGAGCAACACCGTGAGCAGCGAAGGCCACACAAACCACAGCGAGTGTGGCGCTCCAGAACGAGGAACGAGAAAAACTCAACAGCGCATTGCGAAAACTCTCGGTCATATCGCCGCTCCTTTAGCGGAATGCACACTGCTCATCAATTCGCTCCCAATGTTTCAGGGGAAACCCATCCCTCGGGAAAAGGCCGTCGTCATAACGCCGACTTGCCCACGGCGCAAGGTCGGTGAACGATTCGGAACAGAAATACTGAGGCTTTAATCACTGGAAATAGCGATTAAGGGAGCGTGTAGGGGGACCACGTTGGAAGAAAGGAAAATGATCGTCAAAACTTAAACTGAAGGATTCTGGCCCCTGTGACAGGATCGCGGACGGAGGAATGCATGTGCTTGTCTGTCCTACTCGTGCTTGGGCTACCGGAACTAGCGTCGCAACTGTTGAGCGGAACGGGCAGCGCGATGGGATCGTGCGGAAAGCGGGAGCCTTGTCATTGGAAGCCGTGATGGCGGACATTCCGGACATGCAGTGATGCTTCCCGTTGCGTCGGCAGCAGGCAGGCACACTGCTTTGCTGGAAACAGAGAGCCAGCGGCGCCAATAGACTGGCAATCAAAATGACAAGCAGCGAATTGGCGATCAGTCGTTTCAAGACTCGAAACCTCAGTCGTGGGAGATGTTTTGCCTCGCAGATTCCCCACTCTGGCGCGTGAAACACCAGCCCACTCCCTCTCGGGCACTCAGTTCGTTCACAGGGGACTCATCTCACTCGCTAACATGCAAGATCACTTCGACACGACAACCGGCTTCACTTGCTGATATTCGGGGTTTTTCCACAGGGTGCTCTTGTACTCCAGCAAATCGGCAGTGCCTTGCGCTACATCATCCCCGTAGTACCTCGCAATGATGTGTAGCGCCAAATCGATGCCTGAGGTCAAGCCGCCCGCGGTTGCGATTTTGCCATTCTCCACATAGCGGGTTCCGCTGACGAAGTGCACAGCGGGATATTGCTTCTGCAGACGCTGAAGAAAGTAATGATGCGTTGTCGCAGTTTGGCCGTCCAGCATTCCATAGTCCGCCAACACCGAAGCGCCGGTGCACACCGACATGGTTTCATCGGCGGCGGCCGAATTAGCCAGCAGCCATGCCTTTTGCGTAGCGCTGCGTCCGTTCTGCGCGGGGATCACGATAACCTGCGGCTTGGGCGCATTGTCAAAAGTGTAGTTGGGAACGATGGTCAATCCATTCGCGTCCACGGGCTTGAGCGAATCGGAAACGGTGTACACGTTGATCGGCATCACCATGTCGTCCCAGTCCGATTCATTCCATGGTTTCCCTTTGCTTGTAAGCATCGCACCGTGGAGAGTTTCCCAGGGCCCGGCGATGTCCATGACGTCGGCGCCCTCCGAGATCACGAAGGCCACGTTGATCTTGCCCGATGCGGGCGGCTTGAGTGAGCCAGCCGAGAGCGTGGAAGATGGTGGTTCGTTGGGCGCTTGCCCGTGACTCGTGGGAACCATCAGGTCCAGCATTCCCACAATCACAGCAGCCATCCAGAGTGCATTACTTTTCCTTTGCATACGATCCTCCTTGAACTCTCGATCTTTTGAAACCATCCATCAACGGAGCTTGTCCACTCCAATTCGCGCCAAATGAAGTGAGGAGCCTGTATCGCCTGACTGCATCCAGGCGAGCAGCACGCCGTTAGCCTGCGCCCGCATTGATGGATAGCCGAAGCCGGAACCATGGGCAATTTCAACGACGGGGCCAAACTCCCCGTCGTTTAGGATTTGCCTCACGCGAAGATGCGACTCTGGGTTGCCGGATTCGATCCATGCGAGGATCGAAGATCCATCGGCCAGAAGTGCGATCGCCGGATGACCAACCGTTGCCGTTGCCGCACTCACTTCCTTTGGAGAACTGAACTGTTTCCCTCCGTCGCTAGAGGTCGAAAATGACAAGAGAGGACCATTTGCGGAACTGAACCATGCGACAACAACTTTTCCATTTCTACCATCCAGCGCCGGCCCGTTTGTGGGACAGGCATTGATCTTCCAGCCGTCATGGTGAACCGAATACGGGCCATCGGCGGTTAGCTTGTCGCTGAGTCTCACCGTGTTCATATCCCTAATCTCGGCCTGAGTGCGATCACGGTAGCCAATCAGCATGTCGTTCCCCAACGAGACTGATGCAGTGGGGCAGCAGGTACAAACGTTGTCGTCGAGCATCTTCTCGCCAGAGTAGTGGCCGTCTGGATAAAGCATGCCCGCCATCAGATGGTAGTGGCCCTCTGGATAGGGAACCTTGGCGGTCTCGCGTCCATCCAGCCAAGTAAAACCGACTACTCCGGAGTCGAGCACCGCACCGGAGAGATAGCTATGCTCCGTCTTCGAAAAGTCGGCAGCGAGGGACTCAGGATGAGACCACGTATTCCCGCCGTCGGTACTGCGCGAGAAATATCCAAATTCGGTCCAGTTGTTGTGGTCATGGTCCTTGATTTCTGTCCAGAGTGCGACAAACTCCTCGGGGCGCGGACTCAAAACGAAAGCTGAAGCGAACTCCTCAGTTGCTACCGGGCCCTCCGCGGCCGTAACCGGCGCACTCCATCCGTTTTGCTGCTGAACCGCAAAGCGCAGTCTCCCTTGCGATGAGGGAAGTTTCTCCAGCCAGCTGAGCACAGCGCTTCCGTTGTGATCGATCGCCAGTTTCGGGGCCAACCCTACCTGAGAGGGCACACCCAATTGCTCAACCTTAAGTTGGGCAGGCCGATGGTCACATCCGATAAATTGCAGGGCAAGCATCGCGAGGACTGCGATTTTTACGCGCGCAAGCGATTCGACAGCAACGATATATCGTTTTCGTTTCAGAACCTCACCTCCAGACGACTCCACGCATTCACCGGCGAGCCGGGGAAAATGACGAATGGTGTGTTGCCAGCTTCAAAGTAATGCCGGTCGCCTACGTTCTGTACGTTCACGCTGATCTTAAAAAGCTTCTGCTCTTTGCGGACGGGACCGAATGCATACGAGGCCATCGCGTCGAGCCGACCATACCCTGGCAGCACAACATCGTCGGATGGGTCAACAAAACGATAACTGAGCGCTTGGATTCCGCCCCCAAAGGTCAATCCACGGAGAGGGCCGCGTTGAAGTTCGTACACCGTCCAAATCCTGCCGCTGTGGCGCGGCGCGTTCTGAAAAGTGTTTCCGACCGGATAGACGGGGTCCGCGACAATCCGAGCCTGGTTGAAGGCATAGGCGACCACGACATCCCAGCCCGGACGAATTCGCCCGGACGTGTCGAGTTCGATGCCCTTTGATTCCGTCGTTCCGATCTGGATCGATGCCAGGGGGTTCCCCGGATTAGTGATCAACAAATCCGAGGCTCGTATGCGATAAAACGACAAGGTCGACGCGACTCTTCCGTGAAGCGTCGATCCTCGAACACCGATTTCATATTGGTGTCCATATTCCGGCTTGAAAGGCTGTCCTCCCGGAGTGAATTGAGCGGCAAGGGTTGGAGTAAAGCTGCGACTGTAGCTGGCGTACAAAGTGAGCGGCTGTATCGGTTGATACGTCACACCAATTCGAGGGAGTGCTGCTACGTTGTCCTGCCGATTGTGTGTCCCGTACACGATTTCGTCATAACGCTGCGTGAAGCCTTCGAACCGCGCTCCAGCCAGAACTTTCAATCCCGGCAGAAGCGTGACCTGGTCCTGCACATACCCGCCATGCGTGAACAGCTTTGTAGTCCCATCGAGTGGGAAATAGTCCGGCGATGTCGGATTGAAGAAATTATTGGTTAGTGTCGCTGGATCAGGACGTGCATAGCTGAACGGAATTGGATTGTAGAGATCAATCGGCGGCGCATCGCTGAAGATCGCATTCTGTACGACCTGTTCCCTGCCGTATTCGAAGCCGATCAAAACATTGTGTTCAATCTTTCCAGTCTTGAAGATTCCGGTGAGATCGGTTTGCCAGTTATAGAAGCGCAGAGGATAATGTGCGTCCTCAGAAAAACGCGCGAGCGTGCGATTGTCCGCTTCGAGAAAGCCGGTACTGACATCGAGGTCATCCCAGTTGACGAGGGTTGCCCGAAAACGACTCCGTACAACCCATCGTGAGCCGAGATTCTGAGAAACATCCAGGCCGCCGACGCGGCTTTGAAAAAGTCCCCGCTGCCAGGGCTCACCATAGAAATTGCTGATCGAAACTGGCGCTGGACGATCGCCGAGCGCTGGAATTCCGTAGTCATTGACAATGTCGGCGTGCAGGTACTCGACCAGAAAACGGACGGCGGTCGACTTCGTCGGCTTCCACGTCAGTGCCGGGGCGAGAAAGAATCGATGATCGTGATAGTAATTCCGGAAGTTCGAAGAATCCGCAAACTCTCCGTTTACCCGGTAGAGGAACTTCCCATCACTGTCAATGGGACCGGTAATGTCAAACGTCGGCCGCACAGTGCCGTAGCGGTCTCCTTGCAGAGAAATCGTGGCGTGCGTGGCTGGCAGAGGTTCTTTAGTGATCAGAGTTATGATGCCGCCTGCGGCCGCACGTCCATACAGAACCGAGGCCGGTCCCTTCAGGACTTCGACTCGATCTATATCGGTAGTATCCGACGGTGCCATCCCGTCAAAGGGAAAGCTGTCGCGGTAGTAGTTGCTGAATACGCCCAAGGGAAGACCGCGAATGGTCAACGCACTCCCAACATCGCCAGCCGCAAGCAGGTCTCGATTTACTCCGCTGATATTGGTCGCGGCATCTCCAAAGCGGATGTCCTGCTGGCTCCGGATCAGCGCCTGGTTGGCTACTCCAATCCCTTGCGGGACTTCGTTCAGTGGGATATTCGTTTTTGTCGCCGTCGAAGACTCATCTGGACGAAACGAACCTACCTCTGCCGTCACCGTTACTTGCTGACCCGGTCCCGCAACTCTCATTCGGATGGATAACGGCGCGGCCGGATGATTCTCGCCAACCGAGACCGGTTGGTCCTGGGCGGAGAATCCCGCCCTTACCGCAGCAATTTTGTACTCGCCGGAAGGAACGTTCGAAAACGAAAAGGTGCCGTCTTGCCCAGTTTTCGTCTGCTGCACGCGTACAGCAGCCGTATTGAGCAACGCCACTGTAACATCGGGAAGAACGGCGCCGGACTCGTCCAGAACGGTTCCTGAAATTGTTGTTGTTGCAGAGCCTGATGAGAGTCGCGATCGACCGGTCGAGTCTTGCGACTGGAGGGATACCGCAGAGCTTAGAAGTAATGCGAGAAACATCAACGATACCGACCTTGTAGTCACCATGTTTTCCCCAGAATGATCTCCGCGGCCATCGTCCTTCGCGATAGCCCCCAGACTTGCGGCCAGAGCCACATCACTGAATCACTTCATCCAAATGAACTTCCTTCTGTGCGCCATCACTACTATTTCGAGTGACGATGTTGAATGACACGCGCTTATCTCCGAAAATCATCTCGACGCCGCGCACCGAGACATTGCCGCTATCGGTGGAACGAGCCTCAATGTTGGCCAGCTGACCACGTTCGGCTGTGAGCTTCTCGAGCAATTCACACATACGCTGCGCGAGTTCGACCGAGTCGTCGTTTTGGGTCCACTTTCGGAATCGCGCAACTCGCCGCACTCGGCCCGAGTCGAAACTCACGACGCCGACGTAGTCGTCGGGTTCCGCCTTCGCTGAAATGAGCCAGGAATCTTCCTCTCCCTGCGCGCTTCGAAGTTTTTGAAGTTCATAGATCTGAGATAGCTGGCGCATCACCGAATCGCGTGCATCCCCCTTCTTCACGCTCACTCCTGCAATGTCGAGCGCCCCTTGGACCGCCGAGACCTGCGGCTGGGCCTCGCGTGCTGGTCTTTTTTCATGCGCAACCGCCTCGACCGGACTGGCCGACGGCCCCGTCGTAAGCACGATCAGGAGCGCAATCCACACTGCGTGCATTCGAATTTTCATGCGCCTTTGCCTATTCCGTGCACAGGCGCCGATACGCAATAATTCCGGCCTGTGCTCCAAAAGAAATAAAGAGTTTTATCCCCAATAACAGGAGGACTACTAGGTGTGCGTCTGCTCACCCCACATATGTGAGCAACGCATCGCGCCAACCTGAAAGGATCTCAAGCCAACATGCAAATCAAATCAGCGATTGGGGAACTCGGCAGGAGGACCGCGCGGGGAAATCGACGAACGAGTAGATGAATGTACTGTAGAGGATTTAGCCTGAAGAACCAGAGGCTCCGAAGGAGTCCGGTGCATGAATGTCCTGGACGCTTCTTGCCATGCGACTACAGTTGGAGCCGCAACTTGGGAGCGGTAAGGACAAGAGGACGAGAGATTGCGGAAATCGGGGCCTTGATCACCAAGACTTGCCACTGAACCGGAGTGTCCGGTCATGCAATGGTGTTTCCCGCTTCGCCGACAACAGGTTGGAGTGGCGTCCGTTGTCAATGCCAACGCGATTGGAGCAACGAAACTCCAAGCGAGCACACTAACCAGGAAACTGGACAGAACCCGTCGCATAGCAATTCTGGAAAGCTAGCACATCCCAAGCCGATGTGACAATCAAGTTGGTCCAAGAGAGAGCGGCACGGTCTCCGACGAGTCCGGACAACAGGTGTTCGTTCATCTGAATCGTTCGCGCATACGGCCGCAGCTATCTGTAGTACAGGAGGCCGCAGGTCGAGTGCAGCCGCTCCTGAGATTCGATGCAGTCGCAGGGCTCGTCTTGAAGAGGGCTCACTTCGGGCGGTTGGCTCAGCACGAAATCGAGCCCGATCTTGGTCCAGGATCCATAGCGCACCGAAATTAAGGAATGGAGATCAGCAGACCGCCGCTGATGCCAAGCGAGTGTTCATGACCGGGGCCAAATTTGTACTCGTAGCTTGGTTCGAGATACCAGCCGAATCTATGTTTTTTGGCTGGCCAAAACATGAAGTCCGGGGCAACTTCAGCGCCGACCGAGTTCATCTTGACGCCGTATGCGTTCGAATGAATCCACTCCGGACCAATCCCCAGCATGAACTCCATTTTGTTGGAAATCGTCCAGGGCTTCTTAAACAGAAAATCGACGCTCCATTCCGTCGAGTGACGCCTGAAAAGTGGCGTGACACCAGCTTCGAGCTCAAGCCAGTTCTCGATCGGCGTTACCTCGACCGCGACCGTGGGACCGAAGGCCGATTGACCCTCCGTGAGACTCCGGTCAGCAGCTGCCCCCAGCTCAAGGATAGCCTTACCCTCCTTCTCAACCGACTGCGGAAACGAACGTCCTGAGCAAATGAACGCAAATGCGATGACCAACACCGGGGCGTACGCTCTCACCGTACTCTCTTTCTCGCGGCAATCTCCGGGCTGGGAACTCCCACTCACGGAATTCAACATTCTTTCACATCCTCGATTCTCGTAGATGAAGCGGCGCTCTAAAATTCCGTCGATCCAGAGACTGAACCAAACAGTTGGTACACAACAAGGCGGGAACCCTGAGATGATGTCACAGAGGACTCCTTTGTGAATTGTCAGAACGAGATTGATGCGAGTCGCACCGCAATGCCGATGAAGAGGACGCCTCCGAGTGCGGCTGCCGACACCCCGAATCCAGGCGAGCGCCGATGAGCGTCGGGCAACAAGTCTCCGATGGCCGTAAAGAGGAAGAATCCAGATGTCACTCCCAGAATCAGTGCGAGGTGATGCGAAGGCAGGGCAGAAAGAACGACAACGGTGCCACCCACGATGGGTGCAATCGCATCCGCGACAAGAAATACCAGGTCTTTCCTGCTGGCTGAGCCCCCGCGTGTCACCAGCAGTATCGTATTGAGTCCATCGGTAATGTCATGAACGATGATGCCAACCGCGACAATGAGTCCCATACGCCAGGAAATCATCGTGGAGGCTGCAATGGAGGCCCCATCGATCGAGCTGTGTGCGATTAGTCCGAGCGCACTCATACGGCCAACGTGGCGATCGGGGCCACAGTCGTTATGCGGACAATGTTGTAGAGCGAGAAACCGCTGACCGAGATAGAAGATCAAGAATCCCGCGACTGTGAGGGCGAGAATTTCGCGGCTCGTCCATCCCCCCTCGCCCGCAGCCTCAATCGCTTCGGGCAGCAGGTCGAAGAAGGTTGCTCCCAGCAGGACGCCGGCACCGAAACCGAGCAGCAGGTGGATGTGCTTGCGGGCGCGAAGAGCCAGCCATCCGCCGAATAATGTTGAAAGTGCTGCAAACCCCGTGAGCAGTATTGCTCTCATGACTATTTCATTTTTTCCCGACTGAGCCACTGCTGAAACCAAGTCGCCCTGTCAGATGGCGAGACTTTAGTTGACCAAAATTTTCGGGAGTTTCGAACCACTGCATCAGTTCGCGCCACTATTTCAGCACAAGCACAAGAGTAGTGATTCCATCAGGATGAGAACCGCGAGTTGTCTCCGGTACCTCAAATCAGCCCGGGGGGCAAATTCCGGGTGTGGTTCCGCCGGCTTCTCTTAGTCGCTTGGGGTTTACCGTCAGATGGTTTGGCTATCTTAGGTAAGTTTTCACCATGTCGATCACTTCATCAGCCGCCAAGGTCTGCTCCGAATTCGGTTTTCGCTTGGGGTCGAGCACGTGATGCCGGATGTGGCCTTCGAGCAGTTCGGTCATCAGGCTGTTGACTGCGCCTCTTGCCGCACTGATGATCTGTAACACCTCAGAGCAATCGCGTCCCTCGTCGAGGATTCGCTCAAAAGCCTCAAACTGGCCCCGGATGCGCCTGCTGCGCAGAATCAGCTTTTGTTTGTTCTTGATCGTATGACTCATTCGCGAACGAATGATATCACGCCGGAGCTTGCACTATACCTATGGGGGTATGTATGATGAGCCATTCTTTGGCGTGACTTCATCGTGTGACAGCGGATGGCCTTCGTCACAACCGTTGTGCTTTTCCGTGCTGCCTGTCCTCGTTTCGCGGATCGCAGAATGAGATCGGCTTATTGCTCCGCGTCTTGTTCTAGCGGCACAGCTCTTGAGATCAGACTTTGTGCAGAGTGTCCATGAGGTCATCGAAATCGAAATGGTCTGGTCCTACCTCGAATATCGCTTTCGTGCCATGGAGGGAATCTGTCTATGAGTTCTTCGCCCATCATCGAAAAGTCTTCGGCCACCCCTCTGCGTCTCAGCCAGAGCGGGAATTCCCCAGAACTGAACGAACCTGACCCTGGCGCTGAGCACGAACAACACGGTCACGGAGCGGAGTGGGCTGAACTTGCCCGGATTGCTTTTGTGGCCCTGGCTGCAGCGGCGGTCTGGTTTCGGCTCTGGGAGCCGTTTCCACACATCAGCGTGATCGGCATCGCGGCAACCCTGATCGGCGGATATCCCATTTTCAAAGAAGCTTTCGAGAACCTCGTTGAACGCAAGATGACGATGGAACTCTCGATGACCATCGCTCTCCTTTCAGCTTTGGCGATTGGAGAGTTCTTCACGGCTCTGGTCATCACTGGCTTCGTCCTGGCCGCTGAGGTTTTGGAGGGTCTCACAGTTGGGAGAGGCCGGCGGGCCATTCAGAGTCTTCTCGATTTTCTCCCCAGAACCGTTGCAGTCCGCCGTAATGCTGAAGTGATCGAAGTACCGTCCGATCGAGTTCAAGTTGGCGAAACGGTCATCGTGAAGCCAGGCGGGCACATCCCGGTGGATGGAATTGTGCTTAGTGGCCGCTCGTTCGTGGAACAAGCGGCGATCACCGGCGAAGCCATGCCGGTCGAGAAAGTCAAAGGAGATGCAGTCTACGCCGGCACCATGAATCAGTCGGGCGCCCTGGAAATCGGCGCCCAGAAACTCGGCCGTGACACGACGTTCGGAAGAATCGTTGAAGCTGTCGAACGCGCCGAGAAGTCGCGTGCTCCGATTCAGAAAACCGCGGATCGCCTGGCCGGCTACCTTGTGTACTTCGCCCTGGGGGCAGCGGTTCTGACGTTCATCATCACTCACAATGTCAGGTCAACCATATCGGTCGTAATCGTTGCCGGAGCCTGCGGCATTGCGGCTGGAACACCTCTTGCAATCCTCGGCGCCATCGGCCGCGCGGCGCATCAGGGAGCCATCATTAAAGGGGGGCTCTACCTGGAAGCGCTGGCCGCCGTGGACACCGTGCTCTTGGACAAGACAGGCACGTTAACGTTCGGCACTCCGCAGATCCGGGAGGTCGTTTCCGCCAATGGCTTCGGGGAAGAGCAGATCATCGCCGCTGCCAGCATCGCGGAGCGCAAATCCGAACATCCTCTTGCCAGGGCAGTGGTGGCGCGGGCAACAGAACTCGCCATTCCACTCGTCGACCCCGACGAATTCTCGTACACGCCCGGGAGGGGGGTCAGAGTGAGGCATCGCGGCGAGGAAATCGTGGTCGGCAGTCTGGCGCTCCTCGTGGAGGAAGGCATGACCAGGGGCTTGCCGGCAGAGCGTCACAGTCCGGATGGGGCGTCGGAAGTCTATGTCGCTCGCGCGGGACAGGTGCTTGGGACCATCCGCATCGCGGATGTCTTGCGGCCGGAAGCTAAGAATGCGATTGCGGCGATGCGGCAAATGGGTTTGAAAACGATCCTCTTGAGCGGCGATACACAGGCTGCAACTGCGTCTGTAGGCCGCGGCCTCGGCGTGGACGAAGCCGTGGGAGGACTCCTGCCAGAGCAAAAAGCAAAGTGGGTGACTGAGCTGCGTAGCAAGGGTCGTAACGTCGCGATGGTCGGCGACGGAATCAATGACGCTCCAGCCCTCGTGGAGGCCAACGTCGGTATCGCCATGGGCTCGGGAACGGATGTAGCTCGGGAGAGCGCGGATGTGATCTTGATTGGAAGCGATCTATCGAAATTGGTCGAAACTCTGCGGGTTGCTCGACGCTGCCGCGGCATCATCATGCAGAACTTTGTCGGCACGCTGGTGGTGGACAGCGTAGGGGTGGGAATGGCGGCCCTCGGGTTCCTCAATCCGCTTCTGGCGGCTTTTATTCACGTAACTTCAGAGTTGGCGTTCATTCTCAATTCCACGAGATTGTTGCCCCGTGGTGTTGAATCCGGGCGATGAGTCGCGGGTTGGAGCGAAGGTTGAGTCCTGAGTATGCACTTTTCTCATTTGATCCAGAGTCGGAACATCAGAACGTGGGGAGTCGTGATCGCCTTGGCGCTCTGGGTGATTTTGATAGCGGCAATTTTCCTGCAGTCTCGCAGATCAGCACTATCGTTTGAAATGGACGCCCTGTACGGCCTATTGGATTAAATGGCTTCCAGAAGTGGAAACGGATCACACACGGTGAATGAGGATCGAGATTATCCCTTGAAAACGAAGCGCCTCGTCATAGGGCAAATTACGGTCTGCCGAGGCTGTTGCTGTGGCAACGTCGAACGTGGTTTGCCCGAAGTGCCTGTCGAATGGTTGAAGAACGAATGGCGGAAACGTGGACTGTTGAAGCGAGTCCAGCTAACCATTAGTGGTTGTGTTGGGCCGTGCGATGTGCCGAACGTGGTGGTAATTACGACCTCAACGGGCACAGAGTGGCTGGGGAATATCGTTGCATTCAACCAGTACCGAACCCTGCTTGAGTGGGCTCTGCGCTGCCGAGACGCGGGGGAGATGCTGGCCTTGCCCCGCGAATTCCATGAGTGCAGGATCAGCCCGTTTTGTTCGTGAAGGTTTCCGAAACCCGTTGGGAAACTGTAGACGCAGATTTCCATACAAGAGAGTGCCTCTAACACTAAGAACGCCACAGCAAGCAGTGCGGGATCCACACGGGTCGAGGCTTCCGTGGATTCGAGCGTTCCTATTGGAGGCACGACGCAGTGACCTTATGGAATCAATCTTCAAGAAGAGTCAGAATCGGAACAGGAGAGCGAGCCATACTGAGGGGATCATTCGGCTGCTATCGATCATTTTGTAGGCGCTGGTCGTCGTCGTGGTGGGTTTTTATTCGGGTTTAGCCTATCACCACCACTAGCACTTGGCGGCCAGCGAAACAAAACATTAAGCAGGTTTGCGTACATACCCCGCTAGGTACAACTTCGTTGCGTTTCTTTGGCGTTTTGGTATATTCAGACGAAGCTTCCATGGGGTAGCCTTCATGCGGTCGATCGCGAAACGGATAGCGTGTCTATGCGTGTTGCTGACCATCTGGTCAGCAGTCGCATTTGCTGCGCATCAGCATTCGGGCGCCGCCGACTCGGCAACGTGCACGGTCTGTATCGCCGCCCACTCGGCTTCCCCCAAGACTACCAGCCCGTTGCCAAGGGTGATGTTTGCTTCCGTATCCATCTCCCGACCGGAACCTGTCGTAGCTACCAAGCAACGCCTGATACCGTTCGCCCTCAGCGTTCGCCCGCCTCCTAGCGTCTAAATTAAGGATCAATTCCCTGATGTTTTCAGGCCCCGGTTCGTCTTCCGTGCGGCTGTGCCTTGATCTTTATTAACCAATTTTCAGGAGGAATCATGCTGGCTTCATACCAGAGGTCGTTCCGCGCCGCCTTTATCGTCGTATTCTGCATGGCGCTGGGTATTCAGGTTCACGCACAGTCGGGTGGAGGTTCGGGATCACTCAATGGCACGGTTTTTGACCCTTCAGGTGCAGTAGTTGCCAACGCGACAGTTGAGATTCGTCAGTTAGTCAGTGGTCTTGACCGGACGACCACTACAGACGGAAAGGGGAATTTCAGTTTCTCGAACGTTCCGTTCAATCCTTATCACATGACGGTGACGGCCACTGGATTTGCCCCGAGTGCGCAGGATGTCGATGTGCGGTCAGTAGTACCCGCCAGCGTCAAGGTCAGTCTTCAAGTGACTGGCTCATCCACTTCGGTTACCGTCGAAGCCGGCGCCGATTTGGTCGAGAACGATCCCACCTTCCACACCGACGTCGACAAGCAACTGTTTGACAAGCTTCCCTTGGAAAGCGCGTCGTCGTCTGTGAGTTCGTTGGTCACTCTCTCAACGCCCGGCATCGCCGCCGATTCCAACGGTCTGTTCCACGGCCTGGGCGACCATGCGGAGAATTCGTTCTCTGTCGACGGACAGCCGATCACCGACCAGCAGAGCAAAGTCTTCTCAAACCAGATTCCCCTCGATTCAATCCAATCCATGGAAGTCATATCCGGCGCACCTCCAGCGGAATACGGAGGTAAGACCAGTGTTGTGATTGTGGCCACCACCCGCTCGGGCCAAGGTGTAACCAAGCCCCACGGCAGCGTGAACACTTCTTACGGGTCGTTTGGAACATCCAACGTGGAAGCCGATCTCGCTTATGGCGGACAAAAATGGGGAAACTACATCTCTGCTAGTGGACTAAACAGCGGCCGGTTTCTTGATCCGCCAGAGTTTGTTGTCATGCACGACAAAGGCAACGAAGAAAATCTATTTGATCGGGTGGATTATCAACTATCAAGCGCTGATTCTCTTCGCTTGAACCTGGGATTTACCCGTTCTTGGTTCCAAACGCCGAATTCCTACGACTCTCAACTGGCGACACCATGGAACGGAGTGGTCGTGGCTAATGGTGGCCTCGATCCCAATGGCAATGTCGTCGGCCCCGCCGACCAGCGCTCCCAGATCAAGACGTTCAACATCGCGCCCACCTGGACTCGATTGATTAGCCCAACAACCGTCTACACTCTGGGCGCTTTTGTTCGGCGCGACGGATACAACTACTACCCCAGCGCCAACCCTTTCGCAGACCTCGGGGCACCCGGTCTTCAAAGCGAAACTGTAAGTCAGCGTCGGACACTCACAAATGCTGGACTGCGCACCGATGTGTCTTACGTGAAGGGCATTCACAACCTTAAAGCTGGAATCACTTACGAGCAGACTTTTCTAAACGAGACGGATCCTTTCGGTCTGGTTGATCCGACGCTGAATGCCCCCTGTCTAGATGCTAACGGCGCGCCTGTGTTTGTTGGCAATCCTGGAGTCAACGACCCGTCGCTGTGCCCAACCGCGTCTACGACGAACCAGAGTCTTTACCCCGCCCCGTTCACCGCGAATGGCAATTTCAACCCCTTGTTGGGTTGCTACGACCTGACCCGGCCAAATCCCTCTTCGAACGACGGCTGTCCTACATCCACGAGCGGCCTCTTCACCTTTAACGGTCACACCGACGTGAAGGAACTTGCTCTTTATGTTCAGGATTCGATCATCAAAGGAAACTGGGCTCTCAACCTGGGTTTGCGTGGCGATTTCTACAACGGACTCACGACGCACCGCGAGGCCGAGCCTCGGCTGGGTGTCGCTTATAACATCAAGCGTACCAATACGGTTCTTCGGGTTTCGTATGCACGAACGATGGAGACTCCCTTCAATGAGAACCTCGTGCTCTCAAACCAAGGATGCGCCAATCTGGTGCTAAATCCCCTCCTTCTTTGCACCGGTTCCAATATCACTCCCTTCAGTCCTGGTTGGCGAAACGAATTCCACGCTGGGCTGCAGCAGGCTTTCGGAAAATATCTCGTCTTTTCCGGCGAGTATATTTGGAAGTACACGCACAACGCCTACGACTTCAGTGTGCTGGGCGCCACTCCTATCACCTTCCCCATCGAATGGGATCGCTCGAAGATTCCAGGATACGCGGGCCGTGTCAGCGTGCCGAACCTTCACGGATTCTCTGCGCTCATGGTGTTCTCCAGCGTGGCAGCACGCTTTTTCACACCCCAGATCGGCGGGGCTGGTGCGGTTCCCTCTGCATCCGGACCGTTCCGTATTGATCACGACGAAAAATTCAATATGACGTTTCACACGCAATACCAGCTGTGGAAGGTCGGGCCATGGCTCGGTTTCAACTGGCGCTACGATAGCGGCCTGGTGGCCGGCCCGGCACCGTGCGCCGGGGGCAATTGTGCTAATGGTCCGGCGGGCTCCGATACGGTGGTGGATACATCGGGGCTAAGCGCGGATCAACAGGTTGAGGCGGGGCTATTTTGCGGATCGGTTCGCCCGTCGCTGCCCACTCCAGGGAATCCGGTTGGCACTCCCATCAGCTCCGGCCTGGGTACGAACCTTTGCCCGGCGTCACAGTACGGATCTTCGCTTCTGCAAGTACCGGCTCCTGGAACCGAAGATGACGACCACAATCCGCCGCGCATCGCGCCCCGCAACCTGTTCGATATCGCCGTGGGTGATGACAACCTGTTCAAAGGCGATCGTTACAAATGGAGTCTTACGCTCACAGCCGTCAACGTGACGAACAAACTGGCGCTGTATAACTTCCTTTCGACCTTCAGCGGGACGCACTACGTAACGCCCCGAACGCTGACGGCACAACTTGGGTTCCATTTCTAACCCGACTGAAAGGAGGGCCTGCTTCGGCGGGCCCTCTTCTCCGCATCAGAAGCACAGGAATGGACAAAAGCCCGAGGGGAGCTTGTGCTGACTTACCTCAATTTCGTTGAGGAAGAGCGCCATGAAGACCTACTCGCTTGGCGGAGGAAGAAAGAAAGCCGTCAAGAAATTTACCAGGCGCCAAGGCCTGTGGATGTCTCTGATGATTGGCGCTGCGATGGTTGGAATGCTGCTACTGTTTTTGTTTGGAGTTTTCCATGTGGACTGACTAGATCGCCCGTCTCATAACAAACTCAATTTAGGGATACCGATGAGGAGACCTCCGCTTAGGCCGATTGAGTGTTCGTGTCCCGGCCCAAACTTGTATTCATAGCTCGGCTCCAAGTACCAGCCGAATCTATGTTTTT
>Ga0335070_10004238_pt1 | contig 16724 bp, 10 predicted proteins | sample Lox_Sample_13_FD_206722 | JGI IMG/M metagenome (GOLD analysis project Ga0335070, IMG submission 206722) | Soil microbial communities from Loxahatchee National Wildlife Refuge, Florida, United States - Lox_Sample_1.3 | ecosystem: Environmental > Terrestrial > Soil > Wetlands | place: USA... | reverse complement strand
CGCAGTCGGTAGTTCAGTTCGTCGTCCTGGTTGCGTACCAACTCTTCATCAAAGAGGCCGATGCGCTCGAAGGTGGCGCGCCTGTACATGCCCATGTAGACGGTATCGACGTCGCGATCCTCGCTGGCGAAATGGAAGTAGGCACCGATGCCGAAACGCGACGACATGGCCAGCGCTACCGCGTCACCGAAGGAACCGCCGCCGACCGCATGCATGGGGCCGCCGACGTTGTCGGCGCCGCTGCGCGCGAGCGCCTCGACACCGCGACGAATGTAGTCCGGTTCGATGATCGTGTGCGCGTCGATCCGCGCGACGATCTGCCCCTGCGCCGCACGGATGCCAATGTTCATCGCCGTCGGGACGATCCGCGCCGGGTTGTGCAGAATCCGCACACGGCCCTCGTAGGCTCGCAGCACCTCCAACGAGCGGTCATCGGACTCGCCATCGACCACGATCACCTCGAGTCGGCTGGTGGGATAGTCCTGCCCCAGAATTGACTCCAGGCAGCGACCGATGTGGCCCGCCTCGTTACGCATCGGGATGATGACGGAGACCAATGGCAGCATCGCTGTCACTGTTTTTGATCGAGGACCTCTTCGTACAGGCACGCCAGCGCCTCCACCATGCGCGGCGTGGCGAATAGTTCGGCACGCGCCCGCGCCGCCGCCTTGAACGCGGCGAGCCGCACGTGGTCGCCCAGGAGAAGGTGCGCCTGACGGGCAAACCCCACCGCATCGTCCGCTGGCAGCACGAAGCCGTCGACGCCGTCACGGATCAACTCCCGGACGCCGCCGACGTCCGTCGCCAGCACCGGCACCCCGCTTGCCATCGCTTCAAGCACTACGTTGGGCATGCCTTCCCAGCGCGATGTCAGCCAGAACTGCGATGCCCCCCTCAGCACGTTCTCGATGTCGCCTCGTTCACCGAGGAACTCGACCCGCTCCCCGATACCCAGGCTATGCGCCGTGGCTTCCAGGGTCGCACGCAACGGCCCATCGCCCACGAGTGTGAAGCGGACGGCTGTTGCTTGCTGCGCCAGCGCCGCAGCCGCCCGCAGGAAGAGGTCGTGGTTCTTCTGCCCCACCAACCGCCCGACGGTCACAATCGGCCCCGGCGCTTCGCCGGCTACCCCCACGGGATGGAACCGATCGATATCGATGCCGTTGTAGACGACGCGGATCCGGTCGCGCGGGGCACGATAGTGGCGCACGATATAGTTCGCGACATCGTGCGAATTGACAACGATGGCGCGGCTGCCGCGGAATGCGAGGCAGTTGGCCACCTGGCTCACACGGCTTTGCACCTTGCAGTTGCGGGCCGACGTGACGAGCGTTCTCCTTTTCATCAGGCGCGTCGCACTCCACGCCAGCGCGTTGGCGATGTACAGCCACGCGTGCACAAGGTCGATCCGGTCCGCGGCCATCTGCCCCGCGAGCCAGCGCACCCGTGCCAAACCAGGACGTGGGGCCACGCGCAGTGTCACGCCCTCGCGCTGCAGCAGCGGACCAATCGGATGCACTTGCCTCGACAAGCAGTACACGGTTGGTACGAAGCGCCGGCGGTCGAGTCCCCGGCTCGCCTGTAGCAACTGCCCCTCGGCACCCCCGGTCGAGAGCTGTCCCACCACTAGGCCAACGCGTACCGGCTGAATTGAAACCACTCCTCCTCAAAACTGAAAATAGATGAACGGCACCTCACCGCCACCCCACAGCAGTATGGCGAAGCACGCGGTTGCATACGCCGGCGCCTGCACCCACCACGGCAACCGCAGAAACACTGTGTGGTCACCGGCGGCGTTCTGCGGGATGTCGATGGCCAGCACCGCCGCCGCCACCAGGAACGGCACCACCCCGATCGCCCGCAGGTGCGTGAAGTGGAACAGGCCGCTGATGAACGCGAAGGCGGTCGTAAAGTCCGGCGCGCGGAAGAAGATCCAGGCGAACGCAGCAAGGTGGAACGTCAGCAAGGTGCACACGATCCGCCAGGCCCAGCCAGCGACATCGCGCGGCGACGACGGCGCCTGCCGACGGCCAATGCCGAGGAGCCGCTCGATCACCAGATAGCTACCATGCAGCCCACCCCAGACAACGAACGTCCAATTCGCCCCGTGCCACAGCCCGCCGATCAGCATGGTGAGCATCAGGTTGCGATAGGTCATCAGGGCGCCGTGCCGGTTGCCACCCAGCGGGATATACAGGTAGTCGCGCAACCACGCGGAGAGCGACATGTGCCAGCGGCGCCAGAACTCGGTGATCGATTGCGACAGGTAGGGTTGATTGAAGTTGAGCCGTAGGCGGATGCCGAGCAATTCGCTGACACCGCGCGCGATGTCGGAGTATCCGGAGAAGTCGCAGTAGATCTGGAACGTGAAGAGGTACGCGCCTCTCAGCAGCACCCCGGAGCTCAGGTGCCCGGCGTTCGCGAAGATCTGGTCGACCTGCAGCGCCAGCTGGTCGGCAATCAGCACCTTCTTGATGTAGCCGAGCATCATCAACGTCAGCCCGATGTTGATGCGCTCCGGTGTCACCCGTGCCGGCGACACGATCTGCGGCAGCAGATGCCCGGCCCGTTCGATCGGCCCCGCGACCAACTGGGGGAAGTACGCCACGTAAGTGGCATAGTCCAAGAAGTGCTCGGCAGGCTTCGTTGCGCGCCGATAGACGTCGATGGCATACGACATCGACTGGAAGGTGTAGAACGAGATGCCGACCGGGAGGACGACTGACAACATCGGTGCCGACACTTGCAGGCCACACCAGTGCATGAGCCCGACGAAGGAGTCGGCAAAAAAATTGAAGTACTTGAAGAAGCCGAGAATCACGAGGTTTGCGCTGATGCTGCATACCAGCACCAATTTCCGCCACTGCGCGTCGACGGATCGCGCCATCAGCTGCCCGGCCGAGAAGTCGATCACGGTCGACAGGGCCAGCAACCCGAGAAAGCGCCAGTCCCAACAGCCGTAAAAGAAATACCCGGCGGCCAGCAGGCATGGGTTGCGCCAGCGGCGGGGCACGACCCCGAGGACGATCAAGACGCTCGGCAGGAAAACCAAGAACGCGAGGGAGTTGAACAGCATGGTCAGTGGGTGCGGCGTCGAGCGGCCAGCGCCGCGGAAATGAACTGCGCGTAACTCGGGCCGATCTTCACGGCACCGACGTAGTTCACGTGATGCCAGTCGTTGAAATCTTCCGCCGGCAAGACCGCGCTCAAGTCGTGGAACGACACGCCGGAGTAGCGGGTCAGTCCTTCGAAGAACGCGCGATATGCACGGTAGTACGGACTATCGCCATAGTCCTTGAGGATCCACGGGCTCTCGGGGCTGTTGACGATGACGACCGTTGTTCCGCTCGTAGACAACTCACGGACCAGTCGCTCGAACTCCCCATACTCCCCCCGCGCGGTGAACGCCTGGTTGCGCGCCGCGACTTTCAGCTCACGGTACCGCCTGAAGCGTTTCGCGAACTCGGAGTCGCCCTGCAGCATGGCTGCCCATCTCGTTGCCAGAGACCCCGCGAGAGGGTCGCCGAAGCGGAGGAACGTGTCCATCTGCCGTTCGTCGACCGGTGGGTAGCGAAGCGGAGCAGCGCCAGCCTTTGCGTGCCTCGGCGGAAGCTGCCGCAGTCGCACGCTGAGCAAGCGCCAATCGTCCCTGGCGTCGCTGGCGTTGGGCACCCACGTACTGTCGGCGTCCACCTCCAATAGCCGTTCGTGCTGCAGAGCCAGCGGCAGATGAATCGTCTTCCATCCGGGCTGGTCCTCGTTGCGTTGCGCTACCACTCGACCGCCGGCGGAAAAGCGCAGCGTCACCTGCCCACGCTGAGCGATCCATTCCGGCGCCACGTAGTACTCGAGGTCGGCAGTGGCCGCCCCATCGACGGGCAGCGCGAAACGCTGCGCCGCATAGCCGTCGGGATAGATGCCGTATGCACCGCGAGCCGCGCGGCTGCGCAGCCAGCGCGGCAGCAACTTGAGGTGATCACGCAAGCTCGAGCGGATGAGCTTCCGGTACCGGTAGAGATCGCTGCTTCCCGCAAACACCAGGTCGAGTTTGCTGCCCAGGGTCATGTACGCGCCCCGCTCGCGCAGCGTCTCCCACGGGGGGAGCACGTAGCGGACCTGTTCCTTGAGGTCGCGTTCGAAGCTCGGATTGAGGAAGTCAACGAGATTGACGATCAACACGACGACGTCGGGCTGGATCGCCTCCCGTTGCGCCGCAAAAAAGATGCGCGAATCGGACGGCTTGATGCCGGGGAGCAAAAGCCGGTGCACCTCTAGCGGGACGTCGGGTTCATGCGCCCCAACCAGGCTTCCGACTTGATACTGGTCGAACGATCCAGTCACGGAACTGCCGAAGGCGACCACACGCACCGTGCCGGGCGGCTTGGGCTGCTGCAGGCGATGCACATCGAGCAGGAACTGATACCCATAGTCCGCAGAACGCCCCGTCAGTTTCGGGACATTCCAGAAGTACAGGTGGAACGTCAGCTCGAGCAGCAGGAGCAGAACCGGAATCGGGAGCCACACCTTCCACAGCAGGGAAGCGTCTTGCGCAGCACCTGCACCGGCCGCCGCGGACTCCTCCTGAACAACGTCGACCGGTGTGTGCGTCACAACAGCCCGCTCGTTGACGGCAACCTGCATCGGCTAGCTCTCGCATTCCATAGACGCGCGGGTCGTCATTTGCGCGGCTCGAGTGCCGCCCGCTCGTAGATGACGATCTCCGGACACAAGCTGGTTATGCGCAGACGCAAGGTCCGAGGCTCCTGCACGAACCGTGCAACCTCGCGATAGGGCAACGCCCCACCCTCCAGCGCCTTCAGGAACTCCACTGCGCGTGGCTCGGCAATGAGCAAGGTATTGCCCTTCCGCCAATCGGGGTTCCAGCGATGCGTGATTCCCTTCTTCGCGGCCGAGCTCGTCACAATCAACATCGGGTCGCGTGCCGTAACACCGTCGATCGTACGCTCCGCCAACGGCACCACCTTGGCGTTCAGGCCCGGGAAGCGCGGCAGATACGCCGGCTTCTGATAGATCTCGACGCTGCTCCCGGGCGCAACGTGCTCCCGCAACCAGGCTTCGGCGCGGTAGCGCGGGTCGTGGCGCAGCAGCAGATCCAGTTCTATGGCTCGCGCAGTCCCATAGAGACACAGCGCCCCGACCACGACAGCGGCGGCGGTCCGATGTCTCGATTGGAGCACCACCGCACAGAGCGCACCCGCACAGACAGAACTGATGACGAGCAACGGCAGCACATAGCGCAGCGTGATCAGATCGAGCGTGCGCAGGGAGAGGTAATAGTGTGCAAGCGCCGGCGTGAGGAGCAACAACGCCCAGCGCGTGTGTCGGATCGCAAGGTAACCAGCGCCAATCATTGCCGCGATGAGCAGTGGCCAGCCGAGGCCGCTCTGGACAGCATCGGACAATTGCTGAAGGTACTTGTATTCCTTCGCACTCCCCTTGAAGAGCGCGAACTCGACCGGCGCCAGGCGGGCGGATACGCCGGGAATCGAACGCCCGCTGAGATAGAGAATGCGATTCACGAACCCGCTGGGATTCCACAGCACGTTGTTCACCAGGAGCAGCGTACCGACTGCGGCAACCACGCATGCGAGGCTGCCTTGGCTGCATACCGCCGCGCGCCAGGCGCGCAGTCCATTCTGCCCGGCTCCCAGCGCTTGCCGGCGGGAGATGGTCACCAGGATCGGCAGCGGTAGCAGCAACGCGAAGGCCTGTTCCTTCGTCGACACGGCCATCGCCGCAGCGATGCCGAGCACCACGAACCCTGCCCGCTTGCCGGTCTGCGCGGCAACCGTGGTCGCCCAGAGCGCCAGTGTCTGCCAGAAGAGGAACACCGCATCCAAGTTCGTCGTGTGGGCATAATAGACCAACGGGTAGGCGGTCGCCGCGAAGGTGGCCGCCAGCAGCCCGGCCAATCGGCCGAACAGTCGCCGTCCGATCCCGTACGTGAGGCCGACCGTTGCCGTGATTGCCGCGACGCTCACCAGTCGACCGATGAGGCTCATCACGTAGAGTGCGGACTCCGGATGCGCAAACCCGTACGGATACACAGACTGTGGGTGTCTGAAGTTGCCGGTCAGCAGCAGCAGCGCCAGATAGGGTACGTTTGCCAGCAGCAAGATCAGCGGATATCCGAGCGGGTACTTGAAGTAGAACCATCCCGAGTTGAACGTGGTGAGGGAGCGCCGCGCGATGCTCAGTACGGTGAGCGGCCCGATCGCATCCGCCGCCCACGAGGCGTTGCCGTTCGGCAGACCCCAATTGATCCCGCAGAGCCCAAGGGCCAGGCTGACCGCCAAGATCCCCATGAGCCATCGGTCGCCGCGCCCCACGCTTGGTCGGCGCCTCCCCGCGCTCAGGCGCGCTCCCGCATTCGCGGCAACAGATCCCCGACATCGGAATCATTCGCGTCGTGGCATTGAACCTCCGCCAGCCAGTCGAACAGCTGCCGGCGCAGGAGGTCCGCCCGCGCGCCGTCCTGCTCGACCAGATTTCGCACTTCCGCAGGATCCGAAACAAGATCGTAGAGTTCGTTGGCCTCGTCCGAGCGCCAGACGAACTTCTCACGTCTGGTACGGATGGCTTTCATCCGCACATCGTACGCGCGGTAGTCCACGTCGGGGCGGGCGCGCCGCGCCGCCGACAGATCCGGGCGGAAGCGTTCCGCAACCACGAACGGGGGGCCGGGTGTTGCCCGCGCCGCATCGAGCAGCGCACGTCCCTCGCATAGCGTATCATCATGTCTGATTCCGGCCAGCCGTAGAACCGTTCGGAACACGTCAGTGGTCTGAGCGAGTTCGTCAACAGCGAATCCTTGCGGTACAACCGCGGGACAGCGGATGATGAGCGGAATGCGCAGGAGGTCGTCGTGCAACGCGGGGCACTGTTCTGGCAGCCCGCGCGCACCGAGGTGCGCACCGTGGTCCGCCGTCACAACAACCACCGTCTGCTCCCACGCGCCGCGGCGACGCAGAAACTCTGCGATCTCTCCCAGGCGCATGTCTATGTAGCGTAGGGCGCCATCGTACAACGCCGGAATCGACTCCGTGGTTGCGGCGGACGGTCGATGCCCGAGAAGCGGGCCGTCGTGGGCACGCACCGTATCGGCCGACAGCTGGAGCTCGTTGTAGTGCACGAAAGCGAAGAATGGCTGCACGCTCGCACCCAACCACCGGCGCAGCGCCTGATTGGTGCGGCGGGCACCGGCATCACGCCGGCGTAGCAGTACATCGCTGGCGCGCCGCCCGAGGGATACTGCGCGGGCAGCAATGCGGTTCTGGTAGCGTTGCGTGAAGAAGGCATCAAAACCACGTCCGAAGCCCGTGTCCGGGCTCACCGCGGGGTGTGTACAGAAGGCCGCCGTCCGATAGCCCGCGGCTTTGAAGCACTCGGCCAGCACAACTCGGCGCGCCGCCAGGGCACCATGCTCCTCAGTTGCCCCGTGCACGACGCCGGGCGCGCCCGTGAACAGCGAGGCGTGGCCCGAGAGCGCCGATGCGGCGTTGGCAATCATGGCCGTAAACCGCACGCCTTCACGGGCCAGGGCGTCGGTGACCGGCGTCGTCTGCCGCGTGTACCCGTAGCACGACAGGTGATCCGCTCGCGCGGAGCCGAGGACAACGAGCAGAACATTCAGCGACTCAGCCATCAATGCGTGCCAGTCCTGTGCAGTCCGGAGTCATAGCTTGCAAAGCCACGTCCAGAACTCCTTGTTGTAACGATCCGGGTTGCGCGCCAGGCGGAGGCGAAACGACAAGACGAGGTTGTCCCAGATCGCGTCGCCGCTCACCCCCTGGTACACGAGGCGGGCGGGAAACTTGAGACGCAGGTTCCAGCACGACGGCACGCCGCGGTACACCCAGTCACGCTCTCGGGTGAAGTCGATGACCCAGTCGCCGCCGTGCGCACCATCGACAACCCACCAGGTCACGATGTTCACGCGCGGTGCAATCGACGGATCCGCTTGCAGCAACGCTGTAAAGTAGGCGTGAAAGCGCTCATACAGATCAGCTGGCGCCTCACCTTCACTGGCGAAGCCCTCGGCGATTTGCGCGCCGTGCTGGCGGCTGAGGTCCTCGATCTGCTCCAGGCGCCGGCTCCAGTCGGGCGCAGGGTGCAAGCGCGTCAGCGAGCCATCGGACGTCCACACGTCACCGGGATTCATCTGCACCCCTTCGATCTGCGGTGCGGCAACGCGCAGCCGCTCGATCGCCTCCTGCGGCGTGCTGACGTAGTGGGGCGTATTCATGAACAACTGATCGGGTGCCAGCAACGCGAAGTTGCCGGCCGCGGGGACAGCGCGCTTGGTGCGCAGCAAGCGGGCCCAGCTGACGAACTCTTCGAGGTGCGATTCTTTCGACTCCCGCCAGCGCTGAAGCTTCGATCTCAGCGGGAACTCAAAGCAACCCGGATATTGGCTGGCGCCCGTGAAGGTCAAGAAGGCCAGATCGATCTGGTGCTCTCTTCCCAATTGTCCCAGCGTCGCGTCGTCGAGGTGACAGTCGTTGACGTTGAGCACCGTGGTACTGCCGTCCTTTACCAGGATGGCACTATCGTCCCAGGTGCGATCGGGTGGAATGAGACGTACCGTCAGACCGCTGCCGTTGCAGCGGAAGTCACGTCCGAAATCGACCTCGGTGATGCGCGAAAAGCCAAGGGCCGCGATACGGTCGCGAAAGCGCTTGCGTTTGAAGTTCGCAATGATGACGTGGACGTCCTTGTCGAGCTGGCGCAACGTCGGCGGATCGAAGTGGTCCATGTGCTCGTGCGAGATGTACAGGTAGTCCAGCTTCGGCAGGTCGCGCGGCCCCAGCGCGAGCGGCGGATAGTGCCACCACGTGCCGTGGTAGGTCGGGTCCGTCAACCACGGATCCATGAGGATGCGCGTGCCGGCCGATTCCAGCAAAATGCAAGCGTGCCCGATGTACGTAACCTTCATTCCCCCCTCACTGAGACGGCTGGGGCAAGCGGCTTCGCCAGCGGCACGCCGCGCGCCACAGCCAGGTCCAAGTACAGCTGCTCCATCCGCCGCACCATCGCATGAGCGGAGAAGCCGTCGGCCACGATGCGGCGACCCAAGCGGCCCATCTCCTGGGCGCGCGCCGGTTGCTCAAGCAGGTCGCTGATCGCGACGGCCAGTGCGTGCGGATCCTTCGGCGGCACCAGCAAGCCGCTGTGGCCGTGCCGTACCACCTCGCAGGTACCGCCGACATCGGTCGCGACCACAGGCTTCTCCATCGCCATGGCTTCGAGGATGGCGTTCGACATCCCCTCGTCGTGCGACGACAGCACGAACACATCGAAGGCAGAGAGCACTTCCGGCATGTCGCCACGGCGGCCCAGCAACGACAGGTGATTCTCGAGGTGTAGGGAGCGCACGAGATCCTGCAGCGTCTCGTCGAGGCTCACCTCGCCGACGATCACACCATGCACTTCTGGACGCGTCTGCCGCACCTCGCCAATAGCACGGATGAACTCCTCGACTCCCTTGCGCACGCGCATGCGCGTGATCACGCCGACGATCGGCCGATCTTCCTGCAGCCCCAGGCGCGCCTTGAACGGCGCCGGCGGCAATGGCCGGAAGCGATCCGTGTCGACGCCGCTGGGGATGACCGCCATCTTCTCGCGTGGGCAGCCCTCATTGCCATGCACGAACTCGCGCACCGCCTCGGCGTTCACCATGACGCTGTCGGCCAACGCGTTGCCGATCCGGGCGCCAACCAGCTCGAAGCCGCGGCGCCAATGACAGCCACGCTTGCTGCACAGCACCACCGGTACGCGCGCCATTCGCGCACTGATCGACCCCACCAGATTGGCGCGCAGCAGGTAGTTGTGGACGATGTCGATACGGTCCCGGCGCAAAGCGCGCGCCAATGCCGCCACGCGTCTCATCAACCCCAGGCCCTTGAAGCTGGCGCTGGCGCTGGGCGCGTGGATGGCCACCCCGAGAGCGCCCGCCGCATCGAGCAGCACGCCCTCGCCCGTCAGACAATAGAGAACGGGATCGAAGCGGCTGCGATCCAGGAGGCGGAGCACCTGGATGAGATGGGTCTGGCTGCCGCCGACTTCCATCGATTTGATGACGTAGGCGAGCCGAATCGGTTGGCTGAGCGTTGGCGTCATTGCGGGTAGTGATAGCCGAGGTCCGTCGGGCCGGTATCGCGCTCCTGGGTGATAACGACCGACCGATTCCCCAAACCCAGTTCGACGGCCGTCCGCGTTCCCCGGTCGATCCCGGGACTCGTCGGTTGAACGCGCATGCCATCGGCCGATTCGCAGCCGATGCCTTTGCTGGCCGCGCCGCCGGCGAACTGTGGCGCGGCGTCGACGTCGCTGTCTCCCGCCTGCATCCGGGCTCCATAGCCGTCGGTGTTCAGATTGTTGCCTGCCGCAAGGGCGGCGCGCCGGGCCGCGCGTGCGGTAATGCCTGTGCTGCCGTTTCCGGAGATGATATTGTTGTAGACGACGCCGCGCGCTACAGGCGCTCCCGTCTCGTGGATCACGATACCCCTCTGCATGTTCGCCGCGACCGTGTTGTTCAACAACTGTGTCGCCGCGTGGGCGCCACGCAGGCGGACACTGACACCGTTACCACCGTTGCCGCAGATCAAATTGTTCACGATGCTCACCGCGTCACCGAAGGTCACGATGCCGTCGCCGCTGTTGCCGCACAGAGTAGAGTTGCGCAGTGTGACGTCGTGAGCCGCACGCGAGACCCGCAGGCCGGGACCGCGCGCCCCGCTGAGGGTCAGCCCATCGAGCCGTGCAGGACCCACAACCATCGGAGCAGCGTGCCCGCCTGCATCGACGACAACCTTGCCGGCAGGATCTCCCGTCAGTTGTCCGCTTTCATCGCCCAGCAGCACGACGACGGCATTCGATCGACGCGGAACGCCAAACAACAAACGTTGCTCGTGATAGACACCGGGACCAATGACAATAACACCGTCACCGGACACCGCGGTGAGCGCCCGCTGGATCGAAGCGAACGCCCGGTCCGGGGAGAACCCATAGTTGCTGTCGTTCCCGGAAGTACGCACAAAGATTACCCCTGGGGCCGCGGCAGGAAGGGACAGCCCGTACAGGAATGGATAGTGATACCCCGCGTCGGCGGATCCCACGTTCGGCACTCCATTGCTGCGCGTTGATCCGGTCAACAGCGTGTTCGACTCACCATCGTCGATGCCGAGCGCCGGATTCGCGGCAGACTGGGCCAGATGGAAGTCATCATCGAGGAAATCGGTCCCGCCCAACTTGCCGTCGGGGCCGAGCGGGTTGACGAATAGCTGGACGCTCTTGGCGGGCACGAAATCGGAATCCGCGCGTGGCGTATTCGCCTGGAAACCGTCCGGCACAACGTTGAATCCGCTCAGGTAGCCCGTGAATGAATTCTGCTGCGCAAGGACGCCTTTGCCGTTTCCCGCAACGATATTGCGCAACACCGCGGTGCCGAGTGCGGGGCCGGTGGTGCCGCTGCCGCCGACGAGGATGGCGTCCGCGCCATTGGCGTAGACTGTGTTGTTGGCAATGGTGCCGTTGTTCCCCTGCTCGATGCGGATGCCGCCGGTGCCGTTGGCATAGACGAGGTTGTTGTCGATGACGGCGCCCTCCGCCCCAAGCGATTCGATGCCGCGCCGCTGGTTGGAGAAGACGACATTGTCACGCACTACCGAGTCGTCGCTGCCATCGCGCACCTGGATGCCCGCGGACATCGCACCAGTGACCGAAAAGCCACGTACCGTCGCGTTGCACGCATTCAGCAACGTGAACCCCGTGTCGCCGCCCGTTGCGTCCAACAGAACGACGCCTGGTACATCACCGGTGGCCGTGCCTGTTGTGTCCGCGAAGAACGTCACGGGTCCACGGTTCTGGAGAGGGTGGACGCTCATCTCCGCATAGGTACCGGGGCCAACGACCACGGTGCCACCCGCGCCAGCGCGCTCCGCCGCGTCCTGAATCGACGCCAAAGCACGCTCGGGCGCCAAGCCGTCATTCGCCTTGCTGCCGTTCGGTCGCACGAAAACCGGCATGTAGAGCACCGGAGTTGTGGTGTGCTGGTCAGCCGCCGCGCCGTAGTGGTAGCCGATGTCGATCACGCCGACGTCGGGCACGCCGTTGTGCGCGGTCGTTCCCATCAGACCAATGTCTGCGACCAACGCTGGCCCAGCGTCAATTCCAGGACTCTGAACGGTCTGCCCACCGCGTCTTTGCTGCAGCCGGAAATCATCGTCCGCGTAGTCGTCTCCGCCGAGTCGGCCGTCTGCGCCAGCGGGGCTGAGGAAGAGCGGGTCGGCAATCAGGTCATAGTTGTTGAATGGCGTACCCTGCCCGTAGCCGTCCGGGTTGATGTTGAAGCCGGCGACGTAGCCGCACGTCGAGGAGCGCGCCACTGCGATGCCCGCCCCCTGCTGCATCTTGTCCCCTTGGTTCAGCCGAAAGATGTTGCCAGCCACGAGCGCGCCGGGGGAAGGCGCTTGGGCCGTACCGATCCGCAGCCCCCAGCCGCCGTTCCCATACACGGTGTTTTGCAAGATCTTCGCTCGCGGCGCGGCGAGATCATTGGTGCCCAACGCCAGGCCGTCATTTACATTGTCGTAGACCAGGTTGTTGACGACCAACGCATCAGGCGCCGTGCGCAGCGTAATGCCGGTGTCGCCATTGCTGAAGACCAGGTTGTTTTGCACGACACCGCCGTTGCTGCCCTGCAGAAAGATGCCGTGGCTGCCGCTCGTCCCGATGGTGTTGTTGGAGATGGTCGGGATGACGGCGTTTCCAGCTGACTGGAGCGACAATCCCGTCGTGCCACTGTGCAGGACCGAATTGCCATTTGTGGTCACCGTACCGCTGGCGTAGACCGCAATGCCACCCTTGGTGCTGCCATCGACGTCATTGCTCAGGAGGAGGAAATCCGAGCCACCCGTCTGCTCGGTTCCGACGCCGACGGCGATGCCGTTCCCGTTGCTGCCCGCTACATGATTGCGTACGAAGCTCAGCCGCGTGCTGAGCCGCACGACGACACCGTCGGCGGAGTTATCTTCGACGATATTGTCGGCAACCGACCCGCCTGCGGCACCGACCACAAAGACGCCCCCTCCCGAGTTGCGTTGCACGGTATTGCCGGCGACATCGATCAGGATCGTCGCACTCGCGTCTGCAACCAGGGAGGCGCCGATGGTGCCGTTTTGGATGATCGAGTTCCGCCGCAGCGCAACTGAGCCTGTGCTGACGGCATCGACACCTGCGCCGATATTGCTCGCAATCGTATTGTCAGTGATGGCGACGTTGGAACTCTGCTGGATGTGAACGCCGCTCCTGCGACTCGCTTGGAGAATATTGTCTCCGATGGTCAACGGTGCGGCCCCACGCGCGAACACGCCGTCGATGCCGCTCGGTCCCACCTGATTGTTGCGGACCGATATCTTGGTCGTTCCGTTGCCGACGATGGTCACGCCAGTCGCACCACTGTTGGCGACCGTGTTCTCCTCCACTGCGGCGGAGTCGGAGGCCACCACATTGATGCCTGCGCTGACGCTGCTGCGCACATCATTGTCGGTTACCCTGACGGCACTGACGGCATCGGTCGCGTTCGCGCCAAAGCCGGCGCCAATACCATCGTGATTGGCAACAACCGTGTTGCCTTCAACGTCCACATTCGCGCTCGCGCGCACCAGAATCCCGTACTCCGCGTTTTGCTCGAAGTCGTTGTCCGTGATGGCGCCGCCGCCCGCATTCACCACGAACAGGCCGTGGCTGCCATTGCTGCTCGCCTGATTGTTCAAAACGGCTACGGTCGCGCCGACACCAGCCACTCCATCGATCGAAACCCCGGCGCTGCCGTTTCCCATGGCTCGATTGTTCGCAACGACAATGGTCCCGCTCGCGGTGATATCGATGCCCCGTTTCACACAGTTGCGGATCTCCGTATTTCGGATGGTCACGTTGCTGCTGTTCACAGCGGTCACGTCGGCCCGCACCTGGATGCCGGCGTCGACGGCACCCAGAATGGTGAACCCGTCAATCCGGATGTCGTGCCGCCCCGCCAACAAGAAACCGGTAGTGTGTGGCGCCTGCGGCCTGACGACTACCGGACCGGCTGCATCGCCGGTCACGGCACCGGCCGTGTCGGCCACGAACTCAACTTCGTGGCCTTCGTAGCCGCTGCGCGCCGGGAAGATGTCGCCGTCGCTGAACGTGCCGGGGCCCACGATGACCTGATCACCGGGGTTGCGGATGGCCGCGGCGGCCCTCTGGATGGTGGCGAACGCCGTGCTCGGGCTCAGCCCATCCGCATCATCGCTGCCATTGACGCGGACGAAGAACACCGTTGCGCTCGCGCTGCCGACCATCAAACAGAGCATCGCGAGGCTAGCGATCCACGACCAGATAGACGCCAGCCTGCGCGTCGGGTACTGATACAACGCGCCTGCTCCACACGCCTAGAACAACGTATAGATGAAGGGACCGAGGGCCGAACTCTGCGCGGTGACCATCAATCCGCCGAACAGCAGCAGCACAAACACCATGGGAATGAGCCACCACAGCTTGCGCTGCCACAGGAAGCCCATCAGCTCGCCGGCGATACCGAAACGCTCGCGCATTCCTTCAGTGACCTTCATCATGCACTCCTTGTTGTCGAGCCGGCACCAGATCGCGCTGCTCGAAAAATTCCTTCAACACACTTGCCGCGAGGCGGTGCCCCGCCGCCGTCCAATGCCCGTCGTGGTGATAGTGCAACGGCTCGCGGTCCTGCGCCGCCCGCTCGCGAAACGGCCCAGCCAGCGCCACACACGGCACGGCGCGCTGGGCGCACCAGGCTTCGATGCGCTGCATCGGCGCGTCGAGATCCCAGGTTTGGGACCGCATGTGCGGATAGGTGTCGACGACCTCGCGCCACCACTGTGGGTACACCTGATCGCGCGAGCTGACGATGGCGATTGCCAGGCGCGCACCGCTCGCGGCAGTGGCACTCTGCAGTTGGTCGAGTAGCCGTTCGGTATACGCCCAGGCCTCCTGCCATTCCGGCGTCAGCGGCGCGGCGTAGACACCATAGTCGACAGGCACGCCGTCGCGCTCCGGTGCGGCGGGAAGGGCGTCGCGCTGCAGCCACCCGTGTCGCACCAACGTCTGCGCCAGTTGCGGATGTTGCGTCACCAGCACCTTGCGCAAGTAGTGGTAGGCCGCCGAGCGCGCCAGGAGCGCCCGCCAGCCGTGCACCTGCTTGCGCGGCGCCTCACCGACGACTCTCTGCAAGGCGCCGTCCGTGGTGTACGCAGGCTTCAGCTTGTCTTCCAGGGTGGGGCTGTTGTTCTTCACGTCGTTCCCCGGGTAGAAGGCCAGCACGACCAGGTCAGGGTGGTAGCGCGCGCCTTCGCGCTCGAAATACAGCAACTCACTGGCGGTTCCGTATCCGCTGACGCCCGCGGCCATCACCTCGATGCGTCTGCCGCCGTCGAGCAACTGTTCCAGTACGCGCGGGAAGGTCGCCTCCAACGGCACGTGCATGGCCTCCACAAACGAATCGCCCAGAATGAGCACGCGGAACATGCCGGGCGCCTTGGCATAGTCACGTTCGAGGTCCCGCAGACCGTGATGGTTGATCTGCACGGGCACGACAAACTCGCGGTCCTCCTGCGTCCACCAGCCGCGCGCTCCGGCAATCAGTCGCGCCCCGAGCACCGGGTCGGGCTCCCAGAAGCGGTCTGGAACCAGATGCATCCAGCGCACGCCCACTTCAAGCGCGACCAAGGCGAGGAGGATTCCGACGCTGGCGAGAACAACACCCGCCAGCAGTTCGCGCCCGCGCGGCACGCGCCCTCTACGACTCCTTGCGGATGAGGCAATTCCCGAGCACCAGCGAATCCATGCCGCTCCGCGCGAAGGTGCTGAAGGCGTTGGCCGGCGTGGTGACGATCGGCTCCCCTTTCAAGTTGAAGGAGGTGTTGAGGATCACCGGTACTCCCGTGGCCTGGCCGAAGCGGTTGATCAGATTGTAGTAGAGCGGGCTTTCCGCCTTGTGCACGGTCTGCAGCCGCGCCGTGCCGTCAACGTGCGTGATCGCGGGCAGCACATCCGCTTGCCCCGCCTTGACGTCGACGACGTACAACATGAAGCGCGCCGGGTAGTGCCGCGGCGCGTCCGGCAGGTCGAAGAAGCGCTCGGCGCTCTCCGCCAACACCGACGGCGCGAAGGGACGAAACGGCTCGCGGAACTTGATCTTGATGTTGACGATCTCCTTCATGTCGTGGCGTCGCGGATCGGCGATGATGCTGCGTGATCCGAGCGCCCGCGGTCCCCACTCGAAGCGTCCCTGGAACCACCCGACCACGTGGCCGGCTTGCAGCTCGCCAACCACCGCGTCGAGCAGTTCCTCCTCGCGACTGTATGTCTCGTACGCCATGCCGCAGGTGCGCGCAAAGTCGTTGATCTCCCCCTGGCTGAACTCCTGCCCCCAATATGCGTGCCGCATGAGGAACTGGCGCGGCTGACCGAGCGCGCAATGGTAGGCGTATAGCGCAGCACCCAACGCGCCGCCGCCGTCACCTGCGGCTGGCTGGATGAACACCTCACGGATCGGCGTCTCCTTGATGATGCGTCCGTTGGCAACGCTGTTGAGGGCCACACCACCAGCCATGCAGATGCGGTCGAGACCGGTCTCTTGGTGCAAGCTGCGCACCATACCGAGGACGATCTCTTCGGTCACCTGCTGA
>Ga0335070_10004237_pt1 | contig 16726 bp, 14 predicted proteins | sample Lox_Sample_13_FD_206722 | JGI IMG/M metagenome (GOLD analysis project Ga0335070, IMG submission 206722) | Soil microbial communities from Loxahatchee National Wildlife Refuge, Florida, United States - Lox_Sample_1.3 | ecosystem: Environmental > Terrestrial > Soil > Wetlands | place: USA... | reverse complement strand
ACGCAGGAAATGTAATCCAGACGAAGCACGAAGCGAGACACCTCCTGCTTCCGATTATGAGTCGCATGGCGTAGAAATGATGTGATCTCGAACGGGCAATCGACATTACCAAGGTAATGGGTAAGGAATCTGGGAAGCGGAGACGTTGAAACAATCTCTCTACCGGGTCTCTCTGTCGTCTATCCATTCGGCGCCGCAGTCGCTACAGCGCCAGTTGTTCTTGCGGATGGGAATAGGTAGTCCGATGAGCATCAAACCATAGCTGAGTTTTCGGTCGATCGCCTCGAAGCCGATATCCTTGGAATTGCATTTCGGACAACGCGGCTGTTGGTAGTACTCGCCCACCTCATGATCCATGAAGATCTCAGGCGCGGGTTCGTGCAAAATCTCGAGCGCGTCGGCGGCATCTTCCGGGCGGACTTGCAGGCGCATGTTGCCAATGGCATTCGACCAGAGCCAGTCTGTGCGAACCAGTTCGGAATCGGCCAGGAAACAGCGTATGCCTGCGGATTCCAACTTGCCCTTAGCGAGAAGGGCCTCGGGCAGGTCGCGAAAACGTTCGATGGTGACGAGATCGGGCGACACGATGACGCAAAATCCTAACACGGCTCCTTTGTAGGACGGGTAGGGAGATCGTTCATCTGAGAATGGCCAAGTCTGAGTTTGTTACAATGAAAAACGCTTCCTGATGGGCGCTTAGCTCAGTTGGTTAGAGCGCGTGCTTCACACGCACGAGGTCGCAGGTTCGAGTCCTGCAGTGCCCACCATGTCCTCCACCTCAGTCCTATTCGGCCCATACCCAGGCGTGGTAGCCTTGTCCCGACCGCCCCGAGCGGTTTGTTACCGAAGTGCCGCCTGATGAAGAAGCCTGGCATGCCAGAATCGCTTGTACCCGATAGGAAGGAAAGGACTTCCACCACGCCGGAGGAGGGTGTCGAGCCGCAACTTTCTGGCCTGGATGGGGTTGAAACAGGTGTGAGCAGTGTAGCCCTAGATCGTGGGCTCCTCGCCCTGGCTGGTCAGTCGTCTTCGGCCGACCTCAACGATGACGCGCAAGTCATGTTGCGTGTCAAAGCCGGCGACGACTCGGCGTTCGACTACCTGGTCCAGAAATACCGCCGGGCGATGATGAGTTTCATGTACCGCATGACTCACAACGCGGCTGTTGCGGAGGATCTCGCGCAGGAAGTTTTTCTCAGGGTTTACCGGTCGCGCGCCAGCTACGAGCCCACTGCGAAGTTCACCACCTGGCTGTATCGCATTGCGACCAATCTGGCGGTTAATCATGCCCGCGACACGCGGCATGAGCGCCCGGAGAATACCGTCAGCCTGGACGAGCCGGACGAAGAGACGGGCACGACCATGGACCTGCCTGATAGCTCGCTTTCCGTCGAGGAGAACCTGGTTCGGCGGGAACGGCTGAAGGCGATCCGGGCTAAGGTTCAGCAATTGCCGGAGCGGCAGCGCATGGCAGTGGTCATGCACAAGTATCAGCAGATGGATTATCGCCAGATCGCGGAAGTTTTGAAGTTAAGTGAATCAGCCACCAAGTCTCTGCTGTTTCGCGCGTACGAAAGTTTGCGCGAGCAGCTGAAGGAATTTATCTGAGGATAGTGTCATGAAGTGCAAGGATGTTCGCGAATTAATGCCGGATATGGCTCTCGGACTGGCCGAGGCTTCTGCGGAAGCCGGAGAGCATCTTCGTAGCTGCAGCGAGTGTGCCCAGCAATTGAATGAGGTGCGCAAGACGATGGCCTTGCTGGATGAGTGGCAGGCGCCGGAAGTCTCGCCCTATTTCGAAACACGCCTGCAAGCGCGGCTGCGGGAGGAAAAGGCAAAGGAAGCCGCGCCCCGTGGTTTTATGGCATGGATTCGCAGGCCGGTACTAGCGGCGGTGGCGGCGGTTCTGTTTGTGGCCGGTGCAGTGTTGTTCCGCGGAGATTTTGGTCATCAGCAGCAGGTGGCGGAGACTCCGGTCTACGTTCCCGCTCAGCCGGGTACGGCAGTGGGTGACCTGCAGGCGTTGGATAACAATCATGACATGTTGTCGGATTTTGATGTGCTGGACGATCTGACCGTGCAGCAGGATGTGAACGAGAATCCTTAATCTGTTTTGGCGAAGGCGAATCATGTCCGGGGGGAAGGCAAAGTTGCGAGTGGTGTTAGCGGCCGGCGCTCTGCTGGTCGGTAGCACTCCTTTTCTTCACGCACAACGACCGCACATGGGCGGTGGACAACGGGAAGTCCGGCAAGCCCCACGGCAGGAGCGAGCAGCGCCCCGTCCGCCGCAGAATCGCCGGAATGAGAACCAGGGTCGCCCCGAGCGGCCTGCTTTCCAGCGCCCACCCGAACACCGTGAAGCGCCGCGCCAACGAGAAACTCCAAGGTACGAGTCGCGGCCGGAGCCTCGCTACGAGTCTCAACCGCAAGTCCGCTCGGTACCCCGCCCTCCCGACAATGTGCCGCGTCCCGGGCACACAGGCAACTGGCTAGGGCAATACAGAAACGTTCCTCGCGATCAGCAGGAACGCGCGCTTCAGAATGATCCGCAATTCCGCAAGCTGCCGCCGCAACGCCAGCAGCAGCTGCGACAACGTCTTGAGCATTTCAACAGTCTCCCTCCCCAGCAGCAGGAACGCATCCTCAACCGCATGGATACATGGGAACATCTGACGCCTCAGCAGAAGCAGACCGCGCGCGGACTTTATACACAGATGCAGAAGCTTCCGCCCGGGCGCCGCGACATGGTGGAAGGTGCGATCCGCGACCTGCGCCAAATGCCGCCGGACCAGCGGCAGCAGATGCTGGAGTCACCGCGGTACCACAATATGTTTACCCCGCAAGAGCGAAACATGCTGAACGGCATTACGCAGTTGCCGTTGGCGCCGGCGAATCCGCAGTAACAGCAGTTAGCACCTAGCAATTAGCCCCTCGATAGTGCGCTGCACGTTTGCGATCCAAATAGTTTGTTATCCTTCGGTTCGCTCAGGATGACAATGTCGTGAAAAGCATTCAGCGAAGAGGTCCACTGCTGAGGGGCTAAATGCTAATTGCTAAGTGCTAATTGCTAAGTGCTAAGTGCTAATTGCTAATTGCTAACTGCTTCCTACGCGCGGAACAGATTTCTTGCGATGAAGAAGACATTGGCCGGTCTCTCCGCAAGGCGGCGCATAAAGTAGGGATACCACTCGGTTCCGAAAGGAATGTACACCCTCATTCTCCAGCCCTGCTTAACGAGTTGCTGCTGCAGATCGCGGCGAATGCCGTGCAACATCTGGAACTCGAAAGCATCCGGAGAGATTTTCTCGCGTGTCGCAAATGCCTTCGCCTCTTTTATGATGCGTTCATCGTGTGTAGCGAGACCGTGATAGATGCCGCTGGTCATCAGGGTTTTCATGAGCTTTACGTAGTTGGCGTCCACATCCGATTTTTTCTGGAACGCGATCTCGGGCGGTTCCTTGTAGGCGCCCTTGCACAGGCGAATGCGAATGCCCGCCGCCAGCAGGTCATTGACGTCCTTTTCGCTGCGATACAGATAGGATTGGATAACCGTCCCCACCACGCCCTGGTTCCCGGGAATGCGATGAAGCTGATGAACAAAATCCAGTGTGCGTTGCGTATAGGGCGAGCCTTCCATGTCCACGCGCACAAAGCTTTTCAAGGCGGCTGCCTTGGCCACGAGGCCGCCGACGAGTTCATGGGCCAGGTTTTCGTCGACGTCCAATCCCATATGAGTCAGCTTCAGGCTTATATTGGCCTGCAATGCTTGGCTGGAGATCGCGTCGAGGAGGCGGTGGTATGCATTGGCGCTGGCGCGGGCCTCCTCTGCATTGGTGACGTTCTCACCCAGGTTGTCGATCGAGACGGTGGCGCCCTTCTGATTCATCAGCTTCGTTGCCCGAAGGACATCGTCCATTTCCCTTCCGGCAACGAAACGGGTAGAAACGCGGCGACCGACGCTGGATTTTTCGGCAACCGCCCGCAAAGAGCGGCTTTCGGATAGAGAGATGAACAGCGTCCTCAGCACCGGCGCCATTCCGAACAGATGTTAGTCTGCAACATGAACTTACTTTTATCATATGCAGCGGAACTTTCCGCCGCCTATGATGCACGTCACATCGCTCGGTTCAATCGAGAAAGATTCCGTCAACGTAACACCAGCGCCAGTTCTCGCCCGGTTCGAACGATTGCATGATGGGATGGCTGGTCTGGTGGAAGTGCTTCGTGGCGTGCTTATTCTTCGAAGAGTCGCAGCAGCCAACATGACCACACTCGAGGCATAAACGCAAATGTACCCATCTGTCCCCCATTTCCAAACATTCTTTGCAGCCATCGCCGCTGGGAGTAACTTTACGGATTTGTTTGATGTGCGCACAGCTCTGGGCCGATTTTGTCATGCGATACTCCGTTCGTAACACCCACCACCGAGCCACAGAGAAGGTCTCTCGGAGGGCATCGTCCTTGTAATTGGCGTCCTCCTCTCGGTGGCTTTGTGCCTTTGCGATGGGTGTTTCTTAGTCTTGTTCCAGAAACTTCTCAACTTCCAACGCCGCCATGCACCCAGTACCCGCCGCGGTGATCGCCTGCCGGTAGCGGCGGTCCTGCACGTCACCGCACGCAAATACTCCAGGGACGCGCGTAAATACGTTGTTTGTGGTCTTCAAGTAGCCATCCTGATCCATGTCGAGTTGTCCCTCGAATACCTTAGCGTTGGGGATGTGCCCAATGCCAAGGAACATCGCGCTGGTCGGGAAATCCCACTGCTCGCCGGTCTTGACGTTTCGGAGCCGCAGGGCAGTGACTTCTTTCTTCGCGACATCCAACACATCATCAACAACCGTATCGGTAAGAAACTCTACCTTGTGATTCTTCTGCGCTCGTTCGAGCATAATTTTAGAAGCGCGGAACTCAGAGCGACGGTGAATCAAGGTTACCTTGCTGGCAAAACGAGTCAGGAAGGTGGCTTCTTCCATGGCGGAGTCACCCCCACCGATCACCGCAATTTCTTTTCCGGAAAAGAAAAAACCATCGCAGGTGGCGCATGACGAGACCCCATGTCCAATGAGCGCTTGCTCATTCGGCAGACCAAGCCAACGCGCCGAGGCTCCGGCGGCAATGATGAGAGTTTGCGTGCGGATGGTCTGACTTCCGGCCCGTAGTGTGAATGGCCGCTGACTGAGATCGGCTTTGTCCACCTGACCCAGGTGGTATTCGGCGCCGAAGCGCATGGCCTGCTTGCGCATGTTTTCGACAAGCTCAGGACCAAGAATACCTTCGGGAAATCCCGGGAAGTTTTCGACCAGGGTGGTCAGTGAGAGCTGGCCCCCGGGTTCATGGCCCTCGAGTACGAGCGGCTTGAGATTGGCGCGGGCGGTGTAAAGCGCAGCGGTGTGCCCGGCGCAACCCGATCCCATGATCACGACATTGCGAATGGAGTTATCCATAGACACGCATCAATATTAGATTGCCGAAATGTGAATTCGATTCGTGTACTCCGCGCGAGCCATTATGACGGCTTCTTTCTCCGAACGGCAGGTTTAGTCAGCGTCTTGGAGTTTTGTGACCCAGAGCTCACTTTCGCGAGTTCCCCAGGGACCGTCTGCCGGGCCTGCAGCAGCGCGCGGTAGCGATCCATAACCGAGGAAGCGTCCCGGAAAAGCGGCTCATATGCGCTCTGATCTGGCGGCGGGCTACCCGGCGACGCCGTACAACGCGCCAGCACAATGGACGGCTTCCCAAAGCGCTCCAGCCGGATACGACTCACGGGCGTGCTGCTGCCGAGCATGGCGGCAGCGCTGGTCACAGCTGAGGCATTATCTTCGACCGACAATTGGGAAAAATCCTTGGGGTCGCGCACGTGCAGGACGAGCGTTTCGATCATCTGCTTGGAATCCGCGCTGAACGAATACTGGACGTTGCTGAACAATGTGCTCGGCGCGAAATCGCGGCGCATGCGTACCCAGGCTGCGGTCACGGGCTCGCCCGACGCGCTTGAATTACCACCGGCTCGAATCACGTCATTTTCCGACAGCGTGGAGCGTCCGCGGGCCACTTCGAAATCTCGAGTGAACGCAGGCTGCTTCGGGACCCTGGTGAGAGCGGCGGAGATTTCCTTCTGCTCTTCGGCTGAGGGCGTACAAACGTTCAGAACATTGACCTTGACCTGCGGGGGCGGCGGCGTCCCTTGCTGGGCGTGGGCGCACATACACGCTGTCGCCAGCAAGACAATGAGGAATGATTTGGGATGCACGGCGAGATTCTAAATGACTGCGAAGAGAGAAACCAGTTTTGGGTTTGAACAAGACAGAGAAAAAACCACCACAGAGACACAGAGACATAGAGCACATCCGAGCTTGCTTCAGACTCGACCCGTCCTGCCTCTATAATTCGTATCGACCCCATGTCCCTTGATCCCTATCTCGCGTTTCGGGTGAAACTGACCCAGTTGGGCTGGCCACCACGCACTCGTGTGGGCAAACTGGCGTTTTTCGTTCTGGGCCTCGCCATCGCGTTATTTGCACTGCAAAAGATTTTAGTTCTGAGCGGACTTTCCGCGGGATCATCGTTGTCTGGATGGGTGAGCTTTCTTGCCTTCGCCGCATTCGTGCTCTTCAGCGGACTGACGTTTCGTTGGCTGCGCAGGCAATTGCTATGGCGGTTACGTAATCGTCTGATCGTCAGCTATATCTTCATTGGTGTCATACCGCTGATTCTGCTGCTGACATTGTCCGTCACGGCGTTCTATCTCTTCGCGGGACAGTTTGCGACCTTTATCGTCACCAGCGGCGTGCAATCGGAATTGAAGACTCTGCATGCGGCTAACTCTGCTATTGCTCATGAACTTTCGGCGCAAACGTTGCGTGGGAATCTATCCGAATCGAATCAATTGCAGGGGCTGCGGCAAACTGATACGAACTGGTCTAACCGCCAGGTCACTGCCTGGGCCGGGCGCAAAATGATGGTCAATGCGGTTCCGGTTGGCTCCCGTGCCGAACCCTTGCAGGTGCCGAGTTTCCTGAAGCCGCCCTTCGAGGACGTCGTACGGGACCAGGGAAAGATTTATCTCCGCTGCGTTGATATCGTCTCGGTGCAAGGCATTAGCTTGGCCGTTGTCTCCAGCGAACCTTTTGACCAGAGCCTGCTGGAACAACTGGCCAGTGATCTCGGCGAAATTACGTTGTACACCTCGGGATTCAGCATACGTAACGTAGACTCCGGCGAAAAAAGCGCGGATAGCAATACCGGCATTCGCGTACGCAAACCTGGCGGGGATTATGTGCTGGAGACGGACACGGGGACTCCTCTCCCCACTTACACCGCAGGCACAGTCCCGTCCGCAAACGGAGCTTTAGACCGCAAGGTGACCTTTGCCACCTCCATTTTCGTGGTGGATTGGAACAGCGGTGACTCTAATAGCCCTGCGGCTATGAGCGTGCAAACTCGCCTGTCCATGTTGTATCGGCGCCTGTTTGCAGCGCTAGGCGACTTTGCTCCCGCTATCGAATTCGTGCTAGTCGCTATGGCTATCATTTTCGCGGTCATCGAGTTGGCTGCGTTGATCATCGGGGTGGGGCTCTCGCGCACTATTACAGGATCTATCGCCAGCCTCTACCGGGCCACGGAGAGAGTCAACCGCGGAGATCTCTCCCATCGCATTCCGGTGAAATCGGACGATCAGCTGGCCGCTCTGGAGACTTCGTTCAACTCCATGACCGCGTCCTTGGAACGGCTGTTGCTGGAACAAAAAGAAAAGCAGCGGCTGGAGAACGAGTTAGCCATCGCGCAGGAAGTACAGGCGCAACTATTTCCCAAGGAAATCTCACAGCTGGAATCGCTGGAGGTACACGGCTTCTGTCGTCCGGCGCGCACGGTCAGCGGCGACTACTACGACTTTCTAGCCCTTGATGCCCATAAGCTGACTTTGGCAGTCGGCGATATCAGCGGCAAGGGAATCTCAGCCGCCCTGCTGATGGCAACCATTCACTCCGCCGTGAGAGCTTACAGTCTGGAAACAATCCCCGCGCAGGGCCTTCCCGCGGCAGTCGGGGTTGCGGCCGGTGGCGGCCTGATGATGGCCTCGGGGCAGCTTGGAGGCGATCTTTCGCCCGGCGCTATGCTCTCGCTACTGAACCATCAGCTTTACGAGAGCACGCCTACCGAGAAGTACGCGACCTTGTTTCTTGGTGTGTACGATGGCTCCTCGCGCACGCTGACGTATAGCAACGGCGGGCATCTGCCACCAGTTATCCTGCACGACGATGGTTCCACCTCGCGCCTGGAGGCAGGTGGAATGGTCGTCGGCTTATTTGACAACCTCAGCTTCGACGAAGGCTCGATTCAGTTAAAGCCCGGCGACATTTTTCTGGCCTACAGCGACGGTGTAACGGAGCCGGAGAACGACTTCGGCGAGTTCGGCGAGCAACGCCTCATTGATCTGGTTCGCGAAAACCAGCACTTGCCCCTGGTTCGAATCAGCGAAATCGTCAGTACGGCCGTTTATGACTGGATTGGGGCCAACGAGCAGCCGGACGACATCACGCTTGTCTTGGCACGGGCGCGCTGACAGGGCTTCCCTCCAGACTGTCGCTTTTCCAACTACTGCTGACCTGTCTTCGCTCCATTTCTAATCGGATCGGGGAATGGCTGGTACTCTCACAGGAAGTCATTTTGGAAACTGTCACAGGAAGCAGTGCTTTCTATCACCGAAGCGGCAGCGCGGGTTTCTGCACAATCGCGCTAAATGACGCTCAGCGGATTCGTAGCAAGAAACGCCCTGCGCAATAAACGCCGCAGCGCACTCACTGTCGTAAGTATTGCCTTCTCGTTGCTGCTGCTCACGTTGATGATGACCGTATGGCGCAGCTTCTATCTTCAGAACGGAAGCGCGCAATCAGCGCAGCGCCTATTGACCCGCCACCGGGTTTCGCTCGCCTTTTTTCTACCCAGCTACTATCGCGAGAAGATTCGGGCCATTCCGGGGGTTGTAAGCGTCGCACCCATGACCTGGTACGGGGGCCTGTACAAAGACGATAGACCGGAGAACTTTTTTGCGCAGTTCGCTACCGATCCCGACGAAATCATCAAATCGTATCCGGAGAACCATGTGCCGGCAGAGCAATTGGCGGCCTGGAAACGAGACCGGGCCGGGTGTATGGTTGACGCCCAACTTGCGCGAAAGCACGGTTGGAGGCTGGGGGATCGGGTTGTAATTCAGGGAACCATCTTTCCCTTGGAGCTCAATTTAACGGTGCGGGCGATCTACACCTCCCCCTTTCCTTCTGACACGTTATTCTTCGACGAACGTTACCTGCGAGAGGGCGTGTCGTGGATGAAAGGGCAGTCGGGTTTCTTTGCCGTGCTGACCGAGTCGCCCCAGAGCGTCGCGCGCGTAAGCGCAGCGCTGGACGAGATGTTCCACAATTCTCCGCAGCCGACCAAAACGGAGACCGAGAAGGCGTTTCAGCTTGACTTCATCGCGACCCTAGGGAATGTGAAGGCATTTATTTTGGGCATCTGCGCAGCTGTTGTGTTTACGACGTTGCTGGTAACCGCCAATACCATGGCAATGTCGATACGGGAGCGCACACGCGAGGTGGCCGTGTTAAAAGCTGTGGGGTTTACGCAGCAAGACATCCTGGTGCTATTCTCGTGCGAGGCCGTCGGACTTGCGATTACGGGAGGAGCTTTAGGCGCATTGGCAGCGTCCATCCTAGCTCGCGTGATATCGAAGGCGCCAGAGATGAGCGCTTTGTTCGTCGATATTAAGGTCAACCCCACTACGATTGCCACGGCGCTCGGGGTCGCTGCTGCGGTCGGCCTATTGAGCGGAGTTTTACCCTCGTACAGAGCCTCGCGGGTGGAAATCGCGCAGGGCTTGCGGTATGTCGGCTAAGCCTTTGCTGCTCGACGTAGCCCTGATCGACGTACGAGGCATTGCAGCCGCCAGCATGTAACCAGGAAGCCAGCGAGGGCGGCGTACCATACAGCCATAGCCGTTTCCACAACCCAGCTTGGGGCAGCTCCTACTCTCCTCAACAAAAAGGGCAGGAAATTCCAGGTTGTGATGTGCACGTAATCCCAGGGATCTTCGGTCATGGCGTCATTGGTGAGTCCCCAGGCGTCCATTCTCCCCAGTGCAAACGCCACGATGTTCTTGAAGCGCAAGGCAATAACAAAGGTGGGATGTCCGAGCGTTTCCATCTGATAAATCTCAAGTGGCAGCCAAAACGTAAGGGAAGCAACTTGGATAATTCCGCTGATCGCGATTAGTGCCAGACCTGTGCGCCACAACAGCTCTCCCAGTTGGTCGCGATGGCGTATCAGCAACGGTGCAGAGATGAATGCCATCAACTGCGCGGACGTGGAGACGTAGCGGTCACCCCAGGCGAAGTTACCGCTCCACTCGAAGTACCGGGCGTAGAAGCTGATGTAAGCGAGGAGCAGGCCAGCTGTGGCAACTAGATAGGCTTTGATTTCCGGGGTCAAACGCTTCCAGGCTCGAATAACGACAAGAACCGTCAACACCAAGAGAGGGTCAAATAAGAAAATCGACTTTTCCGGGGTGATCAGCGGGCCAAGAAAACCCACGTGGAATGGCGTTGTCCAAGGCCAACCGGGCGGTAGCGTGGGATCCAGTTGGTGATATTCCTTCGCGAATACCGATACGTAGGTGTTGAAAAACGATCCGAAACGGTAGAACTGATACAAACGATCGAGCAGCAGGAAAGCCGCGTAGGTCGGCAAGGCGATCTTGGCATAGGCTAGAAAACGGTTCCAGACTTCCCGCCTCCGAACGCCTTCCAATAGCAGTGCGAGCATCAAGAACGTTCCGACGGCAATCAGGTCAAGGCCCGTGGTCAAGCGAGTCAGGAGATTCAAACCTGAGGCAACACAGCCGATCAGCAGAGACCTGCGAAGCCCGGTCCGAAGCCACTCATACTGATAGGTGAAGCCGACGAGCGTGAGGAACTGGATGTAGTTGTTCTCCATCATGTTCTGCGTGTAATGCAAATGCGTGGTGCAGAAGAGGAGGGCTAAAGCGCCCACGATCGCTTCGATCAGAGTGAACTTAAACAGCCGCAGCAAACGCACGCAGATTAGGGCTGTCAATGCATTGAGGAGCATGTTAACGGCATAGCTGACGATAATGCTGCGGACGCTTGGGTCATTGCCGCTGTAGTCGGAGAAAATCGGCAGCCGCTCGATTCCCGTCGCGACGATGTCAAAGGGAAGCAACAAGAGCGGCTGGCCGATCCCGTACCAGTCATAGAGCTTGCCGCCTCGCCCATGAATACCGAATTCGGGATACTCCTGGGGTAATACAGGCGGTTCCGAGGTCCACAACGAATGGGCCACCTGCAAACGGTGCATGGTGTCGGCTGAGCCCAGCTCGCCCGATTGCGCAACGAACGCGCCGAGGCAGCCGATGATTACCAGCAGCCATCGGGGATCGGAGCAGCACCGTTTTATCTTCGAGAACATTGCACTTTCATCGTAATGCATCTGTTTTCGCCCAGAAGCAAAGGCATCGGGGCATAGGTTCAGGGATCTACTTCCTACCGCCTACGCTAAAATGGCCGGGACAACTTTTCGCCTGAAATGGGTTGACACTAGGCGGAGGGAACTATGCCCCAGAAATCCGGATTAGCGGCCCTGATGTTCTTGTTTACCTTGTCAGTTTTTGCCCAGCAACCTATATCGGGTTCTTTTGCGGGTACCTTGGGTGCTCAGGTTCCGACCGCACGTCCCCCTGTGGAGGGGCGGCGTGCAGCTAAGGCGCCACGGCAGGAACCATGCTGGCAGGAAGCCGGCATATCCAAAGGGGCAATGCAGCAGCGCAAGAGTATCGAACAAAGCGCGAGGGCCCAAATTCAGTCAGTATGCGGCAACAATTCGCTGACCCCGCAACAGCGACGAGAGCAAATGCGGGCCATACGGGAGCGAACTCGCCAGCAGATGGATGCCGCGATCAGCCCCCAGCAGCGCGAGGCGATTAAGGCCTGCCAGCAGGCGCGGGGGCATGGTGGTGGGGGCGGCTTTCACGGCGGCGGAGGTCGCGGCGAAGGGCCCTGTGGAGAACTGAATGAGCCCAAAGAGCAGAACCCAGAACCAGAACCTTAGCTTCCCAACAAAGGAAAAAAATCCCTTCTTGGGCGGTAAGATCTGCCCAAGAGCGTCAATGTGCGCAGGCCTTCTGAGCGCAGGCCTGCTCTAAGAAGTACCGCGCTCGTTTGTGATTGGGCTGCCGGAATGCCGTCGGACGTGGACGCTTGCGGAGCTTGTTGCGGGCTCGTCCATTTGCACCGGAACGCGATGTTCCAGGGTTCCGATGATAGGGGCTTCCTCTAAACCATTCCGTCGAAGGCCAGAAACGAACTGGTCCGATTGGCAGAGGCTTTCTATAAAGCGTTGCTCTCCGGGGCTGAGCACCTGTTGAGGCAATCTGTGGAAGTGCCGGAAGATCCACATCAGACGCACGCGATCGCTGAAACTCGGTCGAATATACCGCGGGCCGAGCGGAGTAAGAATGCAGAGCACGCCTTCGGATAATTTTTCCACTAACATACGTCCAATCCACCTGTATTGATTACGTCCAACAGATAAGCAATTGGAAGGCCGTAATTATTGCACCAGAAGCCGTGCAAGGGAAGAGGAAAAACGACAGTCAGGAACGAGGATTGCGCGGAAAGTCATCGTTCTCCTTTGTGTTCCTTCGTGACCTTTGTGGTGACAAGACCAAAATTTCACCACACGGCCAAAGGCCACCGAAGGGCTCATTTGATCATTATCAGGCTAAAAGCTGAACCTTACTGCCAGCTGGAAGTTCCGCGGTCCGCCTTCGCCCAAGTAGGGATTCTGAGCGCCGACATCGGTGGTCATGGTGAGCGGCAAGTATCCGATGCCGCGGGCGGTCACGGGGTCAATTCCATTTCGGGTCCAATCCACGATAGAACTCGGCCAGAGCGGGTTGGCGAAATTGGGATGATTGAAGATGTTGAAAGCTTCCACCCGCACCTGCATTGCAATGCGCTCGTTGATTTTCGTCGTCTTGCTGAGTGCCAGATCGAGGTTGCGGAAGTGGGGGCCACGAAACTGGTTTCGTCCTGAGCTGCCGAAATGCGGTCCCGCCGTGCAACCCAGAGTTGCGACGTCAGGAGCAGAGCAGGGAGCCCGAAAGGCCGACAGGTTCAGGAACGTGTAGGGAGTGCTCATCCCAGCATAGGCGTTTCCCACGAGATCGGGGCGCTCAATAAATTCACCGCTGTTGTTGAAGTTGCCGAGATCGTTCACCGTGAATGGGAGGGCACTCATCACGGAAGCAAGGCCAGAGATGCTCCAGCCTGACAGCAATCGGGGGAACATAGGACCTGCCGGAATGTGGTAGGTGAAGTCCCAAGTGAAGTGCTGCCGAACATCGAATGCGGAATTGCTGCGCTCAGCGGCAGGGTTGAAGCTGTTGTCGGGCAGGGCTTGGTCGGGTGCGTAGTTGATGCCATCACTGGCGTTGTCAATCGAATGGCCGTATGTGTAGTTCACGTGCGTGATCAGGCCGTGGAGGTTGCGAGTGCTAAGCCGGGCCTGCAAGGAATGGAAGGTAGAGGAAGCTCGCGACTCGATCTGATACACGTGTCCGAAAGGCACGCCGCCGAGGCTCGTGCCCACCGGAGGCGTAAATGGTCCAGAATCGAAGGGCCGAACACCTGTAAGCGGGTTGGCCTGGTTGAGATCGCGGTAGCGGAGCAACTTGCGGCCTGCCGATCCTGAATATGCAATCATCAAGACCATGCTGTAACCCAGTTGCTGCTCCACGTTCACGTTGTAGTTCTGGACGTATGGCGTCGTGAACTTCGGGTCGACGGTGAAGACTTGACTCGCAGAGAATCCGCTGAAGACCGGACCGGTGCACCTCGCCACCCCAGGTACCGGAATTTGATTATTGCCGCACGGTGCAGGTGTTGTCGCGAAAGCAAGTGGATCGACAGTACCGTAGAGAATCGGCCTTGCGCCGGCTCCGTTGAACGCCACCCCTGCATTGGAAGTGTTAAAGCCAACTTGGCCGGCGAAGACATCTTGGGAGAATTGATCGTAAAACAGGCCCCAACCTGCTCTGAGCAACGTTTTACCGCTACCGAAGATGTCATACGCCGCGCCAAGACGCGGGGAGACGGTCTTGTAATCTTTGGGATAGAGAGTCGCCGGGCCTCCATTTGTGCCCACTGACTCCAAACCGAAACTCGGACTGAAGACGCTGAACAAAGTGTTCTTTTCCCCGAGCACGCCGAAGTAGTCCCAGCGCACCCCATAGTTCATGGTTAGCTTCGGCTTATAGCGATAACTGTTCTCCAGATAGACGGCGAAATTGTTCTGGTGAATATTGCGGTGTGAGTCACCTAGCGCCTGGCTGCCTGCGTCCGGGGCCCCGGCGAGGAAAGCGGCGAGCGAGGGAAAAGCGAAGGTTCCGCGATGGTCCAGGTTGAAATACTGACGGCCTGAGTTGTGCCGGAATTCGAAGCCGACCTTGTAATTGCTGGGCCCCTGATCGACGCTGAAATTCATCGCCAGCTGGAGGCTATCGTCCACCCGCCCTTGCGGGTTCATCCGGCTTGAGCCGATCGGTGTAAAGCCGCGGATGCTCATCACGGGCAGTCCATAGTCCCCGAATGTCAGACTTGCGTTACCCGTATTCAAACCAAGCGCAGTTGGGTTCAGGTTGTTGTCTTCGGAGAGGGTTGTAAGCCGAAACCGGTTCCACCCGCCACGCAACTCCATAAGCGCGCGTGGTGAGACGCCGTGCGTGAGTGAGATCAGTGCGTTATAGACACGATCGCGCGCAATGGTGTTGTAACCGGGTAGCATGTCGTCGCCGAGGATAGCCAGAGGAGCATTCTGCTTTGCGTCGTCAAAACCAAGGTGGGCGGTGACGATATTTCGGCCCCAGCGATGATCGACTTTCAGAATGCCCGTGTCCAGGCGGTTGCGCGCGCGCGCCTCCTCCTGAACGGTGGCAGCGGTATTGGAACCCGGGCCACCATCTCCGAAGGCCGGAAGCGATCCCCACGGGTTCAGATTAAGGACGTTTCGGATAATCGGATTGACACCATTGACCGGGGTGCTGGCCGCGAGTTGCTCCTGACTAGGTACCGTTGCCAATGCAGGAAAACCCGCGCGTTCACGCTGTCCCTCCGTGGCCAAAAACCAGAACGTCTTATCTGGAATCGCGGCGCCTCCCAGCGTTACGCCATACTGATAATTTTGGAAAACGTCCTTCGGCTGGAATGCACCAGTGAGAGGGTTCGTCCGGGAATTGAAGAAGTTGCGGGCATCAACGCGGCTGTTACGAAGAAAAACGAAACCGCTGCCGTGCAGTTCGTTGCTGCCGGACTTCGTGACCACGTTAACGATCGAACCCGAATTGCGGCCATATTCGGCATCGGGGTTGTTCAGGACAGCCATTTCCTGCACGGAATCCAAAGGCAGGAGACTCGCCGGCGTGCCCAGCATGCTGCTCTCGTTCAACGAAGGCTGGTTGCGAAAAGCGTCATTCATATCAGCGCCATCGAGCAGGAAGTTGTTGGATCGGCCTCGATTGCCATTCACCGAAACGACACCAAACGACCCTGGCGCCTCGTCAACCCGGCTCGGGTCCGCACTCACGCCGGGAACTTCCACCAGAAGCTTCTTGAAGTCGCGGCCATTTACGGGCAAGTCGGCGGCCTCTTTTCCAAGTGTTCCACCTACGCTGTTGCTGCTGGTATGAGTCAGCAAGACTTCCGCTGGAACCTCCATAAACCTGGCAGCTTCGCCAGAGGTCAGGGCAATGCGGAGGCGAACCGGGTTGGCGAGGCGAACAGGAATTGCGGTCAACGTTTGCAGCCGGAAGCCGGTTTTCGAGATCGTTAGGTCGTAGGTGCCAAGCGGCAGTTCCGAGAGTCCAAAGTCGCCGTCAGGAGCCGTGATGGTCGTGCGCGTGAAACCGGTGTCCACATTCGTTGCCTTCACGTCGGCTTCCGGGACGACGGCGCCTTTGCCGTCTACCACTTTTCCAATGATTCTGCCGCGGAAACTTTGGGCGCTCACGAGTGCTGCTGCGATGACTACAAATGCCACCACGAACCGCAGTTTCATTCCTGCTCCTTGCCGCCGAAAGCGTTTCTGTACGCCTCGAAGTCGCTGCTGATGGTGAATTGTGAATTATATCGTCTGACTCGGAGCGCCAAACCTATTCGCACTAATGACAAGGAAGCTGGTTAGGCAGCGCGCGTTGTATGGCAAGAGCTTTTGTTGCAGAAAGGGGAACTACTCTTGAGTTGCTGCCCTTGAGGAGGCAGCAGATGCGAGCTCTCTGACGCAGGATATGAGATCTTCGGGGGGCACTGGTTTGGGGAGAAAGCGAACGTTCAGGCCCTGGTATTCTTTTTGAGCTTCGGGGAGTCCGCTGATCGCCAAAACGGGCACGCCAGCTCGCAAAGCGCGGAGCTGGCGCACAAAGACGGCTCCACTCTCGCCCGGTAACACGTGGTCCGTGACAATCACATCGAAGCGCGTGGCGGATGGACGAAGCAAAGCGAGCGCTTCCTCACTGGTCGCGGCGGTGGAAACGGACATGCCAGCGTCCACCAGGACGGCTTCGCGGACCTGCAACTGCATCGGGTTGTCGTCGATGAGCAGAACCTTAAGCACACGTGCCTCTCGGGTTCGGCCGGAACAACAAGAACCGAGGAGATAC
>Ga0335070_10004236_pt1 | contig 16728 bp, 15 predicted proteins | sample Lox_Sample_13_FD_206722 | JGI IMG/M metagenome (GOLD analysis project Ga0335070, IMG submission 206722) | Soil microbial communities from Loxahatchee National Wildlife Refuge, Florida, United States - Lox_Sample_1.3 | ecosystem: Environmental > Terrestrial > Soil > Wetlands | place: USA... | reverse complement strand
ACTGTCGGTGTGCACGCGGACCTGGGTGCCGGTGTAGCTCTTGGCCTTCAGGCCCAGCTCCATCAACGCCATGGCCAGCAGGCCGATGGTCACCTGCTCGCCGGTGGACGCCACCACGTCCAGCTCACGCCCGTCGGGCTGCGCCTGCATCTCCCGGGCCAGTGCGATCAGCCGGTTGGTCTCGCCGGACATGGCCGAAGGCACGACCACGACATCGTGTCCAGCCGCCTTCCACTTGGCCACGCGGCGGGCGACGTTCTTGATGCGCTCGACCGAGCCCACCGAAGTGCCGCCGTACTTGTGAACGATCAATGCCATGAAGGTGGCTGTTCCCGCAGGGAAAAAGCGCGCATTCTACATCAGCGCCCGGCGGCCGACGCTAACCTCCTGTTTTGGCATAAAAGCTGCATTCCTCCCCGCAACTGTGCGCTGAGGGAACCGCGATGAGCATCCTGGGAATCCTGCTGCTGGCCGCGATGGCGATCATGCTGATGTACGGCGTGATGATCTACAACAGCCTGGTGCAGGTGAAGCACAACGTCTCCAAGGCCTGGGCCAACCTCGAGGTGCTGCTCAAGCAACGCCACGACGAGCTGCCCAAGCTGGTGGAAGTGTGCAAGCAGTACCGGCAGTTCGAGACCGAGACACTGCAGAAGGTGATGGAGGCGCGCTCGCGCGTGTTCGGCGCCAGCAAGTCGCAAGACATGGAGGCGCTGGGCTCGGCGGAGACGCAGCTGCGCGGCAGCGTCGCCAACCTGTTCGCCGTGGCCGAGGCCTACCCGGCTCTGAAGACCAACGAGCAGTTCATGAACCTGCAGGCGCGCATCACCTCGCTGGAGAGCGGCATCGCCGACCGCCGCGAGTTCTACAACGAGAGCGCGAATATCAACAACGTGCGCATCGACACCTTCCCGGACGTGATCGTGGCGCGCATGTTCGACTTCCCGGCGCGCCAGCTTCTCGAGTTCAGCAGCGAGGAGAGGGCCGACGTCGACGTGAAGCAGCTGTTCGCGGCCTGAACGAGGTCGCCCCGCCAGCGGGGGCGGGCGCCGCGCGGCCGACGCTGCCCTGACCGATGTTCGGACCATTCAACCGCTACCTCGCCGAACACATCACCTCGGCGGGTCACCTGCTCGCGCTGGCGATGGCGCTCGCGGTGCGCACTCGCACCGGCTGGCTGGTCGCGCTGGGCTTGATCGCGCTGACCAGCTTCGCCTTCTGGGTGCTCAACTTCCGCCGCACGCGCGTGGTGTCGGATACGCCGACCTCGCGCATCGCCTCGGCCCCGCAGGGCTATGTCGAGCTCTACGGCACCGGTCTGCCGTTCGGCAACCAGCCGTTGCGCGCGCCGCTGTCCGGCCGCGCATGCCTGTGGTATCGCTATGTGGTCGAGGAAAAGCGCGGCCGTGAGTGGGCCACCGTCGAACGCGGCGTGAGCAGCGACAGCTTCGTGCTGGACGACGGCAGCGGGATCGCCGTCATCGACCCGGAGCAGGCCGAAGTATTCACCTCGCACCGGCGGCGCTGGACCGACGGCGACCGGCGCCACCACGAATGGCTGCTGCTGCCGCGCGAAGCGATCTACGCGCTGGGCGACTTCAGCACCATCGGCGGCGCCAACGCGCCGCTCGACGCGCAGGCGGACGTGAGCGCCCTGCTGACGGAATGGAAAGCCGACCAGCCTACACTGCACCGGCGCTTCGACCTGAACCGGGACGGGCAGATCGACTTGACGGAATGGGAACTCGCGCGCAGCGCCGCGCGGCGGGAGATCGCCAAGCGCCATCAGGAGCTTCGCTCGCAACCGGGCGTACACGTATTGCGCAGGCCCGCCGACGCCCGCCGGCCGTTCCTGCTCGCCGACGCGCATCCGGACCGCATTGCCAGCCGCTACGCCTTCTGGACCCGGCTGCAGCTCGCCATCGCCGTGCTTGCCGGCGGCAGCGCGATCTACCTCGCCGCGCTGGTGCCGCCGTTGTGAAGCGGCGCAGTCAGTCTCTCTTCAGGCTGTCGAGATAGTCGGCGACGTCTTTGAGCCCCTGCTTGCGGGCGATGTCGGCGGCCGTCATGCCACGGTCATCTTTCGCGGCTGGGTCGGCACCGTGCTCCACCAGCGCTTTGGTGGTGCCCAGCTGCCCGTAGCCGGCGGCCCACATCAACACGGTGGTGTCGTGCTTCAGGCGCTGGTTGACGTCCACGCCGCCGTGCTCGACCAGGTAGTTGAGCACCTCGACGCGGCCCTTGCCGGCCGCGTACATGATGGCGTTGAGCTCGATCTGATCCTTGCGGCTGACGTCCGCGCCGTTCTCCATCAGGACCTTCACCACCTCCAGATGGCCGCCCTCGGCCGCCGCCATCAGCGGCGTGGTCTTGTCCAGCGTCTCGAGGTTGACGTCCGCGCCCTTCTCGATGAGCTTGCGCACCATGTCGAGCTTGCCCTTCTGGGCGAACATGTACAGCGCCGTCTGGCCGCTGCGGTTGCGCGTGTTGGGCGCGGCGCCCTGTTCCAGCACGCGCGCGGCACGCGCGTCGTCCCCTTTTTTGGCGAACTCGATCAGTTGCGCGTTCAGGCTCTTGGGGTTCGCCGACGGCGCATCCTGTGCTGCAACGCGCAACGGGAGCGCAACGAGAACGGCTGCTGCAACCGACAGGACGAACTGGGATGCTCGACTCATTTGCTCGGAAATCGTCTCGTGCGATCAACGCATTTGCTTGAAGAATCGGAACTTCTCGATTATATTCTGCACCCGCCTTTCTGGCACTGGCAGCGTCGGGGCTGTGTCCAGCGGTGCAAGGCGAACACGAAGCATAAATGAAGGACAATACTTCTGGAGGAACCATGAAGCACATCACACTGAAAGTGCTCGCACTGGCTGTAGTCGCCAGCTTCGCCGGCGCCGCTGCTGCGGACGAAATCCAGGGTCAGGAAGCGACCACCCTCGCGAGCCCGATCCCGGAAAGCGCCTGGAAGAACGTCTCCCAGCAGATGCTCGACGCCGCCGAGGGCGACAGCGCGAACTGGCTGCACTCCAACATGGGGTACAGCAACAGCCGGTACCACGCCGCTTCCCAGATCAACACGGGCAACGTGAAGCGGCTGCGGCCGGCCTTCGTCTTCCAGACGGAGGTCAAGGAGTCGATGGAGGTAGCGCCCATCGTCAACAACGGCATCATGTACATCACGACCTCGTACAACCACGTATACGCGCTCGACGCCGTTACCGGCAAGGAGTTCTGGCACTACAAGCACAAGATGGGGCCGGTCACCACCTACTGCTGCGGCCCGAACAACCGCGGCGTGGCCGTCTATCGCGACGTGGTCTACATGGGCACGCTCGACTCCAAGCTGGTCGCGCTCGATGCCAAGACTGGCCGGCTGCTGTGGCAAGTCGACATCGGCGACCCTGAGCTGGGCTACTCCGAGACCATGGCGCCGGTGGTGGTCGACAACAAGGTCTTGATCGGCACCAACGGCGGGGAATACGGCATCCGCGGCTTCGTCAAGGCTTTCGACGCCCGCAACGGCGCGCCGCTGTGGACGTTCTACACCATCCCGGAGCGCGGCCATGAGGGCGTGTGGGCAGTCACCGATGCCACCGGACGCAACATGCTGCGCGACATCGCCAAGGAGAAGGCCAACCTGGAAAGCAAGGGCGGCGACTTCTACAAGACCCTCGGCGGCGGCGTGTGGATGACCCCGGCCGTGGACCGCAAGTCCAAGACGGTGTACTTCGTCGTGGGCAACCCCTCGCCGGACCTGTACGGCGACATCCGCCCGGGCGACAACCTGTACACCGATTCCATCGTCGCGATCGACCTGGACACCGGCGCCTACAAGGCCCACTTCCAGTACATCGCGCACGACGTGTGGGACCTCGATGCGGTCAGCGCGGTGATCCTCACCGAAGCCAACGACAAGTCCGGGAAGACCGTCCCGGTCGCGATCCACGGCGGCAAGACCGGCCACATCTACATCCACAACCGCAGCGACCTGTCGCTGATCCGCTTCTCCGACGCGATGATCCCGCAGGAGAACATGTGGGTGCTGCCCACGCCGGAAGGCAAGCGCATGCTGCCGGGCGCCAACGGCGGCGTGGAATGGTCGCCGATGGCAATCAACCCCAGGCTGCGCATGGCGTATGCGGCCAACCTGCACCAGCCGATGACCTACCATGTCGAGGCCTCCGAGTACCCCGGCGGCAAGCTGTGGCTGGGCGGCGCATTCAAGATCATCCCGACCGAGAAGCAGTGGGGTCGCCTGTCCGCGGTCAACCTGGATACCGGCAAGATCGCCTGGCAGGTCGACACGCCGGAACCGCTCATCGGCGGCGTGCTGGCCACCGCCGGCAACCTAGTGTTCAATGGCGAAGGCAACGGCAAGTTCGCCGCGTACGACGCCAAGAGCGGCAAGGAGCTGTGGTCCTTCAACTGCGGTGCCGGCGTGAATGCCCCGGCCACCAGCTACATGGTCGGCGGCAAGCAGTACATCGCGGTGGCCGCTGGCGGCAACACGCAGCTGGACTATAAGCGCGGCAACAACGTCATCGTGTTCACGCTCCAGTAAGCCAGCCGCCTCGAGGCCAGACGTCATCCGAAGGCCGCGCCCTGCCGTTACAGCGGGTGCGGCCTTTTTCGTTGGCTCGCGAAACTCCGCGCGGGGGTGGCTGCCCAACCGCGGAGTAACGGCCCGCCCGCCCTGTTTTTCGATCGATCACAATCGTGCTCGCACCAGGAAGCAATCCGATGAAGCGTCTGATCGCGCTCGCCGCCGTTGCGCTGCTGCCCGCCGCCGCCCTCGCCCAGACGCCTGCGGAGAAGGCGGTGGCCTGCGCCGCGTGCCACGGGGTCGACGGCAATTCGGTCGCGCCCCAGTTCCCCAACCTCGCGGGGCAAACGGCCCGCTACCTGTATCTGCAGTTGAAGGATTTCAAAGAGGGCCGCCGCAAGGATCCGTTGATGAGCCCGATGGCCGTCAACCTCACCAAGCAGGACATGCAGGAGCTGGCCGACTACTTCTCCAAGCAGAAGGCCAAGCCCAGCGAGCACCAGGTGGACGCGCAGAAGGTCACCAACGGCAAGAAGATCGCCGATGCCGCGTTGTGCACCATGTGCCACCTGGGCGGCTTCTCCGGCCAGAACGAGATTCCGCGCGTGGCCGGCCAGCGCTATGAATACATCGTCAAGCAGCTGAGGGACTTCCGCGCCAAGAACCGCACCAACGACGCGGGCAACATGACCAGCGTCTCCAAGGGGCTGTCCGACGAAGACATCGACAGCCTCGCGCAGTACGTCACCAGCTTGCGCTAGCCCGCAGCCTCTCCCGCAGGCGGCAGAAGGGCCGGGGTGAAAGTCCACCCTGTCCCGCGTGCGGGTGAGGGTCGAGGTCAGGGTACACCCTCGCCCGCGTACGGGAGAGGGCTGGAGTGAGGGCACCCCCTCGCCCGCGTGCGGGAGAGGGTCGGGGTGAGGGACATCCCGCTTTGCGTTTCACCGCTGCTGGCCGATAATCCGGCCATGCACTCCGCGACGCTGCTCAACCTCGGCCCGCACGGTTTCCACCGTATGCACTACTGGGAGTGGGGCGACCCGCACAATCCCCGCGTGGTGATCTGCGTGCACGGGCTCACCCGCAACGGCCGTGACTTCGACTCGCTCGCCGCTGCCCTCGCGCCACACTTCCGGGTGCTGTGCCCCGACGTAGTCGGGCGCGGCCAGAGCGACTGGCTCGCGCACAAACAAGACTACGGATACCCGCAGTACCTGTCGGACATGGCCGCGCTTATCGCCCGCAGCGGCGCGCAAGGCGTGTCGTGGGTGGGTACGTCGATGGGCGGTCTGATCGGCATGATGCTCGCCGCGCAGGCGGGCACGCCCATCCAGCGGATGGTGATCAACGACGTCGGGCCGCTGGTCCCGAAAGCCGCTCTGCAGCGGCTGGCCACGTATGTCGGCAAGGCGCCACCCATGCCGGATGTCCAGGCATTGGAACGCTACCTGCGCGAAGTGCTGGCGGGGTTCGGCGCGCTCACCGACGAGCAGTGGCGCCATCTGGCCGCGACCTCCGCGCGCCGCAACGACGACGGCAGCTACGTTCCGGCGTACGACCCTGCGATCGCCAACGCCTTCAGCGGCGAGCTGCAGGACGTGGTGCTGTGGCCGGTGTGGGATGCGGTGCGCTGCCCCACGCTGTTGCTGCGCGGCGCGGATTCCGACCTGCTGCTGCGTGAGACCGCTGTCGAGATGACGCAACGAGGCCCGCGCGCCAGGCTCAACGAGTTTCCCGGCTGCGGCCACGCGCCCGCGCTGATGGCCAAGGATCAGATCGAAGTGGTGCGCGACTTCCTGCTCGCACACTGAAGTGCATGCCGCAGACGAGACCGTCCGCGAGCGTTCTGGCGCGCAGCGGGGCGCTGCTCCTTCCGCGGGTCACGGCTTCATGATCGCGATCGACTGGGGAACCTCGAGCTTCCGCGCCTACCGCCTGGACGCGACGGGCAGCGTACTGGACAAGCGTAGCGCTGCGCTCGGCATCCTGCACGTCGAAGGCGGGCGCTTCGCCCAGGCGCTCCAGAGCCAGGTGCAGGATTGGATCGAGGCCGGCGAACAGCCGATCGTCATGAGCGGCATGATCGGCAGCCGGCAGGGCTGGGTCGAAGCGCCCTATGTGCCCTGCCCTGCCGGCCTCGAGGCCATCGCCGGGGCGATGAAGGAAGTGCAGTGGCTCGGTCGCCGCGGTTTCATCGCACCGGGCCTGAGCACTCGCGATGGCGACGGGGTGCCGGACGTCATGCGCGGGGAGGAAACGCAGATTCTCGGCGTGCTGGACTCGCTGCCGGCGTCGGGCGCGTTGATCTGCCTGCCAGGCACGCACAGCAAGTGGGTCGAGGTAAAGGACCGACGCATTGTGCACTTTGCCACGCACATGACGGGCGAGGTCTTCGCGGTGCTGCGCGAGCACAGCATACTCGGGCGCATGATGAGCGGCGCTGCCACCGATGCGGACTGGTTCGATGCGGGCGTGCAGCGTGCGCAGCAGTCGAGCAGCCTGCTGCATCATCTGTTCGGAGTGCGCGCACGCGGGCTGTTCGGCGAGTTGCCCGAGGGCGCCGCCGCCTCGTATCTATCCGGCATCCTGATCGGCCACGAGCTGGCCAGCGCGCGCAGTGGCGAGCGGCCGGTGTATCTGCTCGGCAGCAGCGAGCTCGCCGGCTGGTACCAGCGCGCGCTGCGCCAGGTCGGCCAGGCCTGCATCGCGCTCGACCCGGATGCCGCCGTGCGTGGCCTGTTCATCCTGGCCAACCGACTCACAGGGAGATGAACGTGCGTAGCTTCGAAGATGCGCTGGCAGCCTGTCCACTCGTGGCGATCCTGCGCGGCGTGAAGCCCGACGAGTGCCTGGCGGTGGGCCGCGCCTTGGTGGAGGCGGGCTTCACCATCATCGAGGTGCCGCTGAATTCGCCCGACCCCTGCGAGAGCATCGCCCGTCTCGCACGGGAGCTGGGTGCCCACGCCCTCGTCGGCGCCGGCACCGTACTCAAGGCGCAGCAGGTGGACGAGGTCGCGCAGGCCGGCGGGCGACTGATCGTGATGCCCCACGCCGATGTCAAGGTGGTGATCGAGGCGAAAGCGCTCGCGCTAACGGCGCTACCCGGCTTCTCCACGCCCACCGAAGCCTTCGCCGTGCTGGACGCCGGGGCCGACGGCCTGAAGCTGTTTCCCGCGGAGGCCAATCCGCCGAAGGTGCTCAAGGCGCTGCGTGCAGTGCTGCCCAAGCAGGTGCCGATCATGCCGGTGGGCTCGATCACCGTGGAGAACATGGGCGAGTACTGGGCCGCCGGAGCCAACGGCTTCGGCCTTGGCTCGGCGCTCTACAAGCCGGCGGCCACGCCGGAGCAGGTCGGCAAGGCGGCGGCGAAGTTCAAGGCGGCGGTGCAGCTGCTGGCCGCGGCAAAGGGCTAGCGCGCCGGCGGTCGCGTCCGGGCGTGGTCCCGGGATCCACTACGTGCCCGGCAACACACGACCGGCGCTCGTGTGCCTCCACCGCTGCTGATGATCGCCGAGGATCAGCCCGGCCAGTTACATTTGTCAGAAAGCATGCAAAGACCGGCCGTAAGGCAGCAACGCTGCGGCGCCATGCCGACGTAGGCCGGTCTGCACCCGAGCGTTTCTGCTGCACCGCCACGAACGTTCGCGCGCTCGATTACGCTCTTGCTGCCGGCGGGATGATTCGTTAGAGTGACCCGAAAGTATCAACTGATCGAACATTCGCGGGAGCGAGACGTGGCACCTGATCTACCGTGTCGTTGCGGCGCGCCTGCTCGTGCGCGGCGCGCCCGAGCCAAGCCATAGCGCGATGGCCTCGGTCGAACTCAAGCAGGTGCGCAAATCCTTCGGGCGCCACGAGGTGGTGCACGGCGTGGACGTTTCCATCGACGACGGTGAGTTCGTCGTGCTGGTGGGGCCATCCGGCTGCGGCAAGTCCACGCTGCTGCGCATGATCGCAGGCCTCGAGGAGGTCACCGCCGGCGAGATCCGCATCGGCGCAAAGGTGGTCAACAAGATGCCGCCCAAGGCGCGGGACATCGCAATGGTGTTCCAGAACTATGCGCTGTATCCGCACATGACTGTGTTCGACAACATGGCATTCAGCATGAAGCTGGCGGGCCACGGCAAGGACGAGACGCGCGCCCGCGTGGACCAGGCAGCGCAGATCCTCGGCCTGACCGAGTACCTCGCCCGTTATCCGCGGCAGCTCTCGGGTGGCCAGCGCCAGCGCGTGGCCATGGGCCGCGCGATCGTGCGCAACCCGCAGGTGTTCCTGTTCGACGAGCCGCTGTCCAACCTGGATGCCAAGCTGCGCGTGCAGATGCGCACTGAGATCAAGGAGCTGCATCTGCGGCTGCGGACCACTTCGGTGTACGTGACGCACGATCAGATCGAGGCGATGACCATGGCCGACAAGATCGTGGTGATGAACGGCGGCAGCGTCGAGCAGATCGGCTCGCCGCTGGGGCTGTACGACGAGCCGGCCAATCTGTTCGTGGCCGGGTTCATCGGCTCGCCCGCCATGAACTTTCTCGGCGGCAAGCTCGCGCGCAATGGCGCCACGCGCCTGGTCACGCTCGGTGACGGCAGCCAGCTGCCGGTGAACGGCGTGGCGCTGGGCGATGGCCATGCGGTCACGCTGGGCGTGCGGCCCGAGCATCTGACGATCGGCGCCGACGGAGTGTCGGCCGAAGTCGTTGTGGTCGAGCCCACCGGTGCCGACACGCAGGTGTACTGCCGCCTGGCCGATACGGAAGTGACGGTGGTATCGCGCGAGCGCCACACGTTCCGGCCAGGGGAGCAGATCCGGCTGCAGCCGCTGCCGGGCAAGACTTACCTGTTCGACACGCAGACGGGCAAGCGGCTGGCCTGAAGCCCGCGTCGAGCCTGCGAAGGAGGGTGCCATGAATCGTTTAACGCGGCGTGATTTCATCAAGACGTCTGCGGGTGTCGCCGCGGCGCTGGGCGCGGCGTGGCTGCCCGGCGAGGCGGCTGCGCAGCAACTGTCCTTCAAGCCGGAGCCGGACGCGAAGCTGCGCGTGCTGCGCTGGAAGCGCTTCGTACAAGGCGACGAGGACCAGTGGGCCGCCAACACCAGGAAATTCAGCCAGGTGACCGGCGTGCCGGTCACGCTGGAGAGCGAGAACTGGGAAGACTTGCGCCCGAAAGCCGCAGTGGCGGCCAACGTCGGCAGCGGCCCCGACATCATCATCGGCACCAACGACGATCCGCATCAGTATCCGGCCAAGCTGGTGGACCTGACCGACGTGGCCGAATACCTCGGCAAGAAATACGGCGGCTGGTACGACATGTTCCGCCAGTACGGCATGGCGGACGGGCGCTGGATCGCGCTGCCCCAGGGCGCGGGGCAAGGCGCGGTCGTGTACCGCGAAAGCCATGTGAAAGCGGCGGGCTTCCCAGGCATTCCGCGCGATCTCGACGGTTTCCTCAAGCTGTGTCAGGCATTGAAGGCGAAGGGCACGCCACCGGGCTTCGCGCTCGGCCATGCCACCGGCGACGCCAATGTCTGGTGCCATTGGCTGATCTGGTCGCACGGCGCCACACTGGTGGACAAGAACAACCGGGTCGCGATCGATTCGCGCCAAACGCGCGCGGCGCTGGAGTACGGGAAGAAGCTGTACGAATGCTTCCCGCCCGGCACCCTGTCGTGGCTCGATCCGAACAACAACAAGGCCTTCCTGTCCGGGGAGATCAGCCTCACCGACAACGGCGTATCCATCTACTACGCCGCGCTGAATTCGACCGATCCCAAGATGAAGGCCATCGCGGCCGACATCAACCACGCCAACCTGCCGATCGGACCGGTCGGCCGGCCCACCGAACTCGGCCTTGCGTTCGTGGCGATGCTGTTCAAGTACTCGAAGTATCCCAACGCGGCCAAGGAATACCTGCGCTTCATGTGGGAAAAGGAGCAGTACGACGCATGGATGGAGGCGTCGCTGGGCTTCGTGGGCCAGCCGCTCAAGGCCTACGAGCAGAACCCGGTGTGGACCTCCGACCCGAAACGGCGCGCCTACCGCGACGCGGTCAAGCTCATGCTGCCCAACGGCTGGCCGGGAACACTCGGGCCGGCGTCGGCCGCGGCTATGGCCGATTTCATCGTGGTGGACATGGTGGCCCAGGCCGCTTCCGGCTCCGCCTCGATCGAGGACGCGATCAAGCAGGCCGAGCGACGCGCCAAGCGCTACTACCGCTAGCGCACCGCCGCCCCGATCCCAGCCCCCCATGCACGCCCCCGCCGCTCCGCTTCCGGCCGTCTCCCAGTCGCCGTTGAGCCGGTTGCTCGATGGCCGCAATCTTCTCGGGCTGCTGTTCATGCTGCCGGCGGCCGTGCTGCTGGTGCTGTTTCTGACCTATCCGCTGGGGTTGGGCGTCTGGCTTGGCTTCACCGACGCCAAAGTGGGAAGCCCCGGCGAGTGGATCGGCATCGAGAACTACGAATACCTGCTAACCGACGGAGTGTTCCGCCTGTCGGTTTGGAACACCTTCCTGTACACCACGATCGCCAGTGCCATCAAGTTCGCGCTCGGCCTGTGGCTCGCCTTGCTGCTCAACGAGCATATCCCGTTCAAGGCATTCGTGCGCGCCATCGTGCTGCTGCCCTTCATCGTACCCACCGTGCTGTCGGCGATCGCCTTCTGGTGGATCTACGACGCGCAGTTCTCGATCATCAGCTGGACGCTCACCAGGCTGGGCCTGATCGACAGCTACATCGACTTCCTCGGCGACCCGGTGTTAGCGCGCGGCGCCGTGATCGCGGCCAACATCTGGCGCGGCGTGCCGTTCATCGCCATTTGCCTGCTGGCGGGGCTGCAGACCATCCCGCCCTCGCTGTACGAGGCGGCGGCCATCGACGGCGCCACCGGCTGGCAGAAGTTCTGGAACGTGACCCTGCCGATGCTCACGCCGATCATCGCGGTGGTGATGACGTTCTCCGTGCTGTTCACCTTCACCGATTTCCAGCTGATCTGGGTGATCACGCGCGGCGGCCCGATCAACGCCACGCACTTGATGGCCACGCTGTCCTTCCAGCGCGCCATTCCCGGAGGCGCGCTCGGCGAGGGCGCGGCCGTCGCCACCGCCATGATCCCGTTCCTGCTTGCGGCGATCCTGTTCAGCTACTTCGGGCTGCAGCGGCGGCGCTGGCAGCAGGGAACGAAGGATTGAGCCGGCGATGAAAGAGCAGGCTGCCGCCGGCGGCATGAACTATCTCGTCTCCCTCCCCAGACGCCTAGTCACCGTCTACCTCCCGTTGGCTGTGTTCCTGTTCGTGCTGCTGTTCCCGTTCTACTGGATGGCGATCACCGCCATCAAGCCCAACGCGGAGCTGCTGTCGACCAGCGGCAACCCGTTCTGGGTGATCCACCCTACCCTGGAGCATTTCAAGAAGCTGCTGTTCCACACCTCCTATCCGAGCTGGATGTGGAACACCATGATGATCGCGGTCATCTCCACCTTCGCCTCGCTGGCGGCGAGCGTGCTGGCCGCCTACGCGATCGAGCGGCTGCGCTTCAGGGGCTCGCGGCACGTGGGCATGGCGATCTTTCTCGCCTATCTCGTGCCGCCGAGCATCCTGTTCATCCCGCTGGCGACCATCGTGTTCAAGCTCGGTGTGTTCGACAGCAAATGGGCGCTCATCCTGACCTACCCGACCTTCCTGATCCCCTTCAGCACCTGGCTGCTGATGGGCTATTTCCGCTCCATTCCGTTCGAGCTGGAGGAATGCGCGCTGATCGACGGCGCCACGCGCTGGCAGATCCTGGTCAAGATCGTCCTGCCGCTGGCGGTGCCCGGCCTGATCTCCGCGGGGATCTTCGCGTTCACCCTGTCGTGGAACGAGTTCATCTACGCGCTGACCTTCATCTCCTCCTCGGAGCACAAGACCGTCCCGGTAGGCGTAATCACCGAGCTGGTCGAGGGAGACGTGTACCACTGGGGCGCGTTGATGGCCGGCGCGCTGCTCGGCTCGCTGCCGGTGGCGATCCTGTATTCCTTTTTCGTGGAGTACTACGTGGCCGGCATGACCGGCGCGGTGAAGGAATAGCGCGGCGCTCAGTGGCCGCGCGCCCGGGCGCCGCCTGCACGCTCGAGTCGCCGCCGCCTCAGGCCCGGTAGTGACGCCGCGCGCGCCGCTCGGCGCGGCGCGCCGCTTCTTGCGGGGTCTGTTGCCCGGTGCACGCCTCCCCGAACATGTCGACGATGATGTAGTCGGCCAGCACCGCCGCCGACTCCTGGCCCAGCCGTCCCGCGTAGCCGGCATGGCGCGCTCCCCTGACCACGTCCCGAAAGAACATGTGCTGGGGATCTTCGCTCCAGACCGGGTTGGAATCGTAGGCGCGCAGAGTATGCGCGATGTAGCCGATGGAAGCTTTCTGCCACGGTTCGTACTGCTCGCGCTCCATCATGAAACGCAAGTACTCCTTCGCCGCGTTGGGATACTTGCAGTACTGGTAGATCGCCGCGGGGAACATGATCGCGTAATGGACTTCCCGCCCGACCGGGCCGATCGGATAGGCGGCATGCTGGATATCCGGCGTCATCGCCTTGAGCTTCGGGTCGGCGCTGGTCTTGGCGGCGTAGTAGATCGAGATCCCATTCAGGGTCAGCCCGATTTCGCCAGCGAGGAACGCCTTGTTGTTGCTGGGATCGAGCCAGGACAGCGTGCCGGGCGCGAAGGTTTGATACAGCTCCTTGGCGTATTCCAGCGCGGCGATGGTTTCCTTGGAGCTAAGCGCGAGCTGGCTGTTCTCGTCGGTCAAGCGGCCGCCGAATGCCCATAGCACCCAATGCGTCCATCCGTTGGCGTCACCGGTCGCATGCCCGAGCGCGAACCCGGGGGGCTGCGCCTTCGCCTTCAGAGCCCGACACAGCTTGAGGAAGCCGTTCAAATCCTTGGGGAACGCGTTGAAGCCAGCCGCGTGCAGCATGCTCTTGCGGTACACCATCATGCCCCCTGCCGCACCCGTGGGAATGGCAATCCACTTGCCCTGGTGCGTGCAGTATTCCGGGCAGACCTCGAACCAGCCGCCGTACTTCTGCCCCAGGTACTGCGCCAGCTCGCTCACATCGAGCAGCTTGTCCGGGTAGAGCTGCGGCTGCTCGTCGGTGCTGATGACGATGTCGGGGCCTGCACCGACGTTCGCGGCGACCGCCGCCTTGGGGCGCAGATCCTCGAAGTTCTCGCTGTCGACGCGCACCTCCACGCCGGTGAGCTGGGTGAAGCGCTGCGTGTTGGCCATGAACTGATCTTCGTCGCCCTGCACGAAGCGCTTCCAGCGCAGCACGCGCAGCGTCGCGCCCGGCTCGGGCTTGTAGCTGAGCGTCGCCGCCTGAGCCGGCAGCGCCTTCAGCAGCTGATGCGCCGCGCCCGCGGCAGTGGCCGCGGTGGCGCCGGTCAGGAAACGACGTCGGGTGAATCCGCTCATCTTCGCCTCCTTGCGCTTCCCATCTGTGAGGGCGCCGGATGCCGCCGCGCTTACCAGGGCAGCGTTCGCCCGGTGTGCCTTCTCCCGATCTCCGCCGCCTCGCGCCCACCCGGCCCGGCGCCGAGCATCACCCCTTCGCCCAGCCGCTCGACGACGTTCTCTGGCGTAACCAGGTCCAGGAAAGCCAGCCCAGCCGCCTTGCACGCGCCCAGGATGCGCGTGCGGGCGGCGAGCATCTGCGCCGGATATGGCTCGTCGTGCTGGTCCGGGTAGCCCATCGACATGCCCATGTCGCCAGGCCCCCACTCGGCGAATGCGATGCCCGGCACGCGCGTGGTACGTTCCACGTTGGCGAGCGCCCGTGTGTTCTCCACCTTGATCCCCAGCAGCAGCTCGCCGCGCGGGTTGAGCGGCCAAGGGTCGGCCCGCGCCAGGTACTCGCCGACCGGGATGCCCCAGCTTTGCGCCGCACGGGTCTGACCACCGTGTCCGCGCCGGCCAGGCCCCAGGTCCGAGCCGGCGTTCGGTGCGAAGGCGTAGCGCGCCGCCTCCACGAAAGCACGCACCGCATCGGGGCTCTCCGCGTGACACAGCAGCAGGCCGTGCACGCCGGTTGCCAATACCTGCTTGATCATCCATCCGTTCGCTCGCACTGCATGCTCGTCGACGCCGTCGATCGGCAGGACCACGATCACCGCCGGGCTGCGGTGCCCGCTGCGGGCAGGCCCGCCGTCGACCAGTCCGCGCATGAAGTCATGCAGCCCGTTCACGTCGAACGCGCTGTGCTCCATGTCGTAGGTGATGTAGTCGGCCCAGGTCTGCGCCAACGCGCGGCCGCCTTCGTACCCGCCGGCGCTGTGCGCATCGACGAACTCGAAATACAGCGGCTGGCGCTGCTCCAGCAGTTCAACCGCCTTGTTGATTCTCATCCTCCGCTCCGGGGCTATGTGCGTGCGCGGGGTCAGCTCACCGATGGCCTCGCGCCGACAGCTCACGCGCGTACACTTCCCACGAGCGCGCGGGCGTGCGCGGCGGGACGACATGGCGCACGTCGGGATTGATCAGCGACAGCGGCCACATCCCGGTGGCGATGCGCACCGCCTCCTCGCCCAGCTGCGTCTGTGCGCGTTCCCAGGCGACCTCGGAATAGCTGGCGTAATGGTTGGTCAGCGATACGTTATCCATCTTGAGCAGCGGATTGTGCGGGTCGACCGGCTCTTTCTCGAACACGTCCAGTCCGGCGCCGGCGAGGCGTTTCTGCTGCAAGGCTTCGATCAGGGCGGCCTCGTCGACAACGCCGCCACGTGCGCAGTTGATCAGGTAGGCGCCAGGCTTCATCACCGCGAACTGCGCGCGGCTGATCAGGTGGCGGGTTTCCTGATTGAGATAGACGTGCACACTGATGTAGTCCGAGCGCCGGCACAGCTCGTCCAGCGTGCCGGCCATCTCCACGCCGTACTCCAGCGCGTCCCACGACGCCACATACGGGTCGTAGGCGATTACCTGCAGGCCGAAGGCTTTGGCCTTGCGCGCCACCGCCCGCCCGATGTCGCCCAGGCCGACGATGCCGAAGACCTGGCCGGCGACGTGACCCATCGGCGCGAGCTGCTTGCGGCTCCATACCCCGCTCCTGACCAATTTGTCATGCAGCACGAACTTCCGCGCGCACACCAGGAAATGCATCATGGTGTGGTTCGACACCTCCTCCGTCCCGAACGACGCGGTGTTGGCCAGGATCACGCCGTTCGTCGTCGCCGCGTCCAGATCGAGATGGTCGTAGCCGTGGCCGAAGGACACCAAGCCCTTGCAGCGACCGTGCAGGCCCATGTGTGCGAAGGCCGCAGCGTCGAAACGGTGGCCCTGGACCATCGCCGCGTCCACGTCGCGCAGCGCCTGCGCCAGCTCCGCGGTGCTGGAGCCCTCGTAGCGGATGAGGCTTCCGCCCGCCAGCCGGACGGCGCGGCTGTGCTGCTCGAGCGATGAGAGGTCGAAAGCCTCAGACTGCGCGGGGCCGACGTAGAGAACTCGTATGGGCTGCGTCATCGGGCGGGCGCCTTTCGCTTTGCGCGGTTATGTGGTTGCGGAGAAGTTACGCCTGCGCGAGGAGCCTGTCCAGCGGCCGAACGGCATCGTCTACAGCCCGCCGGCCGGGCAAATCTGTGCCGCTCAGCGTTCCGGCGCGACGCGGATCAGTTGCTTGCCCAGGTTCTCGCCGCGATAGAGCGCGGCGATCGAACCTGGCGCGTGCTCGATGCCCTCGAGAATATCCTCGCGATAGCGCAGACGTCCCTCGCGGATCCATTGCGCCAGGGCTGCGATCGCCTCCGGGTAACGCGCTTTGTAGTCGAGCACCACGAAGCCCTGCATGCGCAGGCGCTTGACCAGGAGATTACGCTCGACGCGCGGCCCCTGGGGTGGTGGATCCCAGCTCGCGATCGAGGCGGTGCCGCAGATGATCACGCGCGCGCCCACGCGCAAGTGTCGGTGCACCGCGTCGCTGATCGGCCCCGCTGTGTTGTCGAAGTAGACGTCCGCACCCTGCGGACATGCGGCAGCGAGCGCCGCGTCGAGATCGCCTTGCTTGTAATCGACGGCGGCATCGAAGCCGAACGCCTCGCGGCACAGGCGCACCTTCTCCGGCCCGCCGGCAATGCCCACGGTGCGACATCCCTTGAGCCTGGCGATCTGGCCCACGCAGGAGCCGACCGATCCTGCGGCCGTGGAAACTACGACCGTC
>Ga0335070_10004235_pt1 | contig 16728 bp, 12 predicted proteins | sample Lox_Sample_13_FD_206722 | JGI IMG/M metagenome (GOLD analysis project Ga0335070, IMG submission 206722) | Soil microbial communities from Loxahatchee National Wildlife Refuge, Florida, United States - Lox_Sample_1.3 | ecosystem: Environmental > Terrestrial > Soil > Wetlands | place: USA... | reverse complement strand
GGCGCGCTGGTGCGCGCGCATTTCGCGATCCTCAAGGTGGGTCCGGCACTGACGTTCGCGATGCGCGAAGCGCTGTGGGCGCTCGCGCAGATCGAGTCGGAATGGATCCCGGAAGGGCAGCGATCGCGGCTGCGCGAGACCGTGCTGGCCGCAATGGCCGCGGATCCGCGCCACTGGCGCAGGTACTACCACTCCAGCGGCGCGCAGTTGCTGCTGGACCAGCAGTTCAGCCTCAGTGACCGGCTGCGCTACTACTGGCCGGTGGCCGAAGTCGGGCGCGCGCTGGAGAAACTGCTGGCCAACCTCGAGGCATCGCCGCCGCCGCTGACGCTGCTGTCCCAGTACCTGCCGCAGCAGTACGCCGCGCTGCGCGCCGGCCACCTGTCCGGTGGAGCGCGCGCCCTGGTGCTGCATCACATCGACCTGGTGCTGCAGCAGTACAGCGCCGCCTGCGGCGGCGGGCGGGACTGAAGGCGATGGACATCCTCGACATCGATGCAGCCGCGCTGCAGCGCGCCGGTGCCGCGCACACGGCGCGCGAGATCGCACAACAGCCGGAATGCTGGATCCGCACCGCGGCGCTGCTGCGCGGGCAGCGCGCGGCGGTCCAGGCCTTCCTGGCGCCGCTCCTGGCGGAGCCCCGCCTGCGCGTGATCCTCACCGGCGCCGGCAGTTCGGCGTTCATCGGCGAATGCCTCGCGCCGCTCCTGCTGCAGCCGCTCGCGCGGCGCGTCGAGGCGATCGCGACGACCGACCTGTTGTCGGGTCCGCGGCAGTACCTGCAGCCGGGCGTGCCCACGCTGCTCGTGTCCTTCGGCCGTTCGGGCAACAGCCCGGAAAGCGTCGCGGTCATCGACGTCGCTGACCAGCTGCTGCCCGACTGCCATCAGCTCGCGTTCACGTGCAACGCGCAGGGCACGCTCTACCTGCGCAGCCACGCGCGGCCGCGGAGCCTCGCCGTGCTGTTGCCGCCGGAGACGCACGACGCCGGTTTCGCGATGACCTCGAGCTTCACCTCGATGCTGCTGGCCGCATGGCTGGTGTTCAGCGAACTGCGCGAGCCGCCGCCGGGCGTCGAACGCCTGGCCGCGGCCGCACGCACGCTGCTGGCCACGCACAATGCGGCCCTGCGGCAGCTGGCGGGCGCGCCCTGCACCCGCGCCGTCTTCCTGGGCAGCAACAGCCTCAAGGGGCTGGCGCGCGAGTCCGCGCTCAAGCTGCTCGAACTGACCGACGGTGCCATCGTCGCCACGCACGATTCGCCGCTCGGCTTCCGCCACGGACCCAAGACGATCATCAATGGCGATACACTGGTGTTCATGCTGCTCGCCAACGATCCCTACGTGCGCGCCTACGACCTCGACCTGCTGCGCGAATTGCGTGCCGAGGGCCGCGCCGGGCGCGTGGTGGCGCTGACCGCGCGCGCCGGTGATGCGGCGATGGATGGCGATCACCTGCTGGTCGGCCAGCTCGCCGATGCCGATGATGGCGTGCTGGCGTTTCCGTACGTGCTGTGCGCGCAGCTCTATGCCTTCCACCGCTCGCTGGCGCTGGGCAATACGCCTGACCAGCCGAGCGCCTCGGGCACCGTGAATCGCGTCGTCAGCGGCGTGCACATCCATCCGCTGCCGGCCCCGGGCTGCTGATGTTCCTCGGCGTCGACGGTGGCGGAACGAAGACCGCGCTGGCGCTGGTCGATCACACCGGCTCCATCCGCGGCATGCATGCGGCGCCGGGCACCTATCACTTCGCCAGCGGGCTCGAGGCGACCGGGGCGGTGCTGGCCGCGGCCGTGGCCGCGGTGCTGCAGGCCGCCGGCGCGAGCGCCGCGGACATCGAGTTTGCCTTCTTCGGCCTGCCGGGTTACGGCGAGGATTCGACGCTCGGCGATGCGCTCGACCGCCTGCCCGCGGCCAGCGTGCCGGGCACGCCCTATCGCTGCGGCAATGACATGGTCTGTGGTTGGGCTGGCTCGCTGGTGTGCCGCGACGGCATCAACGTCGTCGCGGGCACGGGTTCGATCTGCTACGGCGAACGCGGCGGACGGAGCGCCCGCTGCGGCGGCTGGGGCGAGCTGTTCAGCGACGAAGGCTCGGCCTACTGGATCGCCTGCCGCGGGCTGAACCTGTTCTCGCGCATGAGCGACGGGCGCGCGCCGCGCGGCCCGCTCCACGAACTGATGAAATCTTCGCTCGGCCTGGCCGCCGACCTCGACCTGTGCGGGCACATCTACACGCGCCTCGCCAGCGATCGGGCGCGCATCGCGCAGATCGCGCGGCTCGTGCAGGAGGCGGCCAGGGCGGGGGATGGGCAGGCGATTGCCGTCTATGGCGACGCGGCGGCGGAACTGGCCGGCCTGGTCGAGGCGACGCGCCGCCAGGTCGGCTTTGGCGCCGGCGAGACCGTGCCAGTGTCGTATTCGGGCGGCGTGTTCGACCACGCGGGCGAGCTGTTGCTGCGACCCTTCGCCGCGGCGTTGCGCGCGCATCATCCGCACTACCAGCTCGAGACGCCGGCGCTGCCGCCGGTGCTGGGCGCCGCGCTGTACGCGGCCCGCTGCGCCGGCAAGCCGCTCGACGCCGCGGCGATCGAGCGCTTGCGATCGCAGGCCGCGCAGTCCAACTGCGGAGCGGGCGCATGAGGGCGTGGCTGCTGTTGCTGATGGCCTGCTGCGTGCCCGCGGCGGGCCAGTCGCCGGGGCCACCACCGCCCGCGGCGCAGGCACCCGCATCGCAGGCGCCCTCGGCCGGCGGGCCGGAGGACGTGCCGCCCGACAACCGCTTCGATACGGCGCGCATGGACTCGTCCCTGGTCGTGCCGAGCACCGCGGTGACGCACTTCCGCTTTCCGGTCATCGACGCGCACAGCCACGATGTCTACACCAGCACGCCCGAGCAGCTCACGGCCTGGGTGCGCCTGCAGGAGCAGGTCGGCGTGCAGCAGACCTTCATCTTCACCGGCAAGTCGGGCGCCGCGTTCCGCGCCGAGGTGGAACGCTACGCCGATGCCTATCCGCGCCGCTTCCTGATGTTCGCCGGCATTTCCGCCGATGGCATCGACACGCCCGGGTACGGCGAGCTGCTGCGCGCGCGGCTGCGCGCGGACGTTCGCGCCGGCGCACGCGGCCTCGGCGAACTCACCGACAAGGGAATGGGCCTGGTGCGCGTCGGCACGCAGCCGTATTTCATCGACGACGCGCGCTTCGATGCGCTGTGGGACGAGGCCGCGAAGCTGCACCTGCCGGTGTTCGTGCACATCGCCGAGCCGGCCGGGTTCTACCAGCCGCCCGACGAACGCAACGACCTGCGGCGCTCGGCCAACTGGTCGCTGTACGGCAAGGGCACGCCCGGGTTCGAAGGGATGCTCGCGCGCTTCGAGGCGGTGATCGCGCGCCACCCACGCACGCAGTTCGTCGCCGTGCACGCCTTCAACCTGGCCAACGACCTGCAGCGCGTCGGCGCGCTGCTCGACAAGTATCCCAACGTGCAGGTCGACTTCGCCGCGCGCATGTGGGAGCTGGCGCGCCAGCCGTTCACGGCGCGCAGGTTCTTCATCAGGTACGCCGACCGCATCCTGTTCGGCACCGACAACGATCCCACGCTCCAGATGTACCTGGCGCACGTGCGGCAGCTCGAGACCGAGGACGAGTGGTTCTGGCCGGCCGATGCCGAATGGTGGCGCGGCTACGGCATGAACCTGCCGGATGCGGTGCTGCGCAAGGTCTATCGCGACAACGCGCTACGGCTGCTGCGGTAGCGCCTCGACCAGCAGCGAGTGCTCGAAGTCCACCTCGAACGTGGCGTCGGGCGCGCGCACTTCGCCCAGCACGCGGTCATTGACGTAGTCGCGGATGCGGTAGCGGCCCGGTTGCAGGCCGCGCAGCTGCACGCGGCCGTGGAAGTGCGGCGCGTAGAACGCGTAGTACATCGCCTGGCCCTTGGCGATCACGTGCGTCTCGGGCACGTCGAAGCCGATGTCGTAGAGCGTGCCGAGGTACTCGCCGTCGACCAGGCGCTGCTGCTCGAACAGCTTGACCCACCTGGCCCAAAGCACCTGGCGCTCGGGCGTCAGCAGCAGTTTCGGGTCCTTCTCGCCCGGCGCGCCCGGCCAGGCGAAATTGCTGCCGATGATGCCGCCGACGCCGAAGGTCGAGGCGAAGTCGGTGGCGCCGTCGCTCAGTTCGACGAAATCGCCGAAGTAGGCGCTGCGATCGCCGAGCAGCGCCTTGATCGTCTTGCCCTTGAGCCGCACCTGCCAGGAACTCTCGGGGTCCGAGGCCACGGTCATGTTCAGGTACGGCATCGTGAAGAAGGAATAGCCGGTGCCGCAGGGGCAGACCTCGATCACCGCGCCGGGCCGCACCTGCTGCGCGGCGTTCCACACCGCGCGGAAGAATTCCGGCACGCGCTCGGCCGCTTCTTCAGGCGTGGCGTGCCCGTGTGCCTTGTTGTAGCACGGTGGCGCGGCATTCAGGTGCTGCCCGTCGATCTTCAGGCCATCGAAACCCCACTCGCCGAGCGCCTTGCGCACGAAGGCCGCGGCGTCGTCCTGCACCGGACCGTAGGCGGGGCAGAGGTAGTTCGAATCCCACCAGCTGATGTGGCGCGGCGTGCCGTCCGCATTCTGCAGCAGCCAGTCGTGGTGTTCGCGGTCGGTGCGCGAGAGTGGATCCGCGGCCAATGGCGCCCACCACAACTGCGCCTTCATGCCCGCGGCGTGGATGCGGTCCACCATCGCCTTCATGTCGGCGTCCCCGCGCGGGAATTTCGCCGGCGTTGGCGTCCAGTCGCCCTCGGCCACCTGCCAGCCGTCATCGAGCACGGCCCAGCGGAACCCGAGTTGCCTGACGACCGGAAGCGAATCGACCACCTGCTCGGGCGTGAAGGCGCGGCCGTAGCCCCACGCGCACCACAGTGGCTCGAAGATGTCGGCGGGCGAGGCATTGATCTTCAGGCCCTGCGCCTGCATCAGGATGCTGTAGGCGCGGAGCGTGGCGAAGTGGTCGCCGTGGTGCACGCTGACGAAGCTGCGCACCGTGTCGAAGCTCGCGCCGGGTTGCAGCGTGAACTCGCGCTGCACGCTCATGCCCAGCTGCGCGTTGCCGGCACCGGCGCGCTGCAACGGGAGTGACACCAGCTTCGGCACCAGCTCGACATGGCCGATCGCGACCCCGATGTCCCGCCGCCACACATCGAGGATCGGCGTGCCGCCGCCGTAGTCGTCGGCATTCATGCCGAGGTAGTTGCCGCGTGCATAGCCGGGCGTGACCGGCAGCAGCCAGTCCGGCCGGTTCTCGTACGAAGCGCTCTGGTAGGACCAGAAGGCCGGCTCGCCCAGGCCGTGCGCCGGTTCGAACTCGTAGCGGTTGCTGGCGTAGCCGCGCACCTCGAGCGGCGTGGTGCCGTTGTTCGTGTAGCGCACGCGCAGGAACAGCCAGCCCGGGTGGGCGGGGTAGGCGCCGACCTCGACGCGCTTGGTGATCGCGCCGGCATGCCCGCTCAGCACCACGGCCCTGCCGTGGCCGAGCGCGTCGTCGAGCGCGGATTCGCTGCGGCCGTCGAGGCTGTAGCCGTGCAGTTCGCCGTCCGGCGTGACCAGCGTTTCCGAGTCGGTGAACGGGCCGAGCGGCAGCGGCGCGGCCGCGGTCGCGACGACGCGGGTGCGCATCTGCGCGTCGAACTCGAGGCGCAGTCCGTCGCCATCGACGGCGGTCACCGAACTGAGCAACAGGAGGCCGGCGGCGAGCATGGGGCGCGATCATAGCGCGCCGGTCGGCCCGCCCGTCGATGGCGCGAGGCCGTGCGCCGGGCGCCGGCGGCCGACTTCCCGGCCCGCCCCCAAAGACGCTTGTTGCAAGCCCCGGGGCTTCCGCTAGACTAGACATAAGCTATGACTTGTTGCCTACGTCTTTGAGCGCACTGCTTTTTTTGGGATCTCCACGCTGATGCAATCGAGCGACTCCGACCCGCTGCTGTCGGGCGGCAATGCGCCGTTCGTCGAGGACCTGTACGCCGCATATGTGCGCGACCCGTCGGCGGTCGGCGCGGCGTGGCGGGAATTCTTCGACGCGCTCGCCGATCCCGTCGTCGCGCCGGCCGCGACGATGGAGGTGGCCGGTTCCGAAGACGAATCCGACATCGCGGCGACGACCGAGAAGCAGGGCGCGGTCTCGCGCCTCGTGCAGACGCTGAGCAACCGCGGCCACCTGATCGCCAACATCGATCCGCTGGGGCTCATGAAGCGCGAGCGGCCGCGCGTGCTCGATCCCGGTTACGTGGGCCTCGGCGACGAGGACCTCGACACCGAGTTCTACACCGGCAGCCGCAATGGCTGGATCCCGAAGCGCGCCACGCTGCGCGAGATCCTCGCGCGCCTCGAGCAGGTCTATTGCGGCACGATCGGCGCGGAGTTCGCCCACGTCTCCGACACCGAGGAGCGACTGTGGCTGCAGGACGAGTTCCAGCTCGGGCGCATGCAACAGCGCTTCACGCCCGAGCAGCAGCGCAACATCCTGTGGCAGCTCACGGCGGCCGAAGGCCTGGAGCGGTACCTGCACACGCGCTTCGTCGGGCAGAAGCGCTTCTCGCTCGAGGGCGCCGAAGCGCTGATCGCGCTGCTCGACGAGCTGGTGCAGGAGAGCGGCCGCGGCGGGGTCGAGGAGACCGTCATCGCGATGGCGCACCGCGGGCGGCTCAACGTGCTGGTCAACGTGCTGGGCAAGGCGCCGGGCGACCTGTTCTCGGAATTCGAGGGCAAGGCCAGGCTCGATCGCGGCTCCGGCGACGTGAAGTACCACAAGGGCTATTCGGCCGACCTGCGCACGCCCGGCGGCAACGTGCACGTCATGCTGGCCTTCAATCCCTCGCACCTCGAGATCGTGAATCCCGTGGCGGAGGGTTCGGTGCGCGCGCGCCAGGAACGGCGCGGCGATGCGCGCGGCGAGAAGGTGCTGCCGATCCTGATCCACGGCGACGCGGCCTTCGCCGGCCAGGGCGTGGTCATGGAAACGCTGCAGATGTCGCAGACCCGCGGCTACGGCACCGGCGGTTCGATCCACGTCGTGGTCAACAACCAGGTGGGGTTCACCACCAGCGAGCCGCGCGACGCGCGCTCGACCATGTACTGCAGCGACGTCGCCAAGATGATCGAGGCGCCGATCCTGCACGTCAACGCCGACGATCCGGAGGCGGTCATTTTCGCCACCGGGTTCGCTTTGCGCTACCGCCAGAAATTCCGCAAGGACATCGTCATCGACCTGGTCTGCTACCGGCGGCTCGGGCACAACGAGGCGGATGAACCGGCGGCGACGCAGCCGCTGATGTATCGCGCGATCCGCCAGCACGCACCGGTGCGCAAGCTCTATGCCGAGCGGCTGGCCGCCGCCGGCGTGCTCACGCTGGCCGAAGCCGAGCAGATGGTCGAGCAGTACCGCCAGGCGCTCGACGAGGGGCGGCACCAGGTGCATCCCTCGCTCGGCATGATCGGCAACAAGTACACGGTCGACTGGTCGCTGTACCAGGGGGGCGATGTGCGCGAGCCGGCGGCGACGGCGGTGCAGGCGAGCCGGCTCGCCACGCTCGGGCGGCGCATCCTGCAGTACCCGGAGGGCTTCACGCTGCATCCGCGCGTCGCGCAGATCGTCGTCAACCGCTCGAAGATGCTGGGCGGCGCGTTGCCGCTCGACTGGGGCTGCGCCGAGACGCTCGCCTACGCCTCGTTGCTCGACGACGGCTTCGCGGTGCGCATCTCCGGCCAGGACTGCGGGCGCGGCACCTTCTTCCACCGGCACGCTGTGCTGCATGACCAGAACAGCGACCGCACCTACATTCCGCTGCAGCACATCGGCGAGACGCAGCCGCGGTTCGAGGTCATCGATTCGCTCCTGTCGGAAGAAGCGGTGCTCGGCTTCGAGTACGGTTTCTCCAGCACCAGCCCCGATTGCCTGGTGATCTGGGAAGCGCAGTTCGGCGATTTCGTCAACGGCGCGCAGGTGCTGATCGACCAGTTCATCAGTTCGGGTGAAGCGAAGTGGGGGCGGCTGTGCGGCCTGACGCTGTTCCTGCCGCACGGCTACGAGGGCCAGGGGCCGGAGCATTCCTCGGCGCGGCTCGAGCGCTTCCTGCAGTTGTGCGCCGAGAACAACATGCAGGTGTGCGTGCCGTCGACGCCGGCGCAGATGTTCCACATGCTGCGGCGGCAGATGCTGCGGCCGTTGCGCAAGCCGCTGATCGTCATGACGCCGAAGAGCCTGCTGCGCCATGAGCTGTCCGTGTCCTCGCTGGCCGAGCTGACGGTCGGCGGATTTTCCACGGTCATCGACGACATCGATTCGCCACAGCCGGCCAGCGTGCGGCGCGTCGTCTGCTGCAGCGGCAAGGTGTACTTCGACCTGCTGCAGGCGCGCCGCGCGGCCAACCTTGCTGGCGTCGCCGTCGTGCGCCTGGAGCAGCTGTATCCGTTCCCGGGCGCGGAATTCGCCACCGTGCTGGCGCGCTATCCGTATGCGAACGATGTCATCTGGTGCCAGGAAGAGCCACAGAACCAGGGCGCCTGGTTCCAGATCCGCCATCGCCTGCAGGAATTCGCCGGTGATGCGCGCGGCGTCTCCTACGCGGGGCGCGCGTCGGCCTCGGCGCCGGCCACCGGCTCGGCGCGCATCCACGAGACCGAGCAGCGCGAGCTGGTGCAGACCGCGCTCACCGCGCCGAGCGCGGCGTCCATCGAGCAGACGGTGCGCATGCCGCGCCTGAATTCGCCGGCCGCCGTGAACCCCGGCGCATCCGCGCCCAAGAGGATATCGTCATGAACGTTGAGATCCGCGTGCCCCAGCTGCCCGAGTCGGTCGCCGATGCGACGCTGGTGGCATGGCGCAAGCAGCCGGGCGAGGCGGTCGGCCGCGATGAGAACCTCGCGGACCTCGAGACCGACAAGGTCGTGCTGGAAGTGCCCTCGCCGGTCGCGGGAGTCCTGCAGGACATCCGCGTGCAGGCGGGCGCCACCGTCAGGAGCGGCGAGCTGCTGGCCGTGATCAGCGCGGCGGCGAGCGCGGGCGCTTCGGCTTCGGCTGCAGCGGCGCCGGCCCCGGCGGTTGCGGTGGTGGCCGCACCGGTGGCGGCGGTCGCGACGGCTGCGGCGCCGAAGCTGGGTCCGGCCGCGCAACGCGTGGCCGACGAGCTCCGGCTGGGCGATACCGTCATCGCATCGGCCGCGCGTGGCGGACGCGTGTCCAAGTCGGACCTGGTCGCCGCGGTGGGTGCACTGTCGGTTCCGGCGGCGCCGGCCGGCCCGGTGCTGAAGGCCGTGCCGGCCCCGTCGCAGGGCACCGCGCCGGCTGCGAAGCCGACCGCGCTGGCGCCGGCGCCGGCATCCACGGCGGCTGCGCCGGGCGGCGCGCGCGCCGACCGGCGGGTGCCGATGACGCGGCTGCGCCAGCGCATCGCCGAGCGGCTGGTGCAGGCGCAGTCGACGCAGGCGCTGCTGACCACCTTCAACGAGATCGACCTGACGAACATCAACGAACTGCGCGCCCGCTACAAGGACAGCTTCGAGAAGCAGCACGGCGTGAAGCTCGGCTTCATGTCGTTCTTCGTCAAGGCCGCGATCGAGGGCCTTCGCAGGTATCCGCTGATCAACGCGGCGGTGTCGGGCACCGACATCGTCTATCACGACTACTACGACATCGGCGTGGCGGTCTCGACCGAGCGCGGCCTGATGGTGCCGGTGCTGCGCGATGCCGACGCGCTCGATTTCGCCGGCATCGAGCGCGGCATCGCCACGTACGCGCAGCGCGCGCGCGAGGGCACGATCGCACTCGAGGACCTGTCGGGCGGCACCTTCAGCATCACCAACGGCGGCGTGTTCGGCTCGCTCCTGTCGACGCCGATCGTCAACGCGCCGCAGAGCGCGATCCTCGGCATGCACAAGACCATGCAGCGCGCGGTCGTCGTCGACGGCCAGGTCGTGGCGCGGCCGATGATGTACCTCGCGCTCAGCTACGATCACCGCATCATCGACGGCAAGGAAGCGGTGCAGTTCCTCGTGACGGTCAAGGACTGCCTCGAGGATCCGGGCCGAATGCTATTGGGTGTCTGATACCTTGAACGACAACCTTGACTTCGACGTGGTCGTCATTGGCGGCGGCCCGGCCGGCTATCCGGCGGCGATCCGCGCGGCGCAGAACGGCCTGAAGGCGGCCTGCGTCGACAACTGGAAGAACCGCGACGGCAGCAACGCCTTTGGCGGCACCTGCCTGAACGCCGGCTGCATCCCGTCGAAGGCGCTGCTCGAATCCTCCGAACTGTGGCACCGCGCGCAGCACGAATTCGCGGTGCATGGCATCAGTGCCGGCGCGCTGAGCCTCGACCTGGCGGCGATGCAGAAGCGCCGCGCGGCGATCGTCAAGGCGCAGACGCGCGGCGTCGCCTCGCTCCTCAAGGGGGCGGGGGTGACGGCCCTGTTCGGCACCGGGAAACTGCTGGCCGATCGCGTCGTTGAAGTCACGGCGCCCGATGGCAACATCTCGCGGCTGCGCGCGCGGCACGTGGTGCTGGCGAGTGGCTCGGCGCCGACCGAACTGAAATCGCTCCCGTTCGACGGACGGCAGATCATCGATTCCTGGGGCGCGCTCGAACTGGATGCGGTGCCGCGCCGCCTGTGCGTGATCGGCGCCGGCGTCATCGGACTGGAGCTCGGCAGCGTGTGGCGGCGGCTCGGATCCGAAGTCGTCGTGCTCGAAGCGCTCGATGCGCTGCTGCCGATGGCCGATGCGCAGCTCGCCGCGGAGGCGGGCCGGCACTTCCGCAAGCTCGGGCTCGACATCCGCCTCGGCGCGAAGGTGAGCGGCGCGACGGCGGCCAGCGACGGCGTGACCGTGCGCTACGCGGCCGGCGGCGCAGAGCAGTCACTGGTCGCCGACAAGGTCATCGTCGCGGTCGGGCGCAGGCCGTACACGCAGGGCCTGCTGGGCGCGGGCTGTGGCGTCGCGCTCGACGAGCGCGGCTTCATCGTCGTCGACGAGCACTGCGCCACCGCCGCCGCGAACGTGTGGGCGGTCGGCGACGTGGTGCGCGGGCCGATGCTGGCGCACAAGGGCAAGGAAGAGGGCATCGCGGTCGCCGACCGCATTGCCGGGCGCTACGCGCACGTGAACTACGCGCTCGTGCCGTCGGTGATCTACACGGCGCCCGAGATCGCCTGGGTCGGCCAGACCGAAGCGCAGCTCAAGGCCACGAACGTCGACTACAAGAGCGGCGTGTTCCCGTTCCTGGCCAGCGGCCGCGCACGCGCGATGGAAGCCACGGCCGGTTTCGTCAAGCTGCTGGCGGCGCGCGCGAGCGACGAGATCCTCGGCGTGCACATCATCGGCCCGATGGCCGGCGAGCTGATCGCCGAGGCGGTGCTGGCGATGGAATTCCGCGGCAGCGCCGAGGACCTGCAGCGCACGATGCATGCGCACCCGACGCTGTCGGAGGCGCTGCACGAAGCGGCGCTGGCCGCCGACGGGCGCGCGATCGACAACCTCAATCGCTGAGGCGCTGGCGCGCGAGGACTCAGGCGTTGACGCGCTGCGCGCGCAGCACGCTGTTCACGCCGGCGAGCTTCTTCAGCACCTGGCGCAGCTGCGCGGTGTCGCGCACGGCCGTGCGCATGACGATGGTGGGGACCCGGTCGGCCGGATCGGTGCTCGAGTTCACGCCCTCGATGCTCAGGCGCTCCTGTGCCATCACGTCCGACACGTCGCGCAGCAGCCCACGGCGGTCGTAGGCCTCGATGCGGATCTGCACCGGTAGCTGCAGTTCGGCGCTGCGGTTCCAGTCCACGTGCAGGAGCCGCTCCGGATTGCGCGCCGCCATGCGCGCCAGGCTCCGGCAACCGGCGCGGTGCACGGTGACGCCGCGTCCGATGGTCAGGTAGCCGGCGATCTTCTCGGGCGGCACCGGGGCGCAGCAGCGCGCCATCGTCGTCGGCATGTCGCCGACGCCTTCGATGTCCACCACCGACGAGGCGCGCGCGCTGCCGCGGCGCGGCGGCGGGGCGGGCGCCAGCGGCGGCGGCGGCGGCGTCGGGACGGGCGGAGCGGCCGCGGCCTGTGCCGCGAGATCCTGCTGGTGGAACCAGGCGCGCACCTTGGCGCGGCTGCGCGGCGAGGCGAGGAAGCCGCTGTCGGCATTGAGCCAGTCACGGCTCGGCCCGCCCGTGCGCCCGGTGATGATCTCGACCACTTCGCCATTGCTGAGCGGCTGGTCGAGCGGGGCGATGCGGCCGTTGACGCGGGCGCCGCGGCAGCTGTGGCCGAGCTGCGTGTGCACGTGATACGCGAAATCGAGCGGCGTGGCCCCGCGCGGCAGGTCGATGACCTCACCGCGCGGCGTCAGAGCGTACAGGCGGTCGGAGAACAGCTCGTTCCTGACGCGGTCGATGAAATCGCCGCCGCCGCCGGGCGCCTCGACGGGATTGAGCATCTGGCGCGCCCATTCGATCTTGCGCTCGTAGTGGGCGTCGCGGGCGCCGCCCTCCTTGTAGCGCCAGTGCGCGGCCACGCCGAGCTCGGCGTGTTCGTGCATGTCGCGCGTGCGGATCTGGATCTCGAGCGACTTGCCCTCCGGGCCGAGCACGGCGGTATGGATCGAGCGGTACTGGTTGTCCTTCGGCGTGGCGATGTAGTCGTCGAATTCCCCGGGCAGCATGCGCCAGCGGCCGTGCACGATCCCGAGCGCGGCGTAGCAGTCGGCGACGCTGTCGACGACGATGCGCACCGCGCGCACGTCGTAGAGCTGCTCGAAGGCCAGGTGCTTGCGCTGCATCTTGCGCCAGATGCTGTAGATGTGTTTCGGCCGGCCGTAGACCTGCGCGCGCACGCCGGCCGCGGCCAGCTCGGTGCGCAGCAGCGCGCAGGCCTGCTCGATGTACTGCTCGCGGGCCACGCGCCGCTCGGCCAGCGCGGCGGCGATGCGGTGGTAGTCGGCCGGCTCGAGCTGGCGGAACGCGAGGTCCTCGAGTTCCCATTTCAGCGTCCACACGCCGAGCCGGTTGGCGAGCGGCGCGTAGATCTCGCGCGCCTCGAGCGCGAGGCGCGTCCGTTCGGCCTCGGGCAGGCCACGCGCGTGCCGCAGCCTGCCCAGTTCCATCGCCAGGCGGGCCACGATCAGCCGCGGATCCGCGGCGATCGCCAGCAGCATCTTGCGCAGCGTCTCGGCCTGCTGCGCGGTGAGGCCGCGGCCCGCGGTCCAGTCCGGCGGCAGGCCGATGTCGCCCAGCAGTTCCAGTTGCCGCGCCAGGGCCTCGGCCGCCGCGCCGAACCGGGCCGCGGCAGTCGCGGCATTGATGGACAGCCCGGCCGCGCGCGCCTGCACGATCCAGGCGGCCACCGCGATGTCGGGTTCCTCGGTGATCTGCGCTACCAGCTGCGCTACTTCCGCGCCCGCTTCGAGCGCGGATGGCGCCAGTCCGAGCTCGCGGAACACGGCTTCCGCCGCGGCGATCGGCGCGGCGGGCACGGGCGGGTTTTTCGGCGCGGTTTCCAACGTGCTGGGCCTGAGTATTGGGCGTGTGGCGGCGGGCTCTTCCGGCTATCATTCTGGTAATGGGCTTCCACAGCAAGGGGCGGCATGGCGCGTTATTCGGGCAGTTCGTGGCGCAGCTTCCGGCCTGAAGCCGCTCCTTCCACCGCGCCGGGCGCCACGTCGGCCACCGGCGTCGCGAACGCCGCCGCGATGACCCGTTGCCGCATCCTCGGCCTCGATCCGGGCTCGATCCGCACCGGTTATGGCCTCATCGAATGCGGCGCCGGCGGCGAACGCCACATCGCCAACGGCTGCATCCAGGCCGGCACCGGCGACTTCCCAATGCGCCTGCGGCGCATCTTCGACGCGGTCGCGGCGCTGATCGAAGCGCACCGGCCGGACGAGATCGCGATCGAGCGCGTGTTCGTGCATCGCAATCCCGACAGCGCCCTCAAGCTCGGCCAGGCGCGCGGCGCGGCGCTGTGTGCGGCGCTGACGCTCGGCGCGAGCGCGCACGAATACGCGCCGCGCGCCATCAAGCTGGCGGTCAGCGGTTACGGTGCCGCGGACAAGACCCAGGTGGCGCAGATGGTCACCGCGCTGCTCGCCCTGCCGCGCCGCCCTTCGGCCGATGCGGCCGACGCGCTGGCGGTGGCGCTGTGCCACGCGCAGTCACGGCGCCTGTCGGCGCTGGCCACGCCCGCGCCGCGCGGTACCACGCGCCGCAGCGCGCCACCGCGCGCGCGCCCGGTCGTGCGCCCGTGATCGGCTCGCTCGCAGGCGTCGTGGCCCAGAAATCACCGCCGGCGCTGGTTATCGAGGTGGGCGGAGTAGGCTACGAACTCGAAGCGCCGATGTCCACGTTCTATGGCCTGCCGCCGGTCGGCCAGCCGGTGAAGCTGCTGACGCACCTCGTCGTGCGCGAGGATGCGCACGTGCTGTACGGGTTCGGCACGGCGGCGGAGCGCCAGCTGTTCCGCAACCTGTTGAAGGTCTCCGGAGTGGGTCCGCGCATTGCGCTGGCGATCCTGTCCGGATCCACCGCCGAGGCTTTCGCCGCCAGCGTGCAGGCGGGCGAAGCCGCGACGCTGACGCGCATCCCCGGCGTCGGCCGCAAGATCGCCGAGCGGCTCGTTGTCGAAATGCGCGACCGGCTGGCGGCCACGGCCACCGGCGCCGCGGCGGCGATGGCCAATGCGCCGACGGGCCATGCCGCCGAGGCCTACAGCGCGCTGCTGTCGCTCGGCTACAAGCCGGCCGAAGCCACGCGGTTGCTGGCGAACGCGGGCGGCGGCAGCACGGAAGAGCTGATCCGCAGCGCGCTGCAGGGCGCGGCGCGCGAATGAGCGCGCCGGTGAACGAGGAGCGGTTGGTCAGCGCCGCCGGGCGCGGCGAGGAGTCGCAGCTCGATCGCGCGATCCGCCCGCGCAGCTTCGGCGAATACGTCGGCCAGGAGCAGGTGAAGAGCCAGATGGGCATCTTCATCGAGGCGGCGCGCGCGCGCGGCGAGGCGCTCGACCACGCGCTGATCTTCGGTCCACCCGGCCTCGGCAAGACCACGCTGGCCGTGATCGTCGCGGCCGAGCTCGGCGTGAACCTGCGCCAGACCTCGGGTCCGGTGCTCGAGCGGCCCGGCGACCTGGCCGCGATACTGACGAACCTGCAGCCGCGCGATGTGCTGTTCGTCGACGAGATCCATCGGCTCAGCCCCGTGGTCGAGGAAGTGCTCTACCCGGCGATGGAGGATTACCAGCTCGACATCATGATCGGCGAGGGACCGGCGGCGCGCTCGATCAAGCTGAACATCCCGCCGTTCACGCTGGTCGGCGCGACGACGCGCGCCGGGCTCCTCACTTCGCCGCTGCGCGACCGCTTCGGCATCGTACAGCGGCTCGAGTTCTACAGCGTGGCGGAACTCGAGCGCATCGTGACGCGCTCGGCGGGCATACTGCAGGTGCCGATCACGCCCGCGGGCGCCGCGCGCATCGCGCAGCGCGCGCGCGGCACGCCGCGCATCGCCAACCGCCTGTTGCGCCGGGTGCGCGACTTCGCGCAGGTGCGCGGCGCCGGCCAGATCGACGAGCAGGTCGCGGCCGCGGCGCTCGACCTGCTGGAAGTCGACCCGCTGGGCTTCGATTCCCTCGACCGCAAGCTCCTGCTCATGATCATGGAGAAATTCGACGGCGGCCCGGTCGGCATCGAGAGCCTGGCCGCGGCGATCGGCGAAGAGCGCGGCACGCTCGAGGACGTCATCGAGCCCTACCTCATCCAGCAGGGGTTCCTGGCGCGCACGGCGCGCGGGCGCATCGCCACGCGCAGCGCCTGGGCGCATTTCGGGCTGAAGGTGCCCGAGCGCGCCGCCGCGAACCTGCCGCTGTTCGGTGACAATCCGTGAGCGCCTTCCAGCACGCGGCGCGTGTCTACTGGGAAGACACCGATGCCGGCGGCGTCGTGTACTACGCCAACTACCTGCGCTTCCTCGAGCGCGCCCGCACCGAGTGGCTGCGCGCGCGCGGGCACCACCAGAACGAACTGGCCGCGACGCTCGGCATCCTGTTCGCGGTCGCCGAGGTCAACATCAGGTACCGCGCCCCGGCGCGGCTCGACGACCTGCTGGTGGTCAGTTGCGAGCCGCAGGCGGAAGGGGGCGCGAGCGTGGTGTTCAGGCAGCAGATCCGGCGCGAGGGCGCCGACGGCGACCTGCTGGCCGAGGCCAGCGTGCGCGTCGTGTGCGTCGGCGCCGACGACTTTCGCCCGCGGCGGTTGCCGCCGGAAATCTTCGGAGGACTCCAGTAATGGGCGGTGACCTGTCGATCCTGCGGCTCGTCGTGCAGGCCAGCCCGGTCGTGCAGCTCGTGATGGGACTGCTGCTGGCGGCCTCGCTGATGTCCTGGGCCATCATCTTCGGCAAGCGCATGATGGTGCGGCAGGCGCGCGCCGATGCCGAGCGCTTCGAGAACAGCTTCTGGTCGGGTGGCGACCTGACCGCGCTGTACCGCTCGATCGAATCGCGCGGTGGCGCGACCGGCATGGAAAGCATCTTCGAGTTCGGGTTCCGCGAGTTCGCGCGGCTGCGCCAGCAGGAAGGCACGGCCCCCGACCAGCTGCTCGAGGGCGCGCGCCGCGCGATGCGCGTGGCGCAGCTGAAGGAGATCGAGCGGCTCGAGCACAACCTGGCGACGCTCGCCACGGTGGGCTCGACCAGCCCCTACGTCGGCCTGTTCGG
>Ga0335070_10004233_pt1 | contig 16734 bp, 8 predicted proteins | sample Lox_Sample_13_FD_206722 | JGI IMG/M metagenome (GOLD analysis project Ga0335070, IMG submission 206722) | Soil microbial communities from Loxahatchee National Wildlife Refuge, Florida, United States - Lox_Sample_1.3 | ecosystem: Environmental > Terrestrial > Soil > Wetlands | place: USA: Florida... | reverse complement strand
ATGACCGCGTCGAAGTCTTTTTGCGCGTCCCAGGCGAATTGCAGGGCGAGTGTGGATTTGCCGGTGCCGGGCTCGCCGTGGAGGAGGAAGACCACGGGGTCGCCGGAGAAAGTGGCGCGCAGGCGGTCGAGGTAGGTGGTGCGGCCGACGAAGTCCTGGGGGCGGTATTCGGGGAGGCCGAGGAAACGCTTGACGCTGTCGCGGCGCTCGAGCCAGGCGGCGACGCGGCGGAAAGCCTCGCGCGGGTCGGTGCGCGCGTCGATGTAGTTGGTGGTGCGCAGCAGCTCGGGCAGAGGGTGATCGCGGAGGAGGACAATGCCGAGGCGGGTCTGTTGCTCGGCGACCTGGCGGGCGAGGAGGGAGGTCCATTCGGCTTCGGCCCATTTGGAGGCGGCGGCGTCGGGCGACCAGATGAGCAGGGCGACTTCACACCATTTTAGGCCGCGTTCGATTTCGGCGACAAAGTTTTCGAAGGTTCCGACGTCAAGCTCGCAGAGCCAGGTTTCGGAGCCGGCGCCGAGGATGGCGGCGGAGAGTTGCTCGGTGAACTCTTTGTCCTTCGTGCTGTGGGAGAGGAAGACTTTCATGGCCGCTACAGGCGAAGGGTAGCAGAGGATGGGAGGGGGAGTCAGCGAAAAACAGTTGTCAGTCGTCAGTTGTCAGTTTGAAGACAAAGCGGTTCCCTCGCTTCGCTCCTAATGACAATTGAGTGTCGGTTGGCTAGTGCCTGGCGGCGAGAACAGCAAATCCCTCGCCCGCTGCGCGGGCTCGTGATGACAACGAGGAAGAGTATTGATCCCACCCTTTCCCATAAGAGGGGACAAGATGGGGCAGGCGGCTTCTGTCACATCAAGCGAGTTTCTTGGGCTTCAGTCTTGAAGTCTCGCGCTTCCGCCTATACGTCCCCACGTAGTCGAATACGATGGTGGCAGCTTTCTGAAGCCAACGGCGCAGTTCGGGGAGGTTGATGTCGGACTCGTTCTGGATACTGACTTGAGCTGCTCTATCCTTTCCCACAGCCTTGAGGCGTGGTTCATCGAACAGCTGGCCGCTCCAGAACATCAGATCTACGCGCTTCTGCCGAACGCCGTAGCCCACGACTGGGTTCTCGCCAATGAACCAAACTGGACTGGCGTGCCAAATCTTGCAAGTGGAGCTGGGAATTGCTCTGGCAATCTCCGCCTGGAGTTTGTCGCAAATCGCGCGCAATTCCGGGCTCTGGGTGCGTGCGTATGCGGCAATGGGGTTGCGAGTGTCTGATGGAGAATCTGAAAGCACCATAATTCCTGTCACCTCTCACAAAATTCGTTGCCGGGTGCCGGCTCAATAGAGTTGTCAGCGGACAGTTTAAAGCACAGAGGATCGCTCGCTTCGCTCGAGATGAGACTTCGTAAGTACGTTGTGCAGCGGCGTTAGCGGCTGCTTCTCAGTTCGTCGTAGGCGGCGAGGATGCGGGAGCGGACTTCGGCGGTCATTTGGGCGTATTGCTCTTCGGGGTTGGGGCCGAGGGGCGGGGGGTAAACGGGATCGAGGAAGCGCACCTGCAGCTTGGAAAAGCCCTTGAACTTTTCGCCTCGGGGCCAGGCCTCGTGGAATCCCTCGATGGCAACGGGCACGATGGGGCATTGGTTGTGGATGGCAAGGATGGCCGCGCCTTTTTTGAAGAGCTTGGGCGGGCCGTCGATGCTGCGCTCACCTTCGGGGAACAGCATCAGCACGCGCCCTTTGCGGAGGCCGTAAGCGCTGGCGCGCATGGCCGGGACGAGGTTGGCGTCGGGGTCCATGACGATGAGGCGGAAGCGGGCGGCCAGCCAGCGCATGAGGCGGCTGCCGAAGACTTCGCTGGTGCCCACGTAGAAGGCGTCACGAAGAACGGGCCACGGGAAGCAAGCGGCGACGACGGGGGCGTCGATGTAGCTCTGGTGATTGGGGCAGACGAGGAATGGGCGCGTCGTAGGGAGCTTTTCGACGCCCTCGAGTTTAAGGTCGAAGAGATCGCTGAACATGATCTGCAAGAGGCGGAGTTTGAGGAAGACGATAGGCGCGAGGATGGGATGGGTGGCGTCGATGGTCTGGCGCTCGACATCGCCGGGATCATCGCGGATGACTTCGGCCCAGCCGGTGGCGGCGCGCTGGCCTTCGGCGCCGGTGTGGGCGAGAACGGCGTCCACGAGGTCGCGCACGGTGTAGATCTCGGAGGCGACGGCGTCGGGGACGTTGGCGCCCATCTGCTGGTCGAGGGAGACCTGCAGCTCGACGCGTTCCATGGAGTCGAGGCCGAGGTCGAGTTCGAGGTTGTCGCTGGGGTGGGGCGTGTCCTTATTCAGCTTTGACGCGGCCTGGATGATGGCGAGCGCCTGGCTAACGGCGGGCTGCTGCATCCATTCGATTTCTTCAGGGGTGAGCCGGCGAGGAGCGCCGGCTGCGGTGGGGGTGCCTTCGCCGCGCTTGACGCGCTGCTCGACTTCGAAGCGCTTGATCTTGCGGGTCGATGTGCGAGGGAGATCGTCCTGCCAGATCTCGTAGCTGAGGATGCGTTTGGTCGAGGGCAGCTGGGCGGAGAGGCCTTCGATTTCGAAGCGCAACATGTCGCCGACATTGACGATTTTGGCGCGGCGGAGGGCGTCGAAGTCAGGGACGATGACGGCGTGCAGGCGCTCGGAGAAGGGTTCGCCCGGGGCGCTTTGCAGGCCGAGCACGCAGACCTCTTTGATGTTGGGCGATTGCTGGTAGTGGGCCTCGATTTCCTCGGGGTAAACGTTCTTGCCGTTGCTGAGGACGATGACGTCTTTTTTGCGTCCGGTGATGAAGAAGTTGCTGGCCGAGTCGCGGTAGCCGAGATCGCCGCTCATGAGCCATCCGTCGCGATACATGGCGGCGGTGGCTTCGGGGCGCCTGTAGTAGCCGGCCATGATGATGCCGCCGCGAAAGGCGATTTCGCCGACGTGTGCGCCGTTGTGCTCGGGAGAGGGTTGAGCATCGAATAGCGTCATTTCGTTGCCGGGGAGCGGCTTGCCGATGGAGCCGACGACGTTATCGTAGGGCGGCGTGACACTGGCGGCGCCGCAGGTTTCGGTCATGCCGTAGCCTTGCAGCATGGTGAAGCCGAGGGCCTCGAATTGGCGTCCGACGGCGGGATCGAAGCGCGAGCCGCCGGTGATGAGGTAGCGCATGCCTGCGCCGAGCATGTGATGGACGGGGCCGAAGAAGACCTTGCCGAGGTTGAGGCCGAATTTGCGGGTGAAGGTGTTGAGGGCGAGCATGGTGCGGAAAAGCATGCGGACCAGATCACCTTTTTGCGCGACCTCTTTCTGAATGCGCTCGAGGATGAGGTAGAAGAATTGCGGAACGCAGGCGAAGAAGGTAATGCCGCGCTCTTGCAGGGCGCGGAGGAGGTCGGCGGTGTTGAGGGATTCGAGGTAGACGACGCGCATGCCGCAGGAGAGTGGGAGCATGATGTTGGCCATCTGGGCGAGCGAGTGGAAGAGCGGGAGGATGCCGAGGATGGCGTCTTTGGGGCCGACGTCGAAGACTTCGAAGACTCCTTCGGCTTCGGCTTCGAGGTTGCCGTGCGAGAGCATGACGCCCTTGGGGTCGCCCGTGGTGCCCGAGCTGTAAAGGAGCATGGCGATGTCGTCGGCGGTGACGGGCTTGGGCTGGAAGTTGCCGGGGCCGGCGGAGAAGATGTCTTGCAGCAGGAGGGTGCCGTCTTCGGGATCGTGGGCGTCGATGAGGACGAGCTTGATGGGCAGGTCTTTGGTGGCCTCGCGAGCGAGCGGGAGGCGGTGGGTGTCGGTGAAAAGGAGAACGGAATCAGAGTCGAGGAGGAGCTTGCGAACCTGGTCGGCGTGGTAGGCGATGTCGAGCGGGACAGCGGTGTTACCGGAGGCGAGCACGCCAAGGTAGGCGGCGACCCAGAGCGGATGATTGGCGGCGAGGAAGGCGCACTTGGAGCCTTCCGTAATGTTGGACTGCAGGAGCCAGTGGCCGACGGATTCGGCCATGGTGCGGAGCTGCGAGAAGGTGTAACTCTCGACGGGAGCGGCGCCGGCGGCGATGGCGGATGCCTCGCGCTGGAGTTCGACGGCAATCAGGTCAGGGAAGCGGCGGACCGTCTCCGTGAAGCGGTCGTAGAACATGCGCGTATCTTACGCGGTGGGAGTCGAAAATCGAAGATCATTGATTACGGAGGGCACGAAGAGATTACCCCACCCCTTCGCAGATCAGGGGACGGGGTGGCGCGCCCACATTGCGGGCAGTGCGGACGAACAGCAAGTCACTTCGGCAGGCTGAGGGCAGGTTCTTCGAGGCCAGCGGCGCAAAGACGCGCCGCCTCTGCTCAGGATGACGACGCTGAGGGATCATGCGGCGTTGGCAAAGTGCGACCGGGTGCGGATGCGGACATCCAATATGTTAGCCTTTAACGTAGGGAAAGTGTGCGCCTGGGCGGCACCGAAGCCCATCCAATAAAGGCGAAAACGGAGTGTTTTCGCAGGGAAAAATTACATTGATTAACAAGTTAATGACCAAGGTGTTTGGCACCAGCCATGAGCGCGAGATGAAGCGCCTGGGGCCGCTGGTGGAGCGCATCAACGCGCTCGAGCCGGAGATGCAGAAGCTCACAGACGAGCAGCTTCGGGCCAAGACCGACGAATTCCGCAAACAAATTCATGAGCGCGTGGACTCGATCGAAGATGTCGATGAGAAGGCCGCCGCGCTGAAGGAAGTTCTCGACGAGATTCTGCCGGCAGCGTTTGCCGTGGCCCGCGAGGGCGGATGGCGTGTGCTGAAGATGCGGCACTTCGATGTGCAACTGATCGGCGGCGTCGTGCTGCATCAGGGCAAGATCGCCGAGATGAAGACCGGCGAAGGCAAAACGCTGGTGGCGACGCTGCCGGTTTATCTGAATGCGCTAGCCGGTAATGGCGTGCATGTGGTCACGGTGAACGACTACCTGGCCAAGCGCGACTCGGAGTGGATGGGCAAGCTGTACACGTTCCTCGGGCTGACAGTAGGCGTGATCGTACACGATCTCGACGACCGCGAGCGGCGCGAGGCGTATGCGGCCGACGTCACCTACGGCACCAACAACGAGTTTGGCTTCGACTACCTGCGCGACAACATGAAGTTCGACCTCGCCGATTGCGTGCAGCGCGGCCACAACTTCGGCATCGTGGACGAGGTGGACTCGATCCTGATCGACGAAGCCAGGACGCCGCTGATTATCAGCGGGGCGAGCGAGGAGTCCACCGACAAGTACTACAAGGTGAACCGCATCATTCCGCAACTGGAGCGGGGCGAGGAAATCCAGCAGAGCCTGGAGGACAAGATCCTCACCGGCGACTACGTGATCGACGAGAAGCACCGCACAACCACGGTAACCGACCAGGGCTGGGAGCGGGTGGAGAAGCTGCTGGGGATTGGGAACATCGCCGATCCGGAGAACTGGGACCTGAAGCACCATGTGGAGACGGCGGTGAAGGCGCACGCGCTGTATCGCCGCGACGTGGAATACGTGGTGAAGGACGGCGAGGTCATCATCGTCGATGAGTTTACGGGCCGCCTGATGCCGGGGCGGCGGTGGTCGGATGGCTTGCACCAGGCGGTTGAGGCCAAGGAAAACGTCAAGATCGAACGCGAGAACCAGACGCTGGCCACCATCACCTTCCAGAACTACTTCCGCATGTACAAGAAGCTGGCCGGCATGACCGGAACGGCGGAGACGGAAGCGGCCGAGTTCGACAAGATCTACAAGCTGGAAGTGGTCGTCATTCCGACCAACCGCGACTTAAGGCGGGTGGAGAATCCCGATGTTGTCTATCGCACCGAGAAAGAAAAATACTTCGCGGTGTCGGATGAAATTATGCAACTGGCGCAGAGCGGACAGCCCGTGTTGGTAGGAACGACATCGGTGGAGAAGTCGGAGCGGCTCTCCGACCTGCTGAAGAAGAAAGGCGTACGGCACGTGGTGCTGAACGCCAAGTATCACGAGAAAGAAGCCGAGATCGTGGCGCAGGCGGGCCGGAAGGGCGCCATCACCATCGCGACCAACATGGCAGGCCGCGGCACCGACATCCTGCTGGGCGGCAACCCTGAATTCATGGCCAAGCAGGAGTGCATCAAGAAGGGAATCGCGCAGCAGTTGAAGGCTGCGGCGGGCGAGGTCACGGCCAAACCCGACGATCCGAACCTTTCATACTTTTATTACGGCGGCAACGAATACCAGGTGCCGACGGCGCAGTGGCAGGAGCTGAACGCCAAGTACAAGGCGGAGACCGACAACGAGCATGAAGAAGTCATCGCCGCGGGCGGACTGTTCATCCTGGGCACGGAGCGGCACGAGGCGCGGCGCATCGACAACCAGTTGCGCGGCCGCGCGGGACGCCAGGGCGATCCCGGCGCATCGCGGTTCTATTTGTCGCTGGAAGACGACCTGATGCGCATCTTCGCCAAGGAGTGGGTGTCGAACCTGCTGCAGAAGCTGGGCATGGAAGAGGGCGTCCCCATCGAGTCGGGGCTGATTACGCGGCGCATCGAGGCAGCGCAGAAGGCGGTCGAAGCGCAGAATTTCGAGGCGCGAAAACACATCCTCGAGTATGACGATGTGATGAACAAGCAGCGCCAGGCGGTGTATGGGCTGCGGCGTCAACTGCTGGAGGGCCTCGACCAGAAGGAGCTGATCCTCGAAGATTACGTGCGCGACATCCTCGGTGGCTTGCTCGACAAGTATTGCGGCAAGGATGTGCATCCTGAGGATTGGGACATCAAGAACCTGAAGGCGCAGGTGTTCACGCGCTTTGGCGTGGATGTGGAAAAGGAGGGCGTCGAGGCGGAGAAGCTCAACCGCACGGAACTGGGCGATGCAATCTTCGAGAAGCTGACGCAGCGCTACGAGGCCAAAGAGCAACTGATTGGTCCGGAGGCGATGCGGCATCACGAGCGCATCATCATGTTGAGCGTGCTGGACCAGCAATGGAAAGACCATCTGCTCAACATGGACCACCTGCGCGAAGGTATCGGGCTGCGCGGGTATGGACAGCACGATCCGCTGGTGGAGTACAAGCGCGAGTCGTTCGACATGTTCGAAGCCATGATGGAGCGCTTCGAAGAGGAAACGGTCCGCTACCTGTACCTGATGCAGGTGATCGAAGCGCCCGCGCGGCCTGCTCCCCAGCCCGTCCGGGAGAGCGGCGGAAATGGCGATGCCATGGCGGCCGTCAGTGCCGCCAGGCGTCAGCGTATGGCCACGACCATCGATGATATGGAGGCGGAATTCCAGCGCCGCAAGCGCAGGGAACTCGATCAGGCTCGCATGGCGGGAGCCGGGGCTGCGGGGCCGGTGCAGCAAGTAGTGCGCGGCGAGAAGGTCGGGCGCAACGATCCTTGCCCCTGTGGCAGCGGAAAAAAGTACAAGAAATGCTGCGGGGCGTGAGGTAGGGTCAGCGGCTGGCAGTATCCCGTCGCCTGGGCGACGGGATATTCTTTTGAGCGGAATCTAAACTCGCGAATCAGCCGGAGGTTTTGAGTGTTACGCTGCCTGCAATGTGGCTGGCCGATGCCCACGGAGGCAAAGTATTGCCCGAGCTGCGGCGTCGCAGTTGCGGCCCACGGTGCGGACGCGGCTGCAGGTGCCGTTCCCGTAATGATTACTGGGGAGCCCAGTTCGGACGCCAGGCCAGTGGTTTCATCGGCGGCCGAGGGGGCAGGCGAACGATTGCCCATCGCGGAAAATGTTGCGGGAGTCATCGCCTACATCACCATCTTTCCGGCCATAGCTTTTCTGCTGCTGGAACCGTTCAAGCGAAACCGGTTTGTGCGGTTTCACTCGCTGCAGCACATTCTGCTCTGGGCTGTTGGCGTGGGCTTCGGCATGGCGGCAGGGCTGGCCGCAGCCATACTGCAGTTAATTCCCTTCATGCGCGTGCTGGTCTTTCCGCTCGCCGGGCTGGTGAGCCTGGCCTGGTTTTTCCTTTGGCTGTTGCTGGTGGTGAAGGCTTACAACCACGAGATGTTCAAGCTGCCGATTCTGGGCGACCTGGCTGAACAATGGATGTACCGGCAAGCGATGTAGCGCGAGCTTAGTCGGGATCAACAGCGTGACTTCACCACTTGACAGACCCTGCTGCAAAATGGCATTTCTATCTACTTTTCATTCGCGAAGAGCGTATTCTAATCAATTCTATTTCAAGGTGAATCGTCCGGCATTTCAGGAGCCGGAGGCAATGGAAAGGGTCTGTGAAGGTCAGGGTCTTTTACCACGATAAGTGCTTTGATGGGGCCTGTTCGGCTGCGTTGTTTACGCGCTTTTACCGCGAGCGCATCCGCGAGCACGCGGAATTTGAGTATGTCGGCCTGGTGCATCGCGCCGGGACTCTGTTCAACGAGGCCGACTTCACCGGGGACGAGAATGCAATCGTTGATTTCAAGTATTCTCCGTCGCCGCGCATTACGTGGTGGTTCGACCATCACCAGAGTGCGTTTCTCACGCCGGACGACGCGTCGCATTTCGAGCAGGATACCAGCAACACCAAGTTCTACGATCCCGATTACCGCTCGTGTACGAAGTTCATCGCCAAGGTGGCGAAGGAGCGCTTCGGCTTCAATCCCGAGCCGGTGGCGGAGATGGTGGAGTGGGCCGACATCATCGACGGGGCGCTGTATCCCGACCCGCAAACCGCGGTGGAGATGCGCGAGCCGGCGATGAAGTTGACGATGGTGATCGAATCGAACCAGGAGGCCGGCTTTATTCCCCGGCTGATTGAGAAGCTGGCCTATGAGCCGCTGGCCGAAATTGTCAGCCTCGCGGAAGTTGCGGGCCGACTTCCAGGCCTTATGGAGCGCCATCGCCGCTCCATCGAGATCATGCGAACGCGGGCTGAATGCAAGGACGGCACGGTGTTCTTCGATGTGACCGACCACGAGCTGGAAGGTTACAACAAGTTCATTCCATACTATCTGTATCCGGACTGCACCTACAGTGTGGGACTCAGCAAAAGTAGCTTCCGGACCAAGGTGTCGGTGGGGTCGAATCCGTGGGCGCCGGTGGAGCCCATCGAGAACCTGGCGAAGATCTGCGAGCGCTACGGCGGCGGAGGTCACGCTCGTGTGGGCGCGATTTCGTTTCCTCCGGGACAGTTCGAAGTGGCGCGGCAAGCGGCGAAGGATATTGTGGCGGAGTTGCGGGCGAGCTATGCAAAGCAGGTGGGGGCGTAAGGCGGGTTCACCACGGCGGCGCGGAGCGCACGGGGAAATTCAGAAGCACGAGCAGCGGCGGAATTGCGGGATGACGCGCGTGAGGCTATTGATTCCACCCTGTCCCAAAACAAGGGAAAGGGCGGGGCACCCAGGGTTGCACGAACGACGGAACACAAATCAACCGCAGATTTACAACGATGAACCGGATCAGATGAACGACACGACGTGAGTACGAGATCCAGCCGGATAAGCCTACGGCTTGATGATTTGCTGGCGGCCATCCTTGTTGGTCAGCGCCAACGAGGGGTCCCCGCCGTCAGCGCTTATAACGATGTAGGCAGGATCGACGCCTCCGCCGAGGCTGAGCCCGGAGCCCTCCTCCGAGGTTGTGAGCTTTACTGATGGCCGGCCATCGGGCCGAATCAACCGAAAGAGTACGGTTTCGGGATAGATTTTTCCGTCCTTTGCGACCGAGCCGTCTGCCATGTGAGCCGGGCCGGCTGGCACGATTTGAATGGACGCCCGCACCTTCCCCTGGGCATCGACGATTTCGAGCGCGCTGCCGCGAAGCACCGGTGCGGGGCTACTCGCCTCAACCGGCCGGTTCTGGTGCAATAACAGCCCTAGCAGAATTCCGAGATTAACCAGTGTGAGCACAGTGAGTATGCGCTGGTTCTTCATAGCTTCCTCCTCGCGGCGCAAAGCCATGACGAGCTTGACCGCCATGGTGTCGTAGATTCTAGGACGGATGATGTCGTGAAATGGTGCGAACTTTTCAGATTTTTTGGTTTGCGGTCGACCAGCAGGTGCTTCGACTCGGACGCGCGCCGACTCTCGCGGTCCTCGGTCAGGATGACCGCGGAGTAGAGGGCGTATGATCCCACCCTTTCCCAAAGGAAGGGAACGGACGGGGCACCCACGCACCCGTGCCGGGGCTGAAGCCCCGATGACGCAGCGATTCCTATTCACCGGGCTGAAGCCCGGTGCTTCCACCGGAGTGTGACTCTATTTGTTCCGCTATGGCCGTGCGCTAGCTCTTTGGCGCCACGCGGACGACCTGACGCAACGTGACCGGCCAGCCGTGATGCAAACGGTTTGCGACTTTACTGCCGGTTTTGGCGGCGTGTTGCGCCAGCAACGAGCGCACCAGTTCCTGATCGCGCTCCTCGCAGGCGCCGAGCACTTCCACTCCCACAAAGTCAGGGTGGTAACGCTTCTCTTTCACAAAGCTGCCGGTGGGATCCCAGACAAAAGCCATGCCGCCCGTCATGCCCGCGCCGAAGTTGGTGCCGGTGGGGCCGAGGATGAGCACCGCGCCTCCGGTCATGTACTCGCAGGCGTGGTCGCCGACCCCTTCGACCACGGCGGTTGCGCCTGAGTTGCGAATGGCGAAGCGCTCACCGGCGCTGCCGACGGCGAAAAGTGAGCCGGCGGTCGCGCCATAGAGCGCGACATTGCCCACGATGACCTGCGCCGACTCGGCGCGCGCCAGCTTGCCACGGGTGCGGATGACGAGTTCGCCGCCGGAGAGCCCCTTGCCGACGAAGTCGTTGGCCTGACCTTCGAGTACCAGCTTCATGCCTTCGCCGGCGAAGGAGCCGAAGGATTGTCCGGCGGTGCCGCGCAGACGGAAGTGAATGTCGGGCTGAAGCTCAGGTTGCCGGGTGCGCAACAGCGCTAACTCGCCCGAGAGGCGCGCGCCCAGGCTACGGTCTTCGTTGCGCACGGTGGCGCTCAACTCGAACGGCTTGCCGGCGGCGACGGAGGAAAGCGCAGGCTTGATCCAGGCGTCATCTACGGGCACGCGCTCTTCGGGACGCATGTTGCGTTCGCCCTGCCAACTGAGCGGGCCTTCGCCCACTTGCGCCAGCATCGGTTTCAGATCGAGTTTGCCGTCGCAGCGCACCTGTTCCAGTAGATCGGTGCGGCCGATGGCGGCCTGCAACGTCGGCAGGCCGAGGTCGGCCAGCATGCGCTGCAGGTCTTCGGCGATGTTCATGAAGAAGCGCACTACGTTTTCGGGCTTGCCGCGGAACTTGGCGCGCAGCTCGGGCTTCTGGGTAGCGATGCCGGTGGGGCAGGTGTTGAGGTGGCATTGCCGCGCCATGTCGCACCCGAGTGCGACCAGTACGGCGGTGCCGAAGGAGAATTCATCCGCTCCCAGCAGCGCTGCAACGAGGACGTCACGGGCGGTAGAGAGGCCGCCATCGGTGCGCAGGCGCACGCGGCCGCGCAGGCCGTTGGCGCGCAGCACCTGTTGCGCTTCGCTCAGGCCGAGCTCCCAGGGATTGCCCGCATGTTTGATGCTGCTGAGCGGCGAGGCTCCGGTGCCTCCGCTGTGGCCGGAGACGACGATGTAGTCGGCGTAGGCCTTGGCCACACCAGCGGCGACGGTCCCCACGCCGAGCTGCGAGACCAGCTTGACGCCGACAGGTGCGCGGGGATTGACCCGCTTGAGGTCATAAATGAGCTGCGCCAGGTCTTCGATGCTGTAGATGTCGTGGTGCGGCGGCGGACTGATGAGCGAAACTCCTGGTTGGGCGTGGCGCAAGCGTGCAATCAGCTCGCTGACCTTGTGTCCGGGAAGTTGTCCGCCTTCGCCGGGCTTGGAGCCTTGGGCGATCTTGATCTCCAACTCTTCCGCGTGGATGAGGTATTGCGCCGTGACGCCGAAGCGGCCCGAGGCAACCTGCTTGATCTTGTTGTTGCGCAGCGACACGACGCCCGCGTTGTTGCCGTCAGGCTGGTAGGCCGCAGGATCTTCGCCGCCCTCGCCGGTGTTGGAGCGCGCGCCCAGCAGGTTCATCGCGGCGGTGATGGTCTGGTGCGCCTCGGGGCTGAGCGAGCCCAGCGACATGGCGCTGGCGATGAAGCGCTTCACCAGGCTTGACGGCGGCTCAACTTCCGACAACTCCAGCTTCGGGCCGGCGGCCCTGATTTGCAGCAGGTCGCGCAGCACGGTGGGGTCACCTTCATCGGAGGCCCGCGCGTAGGCTGACCACGCTTCCGCCGGAGCCAGCGCGACGGTGGCCTGGGTTTGGGCGCGGGCCGCTCCCACCGCCACCTGCAGATCGCGGGTGCGCTGAGGTTGCCATGCGTGGGGCTCCGAGCGCTCGGCCTTGCGGAAGCGCACCCAGCCGTAGTCGGGAAGTTCGTTGGCTTCGGACTCTCCCCGCCACGAGGAGCGAAGCGCCGCTTCAACGTCGGCAAAGTTCTGACCGCCCATGGGCGAAGCGGTTCCGGGGAAGCACAGGTCGGTGATCCCGGCGTCGAGGCCGAGCACGTCAAACAGTTGCGCGAAGCGGTAGCTGTCGAGGACGGAGATGCCCATCTTCGACATGATTTTGGCGATGCCGGCATCGAAGGCGCGGAGCAGCTTCGACTCGCCGTCCTCGCCCGCGAGCGAGCGCGCGGTTTGCAGCGCCAACCACGGACAGACGGAGCCGGCGCCGTATCCGATGAGCACGGCGGCGTGGTGCACGTCGCGGCAGTCGCCGGATTCCACGACGAGTCCGACCTTAGTACGCAGTCCCGCCTGAATGAGGGCGTGGTGGACCGCGCCGGTGGCCATCGCCATCGGCACCGGCAGCAGGTTTTCGCATGCGGTGCGGTCGGTCAGCAGCAGCACGCGTACGCCGCCGGTGACCAGCGCGACTGCGCGCTCCTGCAGGTCGAGCACGGCCTGGTGGAGTGTGCCGTCGTCAGCGAAGGTGCAGTTCAGGTGCGCCAGAGGAAGCTCGTCGCGCAGTGAGTAGGCGCCCTCATGCAGCGCGGCCACCTGTCCGAGCGTAAGAAATGGCGAGGGCAGGGTGAGGCCGGGCACGGGCGCGTGCTTGTCGAGCAGGTGCGGCCAGGGGCCAAGGCGCGTCCGCAACGACACCACGCATGCCTCGCGCAGCGAATCGATGGGCGGGTTGGTGACCTGCGCGAAACGCTGGCGGAAAAAGCCGTAAAGCGGCCGGGGCGCGCGGGCCAGCGGCGCAATAGGCGTATCGTCACCCATCGACCAGACCGCCTCCTTGCTTTCGAGCGCCATGGGGCCGACCACCATCTTGACTTCTTCCCTGGTGTAGCCGAAGCCGCGCTGCAGGCGGGTGAGCTCGTCCTTTTCCAGTGGAGTGAGGGGCGAGGGAGAAGGGTCGAGCAGGACGTCGTCGATCTGCTCGGAAAAGGGCGCGAGGTCGTCGAAGTAGCGGTCGAGCTCTTCGCCCTCGATGAGGCGGCAGCGGTCGAGGTCGAGCAGGATCATCTGGCCGGGGCCGAGGCGTCCGCTGCGGATGATGGTGTCGGTGTCCACGTCGGCGAGGCCGACTTCGGAGCCGGCGACGATGAGGCCGCTGTCGGTGACGACGAAGCGGCAGGGACGCAGGCCGTTGCGGTCGAGGGCGGCGCCGATGAGCCGGCCGTCACTGAAGACCAGCGCCGAGGGGCCGTCCCAGGGCTCCATGATGTCGGCGTGATAGCGGTGGAAGGCGGACTCGCGAATGCCCACCGCCGGGGGGAGCATCATGCGCACCGCCTCCGCAACGTTGCGGTCGTAGTGGCAGAGAAGCTCGGCGACCTCGTCGAGGCTCATGGAGTCGGAGGCCTCGCGGGTGAAGAGCGGATCGCACTCGCGCGGCAGCAGGGAACTGCGGGCGTCCACGTGCGCCCGATTGCTCCACACCGTGTTGATCTCGCCGTTGTGGGCCACCATGCGCAGCGGCTGAGCGCGGTCCCAGGTGGGCAAAACGTTGGTCGCATAGCGCTGGTGGAACACTGCGAAGTGCGTGGTGTACTGCGGACTCTGCAGGTCGAGGTAGAAATCGCGCAGGGTGCGCCCGGTACAGAGCGCCTTGTACACCAGGGTGCGAGTGGAGAGCGAGCAGACGTAGGTGGTGGAGCCGCCACGCTCGAAGGCCTTGCGGGCCTTGAAAAGGCGGCACTCGAGTTCGTTGCAGTCGCCGGTGAAGTCTTCCTCCGTGGTCATCAACGCCATGCGGATGACGGGCATGCAGGCCAGAGCGATCTCGCCCAGCACTTCGCGCGCAACGGGAACATTCCGCCAGCCCAGCCACTCGAAGCCCTGCGCATAAATGCAGGCCTTGAAGCGCTGGGCGTCGTGCTGGGCCTGGTCTTCGTCCTGGGGAAAGAAGAGCATGCCCACCGCCAGCGGTTGGCCGGGACGAAGCGTGTAGCCGGTTTGTGCAAGAAGATAGTTGCGAGGGACGGCGGTCTGGATACCGACTCCATCGCTGCTTTTGCCGTCGGCGGCAATGGCGCCACGGTGGGCGAGGCGGCCGAGCGCGGTCAGGGTGAGACGCAGGATTTCGTGTTCGGAACGGCCGTGCAGGGTCGCAACGAAGCCGACACCGCAGGAGTCATGCTCGAAGCGGGGGTTTAGGAGGTTGTTTCCACCAGAAGAAAAGCTACTACAACCCATAGTCCACTATATATGGAAATTGCTGTGCAAATGAAGGGCGAAATTCGCGGCGCGAAAAAAGTTGCGGGGTCAATGACTTGCGGGCGCGGTGGTGTGGCACAGTAGTGTGCAATGGCCACCACGAGCAGCTTGCAGCGCCAATCGCTTGTTGCCTTTTCGTATCCGGACTTCGGCCTCTATCAGTTGGCGCGGCTGTTTACGGTCATGGCGACGGAGATGCAGTCGGTGGCGGTGGGCTGGCAGGTGTTCGACATCACCAAGCGTCCGCTGGACCTGGGCTATGTCGGGCTGGCGCAGTTCGCGCCGACGATTTTGCTGTTTCTTGTCGCTGGACACGCGGCTGACCGGTTCAACCGGCGGAACATCGTTACCTTGTGCTATCTGGGACTGGGGCTGGCGTCAACCATCCTGTTGGTTCTGTCGCTGAGCGGATCGCGGTCGGTACATGCGATTTATGGAGCGCTGGTACTGGTTGGGGTGGTGCGGTCGTTCAATGGAGCGGCGGGGCAGTCGATGGTGCCGCAGTTGGTGCCGGAGGAACACTTCCCCAACGCCGTGGCCTGGTCGCAGACGGTGTTCAATGCCGCAGTGATCGTGGGGCCGGCGCTGGGTGGATTCATCTACGCGATTTTCCACGGGCCAGCGGCAGTCTATGCCACCTCGACAATGGCAGCAGCGGTTTCTGTAGTGGCGGTGAGCCGAATCCGCCTGAATCCGGCGAAGCGTCCGCGGGAACCCGTGAGCTTGCAGACGCTGTTTGCGGGCTTTAGTTTCATCTGGCGGCAGAAGCTGATTCTCGGTTTGATTTCGCTCGACCTGTTTGCCGTGTTGCTGGGCGGAGCAGTGGCGCTGCTGCCGGTGTATGCGCGCGACATTCTGCACACCGGGCCGTGGGGACTGGGACTGTTGCGCAGCGCGCCCGCCGTGGGAGCAGCCCTGATGGCGGTGATGCTGGCGCATCGTCCGCTGCGACGCCATGCGGGAGTGACGATGCTGTGGTGCGTGGCGGGGTTTGGCGTGTTCACCGTCGTGTTTGGGCTATCGCGGAGCCTTGTCCTGTCGCTGCTGTCGCTGTTGCTGCTGGGCGCCTCCGATATGGTCAGCGTCATCATTCGCGGCACGCTGGTGCAGTTGTCCACGCCGGACAACATGCGCGGCCGGGTCAGCGCGGTGAACTCACTGTTTATCGGGACGTCGAACGAGTTCGGGCAGTTCGAGTCGGGCGTGACCGCGCACTGGTTTGGCACGGTGCCGGCGGTGGTGATCGGCGGGGTGGGAACGCTGGTGGTCATCGCGCTGTGGGCGTGGTTGTTTCCTGAGCTGCGCGGGGCGGACCGGCTGGCGAACCATCTCGAGATCGAGGAGCACGAGACGCCATGAGCGCCTTCAGCGCCTATTACGCCTCGCAGTTGCGGCTGGAGCTGGCCCTGCGCAACCGCGCCTTCGCGCTGCAGCGGCGATTGCCTCACGTTGAGAGTTACGGCGGCATGGCGGTGACGGTGTATCAGCCGCATCCCACGCGGCGCCGGCATGGCAATTTCTTCGATGCAAGTTACGCCGCGATGCTGGCCATTCCCGAGTGGCGCAAGCGCATGGAGAAGGTGCATACGCAGGCCAAGTCCGCGTTGCCGAGGAGCGGACACGGCTGGAAGGAACTGGACTCGTCGATGAGCTCAGACGCGCTGCTTATGAACATCTTTTGTTGCCCGCACGTGGCTGATGATCCGCGCGTGTTGGGGTTGCTGGGTATCGACACCGCTGAACCGCCGCAATTCGGATGGCGGGCGCATGTGCCGCTGAAGAACGGCCGCGCCGACCGCACGGAAGTCGATATGAAGTTAGGGGACATGCTGTTTGAGGCCAAGCTGACAGAATCTGACTTCCAGTCAGCGGAGGCGTCGGTGCTTCGCGCGTATCGGGATTTCGAAGCGGTGTTTGACGAGGATGAGCTGCCGCGGGAGGGCAGCAGGCTGGTGTCGTATCAGCTCATCCGCAACGTGCTGTCGGCAAACGCGAATAACTTTCGCGTTTGCCTGCTGGTCGATGCGCGGCGGCCGGACCTGATCGAGGCCTGGTACGGGGTACTGCGCTGCGTCCGGTCGGCGGACCTACGCGTC
>Ga0335070_10004232_pt1 | contig 16735 bp, 14 predicted proteins | sample Lox_Sample_13_FD_206722 | JGI IMG/M metagenome (GOLD analysis project Ga0335070, IMG submission 206722) | Soil microbial communities from Loxahatchee National Wildlife Refuge, Florida, United States - Lox_Sample_1.3 | ecosystem: Environmental > Terrestrial > Soil > Wetlands | place: USA... | reverse complement strand
ATCGCCGCGAGCTCGCGCCGAGCCGCTCGCTGATGAGCTACTCGACCTACGTCACCTTCTTCCCGGAGCTGATCGCCGGACCGATCGTGCGGGCATCGATCTTCCTGCCGCAGATGGGGCGCGCCATCGGACCCACCGCGGAGCGGCTGCACACGGGTGCCAGCATCTTCCTGGTCGGCCTCACCAAGAAGCTCTTCGTCGCGGACCGGCTGGCGGGAGTCGCCGACCCGATCTTCGCGGCCCCGCAGACCTATGCGCCGGCGACGCTCTGGATGGGCACGCTCGCCTACGCGCTGCAGATCTACTGCGACTTCTCGGGCTACTCCGACATGGCCATCGGCACCGCCAAGATGATCGGCTACGACCTGCCGCGGAACTTCCGCATGCCGTACCTGGCGGGCGACGTGTCCGAGTTCTGGCGCCGCTGGCACATCACGCTGAGCAGCTGGCTGCGCGACTACCTGTACATCCCGCTCGGCGGCAACCGGCGCGGCCGCGCGCGCACCTACCTGAACCTGATGCTGACCATGCTGCTCGGCGGGCTCTGGCACGGCGCCAGCTGGAACTTCGTGCTGTGGGGGGGGCTCCACGGCTTGGCGCTGGCGCTGCACCGCGCGCTGAAGAGCGCGGTCCGCGACCGCCCGCTGCTGCCCGCCCTCGCCGGGACCCCCGTCACCTTCCTGTTCGTGCTGCTGTGCTGGGTGCCGTTCCGCTCGCCCGACTGGCCCACCACCGAGGCGATGCTGCGGAAGATGCTGTCGCCGGGCGCGCAAGGCGTGCTCTTCGTCCCCGCCGCGCTGTTCGGCTGTCTCGCCCTGGTCGCGCTGGGCCACGCGATCGGTACGCTGCTCGATCGCGCGGTCGCCGAGCGCGAGCCTCCGGCGTGGCTGGCCCGCTGGCTCGCGCGCTTCTCCTGCGAGCTGCTGCAGGACGACATCTCGGGCTGGTACCTGCGCTTCGGCGCGCGCACCGCGGCCGGCTCGTTCCTGCTCGCCGGCTGGCTGCTGATGCTCTTCTTCTTCTCGCCGACCGGGACGAGCCCGTTCATCTACTTCCGGTTCTGAGCTACGGTGGCGCAGCCGTGGCGCGCATCAACGAGCACTACCGCAAGCTGACGGCCGGCTATCTGTTCCCGGAGATCGCGCGCCGCGTGCGCGCCTTCGCCGAGGCGAACCCCGCCGCCTCGATCATCCGCCTCGGCATCGGCGACGTCACGCTTCCGCTGGTGCCGGCCGTGGTCGAGGCCCTGCAGCGCGCGGCCGCCGAGATGGGCACGCCGGGAGGCTTCCGCGGCTACGCGCCCGACCAGGGCTACGAGTTCCTGCTCGACGCGATCCGCGAGGACGACTATGCGCGCCGCGGCATCGAGATCGCGCGCGACGAGATCTTCGTCTCCGACGGCAGCAAGCAGGACGGCGGCAACATCCAGGAGATCTTCGGCACCGAGTGCCGGATCGCCGTGACGGATCCGGTGTACCCCGTCTACGTCGACACCAACGTGATGGCGGGACGCAGCGGCCCGGCCGACGCCGAGGGCCGCTACGCCGGCATCCTCTACCTGCCCGCCACCGAGGCGAACGGCTTCGTGCCCGACCCGCCCGCCGAGCGCGTCGACGTCGCCTACCTGTGCACGCCGAACAATCCGACGGGCGCGGTCGCGACGCGCGCCCAGCTCGAGCGCTGGGTCGCCTGGGCCCGCGGCTGCGACGCGGTGCTGATCTTCGACGCCGCCTACGACGCCTACATCCAGGACCCCGCGCTGCCCCGCTCGATCTACGAGATCGACGGCGCGCGCGCGTGCGCGATCGAGCTGCGCAGCTACTCGAAGCGCGCCGGCTTCACGGGACTGCGCTGCGCGTACAGCGTGGTGCCGAAGGCGCTCGCGGGCGCCACGGCGGCGGGCGAGCGCGTGGCGCTCGGCCCGCTCTGGGCGCGGCGCCAGGCGACCAAGTTCAACGGCGTCCCGTACCTCGTGCAGCGCGCGGCGCAGGCGGTGCACTCGCCGGAGGGCCGCAAGCAGACCGCCGAGCAGATCGCGTACTACATGGAGAACGCGCGGCGGCTGCGCGACGGGCTCGCCGCCGCGGGCTTCGCGGTGTTCGGCGGCGTGCACGCGCCCTACATCTGGATGCGCGTGCCCGAGGGCCAGAGCTCCTGGGCCTTCTTCGACGAGCTGCTCGCGCGCGCCCACGTGGTCGGCACGCCGGGCGCCGGCTTCGGCCCGCACGGCGAGGGCTACTTCCGCATCTCGGCCTTCAACGACCGCGACAAGGTCGACGAGGCAATCGGGCGCATCCGGCGCAGCTTCGCGCGCCGACCGAGCTAGCGGAGCCCGCCGAAGGGATTGCCTTGCGGTAGCAGCTCCGCCACGGCGCGCGTCGTCGCGCGCGGCGTCGACGAGCGGCCGGCGCAGCGCCAGCTTGCTGGCGCGATAGGCGGCGGGGTCGAGCCCGCGCAGCGCGCCGGCGCGCTCGAGCGCCCGCGCCCCCGCATCGGCGCTGCACTCGTGGACCACGCCGCGTTCGAGCGCCTCGCGCGCGCCGGCGCCCGTGCAGCAGCAGCTCGGCGTGATGCGGAGCCGGCACCGCGGCGCGACACCGCGCTGGCGCTCGAGCTCGCGCGGCGCGGCTTCGAGGTGGTGGCGACGATGCGCGACCCGGCGGACGGCGCGGGGCTGCGCGACGAGGCGCGCGAGGCCCGGCTGCGGCTGCGCGTCGCGCGCCTCGACGTCACCGAGCCCACCTCGATCGAGCTGCCCGACGGCCTGCGCGTGCTGGTGAACAACGCGGGCCTGGAGGCCGCGCAGCTTCCGGTCGAGCACACGCCGGACGCGTTCTGGCGCGCGCTCTTCGACACGAACCTGTTCGGCCCGGTCGAGGTGACGCGCCGCGCGCTCCCGAAGCTGCGCGCGGCCGGCGGCGGGGTCGTCTGCAACGTGAGCTCGTGCTCGATCCTGGTGCCGATGCCGCTCTTCGCCGCCTATCGGGCCAGCAAGGCCGCGCTCTCGGCGCTCGGCGAGTCGCTGCGCGTCGAGGTCGCGCAGTTCGGGATCCGGGTACTGGAGGTGCTGCCGGGCGCGATCGCGACCGACATGTTCGCGGGATCCCAGCGCGTCCCGGAGGCGGCGCGATGCCCCGGCTACGAGGCGCTCGCCGCGCGCGTGCACGAGGCGCGCGAGCGCTCCGCCGGGACCGCGGCCGCCGCGGCTGCGGCGGCCGCCGCCATCGCCGACGCGATCCTCGACGATGCGGCGCCGCTGCGCGTCGCCTGCGACCCGATGGGCGCGGCGCTGCTCGACGCGTGGCGCACGCAGGAGGACGAGGCGCTCGCGCGGCCCATGCTGGCGCTCTTCGCGGAGAGCTAGGCTGCGGCCGGCCCGAACCGGAGGAACCTCGATGCAACGCACCCTGCTCGCCGCCGTCGCCTTGCTCGCCCTCGCGCTCGGCTGTACCCAGGAGACGCAGAACGAGATCGGACGCTCGATCCAGAACTGGACGGGCACCAACGGCGTGCTCGACGTCTACGCGGGCGACAAGCTCGTGATGCGCTTCATCAAGATCGACAAGATCTCGACCGCCTACGGCACCCAGGACAAGAGCCCGCGGCCGTACCGCTACGGCTACGGCGTGCTCGACGAGAACCAGAACTACCAGGAGGACCCGGGCGAGAAGAAGCTCTACTTCGAGATCAGCGACTACTCGACCAACTACGTGTTCTACGAGAACCCGCGCTGATCTTTTCTCTGGACTCGAGTCCAGACTCTGGTCTAGACTCGAGTCCATGCTCTCCAGGCGCCAGCGGGATCGCGACAAGCAGCGCGGGCGCATCCTCGACTCGGCGCGCGCGCTGTTCGGTGCCAGCAGCTTCGAGGACGTCACCATGGCGGACGTCGCCGCGGGAGCCGGGGTGGCGCGCGCCACGGTCTTCAACCATTTCCCGTCCAAGCACGCCCTGGTCGAGGCGATCACCGAGGAGGTGCTCGGCTACTGGGCCGGCATGCTCGAGCAGGCGCTCGCCGACACCGAGAGCCGGGCGCCGGCGCTGGTGCGCGCGCTCTTCGCGCAGATGGGCGCCGGGGTCGAGCAGTACCATCGCTTCTATCGGGGCGTGTTCCGCGAGATCGCGCGGCTCCAGGTGGGGCTCGAGGAGGGCAGCCGGGCGGCGCGCGTGCGCGCCACGGCGCTCGATCGGCTGACCCGGCTGCTGGCGCGCGGCCAGGAGCGCGGCGAGCTGCGCGCCGACGTCGCGGCCGCGGAGCTGGCGCGCGCCTTCGACAGCCTGGCGAACGGCACCATCAACCAGTGGCTCTTCGGCGACACGACGGGCTCGCTGCGCGAGGGCATGGAGCGCGTCGCCGAGATCTACCTGGGTGCGGTGGCGCTCGGCTCCCGCGCCTCGAGCGCGACCACCGCCGCCCCGCTCGTGCCTCCCCCACGCGCGCCCCGCGCTCCTGCGAAGCGCATCGCCCGGAGAAGGAGAAGAACATGACGGCAGCGTTCCCGGTCCCCGAGCCGCCGCCTCGCGAGCCCCTGCGCTGGCGGCGCGCCTGGCGCGCGCTGCGCGCCCTGCTCGCCGATCCCGACGACACCGAGAAGGCGGTCGAGCTGACCTATGCGATCGGACGCGACGACTTCGAGCGGAGCTTCCAGCGCCTGCGGGCGAGTCCCTTCGGCCCGCGTCTGCTCGCGGGCCGCCCTTCGCTCGCCGACGCGCTGTCGGACCGCGCTGCGCTCGAGCGGATGTCCGCGGAGAGCCTCGGGCGCGCCTATCTCGAGTACCTGGACCGCAACGGCTTCGCCGCCACGGGACTGCTCGCGGTCGAGCAGCGCGTGCGCGCGCGCTGGGAGCGCGAGGGCGAGGCCGTGCCGGTCGATCCGCTGCGCGCCTGGTATCGCGACCGCGTGATCCTGTCCCACGACCTCTTCCACGTGCTCACCGGCTACGGCACCGACGACGTCGGCGAAGCGACGCTGCTCGCCTTCTCGCTGGCACAGCTCGGCGGTAGGGCCAACGCGCTGCTCACGGCCGGGGCGGCGTTCGAGGTCTGGCGCAGGCGCGGCCTCGGCTGGCTCCGCTACGCGTTCCGCGCCTGGCGCCGCGGCCGCCGCGCGGCGCCGCTCGCCGCGCTCCCCTGGGAGGAGCTGCTGCCGCTCCGGCTCGCGACCGTCCGCGAGCTCGCCGCCGTCCGCGCCAGCGAGGTGGCGCACCCGGGCGGGATCTGGAGCGGCAGGGCGCGCGCGCAGGCGGGCTGCTGAGAGCGCTCCCTCCCATGGCGCGCGGCGACCGCTACGACATCGTGTGGTTCTGGAAACAGAACGACTCGGGGCTCTACGGCCGGCGCCAGGACATGTGGATCCGACACTTGGCGGCGTCGCCGCGGGTGCGCCGCATCGTCCACTTCGACCGGCCGCTCACGCCGGGCGAGCTGTTCGCGGACGTCCGGCTGGAGCGCCACCCGCTGCGGCGCCACGCCAACCTGGTGCTGCTGCAGACGCTGCCGCGCCTGGTGTCGTGGCCGCTCGGCCGCAAGGTCTCCCGACACAGCTACCTGTATGCACGGGACGCACCGGCTCCGCGCCGGCGCCTGCTGGCGCGCGTGCGCGGAGCGCAGCGGCATCACGTCTACGTGCGCCGCGTGCTCGAGCGCTGCGGCGTGGGCGGCGAGCGCACGGTGTTCTGGGTTTACCCGCGCTTCCTGGCCTTCCCCGAGCTGGTGGCCCGCTTCCAGCCGCCGCTGGTCGTGGCGGACTGCCTGGACGACCAGCGCGCGTGGCCGGGCGCCTCGCAGCGGCACGTCGCGCGCACCGACGCCAACTACCGCGAGGTGCTGGCCGGCGCCGACCTCGTGCTCACCAACTGCGAGGGCATGCGAGCGGCGCTCGCCGAGCATCGGAGCGACGTGCGCGTACTGCCTTCCGGGTGGGAGCTCGCGGGGCGCGCTCGCGCGTGCCCGGCCGAGCTGCGCGCGCTGCCGCGCCCGATCCTCGGCTACGCGGGGAGCCTCTCGGCGCGCCTGGACGTCGAGCTGCTGGAGCGGCTCGCGACGCGCCACCCGGAATGGAGCCTGGTGCTGATCGGCTCCGCGCACGGCGGCAGCGACGTGAGCCGGATCGCTGCGCTCCCCAACGTGCATCGGCTCGGCGTGCGCCGCTACCCGCGGGTGCGGGACTACGTCCGCCACTTCGACGTGGCGCTGCTCCCGCACCGCGACGATGCCCTCACGCGCAGCATGGCGCCGCTGAAGCTCGGCGTGTACTGCTCCGAGGGCGTGCCGGTGGTGTCGACGCGGGTCGCGAACCTCGGGCCGCTCGAGGGCGTGATCGACGTGGCGGCCAACGCGGAGGAGTTCCTGGCTCTGGTCGAGCGCGCACTCGCGAGCCCGGAGGCGCCGGAGCGCCGCGCGCGCAGGCTCCGGATCCTCGCTGCCGGCACCTGGGAGCGGCGCACCGAGGAGCTGCTCGCGCTGCTCGACGCGGCGTGGGAGCGCCGCGCGCTCGGTCCCAGGGCTCAGCGCGAGGCGAGCGATCGCGCGTAGTCGTCGAGCACCGCGCCGGCGGGCCCGAACGCCAGCTGCCGGCCACGCTCCAGCCAGAGCACGAGCTCGACGTGCTCGCGCAGGAAGGCGAGGTTGTGGCTCGCGACGACGAGACAGCGCGCGCGGTCGGCGAGCTGGCGCAGGCGCTCGGTGCTCTTGCGCCGGAATGCGACGTCGCCGGTGGCGAGCACTTCGTCGAGCAGCAGGATGTCGGGCGTGAGCGTCGTGGCGATCGCGAAGCCCAGGCGCGTCCGCATGCCGGCGCTGTAGTAGCGCACGGGTGTCCGCAGCGTCGCCTCGTCCAGCTCGGCGAACGCGGCGATCTCGTCGTAGCGCTCGCGGATCTGCCGCCGCGTCAGGCCGTACAAAGCGCCGGAGACGAGTACGTTCTCGCGCCCCGAGAGCTGCGCGCTGATCCCGGCGCCGACCGAGAGCAGGGTCGAGGTGCGACCCTCGACGCGCAGCACGCCTTCGTCGGGCGCGTAGATCCCGCACAGCAGGCGCATCAAGGTGGTCTTCCCGGCGCCGTTTCCGCCGCACACGCCGACGCGCGCGCCCGCTGGAATCGCGAAGGAGAGCTTGCGCAGCGCCCAGAAGCCCGCGGCGTCGCGCGGCGCGCGCGGTCGCAGCAGGCGGCGCAGGCTCGCCGCCACCAGGTGCCTCGGGCTGCCTCGCTCGAAGCGGATCCCGGCGTTCTCGCAGCGCACCACGTCCATGTTCAGAGCATCCGGATCGCATCGTCGGAGAGCGCGCGGAACAGAGCGCGCCCGCCCAGCAGGAGCGCGACGCCCCATGCCACCGACCAGAGCAGCGCGCCCCAGTCGGGTGGGAGCCCGGCATGGATCGGGCGACGCACGCCTTCGAGGACGCCCGCGAGCGGGTTCAGCGCGACGTAGAGGCCGCGCGCGCGCGCGGGCACGAGGTCGAGCGCATACAGGCCGGGGCTCAGGAACCAGATCACCCGCAGCGCCGCGGCATACAGGTTGCCCACGTCGGGCACCATCACGCCGAGGGGGCACAGCGCGTACGTGACGCCCAGCCCGAGCGCGGCCATCACCAACAGCGGCAGCGGCAGCAACAGCAGATTCACGGTGAACGGCGCGCCGTAGAGCGCCATCGCGCCGAGCAGCACGGCGACACCGGCCAGCGACTGCCCCGTCGCCGCGAGCCACTCCGAGAGCAACACGGTCTCGCGGTCGACGGGCATCGACAGCAGCACCGGCGCGTTCTGCGTGAAGGCGGCAGCCCCTTGCGTGCTGGCGAGCACGAACCAACGCCACACGACGATCCCGCACGCGACGAAGAGCGGATAGGCGTGCTGGCTCGCGTGGCGGCCGAATCCGAGCAGGCCGCCGAAGACGAGCGCGTAGACGGCGACCAGCAGCAGCGGGTCGAGCAGCCACCACGCCGCACCGAGCAGGCGGTCCGAGGTGCGGCGGCGCATGCCCGCGACGGAGAGGCGCCACAGCAGCGGCCAGTCGATGCCGCGCATCAGGGGATCCGGGCGAGCGTCGCACGCGGCTCGGGCGGGGCGAGGCCGGCGCGCACGTCGGGGTCGATGCCGAGCGAGGCCGCGAACAGAGCGCTGGTGGCGCGGGCCTCGGCGTCGCAGCCGAAGCGCTGCGCGGTCGCGATGCCGCCGGCGATCAGGCGCCGGCGCAGCCCGTCGTCGCCGAGCACGGCGAGCACCGCGGCGGCCGCCGCATCGTGGTCCCCGGGATCGATCAACAGGCAGTTCTCGCCGTGGCGCGCGTACTCGCTGACGCCGCCGTGGCGCCCCAGCACCGCCGCACAGCCGCACGCCATCGCCTCCAGGGCCGGGCGGCCGAAGCCCTGGAACACGGAGGTGTCGAGGTACACCGACGCCTCGTTGTAGATGCAACGCATGCGGTCGTTGCGCACGACCCCGAGATCGACGACCGGGAAGTCCAGCCTGAGGTCCGAGCAGCCGAACAGCGCGATCTCGACGTCGGGCCGGCGGCGCCGGATCTCGCGCAGCGCCTCGACCAGGTGCGGGAAGCCGCGCCGCGGGATCCCCGGTCGCGCCATGCCGAGCACTCGCGGCGGGCGCGGGGCGCCCGGCTGCTCGCAGTAGAACAGATCGAGATCGAGGCCGAGCGGGACCTTGTGGGCGCCGAAGCCGAGCGCGCCCAGCCGGCCGGCGAGCCACTCGCTCTTGACGATGCGGTTCGGAATCAGCGGGTAGCCGTCGAGCACGGCCTGGCGGCCGACGCGGTCGTCCGCGGCGAAGAAGCGCGTCTCGTCGTCCTGGACGAAGTACCAGGGGACGGCGTCCGGCAGCGTCTCGGTCACGATGCGGCGCACCTTCGGGGCCGTCGACCACAGCGTGGCGACGACGATCTCGCTCGGCGGGAAGTGGCGGATCATCGCCTCGGCCGAAGGGAATACGTAGGGGTGGTGGTAGAGCGTGTAGTCGCCCAGATGCTCCTGGTCGTGGTCGTGATGCGTGGCGATCTTGGCGTCCCAGCCGAGCAGGGTGAGCCGGTTCACGAGCTGCACGACCGAGAGGACGCCGCCGGAGAGCGAGAACTTCTCGAGCACGTAGGTGACGCGCGGCCGGCGCTTCGACACGAAGCCGTGCGGCATCGGGTGGGAGACGGACGCGCGGCGCAGCAGGGGACGGCTGCGAAGCAGCTGCACGACGCGGCGCGCGCCGCCCTGGTCTCGCAGGTAATTGCGCGTCTCGGTGAGCGCGTAGCGCAGGCCTCCCGCGCCCAGACGGCCGGCGAAGGCCCGAAGCAGCGGCGGCGGCGCGGCCGGCGTCATGCGCACGAAGCCGTCGCGCAGCGGCGCCAGGCGGTCCGCCGCGTGGTAGTCCGCGATGGCGTCCCGGTACTCCGCCGCCCAGCGCTCCATGAAGAGCCGGTAGTTGCCGCTGCGGAAGCGCTCCGCCTTGTGGTCCTTGAAGGTGGCCTTGCCGCGGTGATACACGAAGGCGTCCTCGACGCCGACGACCTTCCAGCCCCGGCGGCGCGCGCGCATGCACCAGTCGCTCTCCTCGCCGTAGCCGAGCCCGTAGGCCTCATCGAAGAGGCCGACGTCGTCGAGCGCGTCGCGGCGGAACAGCAGGCAGAACGCGCTCGCCGTCACGGCGTCGAAGCAGGTGCGCTTGGCGTGCGCGGCGAGCGCGGCCGCGTACTGGAACACGTTCCATCCCATCGGCACGGCCAGCGACTGCAGCGACGCCTGGTTGCTCATCGGCATGGCGGCGGCGATGCGCGGATCCGAAAGCGCGGCGTCGGCCAGCCGCGCGAGCGAGCCGGGCGTCACCAGGGTGTCGCTGTTGAGCAGCAGTGTGAGCGGGGCGTCGGATGCAGAGAGGCCGCGGTTGGCGTTGCGCACGAAGCCCTGCGCCGACCGGTTGCGCAGCACGCGGACCTCGAAGCCGGCCGCGCTTGCGGCGAACTCGTCGAGGCGCTCGCGCGTGAAGGCGTCGCTGTCGTCGTCGAGCAGGAACAGCCGCGCGCCCGGCCACTCGGTGAAGGCGAGCAGCGCCTCCAGGCACGGGCGCAGCACGTGCCACTCGCTGCGGAGCGGCACGACGACGTCGAGGCGCGGCGGCGGACTCGGCAGCGCGACCTCGGGCCCGGCCTCCTCGAAGCCGGGAACCAGCTGCACCATGGCGCCGCGCGGGTTCGTCATCGACCTAGCCGTGCATCTTCTTGTACTTGATCCGGTGTGGCTGGTCGGCCTCGGCCCCGAGCCGCTTGTGGCGGTCCGCTTCGTAGTCCTGGAAGTTGCCCTCGAACCATTCGACGTGGCTGTCGCCCTCGAACGCCAGGATGTGCGTGGCGATGCGGTCGAGGAACCAGCGGTCGTGCGAGATCACGACCACGCAGCCCGCGAAGCCGAGCAGCGCCTCCTCGAGCGCGCGCAGCGTGTCGACGTCGAGGTCGTTGGAGGGCTCGTCGAGCAGCAGCACGTTGCCGCCGCTGCGCAGCAGCTTCGCCAGGTGGAGGCGGTTGCGCTCGCCGCCCGAGAGCGAGCCGACCAGCTTCTGCTGGTCGGCGCCCCGGAAGCCGAACGACGAGACGTAGGCGCGCGACGCGACCTCGCGGCGGCCGACCTGGATCGCGTCCTCGCCGCCGCTGATCTCCTGCCACACGTTCTTCGCCGCGTCGAGGGCGTCGCGCGTCTGGTCGACGTAGGCGAGCTTCACCGTCTCGCCGAGCCGCAGCGTGCCCGCGTCGGGCTTCTCCTCGCCGACGATCATGCGGAACAGCGTGGTCTTGCCGGCGCCGTTCGGTCCGATCACGCCGACGATGCCGCCGGGCGGCAGCCGGAACGAGAGGTCGTCGATCAACAGCAGCTCGCCGAAGCCCTTGCGCAGGTGCTCGACCTCGATCACGAGGTCTCCCAGGCGCGGACCGGGCGGGATCGAGATCTCGACCGTCTCCGGCAGGCGCTGCTCTTCCTCCACGCGCAGCTCCTCGTAGGCGCGCAGGCGCGCCTTGCCCTTGGCCTGCCGAGCGCGCGGCGACATGCGCACCCATTCGAGCTCGCGGTCGAGCGTGCGGCGCCGCGCCGACGCCTTCTTCTCGTCGACGTCGAGGCGCGCGCGCTTCTGCTCGAGCCAGGACGAGTAGTTGCCCTTGAAGGGGTAGTAGCCGCCGCGGTCCAGCTCGAGGATCCACTCCGCCACGTTGTCGAGGAAGTAGCGGTCGTGTGTCACGGCGATCACCGTGCCCGGATACTCCTGCAGGTGTCGCTCGAGCCACGCCACCGACTCCGCGTCGAGGTGGTTGGTGGGCTCGTCGAGCAGCAGCAGATCGGGCTTCGAGAGCAGCAGCCGGCACAGCGCCACGCGCCGCCGCTCGCCGCCCGAGAGCGTCTCGACCGCGGCGTCGCCGGGAGGGCAGCGCAGCGCGTCCATCGCGATCTCGAGGCGCCGCTCGAGCTCCCAGCCGTCGGCTGCGTCGATGCGATCCTGCAGCCCACCCTGCTCCTCGACCAGCGCGTTCATCTCGTCGTCGGAGAGCGGCTCCGCGAAACGAGCCGAGACCGTTTCGAAACGCCGCAGCAGGTCGCGCAGCTCGGCGACCCCCTCCTCGACGTTGCCGAGCACGTCCTTCTCGGGGTCGAGCTGGGGCTCCTGCGCCAGGTAGCCGATGCGGATGCCGTCGGCCGGACGCGCCTCGCCGAGGAAGTCCTTGTCGACGCCCGCCAGGATGCGCAACAGCGTGCTCTTTCCCGTGCCGTTCGGGCCGACTACGCCGATCTTCGCGCCGGGCAGGAAGGCGAGGGTGATGCCGTCGAGCAGCACCCGATCGGTGCCGACGACCTTGCGGAGATCCTGGAGCGTGTAGACGAACTCGGCCACGCCGACTCCTCAAAGCGGGGTCGTACGGTATAGAATGGGCGCGATGGGCGCCCCCCTCGCCAGGCCGATTCGCGCCGCCCTGCCCCTGCTCGCCGTCGTCGCGGTGTTCCCCTGGCTGCTCGGCGGCCGCATGCGCCCGCCGCCGCACGGCGAGGTGCTGGTGGTAGTCAACTCCCAGAGCCCGCTCTCGGTGGCGACCGGCAACTACTACGCCGACCAGCGCTCGGTGCCCGCCCAGAACGTGCTCTCGCTCTCGATCCCGCTGCTCGACCCGAACCTCGGGAACGCGGCGGACGAGCAGGTCAACACGGCGAACTTCACGGCGTGGATCCGCACGCCGATCGAGAACTTCCTGATCGCGAACGGGCTCACCGACTCGATCCAGATCATCGTGCTGACGCCCGGCATCCCGCTCAAGGTGGCCTCGGTCTACTGCCCCTACGACAACCTGTACCTCCGCGACTGCCCGCGCGCCTCCGTCGACGCCGAGCTCGCCATCCTGTTCTCGCCGCTGATCGGCGCGGGCGGCATCGGTGCGAACGGCCAGGCGATCAACCCCTACTTCGATTCGTCGCAGGTGTTCGGCAGCTGGCGGCTGGCCCACCCGACCGCGCCGCTGCGCTACCTGGTGGCGCGCCTCGCCGGCTATCAGACGCCGGTCGACCCGGAGACCGGCGTCCCGGCGCAGGTCAAGGCGCTGATCGACGGCGCCGTCGACTACGCGAGCGGCGGCGGCGCGCTGATCGACGAGGACCCCTCCCAACCCGGCGGCCTGCAGCCCGGGAACCGGGCGATCCTGGCGCCGGGCGCCGCGATGCTCGCCGCGCTCGGCCTGCCCGTCCAGCACGACACCACCACGACCTTCGTGTCGAACGCCTCGAACCTGCTCGCCTACGCGTCCTGGGGCAGCAACGACTACGCCGACGCCGGGCCGCCCTACTACGGCACGATCGGCGGCAAGCTCTACCCGGGGAGCTTCCTGCCCCGCGCGATCGCCGCCGACATCGTGAGCTACGACGCACGCAGCTTCGTGTCGCCGCCGAGCTACGGGCAATCGCTCACCGCCGATCTCGTGAAGCTCGGCGTCTCGGGCGCCGCCGGGAACGTCTTCGAGCCGTTGCTCTCCGGGGTGGCGCGCTCGAACCTGCTGTTCCGCAACTACTTCCGGGGCGCGTCGGCGATCGAGGCCTTCTACCGCAGCATCCCGTATCTCGGCTGGATGAACGTCTACGTCGGCGACCCGCTGATGACGGCGCCGATCGTGCTGGACGCGACGCCGGACAGCGACGGCGACGGGGTGCCGGACAGCGTCGACAACTGCATCGAGGTGCCGAACGCCGACCAGCGCGACACCGACGGCGACGGCTACGGCAACGCCTGCGACGCCGACTTCGACAACGACGGCCGCGTCACCACCTCCTGGGGCGCCGCGCCCTACGGCGACCTCGAGCAGATCGCGCTCACCATCCAGGTCGGGGGCTACGACGCGAACCAGGACCTCGACGGCGACGGCAGGGTCGACCAGTTCGACGCCTCGCTCGCCTCGATGTACGTCTTCCTCCCGCCCGGCCCGAGCGGGCTGCACTGAGCTCCGCGATCCGCCTCATTCCAGCAGCGTGAGCAGGCTCGAGGTGTCGAGGCGCCCGCCGCCGCGCGCCTGCAGCGCGGCGTAGCGCTCGGCCACCAGCGCCGTCACCGGCAGCGACGCGCCGTTGCGCCGCGCCTCGACCAGCGCAATGCCCAGGTCCTTGCACATCCAGTCGACTGCGAAGCCGAAGTCGAAGCGGCGCTCCAGCATGGTGGGAGCGCGGTTCGCCATCTGCCACGAGCCGGCCGCCCCGTGCGCGATCACCTCGACGACGGCGCGCGCGTCGAGCCCCGCCCGCTCCGCGAAGCGGAGCCCTTCGGCGAGCGCCTCCAGCAGGCCGGCGATGCAGATCTGGTTCACCATCTTCGCGAGCTGGCCGGCGCCGCTGGGCCCGAGGCGAACCGCGCGCACCGCGTAGCAGGCGAGCAGCGGCTCGACGCGGCGGAACGCCGCCTCGCTACCGCCCGCCATCACCGTGAGCGCGCCGCGCTTCGCTCCCTCCTCCCCGCCCGAGACCGGCGCGTCGACGAAGTCCAGGCCGCGGCGCCGCGCCTCGGCGGCGAGCTCGCGCGTCACCTCGGCCGACACCGTCGTGTGATCGACGAACACGGCCCCCGGCGCCATCCCCTCGAAGGCGCCCCCGGCGCCGGCCGTCACCTCGCGCAGCGCGGCGTCGTCGCCGCTGCAGGCGAAGACGACCGAGGCTTCGCGCGCGGCCGCCGCAGGCGTGGCGGCGGCGCGGCCGCCGTGCGCGGCCACCCACGCCGACGCCTTCGAGGCGGTCCGGTTCCACACCGCGAGATCGTGCCCGGCGCGCGCCAGGTGGCCCGCCAGCGGCGCACCCATCGCGCCGAGGCACAGGAACGCGAGCCGCTCCGGCATGGCGCGATCACGTCGCGTCGTCGTCGCGGAGCGCGTCGACCCCGATGCGCGCGAAGCGGCGCGCCGCCTCGCTCGCGCGGGCGTCGCGTTCGTGCGCGAGCGACCACTCGGCGTGCTCGACGAGCAGCGCCAGGGCCAGCGAGCGGCCGAGCGTCAGGGCGAAGCGCCGCGCGCCGGCCTCGTGCGCGCGCGGGCCGCGCGCGCCCGCCGACTGCCACCAGCGCTCCAGGTGGTCCGCCGCGGCGAGCGCCTGCTGCGCCGGCTCGCGCAGCGACGCGTGGGCCGCGCGCCGCGCGCGGCCGCGCAGCGCCTCGAGGGTCGGGGCCAGCGCGTCGGCGCGCTGGATTGCGCGGTAGACCTCGAGCGCGAGCACGTTGGTGGTGCCCTCCCAGATCGCGAGCACCTGCGCGTCGCGCAGCAGCTCGGGGAGGCCGGTGTCCTCGACGTAGCCGGCGCCGCCGAACGCCTCGAGCGCCTCGCTCGCGCCGGCGACCGCCTGGCGAGCCGTGGTGAGCTTCGCGAGCGGATGCAGCACCCGCAGTGCCGCCTCACCCGGCGCGTCGAGCTCTCCCGTCTCCTGCCGGCCGAGCAGCTCCACGGCGTGGAAGGTCAGCAGGAAGGCGGCCTCCTGCTCCGCCGCCAGGTCGGCCAGCGTCTCCTGGTGCAGCGGCTTCTCGGCGAGCGGCGCGCCGAAGGCGACGCGGCGCTGGGCGTAGTCGCGGGCCAGCGCGACCCCACGCCGCAGGCTCGCCGCCGCGCACACCGCGTTCCAGGTGCGCGTCAGGTTGAGCATCGTCGCCATGTCGCGGACGCCGTCGGAAAGACCCGCCACCGGCTCGGCCGGCGTGCCCTCGAGGCGCAGCTCCGCCGTCGGCAGGTTGCGGGTCCCGAGCTTCTCCTTGAGCCGCAATACCGTGATGTTTCGGAGCCGACCGTCGCCGTCGCGCAGCTCGACCAAGAACAGCGCCAGGCCCTTGCCGCCCGGACCGTTGCCCTCGGGGCGCGCCAGCGTGAGCGCCACCTGCGAGCCGACTGCCGAGGTGAACCACTTGGTCCCGAACAGGCGCCAGCCCTCGCCGTCGCGGCGCGCCACCGTCTCCGAGAGGCCGACGTCCGAGCCGCCGACGCGCTCGGTCATCCACTGCCCCGAGGTCCAGGCGCGCGCGGGATCGCGCGCGATCAGATGCGAGAGCACGCGCTCGCGGGTCGCGCCCGAGCCCAATACCTCGAGGGTACGCGCGCAGCCGTCGGTCATCGCGAGCGGACAGGTGTAGATCTGGCTCGAGGGGTGGAACAGGTAGGCGAGCGCGAACTGGTGCAGGCGCGCGTAGCGCCCGTGCGCCCGCTCGTAGCCGATCGCGACGAGCCCCTCCTCGGCGGCGACGCGCGCGTACTCGCTCCAGGCGGCGTTGACGCGCACCTGGTCGACGCGGCGCCCCCCAGGCATCGAACGGGACGTGCTCGGGCTCGTCGCGCCGGTGCGCGCGCGCGAGATCGAGGAGGCGCCCCGCCGCAGCCTCCCCCATCTTGTGCAGCGAGGGCTCGACGTCGCCCAGCACCTCGGGCGGCAGCGCGCGGCCGAGGAAGCTCCGCAGCAGCGGGTCTTCGTCGTACTGGTTGCCGAGGCGAGGGGGATCCTGGAAGAAGCCGTCGGCGGTCATCGGCGCGAGCGTAGCAACCCGCGCGAGCGCATGGGCTCACCCCCTCGACGCGAACTTCAACACGACTCGCGCAGCTCGTCGAGGACCGCGTCGCCCGCGTACCAGCTCGACGTCCGCTCGGGCGCGATGCGAAGCCAGGTGGGCTCGCCCCGGAACAGCGGGACCTGGCGGTACTGCGGGTACTTGGCGCGCATCCGCCCGGCGATCTGCTCGCCGTGTACGACCTCGGCGAAGCCGTCGACGCGGATCCACCACAGCAGTCGCCAGTCGCCGGCGTAGCGATCGAGCAGCACGCAGGCGCGCGGATCGCGCTCGACGTTGCGCACGCGCTCGAGCCGAGTCGACGCCTTGGGCTTGCCGTCGATCGGCGACCAGAGCGCGCCGCCGTCGCGCGCGAAGACGATCGGAACCAAGTGCGGGCGGCCGCCAGCCGCGTGCGTCGCGAGTCGCGCGACCGGCCAGGTGTCGAGCAGACGCTCGACGAGCGGCTCGGGAATCGGCGCCGGCATGCTCGGAAGGCTACCCTGGTGGCGATGGAGCGCATCCTCTCGCTGCTCCCCAGCACCACCGAGATCGCCGCCGCGCTCGGCCTCGTCGACCAGCTGGTCGGCCGCTCGCACGAGTGCAGCGTCCCGCCCGTGGTGCTGCGCCTGCCGGTCGTGACGCAGCCGAAGCTCGACGTCGAGGCGCCGAGCCGCGCCATCGACGCACGCGTGCGGGAGCTGGTG
>Ga0335070_10004231_pt1 | contig 16735 bp, 15 predicted proteins | sample Lox_Sample_13_FD_206722 | JGI IMG/M metagenome (GOLD analysis project Ga0335070, IMG submission 206722) | Soil microbial communities from Loxahatchee National Wildlife Refuge, Florida, United States - Lox_Sample_1.3 | ecosystem: Environmental > Terrestrial > Soil > Wetlands | place: USA... | reverse complement strand
GGAAGGGGATGACCACCACCCTCGGGGATATCATATCGCTCAAAAAATAATCCGGAATATTTTTCTCTCGCTCTCTGTTTTCTTTTCTCTTGTTCTATCGGACCCTTCTGGTGACATTATGGACGCTCCCGGGGGCTCGTCCAGATTATCACCTTACCAGTTTATTCGGCTTTAAGGTGGGAAAGTTCTCTGAAAGGTGTGGAAAGGTATCGCAATGTCGGGACTGTCCGGGCGGCCGGGTGGGCCCCGGGAGCGGTCAGAAGGATCAGGATTGAAAAAGAGGCTCAGATGTCCTTCACATCTTCGCCTTTATCTCCTCTTTCATCTTCTCGGTGTCGGGGTCGAACTCGAGGGCGAGGGACCGCTCGTACGAAGCGACGGCATCCGAAAGTTTCCCGAGGAACTGGAGGAAGAGCCCCCTTGACCGCCAGGCCATGGCGAACTTCGGGTTGAGGGCGATGGCCTTGTCGATGTCCCGCATGGCCTCGTTGAAGTCCCGGAGGATCCCGTGCACGCACCCCTTGCTGTGCCAGAACTCGGGGACCATGTCATCGATCTCCACCGCCTTGTTAAAGGACATGAGGGACTTCTCGTACTTCTTCAGACCGAGGAAGGCCACCCCCCGGTTGTAGTACGCCTCGGCGTTCCGGGGGTCGACCTCGAGGACCTGGTCGAAGGCCTTCACAGCCTCCTCGAACTCGCTCTGGTTGAGCAGGGTGATCCCGAGGTTGAACCAGGCGTTCGCGTCTCGGGGTTTCAGGGTGAGGGCATGCTCATAGGAGTGGATGGCCTCGTTGAACCTGCCCATGATGTCGAGCACGATCCCCTTCCTCACCCAGATGTCCGGGTTTTCGGGTTCGAGCTGGAGGGCCCGGTCAAAGACCGAGGCGGCCTCCACCGGCCGGTCGAGCATGGCGAGGGCCCGGCCCTTCCCCACGAGGGCGGGCGGGTTCGCGGGGGCCATCCCGAGGGCATTGTCGTACGCCGAGAGAGCCCCCTCGTAGTTGCCGGCGGTCGTCATGGCGTCCCCTGCCCTGGTGTATGCCTCGGACAGCCGCCCGTCGCGGATCTCCGGGTGGTCCCGGACCGCCCCGTCCAGGGCGACGGCCGCATCCTCCGCCCGACCGAGGCCGACGAGGACGAGGGTCCGCTTCAGCCAGGTGCCGGTGTCCTTCGGGTTCAGCTGCACGAGCCGGTCCAGGCCTGCGAGGGACTCATCCTGCCTCCCGAGGGCCGAGAGGGCCTCGCTCCTCCTGAGGAGGATGTCGGCCTCCTCGGGCTCCACCTCGAGCACCCTGTCGAAGTACCGGATGGCCTCCACGGGCTCGTCCTGCGAGAGGAGGAAGAGCCCCTGATCCCGCCACTGGTTCATGTTGAACTGGACGAAGGCGATGCACCGGTCGATGGCCCCCTGGAGGGGTCCGGCGAGGGAAGGGTCGAGCTCCCGGGCCTTCACGTAAGACTCGAGGGCCTCCTTGTACCTGCCCGAGAGGACGTAGATGTCCCCCTTACCCTGGAAGACGGAGGCGTCCGAGGGGTTGATGGCGAGGGCCCGGTCGAAGCTCGCGAGGGCCTCGTCGTACCGGCCGAGGATCTTCAGGGCGACGCCCTTCCCGAACCAGGCGTTCGGATCGCCGGGGTCGAGGGCGATGGCCTCGTCCATGACCCTGAGGGCTCCCTCGTAGTCCCCCATCTTGATGAGGAGGATCCCCTTGCTCGTCATGCCCGGGAGGAGGCGGGGGGAGATCTCGAGGGCCCGGTCATAGGCGGTGAGGGCCTGGTCCTTCTGGTCCATCGTCGCGAGGGCGAGGCCCTTGTGGAGCCAGGCTTCGGCGTTCGCCGGGTTCAGGGCGAGGGCCTTCTCGAAGAGCTCGATGGCCTCCCTCGCCCTGCCCATGATGGCCAGAGCCTTCCCCTTCTGGACCCAGGCGATGGTGTTCCGGAAGTCCATGTCAAGGACCCGGTCGAAGCACCTGACCCCCTCCTCATGCCTGCCGGTCTTCACGAGGGCGATCCCCCGGTTCAGGAGGGCCGTGACGTCGGTGGGATCGATCTCGAGGGCCCGGTCAAAGGACAGGATGGCGTCCTCGACCCTCCCGAGGTATATCTCGGTGATGCCCTTGTTCCTGAGGACGAGGGTGTTCCCCGGGTCGAGCTTCAGGGCCTCGTCGAAGGCGGTATGGGCTTCCTCGTACTTCCCGAGGACAGCGAGGGTGCCCCCCTTGTTCAGCCAGGCCGTCGGGGAGGCGGGATCGGCCTGGAGGGCGGCGTTGAACTTGTTCAGGGCATCGGCGTACTTCCCCCTCGTATAGAGCTCGGTCCCCTCGGCCACGAGCTCCTCGGAGTCGCCGGATCCCCCGAAGATACTCCACTTCTCGTCGTCCTCCCCTGCCCCGGTCATGGACGCAGGTACCCTCCCTGGACCCCATGGGACGATGCGAGAAAGAGGATCCCCTCCTCATCCGAAGAACGCACCATTTCTTGGTAAGAACGGAAAAAACCCGTCATTCCTGTTCCGCCAAGGCGGAGAAAGCCCCTCATACATAGGTGATCGCACTCTTTTATATAGTTCGCGCTGATTCGTGATCAGGAGGAGAACCGTATGGCAGAACCCTTCATCCTCGTCAACTGCAAGGCCCTTTCCGAGGGCATGGGGAACCGTGCGCACCTCATCGCCGAGGCGGCGGAGGTGGTGTCGGAGGAGAGCGGCGTCCGGATCGGGATGGCCCCGGTGTACACCGAGATCCACCCCATCTCGCACCACTTCCGGATACCGGTCTTCGCCCAGCACATCGACGGGGTGCCGCCGGGGGCGTACACCGGCCATGTCACCGCCGCTGCCGTCCGGCATGCCGGGGCCGTGGGGACCATCATCAACCACTCCGAGCGGCGGCTCACCCTTGCGGGGATCGAGGCGGCCGTGAAGGCCGCCCGGGAGGCCCGGCTCGAGTCGGTGGTCTGCACGAATAACGACCCCACGACGGCGGCCGCCGCCGCCCTCGGGCCGGACTACGTTGCCGTGGAGCCCCCCGAGCTCATCGGGAGCGGGGTCTCGGTCTGCAAGGCCGACCCCGGGATCATCCGGCGGTCGGTGGAGGCAGCCCGGAAGGTAGCTCCGGGGATACAGGTGCTTACCGGGGCTGGGATCCAGACGGGTGAGTGCGTGAAGATTGCCCTCGACCTCGGGACGACCGGGGTCCTCCTCGCCTCGAGCGTGGTGAAGGCACCGGACCCGGAGAAGGTGCTCAGGGACCTCGTTTCCCTGGTGAAGGTCACGAAAAAAGGGGGATGAGATCATGCTTCGTGATGACGCCGGCCACCCGGCCGCCGTCCACCACGAGGACCGCATGGTTCTCCCTGAGGAGGTGGACCACATCCCGGACATCCGCCTCCAGCGGCACGGTGGGGAACCCCGGCTCCATGAAGTCCCGTACCGGCCGGCTCCCTGATCCGTGAAGGCCGCCCTCCTCGAGGGCCGAGACGATGGCCGACTCGGAGATGCACCCGACGGGAACCCCCCCATCGATGACCGGGAGCTGGGAGACGTCGTTCTTCTCCATGATCTCCACGGCCCCTGAGACGGGCTCCCCGGGCCCGACCGTGTACACCGGCGTGTGCATCACTTCCCCGGCCCGGTAGGGGGGCTTCTCCGCCTGGGAGAGGACGGCGACGATCCGGGTGAGGGTCGAAACCCGGGGGTCAACGGATCCCGATTCGATCCGGGCGATCATGGACTGGGAGATCCCCGCCTTCCGGGCAAGGCCGGTCTGGGTGAGTCCGAGCATCACCCGGCGGGCACGGATCTCCTCGGGGGTGGGGATATGCACATGAAGAATAGAGAACGGGATCTATATAACCCCAGCGAATTTTTGCGGTTCCTTCAGGGTGAGTGGGAGGAGTAAGCCCCCTTCTGTTCATGGCGGCATTCGGCTCTGCGCCAAACCTGGGCGGGCACCAGGCTGCCCATGGCCCGTTTCTGGCTTGCACCCGCAGGGGTTCACCGTTTCAACGCTTCCCGCCGATACGCTCCACGAATCGGTCGTATCATGGCTGGCGGCGGGCCGTGCCGTTTCTGTGTTATGGCCGTGGCTCTCGCCACCCGCACGTGGGTGCGGCTGCGAGCCTGGTCGGTGGGGGGACTTTCCTCAGCGGCCCCGAGGGGCCACCGTCGGCCGCCCTCTCCCTCTCCTATGAATATCGGCGGCCCCTTTATTTATTTCTCGCGCAGCTCGCAACCACCGGGAAAGGCACGCTCCCTCTCGTATTAATACAGGTGAGCCCTTTATGTATTCCCATGAAGGTTCTCACACCCGAAGAGGGGGCCGCGGCCCTCGCCCTCGCCCGGCAGGCCCTCGGGGCGGGGGTCAGGAACGAGCCCTTCCCGCTGCCGGCCCTCCCGCCGGTCTTCTCCGAGAAGCGGGGGGTCTTCGTCACCCTCACCGAGGGGGGTAAGCTCCGGGGGTGCATCGGGCTCCCGTACCCAGTGATGCCCCTCGGGGAGGCGATCCACGAGGCCGCGGTCTCGGCGGCCCTCCGGGACCCCCGGTTCCCCCCCGTGGAGCCGGAGGAGCTACCGGAGATCCGCGTCGAGGTGACCGTCCTCTCGGTCCCGGAACCCCTGGCCGGGCCGCCGGAGAACCGGGAGTCCTGCGTGCGGGTCGGGGTCCACGGCCTCATCGTGCAGGGCCGGGGGAGGAGCGGCCTCCTCCTCCCGCAGGTGGCAACGGAGTACCGCTGGACCGCCTGCGAGTTCCTGGACCACACCTGCGTGAAGGCCGGCCTCCCTCCCGGCACCTGGAAGGCGCCGGGGGTGCAGGTCCTCAGCTTCGAGGGGCAGATCTTCCACGAAGAGGAGCCCTGAACCTCAATGGCCATCCGGTTCGAGGTGATGGAGAAGGACATCGCGGGGCGCCTGGGGAGGCTCCGGGTCGGGGAGAAGACCGTACGCACCCCGGCCCTCTTCCCCGTGGTGAACCCGCACCTGCCCCTCATCCCGCCGGCAGAGATCCAGGCTATGGGGGCCGAGGCCATCATCACGAACGCCTACATCTTCGCGACAAGCGAGCGGTTCCGGGAGCCGGCCCTTGCCGACGGCCTCCACCGGGTCCTCGGTTTTGACGGGGTCATCATGACCGACTCCGGGGCCTTCCAGCAGTCGGTGTACGGCGACGTGGAGGTCACGAACCGGGAGACCATCGCCTTTCAGCAGGCCATCGGGAGCGAGATCCTCGTCCCCCTGGACATCGCAACCCCCCCGCAGGCCGACCGGGCCACCGCGGAGTCCGACCTCGGGATCACCATCGGAAGGATCAGGGAGGCCGCGGAGGTCGCCGGGACGGAGCAGCTCGCCGCCCCCGTCCAGGGCGGGAGGTTCCCCGACCTCAGGGAAAAGGCCGGGCGTGCGGTCGCCGAGCTCGGGTTCTCCTTCACGCCCATCGGCGGGGTGGTGCCCCTCATGGAGGCCTACCGGTACAGGGACCTCGTCGAGGTCGTCCTCGCGGCGAAGCGGGGCCTCTCCCCGGCGTCCCTGGTCCACCTCTTCGGGGCCGGCCATCCCTCCATGCTCGCCCTCGCCGTGGCCATGGGCTGCGATGTCTTCGACTCGGCGGCCTATGCCCTCTTCGCCCGGGAGGGGAGGTACCTGACGGCAACCGGGTCCCGGAAGCTCGATGAGATGACCGAGCTCTCCTGCCCCTGCGAGGCCTGCCGGGGCCGGACGGCCGCCTCGCTCCGGGAGGACCCCGGGTGCGAGGGACTCCTCGCCCGGCATAACCTCTCCATCACCCTACTCGAAATGGCTCGGATACGGGAGGCTATCCGGGAGGGGACCCTCTGGGAGCTCGTCGATGACCGGTGCCGGGGCCACCCGAGGCTCCTCGACGGGTACCGGGCCCTCCTCGAATATGCCGGCGAGCTCGAGGCCCGGGACCGGGTGTCGAAGAACCGGTTCTTCTACCGGGGGAGCGAGAGCTGCCTCAGGACCGAGGTGCACCGGCACCACCGGCTCATCGCCCGGGTTCCGGTGGCCGGGAGGGTCCTCGTCACCTTCACGGGAAGGGTCCTCCCCGGTTTCGACACGATCCTCTTCTTCAGGCCGCCCTTCGGGCCGTACCCGCCCGGGCTCGCCGAGACCTTCCCCGTCGGGCAGTCCGAGATCCCGTCGTGGGACCGGGACATGGTCGCGAGCGGGTGCACCGGCATCCGGTCGATGATGGAGAGCCACCCGGGTGTCCCCTTCACCATCCTCGCACAGCCCGAGTGGGCGGAGCTGGTGAGGAGTGTGCTCCCCGGTGCCGAGGTGTGCCGTGAGCCTCTTTGACATCCGGCGGAGGGACTGTCTCGCCCGGGAGGGAACCTTCTCCCACGGGGAATTCTCCGTCCGGACGCCGGGGATCGTCGATATCGCCGCGGCTTTCCCCGGTCTCGACTGTGAGGAAGGGACAAACATCCCCCTTTCAGCGGATGCGGCCTTTATCTCCCGGTACCACCGCCCCGGGAAGGGGAGCCCGGTGGTGGTCCACCCCCTCGGGGAAGAGCAGGTTACCACGGGGGACCTTGTCGTCGCGGGGAACTGGCACACGGTCCTCTCCCGGCCCCGGGACTTCGTCCGGTACCTTGCCGCCCTGAAGGAGCGGGTACCCCCGGACACGGCCTGGTATGCTCCTGCGTCGGCACTCCCCTCCACCGTCGCCCTCCTCGTGTATGCAGGGTTTGACCTCTTCGATTACCGGGCAGTGGACCTCGCGGCGGCCCGGGGGTCTTTCTGCCTGCCGGAGGGGATCTTTCCCTCCGGGGCTTCCTGCGAAGGGGTCTGCGGGTGCGAGGGGTGTGCCTCGGGAGAATCCGGGCGCCACAACCGGCTCGCGCTGGACCGGGAGCTCGCCCTCGTGAGCCGGTTCATCGCCGGGTCGAGGCTCCGGGAGCTCGTCGAGGCCCGGTGCCGGTCCGATCCCCACCAGGTGGCCGTCCTCAGGCTCCTCGACGGTGAGGAGGCCCTCGTGGAGCCGCGGACCCCCATCGCCCGGTCCGTTCCCCTCATCGCCACCACCACCGAATCCCTCCGGAGGGTCGAGGTGGCCCGGTTCGGCCGAAGGGTCGTCGGCCGGTCGCCACCGCCCCTCCACGACGTTGCGGTCCTCCTCCCCTGCTCGGCACGGAAGCCCTACTCCACCTCTCTCTCCCACCGCAAGTTTGCAAAGGCGATACGGGGGAGGGCCCACGAGCTCATCGTCACCTCGCCCCTCGGACTCGTCCCCCGGGAGCTGGAGCGGGTGTACCCGGCGGCCCACTATGATGTCCCGGTCACCGGCCACTGGGACCGGGAGGAGCTCGCCCTCATCTCGGCGGTCATCGCGGGGTATTTCGCCCGGCACCCGTACCGGCGGGTCCTCGCCCACCTCGACAGGGGCGCCCTCGGGGCGGCAGGGATGGCGGCCGATGCCTGCGGGATCGCCCTCGAGGTGACCGCGGGGGAGCACCCGACGGCGCCCGGCTCCCTCGCGGCCCTCGATACGGCCCTCGAGGGGGAGCGGAGGCGGCCCTCCGACATGGTGCGAGGGGTCCTCGCCTGGCAGTTCGGGGTTACCATCGACACCCGGGGAATGACCCTCCGAGGAAGGCTGCCTCAGGAACGGGTGGAGCGGGGCGGGAAGATCCTCTTCACCCTCGATGCAGGCACAGGTCTCCTCCGCCCGACCTTCGACGGGTGGGCCCTCATCCCGGAGGGGTACCGGGTCCGGATCGATGCCTTCACCCCGAAGGGCGACATCCTCGCGCCTGGGATCGTGTCGGCCGATGGGGGGATTCGGGAAGGGGACGAGGTCCTCGTCGAGGGTGAGGGACTCTCCGCCACAGGCCGGGCGGCCATGGGCGGCCCGGAGATGCTCCGGTCCCGGCACGGCGTCGCGGTGCGGTTGCGTAAGCTAAAGAGCGATTAGATCCAACACGGGAGAAGGAAGCTTCCATACGCTCCGGGGGGGGGAAGGGTATGTACCGCGTCGAAAAGGTCCTGCAGCTCTCGGAACGGGTCTTCCAGGTGTGGATCCGGGCCCCGCAGGTCGCGAGGAATGCCGAGGCCGGGCAGTTCCTCGTCCTCAGGCTGGACGAATGCGGGGAGCGGATCCCCCTCACCGTCTCAGCGGTGAAGGGCGATCTCGTCCGGGTGATCTTCATGACCGTGGGGAAGAGCACCACCCGGCTCTCCCTCCTCTCGGCCGGTGACGACATCCGCGACGTGGCAGGGCCCCTCGGGAAGCCCACCGAGGTCCGGAACTACGGCACCTGCGCGGTCATTGGGGGAGGCGTGGGGATCGCCGGGGCGCCCCTCATCGCCCGGGCCCTCAAAGCCGCGGGGAACCGGGTCATCGGGATCCTCGGGGCGCGATCGGCGCCCTTCATGATCCTCGAGGAGGAGATGCGGGAGGCCTGCAACGAGGTCCTCGTTGCCACCGATGACGGGACCCTGGGGAGGAAGGGGTTCGCCGCCGACCTCCTGAAGGAGGTCATGGCGAGGGAGCACCTGGACGCCGCCTGGATCATCGGCCCGGCCATCATGATGAAGGTCACCTCGGAGGTTACCAGGCAGCCGGGCATCCGCACCTTCGTCTCCTTAAATCCCGTCATGGTCGACGGGACGGGGATGTGCGGCTCCTGCCGGGTGACGGTGGGGGGGAAGACCCGTTTCGCCTGCGTGGACGGGCCGGAGTTCGATGCCCACAAGGTGGACTTCGATGCCCTCATGTCCCGGCAGCGGATGTACCTCGACGAGGAGAAGGTGGCCATGGAGCACCTCCACCACGGCGGGTGCGGGGCTATGAGGTGAAGGACATGGCCGGGGCCGGGAGGCGGGATCTCGTGGGGAACTTCGCCGAGGTTGAGCCCGGGTATTCGGAGGCGGAGGCCATGGAGGAGGCGGGCCGGTGCCTCGCCTGCAAGAAGCCCGGCTGCGTGGGCGGCTGCCCGGTCTCCATCGACATCCCCTCCTTCGTCCTCGCCGTCTCCGAAGGGGATTTCCGGGGAGCCGCGAGGATCCTGAAGGCCGAGAACATGCTCCCGGCGGTCTGCGGGAGGGTCTGCCCCCAGGAGATCCAGTGCGAGGGGGTCTGCATCCTCGGGGTGAAGGACCGGCCCCTCGCCATCGGGAAGCTCGAGCGGTTCGTCGCCGACTGGGAGCGGGAGCATGGCATGGAGCTCCCGGCGGTCGCCCCACCGTCGGGAAAGCGGGTCGCCGTCGTCGGGTCCGGCCCCTCGGGGCTCACCGCCTCGGCGGAGCTTGCCCGGGCCGGGCATGCCGTCACCCTCTTCGAGTCCCTCCACGAGGCAGGGGGGGTCCTCATGTACGGCATCCCCTCCTTCCGGCTCCCGAGGGAGGTCCTGCGGGCCGAGATCGCCTCGGTCCTCTCCCTCGGGGTGGACCTCCGGCTGAACCACCTCGTGGGGAAGAGCGTCCCCATTCCGGAGCTCCTCTCCTATGATGCCGTATACGTCGCCACGGGGGCCGGCCTCCCCTTCTTCATGAACATTCCCGGTGAGCATCTGAACGGGGTTTATTCGGCGAACGAGTTCCTCACCCGGGTGAACCTCATGCACGCCGACCGGTTCCCCGAGTACGATACGCCCGTGAAGCGGGGGTCCCATGTCTCGGTGGTGGGCGGGGGAAATGTCGCCCTCGACGCCGCCCGGGTGGCGCGCCGGCTCGGGGCCCGGGCCACCCTCGTCTACCGGAGGCGGGAGGAGGACATGCCCGCCCGGCTCGCCGAGGTCAGGCATGCGAAGGAGGAGGGGGTGGAGTTCCTCACCTGCACAAACCCGGTCCAGGTCCTCGGCAAGGACCAGGTCCAGGGGGTGGAGTGCATCCGGATGCGCCTCTGCGGCGAGGACGAGGAGGGGCGGGGCTGGTTCGAGCCAGAGGAGGGGAGCTCCTTTATTCTCGACGCCGATGTCTTCGTCGTGGCCATCGGCACCTCCCCGAATCCCCTCCTTCCCCGGTGCCTCGAGGGGCTCGCCTGCGGCCGGCTCGGGAACGTTGAGGTCGACCCGGACGGGCGGACCTCCATCCCCCATGTCTTTGCCGGCGGCGACGTGGCGACCGGGGCGGCGACGGTCATCCTCGCCATGGGAGCGGCAAAGACCGCTGTTTCGGCCATGAACCGGATGCTCCGCGGCGAGGGCTGAGGGCATCTCCGGTCTTCCTGTTTCCTGATCCCTGATCGTGCCCTCGCGGAATTTCCGATCCCTTTTTCTCTTCCCCTGCAGGAGGTGGGGATGACATGAATGGGTGTATCCTCGTCCACGGCGGTGCTGGCCAATGGGAAGATGCCGGGAGGCGGGAGAAGGAGGTGATCGCCAGCCTCAGGGAGGCGGTGGAGGCCGGCCTTGCTGCCATGCAGGGTGGTTCCGCGGTGGACGCCGTCGCAGAGGCGGTGGCATCCATGGAGGGATCCGGGGCCTTCAACGCCGGAAAGGGAGCGGTCCTTAACCTCGCGGGGGGGCTGGAGCTCGACGCCGGGATCATGGACGGTGAGAGCCTCAGGTCCGGTGCGGTGGCGGCCGTCCGGGCGGTCCCCCACCCGATCCGGCTCGCGAGGATCGTCATGGAGAGGACGGGGCACATCCTCCTTGTGAGTGACGGGGCAGGGGAGCTTGCGAGGGTATCGGGACTCGTGGGGGAGCTCCACCCGGCGGAGGCAAGGCTCAGGGAATACGAACGGGGGAAGGAGTCGTACCTGGCGGCCCCGGCTCACCGGTGGATCAAGGACCTCGGCCCCCGGTTCGCAGGGCCCCGGGAGGGCGACACTGTCGGGGCCGTCGCCGAGGACGGCGAGGGGAGGTTCGCCGCGGCGACGAGCACCGGCGGGCTCCCCTTCAAGCTACCCGGACGGGTCGGGGACTCGCCCCTCGTCGGGCATGGGTACTATGCTTTGCGGGGCGCCGGGGCCGCCTCCAGCTCCGGCGTCGGCGATGCCATCGCCCGGTACGGCCTCTCCCTCCGGGCCGTCCTCCGGATGGGTGACGGGACGCCAGCTCAGGATGCCGCTGCCAGCTCCATCGGGGAACTCACCAGCCTCTTTGGGCCGGACACGGCAGGGATCATCCTCCTGGACCGGAACGGATCCCCCGGGATTTTCTTCAACACCGGGAGGATGGCGGCAGGGTACGGGGTATCACGCTCCGGGCCGGAAGCAAGGATCGTCATGAGGGAGGAGCTGGAGGGATTCGCATCTCTCCTGGGTAACCGGATGCGGGGTGATCGTTAAGCCGAAAATGTGCACACTTCTTCTGATGGAATGAGGATCCTGTGCAGGCACGACTCTGACTGGCATGACATGGCAATTAATACCTGAAGGATCAATTCTATCGCGTGGCAGACCGGCACAAGATCTACTCCTTCAATGTGGCCGCGGAATACCTCGGCATCAAGCCCCGGACCCTGCGGGCGTGGATCAAAGAGGGGAAGATCAAGAGCTTCAAGATGGGCAAGCTGGTGAAGATCCATGGGAAGGATCTGAAGAAATTCATTAACCGGAACCGCCGCCATGATGCCCCGAACGACAGGAAGGTCCGCAAACAACTGATACTTGAGATTTTTCATGCCCTTGACAACAGTCCTGACCTTGCCCGGCGGGTCTTTCAGGAAGACTTCCCTGATGAGGAGGTTCAGGAGATCGCCAAAAAGCTGGCGGAATGGAGGGACCAGTCCTGGCAACAGGCCCTCCTCATGGGGGCCGTTCGGGACCTCGTGTATGAGATCGTGGAACACTCACGAGAGGATCCGGACACCCGGGAACGCTACACCCGGCAGCCTCGTCCGGGTCCCGCATCTCCGGATCCTCCTGGGCCGAGGTAAGCATCCCCTGTCCTCCCTCGAGATAGAGTTCATCGGGATCGGTGACAATGAAAAAAAGCCGGGATCGGGGAATGGGAGCGCTCCCGTCACCCCTTCATCCCTGAGATGACCATGCCCCGGTTGTCGATCTTCGTCTCGACGGCCACCTTCAGGTTCAGGGGCCCGATGGCCTTCTCCAGCTCCTTCCGCCCCCGTTCCGTGATCACCGCGATGGTAGGTCCCACCGAGGACATGCCGACGAAGTCGAAGCCGGCCTCCCGGATCTTCGCCATGTACTGGTAGATGCGGAACCCGTGGTGCTCCACCTCGGCCCTCTTGCTGCCTCTGAACTCGATCTCCCAGAAGATCTTTCCCACCTTCTTCACGTCCCCCCGTTCCAGCGCGGGGATGAGGTCCATCATGACCATGTGGCACTTCACCTCCCGGTCCATGTAGTCCAGGCTCCTGCCCCGGTTCATGAGGAGCTCGATCTCCCGGGTGCCTGCCGAGGAGATGTCCGAGGAGGGGATCACGATGAAGACCTTCTGCCCCTCGGCGAAGGCATGGCGGTACACGAGGGCCAGGTCGTCCCCCATGACGGCCATGCCGCCGTGGGTGGAGACCGCGGGGCCGACCCCCGTCTCGAAGGCATAGGCGATCTTCCCTTCCCCGGTCTCCTCGACGAAGTTGTACCCCATGAGGAGCCGGAGCTCGTCCTCTGTGAGCGGGGAACCGACCGCCCGGTTCATGGCATTCAGGGCCGCGATGGAGATGGTAGAGGTGGACCCCATCCCGACGTGGTGGTACTCGTGGTCCCGGGCGCTGATGCGGAACCCGCCCTTATACCCCACCGCCTTCCGAAAGATCTCGGCATGGTGGCGGAGGACAGGCGCCCGGTCATAGTCGATCTCCACCCCCTTGGATATGCAGGTGACCTCGGCGGTACAGTACACCTGCAGCGCGAACCCCACCCCTCCGCCGCCGGGCTTCCCTGGAGCGAACCGGTTCATGTCCAGCACGGTGAGGTGGATCCGTGCGGGGGCCTTCACGTGCACCGTGCCTTTCACCGGTTTCAGGCTGAACTTCTTCTTCTCGAAGCCGAGGGTGTTCACCTGCTCTCCGGGGCGGAAGGGCTGGAGGTCGTACTCCACGAGGTCCAGGTCCCCGCCCCTGATCGTCAGCTTGACCATGATAGCTTCTACTTGTCCTTCCTGTCGAAAAAGATGTTCTTCCCCGACGCCTTGAGGGGGATCCCGAATGCCACCGTGCAGTTCTCGAGGAGCCCGAGGGCGAGGGCGGTGACCCCCGCCGAGTACATGACCCGGTTGTCCACGTTGTGGATCGAGGCGGTCTTCACCGCCGAGCCGATGGCGATGCCGAGGTCGGCCATCCGAATGGCGCAGTTCGGCCCGGTGAAGAAGGTCCGGTTCCTCGTCGTATCGGCCATGAGCATCTCCGCACAGCTGGGGAACCCGCAGGCCCCGCAGTCGAGCCCCGCCGCCGGCTCCCTCCGCGTCCCGACGAGGAGGCAGGCGTCGCTCTCCCCCACGTTCCGTGCATCCCGGAGGAAGAACCGGATGCCCCTGTCCGTCCCGAGGGCGTCCATCCCCCGGGCGAGGGCCGCGAGCTCCTCCCCCATGAGGACCCGGGTGACGAGGGCGTCCTGCCCCTTCCCCTTCGGGGCGGTCCTCGCCGAGAGGGCCATGAGGCCGGCGACCGTCTCGACGGCGGACTTCTCAGTATAAGGCATAATGCCGGAACGTGGACGGGATGGGATATAAGGGTTTATCAATAGGGGCCGGACGGGAGAAATCCGGGGCTTTAGGAAGTTGCCCTCTGCTCACCTCGTGAGTGATCTGGTGACAATATGGACGTCCCTGGGTGCTTCGCCTTCGGCTTGCCGCACCCTGATGGTTGCTCCATCCTCTGGGATAGGCATCCCCTCGGCCGCTCCCGCCGCTGTGGCGTCCCCGGCTGGGATAGGCCTGTCCGGGAGGGAATCTGTTCGACGGCTGCCGGAAAAACGGTTGAGGATCCATGGTTATGGAAGAACTCAGATCAATCGTCGGCTGAGTCCCCCCAAGAGCCTGACGAAGACAACGAATGGCCGGATTAACTATGAGCTCCATTCGTGGAAGATCTAAGATCCGTCGTCACGCCTTATACGCCACGCCCTCGAACGTCGCGACGAGCCGCTCCCCCGACTTTACCTCGACGAGGATGTGGGAGTAGGTGTCGGTTTCCCCGATGAGCCGGGCGACGGCCTCGAGCCGCCCCTTCGCCGGGGTGAGGTAGTGGATGTGGACCGAGACCGCGACCTGCAGATCCTCGCCCCGGTTCGCCGCCGCGGCAAAGGCCTGGTCGGCGAGGGCGAAGATGGCCCCGCCGTGGGCGACCCCGAGGAAGTTCTCCTTCCCCGTGGTATCCATGGCGACCCTCGCCCAGCCAGGCCGGGCCTCGAGGATCTCCATCCCGAGGAGCCGGGCGAAGGGGGAGGCCCCGAGGGCCTCGACCCGCTGCTCGCCGGTCATGGCCTCAGGACCTTTTCCGGCGTGTGCCCCCTTCTCCTTCCCGCTCCCCGTCACGAGGATCTCTCCCGGTGCTTCACTTCCCGTATTCCCTCCGGGAGTAGGAGTACTTCGAGCTCTCCCCGCCCTTCCACACGATATAGAGCCACTGGTAGATGCTCTTCACCGTGCCGAACTGCTCGTACCGGCGCATGGAGAACCCGACCTGGACCTTCGGGTCGAAGAGGACCTTCCCGAACTGCTTCATCCGGAGGGAGATCTCGATGTCCTCGCCGGCGTCCATGGGCCGGTACATCCCCGCCCTGATGAAGGCGTCACGGTCCACGGCGGTGTTGCACCCGAGGGAGTAGTAGAGGGTCCGGGTATAGTAGCCGAGCCGGGCAAAGGTGTTCGCCATCCCGAGGGCGATGCGGTTCTTCAGGCCGCCCTCCAGGGGATAGACCGTGCCGTACACCTCGACGGGGTGGTACCGGGCAAAGTCGTCCCGGATCCGGAGGAGCCAGTCCGGCGGGACCACGCAGTCGGCATCGGCGAAGGCCACGATTTCCCCCTTCGCCCTCATGGCGCCGTCGTTCCGTGCCCCGCCGACCCGTGGGCTCGTCTGGACGAAGACGAGGTCGGCGAGGGGGGCCGCGAGCTCCCGGGTCCGGTCCGCCGAGTTCCCGTCTACGACGATAATCTCGTACTCGGAGCGGGGAATGGTCTGGCGGTTGAGGGACACGAGACAGGCGACGATGTTCTTCTCCTCGTTGAAGGTGGGCACCACGGCGGTTATCATGGCTCTGCGAGCCTCCGGTACAGCTTCGCGTGGGCCTCGGCAATAAGCCTGATGTCGAACTTCTCAGTGAACTCCCTCGCCTTCTCCCCCGAGAGCCTGAGCCTGTCCTTCGAGAGGACGAGATCCTGCGCCTCCTCCGGGGTGTCGAAGAAGGCCACGGCGTCCCCGAAGATCTCCCGGAGCTCGGGGATGCCCCGGGCGGCGACGGGGAGGCCGGAGGCGAGGGCCTCGAGGATGACGAGGCCGAAGGTCTCGGCCTTCGAGGGGAAGAAGAACAGGTCGGCGCCGGAGTACGCCTCGGTGACGTCGGGGACAAAGCCGGTGAAGACGACGTTCTCCGAGGCCTTCTTCTTTTCCCGCTCGATCCGGGAGTAATCCTTGGAGAGCCGGCCGTAGGGGAACCCGCCGACCCAGACCCAGATGATGTCGGGGGTCCTCCCCGCGATATCGAGGAAGTCGTAGATCCCCTTCCGGGGGGTCTGCTGGCCGAGGGTGAGGACCACGGTCTCGTCCTCGTCCACCCCCAGGGCATTCCGGAAGGCCCGCCGCTTACCCCCGTACCTCTGGAAGACCCGGCGGTCCACCCCGTTCGGGATCATGGTGGTCTCCATGCCGGGGAGCATCGCCCGGACCTCGCGGTCGCAGGGCTCCGAGACGGTGATGATATGGTCAAAGCCCCGGTAGATGGGGGGGTAGAGCCGGTTGATGACCTCCTCGAGCCCGATGTTCCCCGTGTTCGTGTGCGGGGTGGAGTGGGCGGTGAGCACCGTCACCCCCTTCGTGTAGGTTCGGTACCCGATGGCGAGGGGCCCGAAGGTATGGAAGTGGGCAAGGTCCACCCCCCGGGCCATCGAGTTCCATGAAAGTTCGAGGTCGGCGTCCTTCGGCATATTCCGGTAGATGCTCCGGGCGGCGGTGGCGCAGCCGATGAACCTGAAGACCGAGAAGTCCTCGACGATGTAGTTGATCCTCACCCGGCACCCTCCACGAAGTCCATGGCGCTCCGGATGACCCCGTCCATGTTCAGGTATTCGAACCGGGAGAACCGGCCCACGAGATCGATCCCCTTCTCCTCGCAGAACTCCCGCACCACCCGGATCCGCTCCAGGTACCCGAGGTCGTACACCACGTAGGCGAAGGGGCTCCGGGCCACGGCGGTGTACACAACCCTCCGGGGATCGTCGAGAACCCCCATCTTCGAGAGTCCGCCGAGCACGTGTGAGACTATCTCGGCGTCGGGGGCCGAGAAAACCGTATCCCCCCTGTTGCAGGTGATCTCGGCAAGAATCGACGAGTGGCCCGGAGGGGAGACGGCGGGGCTGTAGTTCGACGGGAAGGAGATACGGTTGAAGAGGCCGATCTCCGGGGATGGCACGTATACCCACGAGTACGGGGGAACCTCCCCCGAGATGCCGATAAAGATGGAGAGGAGGGCGGTTGAGCGGAGTCCCCGGCACGCTTCACGTACCGGTTCGGGGACATTCACCAGGCACTGGAGGAGAACGGGAAGGGGGATGGTGGAAACGACCCGGTCGGCCCGGAACTCCTTTCCTCCCGCGGTGACGATGAATCCTTCCCCGATCCTCCTGACCGAGGTGACAGGGG
>Ga0335070_10004230_pt1 | contig 16738 bp, 11 predicted proteins | sample Lox_Sample_13_FD_206722 | JGI IMG/M metagenome (GOLD analysis project Ga0335070, IMG submission 206722) | Soil microbial communities from Loxahatchee National Wildlife Refuge, Florida, United States - Lox_Sample_1.3 | ecosystem: Environmental > Terrestrial > Soil > Wetlands | place: USA... | reverse complement strand
CATTACCACAATCGAGGAGCCTTCACTATCTCTATCGTCAATTGTTGGTGTTCTGTACGTTAACTTCACCCCTCAAGGGGTGCGAAACTTGAATTATTATTATATCTTTGTTCACCGCGCGGTGGTTTGCCGGTCGCGGTGAGTTCAGGAACGTTAGACGAAGTCTTTGCCCCAAAAGTCAGGGGGCTTACCCGCTGCGAGAAGGTAGTGACTGACGTCGTTTGTGAAGAAGGTTGACATAAACAAGCGCATCTCGTTCGTCCACGTAATATCCAGGCACGAGCTTGAGCGTCGCAGGGCGTTCAACAACCGCTTGTGAACTGGCTGAGGTAAGGACTCAAAAAAGGACCAGGTAGGCCGATACTTGCGAATCAATCTTAGCAGCGTGGTATCGCACAATTTTTCCGATCCAGGATTCAAGATTTTTTTCTCCGCCGAAGGATACGTTTCGTCGGCAACTTCAAGGAAATCGAAACACTTTCTCAATACACTCTCGTGTGCTATATTGAGATCTTCAGTAGTTAGATAGAGAATCGATTGTTCGCCAAACATCGAACGAAATACTGAAGTCCTCTGCCAGTACAAGCTATTGAGAAGCATCGGCAAATGAAATGCGATGCCTTCCTTCAGGTTGAAGGGTATGTCCAAGCGATCTCGGTGTGCGTGGTGGTGGCGCTCTCGAAAAACTGATTCTATTCGTTCATACGGGTTACGCGCAATATAGATAAATTTTGGTGAGGGAAAGTGATTCCTGATTCGCTTGGAAATTTTTTTTTCCGTGTCAAAGAGCGAGTAACAAACGCTTGCATCGATCTTTATCTTTACATTCTCTTTGTGTTTGAACACCGTATGATAATGCTGCAAACCTCTTGCATACTCTTCATCACTTGAGAAAAAATTCGGCTCTTTAGGCCTTGAGACGGCAATTGATGCGTGTTGGTCGAGAAGATACGCGAGGGTTGTCGTCCCACACTTACCACATCCAATCAGGAATGCGTGTGTCATGGTACAATTTCTCCGGTCACTGCAGGGAGATGCAAGGTTGAACTCGAGTCTTAAGGTCTGAATCGCAGACATGATCTGTTCCGTTGCCGGGTGCATACGTCTTGGACACCAGCCCGTCCTACGGACGAGCATCGCTGCTGCCTGCTCGTCAACTTTGCCCTCCTTCGAGCTGGCGGTTCGCTCCCTCGGCAAGGATCCGGAAAATCCCGCGGTACCTGCGCTCGCATAATCACTCATCTCGGACTCATCGGAAAATCAATACAACTGTGGTCAACTCCTCTGAGTCTTGGAGAAAAGCAAACAGCACGAGGGGCCGATTGTGCGCAACTCTGTGCCACGCTATGTCCAGCGGCTCCCTTGCCTTCCCGCGGGAGAGCGAGATGTAATCCACCAGCCCCGCCCGTTTCAAGGGACAGCGTTAGGATAGCCAAGTCGAAGAAAAATGCAAGCTACGCGTTTGCCAGCGACGAGGGCTTGCGAAAAGAGGGTTTCGCAAGCAGTCCTGGCGTTCGTTTAGTCCGTTCAAATCGTTCTTGAGCACCGGGTCTGGAACTCTCCACGTTGAGAGGAGCGCAGCTTCTATTCTATAGAAGTCTCACCACGTTCTCTCGCAGAACCTGGTGGGGCTTGAGGTTGACCAGAAAGGTGTGGATAGATGCAGCATGGTTACATGACTGTCTCGCCAAAGCTGACGAAAGTGACATACCCCTCGATCAACATTTTTCTTCCGATGGGTGCTTGAACTCCCAACTAAATGGTAAAATGAATAATGCTGCTATGCCACAAGGTGGTTAGATCTTCTTCGAGTATCCTGTAATCGGCACTCAATACTATTTGACGCATTCTATCTGGAGTATTCTCAGAAAATCCTTCGTTCAACTGCGCCATAATCTTCGTTTTGTCAGAATACTGAATCACTACATTAGCACCAGCTTGCAATATGTGTTTCATGTTTTCTAAATAGAGGGTTATTATATTAGTATCGAGATGGACGAATGTACCGAAGGAGAAGAGATAGTTTATAGTGTTCTCCCCGATTCCCGGAAAATCTGTTCCGTTGTTTTTGACGAATTGCATATTCGATTTCCTGTAGTTCTTCTTCAATTCCGCAAGTAACTCAGAATGGTAGTCAACGACATATAGCTTCTTAAAGCCAAGAAGGTACCTTGTCCATCGTCCGCCGCCCGGCCCGATTTCGACGGCATAGTGTTGAGAGTTCACATACGGGATGACATATCGGTCTCTAACGAACTTTAGGGGCTCAACGACATCCGGATCCCCCCAATCAAGACCGTAGACATTCCGTGCCTGTATTTCCCTTTTGATAGCGCTTAGAATTCGCAACAGCAGTCTGTTCTTTGTCCTAAAGGCATGTAGCATGTCCAAATGAAGTGAAGTATCTAGCCCAGGCATTGCTTCCTCCCTGTTGTCTTCGAAGATCGGGGCTAAGCGGCTAGTCTAAGGTTAGAACTGATAACACTATAGCACAGTAGGTTAGATTTGAACCTCTCTTATTTCCTTGACCTGAACGGCCACGATCCGACTCACTGTTTTGAAATCAGAGGTTCAATCGGATGCCTCAGGGGTTGGCCCTTAATGTCCATGAGGAGTCACCGGGGTCGCCGAATTGCCACAGCAACTCCATTTGGGCAGCAGGCAAGGGCATCTCGAGGAGCGCCCCTCGGCGCGGGCTGATTTGCAGTTCCGGATCATGGGGAGCCAGGTCTCGGAGAAGTGGCACGCTCAAAGGGACTCACCAAGGTCTGGCGCGATCGCCGAGAATCATGGTTTTCAGTGAACGTATTATCCTGAACTAATGTTTCCAATGCTACTGGTCACAGGGCCAGATGATCGACCTCGGTCCAGCGAGTGATAACAAGGTCGGAGAATCGGATCTTTGAGCATCTGAAGGACGGAGTGCCCAGTCAATCCCCAAGGAGGAGTAAGAATATCCACGGCAGATCTTTGAGTGCAGATCGCTTAAATAAGGCCCTTATGTTGTGGTTGCCGGTGACATGCTCGAAGGTATACTCGTCAACCGCTCCCACCGAGCTACCATCCACGTTTACGTCGGCGACGAGGTAGCCCGTATGAGGTGCCATTCGGAAAGTGATGCTGTCGCCGCTTGTCACGGCAACGGAACCTGAGGGTGAGACGCTCCCCCCTGGTCCGGCGGTGGCCTCGATGATGAACTCAGCCGCGGGACAGACGCTCACCCCCTGCTGGCGGCCGAAGTCTTGAGTCCAGTAGTGCCCGTAAGTGCTCGCGTCATCATAGGCGTATCCCACACCGATGTCGCAGTACGCGGTACTCAGGATGTTGGCTCGGTGGCCGGGGCTGGCCATCCAGCCATTCATGACTGTCTCCGGGCTGGTGTAGCCGGCGGCGATGTTCTCGGCACAAGCACTCCATTGGTAGCCGGCGCTGGTAATACGCTGGGAGAACTTGCGACCGTCAAGGCTGTCATGACTGAAGTAGTCCTGTTCGGCCATGTCGACAGAATGGCCGCGAGCTGCAGCCAAGAGCTTATCGTTCCACTTGAACGGGGGCAGATTCTGCACCTCCCTTTCCTGGTTTACCAGTGCAGACACCTCTTGCTCTACGGAGTAGGGGTCGAGTTCCGCTAATGAACGTAAAGCGGGGCGAGCGGGAAAACGGACCTCACGGATGACATGTGCCTCTTCTGCCACCGGGCGCACATGATAGGTAATCCCGGCCCAGAGGATCTTGCCCGCTACGTTACCATCGGCGACGACAAGAGTGACCTTATCCGAATGCTTGTCATCAATATACCCGATCCAGGCAAACCCGCCGGAGGCGTTCGACTCCACATGGTCGAGGGTTGCCTTCAACGACACATCGTCGAACAGGTTGAGGCTGATATGCGTGGTGTCTCCCTGAGTGAGCACGTCGAGCCGGACGTGTACGAGACGCTCTCGAAGGACGAGGCGCTGGTTGACCAGCATGGCGTCAAGCTGGATCGGTCCCACGTAATCGGCAAACAGATTCCTGTCGCTGGCGGCGGCAGGCGAAACTGCCGAGAGGAGGCAAACGAAGAGAACAGAGAGGAAAGTACTTAGGAGAACGTTGCCGCAGGTCTTGGGAGTGCTCTCATAGGATTTGGTATGACGTTTCTCTTGTTGGTGCACTGGCGTGCCCATTCGGTTGTGGTCAGTCACAACAAACTCTCCCTCGAGGAGCTGCTCGGGATCTCTTCGCTTCCGCGTCAGCGGAGCCCCAGAGTCAGCCCGTCCCTGGTGTGGACAACCGCGACATGCATCAAGATCCGTGCCATTCACCCGAACTGAGGCAAGGCTGATCGTCCGCCCCTTTGGCCCGCGGCCTTTCCCCCTAACCCGTCCAGTTCCACTGAGTTATGACTTCGTCGCAGTCGCGGCGGGGTGTTCCCCCTTTTTCAGATCATTCGTACCCCTCAGGAGAGAACACCGGCCACCTCGAGCGGTCAGGCGGTTTCATCAAGTTGCCAATGGCCTTTTCGCCAAATCTGGTGGTTTCACAAGGGGGATTGACTCATGTTAGTCTTTCTAACGTATTGGATCTCCAATTAAAATACATTTCTCCCCACCTTGGCATCCCTCGTGCTCTACCCCCGGGCAACACCACACAGCGTAGAACAAAGGAGTGACGACAATGAGAGCACACACCAAGATGATCCTCGGAACCCTGATGATCCTGGCCCTGGTTGGACTTTATCCCCATGCCTCCCAGGCAGCCGATGTGGAAAGCATCCAGATTGTGGATTTCGGCATCTACAAGACGGCCTTCGAACGATGGGAGGCCGCCCCCGGCACCGACAAAGGCAAGATCGAGATCGTCTCCGACCGAAAGCTCGTGGCATTCACCGACAGAATCCCCACGACCCCCGGCACCGAGCTTGGTGTGCGCTACGTGGTCAACGGCAAGCATGAGGGCAAACCGGTTGATGTGCTCGTGAAGGTGATTCAATCTGGCGGCGGTGCGCCCGCTATCGACCAGTGGCTGAAGGTACGGCCGGTTGGCAGCGCCTCCTTCGAGGGTTGGAAGCTTGACAGCGCCTCGGCCCGCACCATTACGATCCAGCTCTACCATGAGGGACGCAAGATGGCCGAGAAGAGCTTCACCCTGGAGGGACCGCAGCAGGCGAAGCATCGGGCTACCGGCCTCGGCTTCAACGGATAAGGAGAAGGTTTCCCGAAGGGACAGAGAAAGGAACGGTTCACCCCCCAACTCGCACTCCGGCCATCCGCCCCGAACCCCAACAAGCGCCGAGTACGAGTTGTCAGCCCCCCACAAACCGCCTCCCCCCGCGCCTCGCTCCCTCCCGTGCTCTCAGGGAGCAAGGCCGGTGGGAGGCGCCCTCTTTTTTAGGCCTTCATGATTTCATCGAGGAGGACGGTGGCGTAAGAGCCTTTCGGCAGGAGGAATTCGAGGCGCAGGCCCTCGGGCTCCTCGCAGAGGGTGATCCCCTGGAGGGGAATGCGAAGAGCTCGCCTGCTGCCCGGCTGCTTGCGGAAGATAGCGGGAGCCAGACCCTGGCGGTCAAGGATTTCCCGTTCAAGGGCGGCCGCCTCGCCTCGGGCCTCCATCATTTTCTTGCCCCAGATGGGGCCGGTGGAGCTGATCTCCAGGCGGTCGGCGCGCTCCTGCTCCTCGGCCGGATCGATAACGTGAAAGAGGCCGCCGGTATCATGCTTCTTGGCGATGTCGCCCCGGAGCAATCGGGTGAAGAGTCCTCGTTCCAGGCGCTCCCTGAGGGTGAGGTTGAAGAGGAGGGAGGTGGATGAGCTGACGAGGAGCTTCTCTTGACGGGGCGAGCGAAGACGCTTCTTGCCCCGGAGGATGGCAAGACCTTCCTCGGGGTTGTCACCGCTCGTGCCGAAACGCTGGGACCCGTAGAAGTTGGGGAGCCCGGCAGCCTCGAGCTGATCCAGGACGGCCCTGGCGAAGGCCACGGCCTGAGGCTTTGGCTCGCGAATGAGGATGGAGAACCGATTGCCGAGGAGATGGCCGGTACGGAGCTTGTGGGGATGGCGCCGCTCGTCGAGGATGTTTACTCCCCCTGCGGAGAGCTCCCGGAGAGACCCCTCGGAGAGGTGCCCTCTCGGTACTGATACCCACTGCCGGGTGACGGCGCGTTTGTCCTTCCAGCCGGCGAGCCCGACCTCGTGATCTTCCAAGTCGAGGTGCCGCCGGAGCCGGGCGACGAGATCCAGGGTGGAGAGATTCACTGTCTCCACCAGGAGAAAGGCAAAATCGCCCTCGCCCGTGCAGGGATAAAGCGGGATCTCCTCAACGAAGAAATCTTCCGGACGCTCCTTGAGGCGTCCGCCGGTACCGGGGAGATCATGGGTCAGGTAGATGCGACCGAATGTGTCGTTCATCGAGGAGGGTCCCCCTACGCCGGCAAGAGTCTTTCGAGTTGACCTTCGTCCAGCTCCTCAAGGATGGCCCTGGCAAGTGCCAGGGTAGCCTGGACATCATCCAGGTGAATGAGGCCGTTATGGCTGTGGGCGTAGCGGACCGGCACTCCGAGGACCACGGTGGGGATGCCGCCCTGAGCCACATGGATGGCCCTGGCGTCGGTCGCGCCGCTTTGCCGCACCGCAACCTGGTGGGGGATGTTCCGCCGGCGGGCGAGTTCGGTCACCCACTCCCAGAACCGGCGATGGATGATGGTGGAGGGGTCGTAAAGCCTGACCTGGCAGCCCTTACCCAAGGCGCCCTGGGGGCTGTCCTTGGCGATCCCAGGTAGGTCGTCGGCCGGCGGACCCTCGAGAACGACGGCGACGTGGGGCCTCGCGACCTCCACGGCGGTGACGGCGCCCCGCGAGCCCACTTCCTCTTGCACCGTCGCCACGGCCACCACGGTGTTGGGGTGACGGCCGAGTCCCTCCACGGCTGCAACCAGCACGGCACAGCCGGCCCGGTCATCCCAGGCCTTGTTTGCCAGGAGCTTGGTATTGAAGACGGCAAAGCGGCTGACGGGGGTCATGAGGTCACCGAGACGCACTCCCAAGGATTCCACCTCTTCGCTGGAAGAGGCGCCCACGTCCACGAGGAGCTCCTCGATCTTGAGTTCGCCTTTCTCACCCGTCCTAAAGTGGGGCGGCACGGCGCCGATGATGCCCTCAACGGGACCACGACTTCCGTGAATGTGGAACCTCTGGCCGGGAAGCTGCCCGGCAGCCCAACTCCCCAGAGCCTGCAACCGGAGGTATCCCTGGGCGGTGACGTTCTGGACCATGAAGCCCACCTCGTCCATGTGAGCGGTGAGCATGACGCGAGGCCTGTCGTTGGTCCCCTTCTTCTCGGCAATGAGAGAGCCGAGGCCGTCGCGCTGCATCTCGCACAGGGGCTCCAGGTAACGGCGAATGAGCTGGGCGACCGGCTCCTCCCCTCCAGGAGGGCCGGGACAGGTGGAGAGTTCCTCCAGCAGCTTAAGTAGATGTTCCATAGGTACCTCCGAAATATGCCCCAGGCATTATTACCCTGACGCGGGAAAGATGCAACGATAGAGGTCCCTAGGCCAGCCAGGCTTGTTTATCTCCTGATTTCCTTCGCTCGCCGGGCTAGCCCGCCTTGACACTCGGGACTCCCGGTGCTACAAGTCGCCGACAAAAAGCAACGAAATCACCGCTTAGATACTGGAGGCAGCGCTGCCCATGGCGGTTTCTCAGACCGTCCTTCATGAAGAAGTAGAATCCCGCTATCTCGCCTACGCCCTCTCAACCATTGTCTCCCGCGCCCTTCCCGACGTCCGTGACGGCCTCAAGCCGGTGCAACGCCGGATCGTCTATGCCATGGACGCCATCGGCGCTCGGGACACGGCACGGCACGTGAAATCGGCCCGGGTGGTCGGCGAGGTCATCGGCAAATACCACCCCCATGGCGACGCTGCCGTCTACGACGCCATGGTAAGGATGGCTCAGGACTTCTCTCTGCGCTACCCGCTCCTGGACGGCCAGGGCAACTTCGGCTCGGTCGACGGAGACGGCGCCGCAGCCATGCGCTACACCGAGGTGAAGCTCTCCGCCATAGCCGGGGAGCTCCTCGCCGACCTCAAGGCCGAGACGGTCAGCTTCCGGGACAACTACGACGGCAGCCTCACCGAACCGGCGGTGTTGCCGGCGAGGATCCCGAACCTGCTCATCAACGGCTCGAGCGGCATAGCCGTGGGGATGGCGACCAACATCCCGCCGCACAATCTGAGCGAGGTATGTAACGCCCTCATTCACCTCATCGATAACGACGAGGCCTCCACGGGCGAGATCATGGCCTATATCAAGGGACCTGATTTCCCCACGGGAGGCCAGCTCGTCGTGACCGGTGGGGAACTGGAGGAGACCTACCGCCTCGGCAAGGGAAGCCTCAAGGTCCGGGGTGAGTTCGCAGTGGAGACCCTGAAGCGGGGCAAGAAGCAGCTCGTCATCACTTCCATCCCCTACTCGGTGAACAAGGCGCGGCTGGTGGAGAAGATCGCCGGTCTGATTCTCGCCCGGCAGCTTCCCCTGGTGAGTGATGTGCGAGACGAGAGCGCCGAGACGGTTCGGATCGTGCTCGAGCTGAAAGACGGGAAGGTGGATCCCGACAAGGTCATGACGTACCTCTACCGGCACACGGACATGGAGATCAACTTCCCCCTCAACTTCACCTGTCTCACACCCACCGGGGTGCCGGAGAGGCTTTCCATCATCGAGATCCTGAACCATTTCCTCGACTTCCGCAAGGAGATGGTGGTGCGGAAGCTGGAATTCGAGCGGGCCAGCCTGGAAAAGCGCCTTCATATCCTCCGGGGTCTCGCGAAGATTTTCGTTGATCTGGATGCCGCCATTATCCTCATTCGCCGGGCCCAGGATCGGGCCGAGGCCCACGAGAGTTTGAAGGCACGGTTTGACCTCGATGACGAGCAGGCGAAAGCCATTCTGGATCTCCGCCTCCACGCCCTGGTGCGGCTGGAGATCGGCAAAATCGAGGAGGAGCTCGCCGGTCGCGAAAAGCGGCTCCGCCAGATCGCTGCCATTCTCGCGAGCGGCTCGAAGGTCTGGCAGGAGGTGCGGCAGGAGATTGTGGCGCTCAGGAAAGCTTACGGGGACGAGCGCCGCACCGCGGTCATCGCCGGCATCCCCCAATACGCCTACGACCGAGAGGATTTCGTCGTTCACGAGGATGTGCTCGTGGTGATCACGCGGAACGGCTGGCTCAAGCGGGTTAAATCGTACGATCCCCGGACCCAGCTCCTCAAAGAAGGGGACGAGGTCCTTGCGGTCACGGCCGCGAATACCAGGGAGGCGGTGGCCTTCTTTTCCAATTTCGGTCGCGTCTATGTGAATCGGGTCTACGACTTGGCCGCATCTGGGAAGGGGTATGGCGACCCCATCCAGACGCTCTTCCATTTCGAGGATCAGGAGCGGGTGGTGGCGGCCCTGACCTCCGAGGCGAGGGAGGGCTCGGGAGAAACCGTGATCGCTGGAGCAGAGGCGGAAGCCGGAGAGGAGCTGGGAGAGGGTTACGGGCAGCTCGAGTTCTTCCCTGGACTTCGAGGAGAGCAGGGGGGTGGAGAGATGGAGCGGAAGCCCGGCACACCGCTCTGCCTTGTGCTAACCCGCCGGGGCCAAGGGTTCTGCTTCGAGCGGAGCGCTCTCAAGGAACCCACCACCAGGAACGGCCGATCCCTGATTCGACTTCGCCAGGGCGATGAGGTGGCGGCGGTGCGGCCGGTGGTGGGGCCTCTCCTCGTTGTGGCAACCGCTCGTCGGGTGCTGGTGACGGAGATGGACCAAGTCAAGGTCCTTGCTGGAGCCGGTCAAGGGGTTCGGGTCATCACTCCTGAGGCGCCGGGAGTTCTGGAATGCTTTACCGTGAGGCCGGATGATATCCTCCTCGTCGAGAGCCCGAAGGCCAAGGTCAGCGAACTTGCCGTGGCGGATCTGCCTCGCTACAACCGGGGCTCCAAGGGGGCGGTCATTCGTGGCGGTATCGCCCGAATCAGGGTGAAAGGGACGGCTGAGCCGTGGGAGAAGGCGACCCAGGCGGACGAGGCGGCGGGGGCCGTTGCCGCCGAGACAGAAGAGATATAGACAAGAATCGCTCAGCTCGGAGATCAAGAGAGCCGGCCCGGGGAGGCATGATGGCGACGACCTATACAGCAAGAGACATCCAGGTGCTCCGTGGACTGGAACCGGTGCGACTGCGCCCGGGGATGTTCATCGGCAACACCTCCACGACCGGGCTCCACCATCTCGTCACCGAGGCGCTGGACAACGCGGTCGATGAAGCGCTGAACGGTTACTGCGACCACATCCACATCACCATCGGCGCCGACAACACCATCACCGTGAGCGACAACGGTCGCGGCATCCCCGTAGAGACCCATCGCCAGTCCCGCAAGAATACCCTCGAGACCATCATGACCACCCTGCATTCGGGGGGAAAGTTCTCCACCAAGAGCTACCAGATCTCGGGAGGTCTGCACGGGGTGGGCATCTCGGTGGTCAATGCCCTAAGCGAGTTCATGCGGGTCACCACGTGCCGAGACGGGATCAGATGGCAGCAGGATTTCGCCAGAGGCAAGCGGAAGAGCAAGCTCCTTGACCTCGGGCCCACCTCAGAACGGGGCACCACGGTCATCTTCCGACCGGATCCCGACATCTTCAAAGATCTTCATTTCAATCCCCGGATCATCAAAGAGCAGGCCAAGGCGAAGGCCTTCCTCACCCGGGGCCTGACCATCACTGTGGAAGACCAGGTGGAGGGCACCCAGGAGATCTTCCATTTTGAGGACGGGATCAAGAACTACATCAGGGATCTGGTCCAGGGAAAAGAGGTGGTGACGGAGGAGTCTTTTTATTTCACCTACGCCAACGACCTGCGCCTGGAGATGGTCCTCTGGTGGACCACATCCACGGAGCGGGCCATCTACTCCTATGCCAACTCGGTCTATACCAGCGGTGGCGGCTCCCACGAGAACGGGCTCCGACTCGGGCTCACCCGGGCGGTGCGCGAGTACCTGGTGCGCCAGAACAACCAGTGCCGCAAGGTGAAGAACCTCACCGGCGAAGACGTGCGGGAAGGGCTGGTGGCGGTCCTGAGCGTTTTTGTCTCCGGCAACCTGGAGTTCCAGGGCCAGACCAAGGAGAGGCTAAACTCGGACATCCAACCCCAAGTGGAATCGGTGGTCAAGGATGCCTTCGAGAACTACCTCTTTCACAATCCCACGGCCGCTGAAGCCATCGTGGACCGGATTCTCCTGGCGGCCCAGGCGAGAGAAGCGTCGCGACAGGCCCGCGAGAGCATCGGCCGAAAGGGGGCGGCGGCGAGGTTGACGCTCCCGGGGAAGCTGGCGGACTGCAGCTCCACCAGCCTCGAGGAGACGGAGCTCTTCATCGTGGAAGGAGACTCGGCCGGCGGCTCGAGCAAGCAGGCCCGGGACCGCCGGTTTCAGGCGGTGCTTCCGCTCAGGGGAAAAATTCTGAACGTTGAGCAGGCGAGCGCCGACAAGATCAGGAAGAATAAGGAGATTCAGGATCTCATCCGGTGCATCGGCACCGGCGCTGGCGAGCACTTCGACTTCGGCAAGCTTCGCTACGGCAAGATCTTTATCAATTGCGACGCCGATGTGGACGGCTTCCACATCTCCACCCTGCTCCTCACCTTTTTCTACCGCTACATGAGGGAGCTCATCGAGAAGGGCCACGTCTACCTGGCGCAGCCACCGCTCTTCCGGATCCAGACCCGGGACGGAAAGAAGAGGCGGATCCACTACGCCTACCGGGAAGAGGAGAAAGAGAGGCTTCTCAAGCGGCTATCCGCCCGGGAAGTGAGCATCCAGCGCTTCAAGGGCCTCGGGGAGATGAATGCCGCCGAGCTCAAAGAGACCACCATGGACCCGGCGAAACGGTTGGCACTTCAGGTGACCATTGAAGACGCGGCCCGAACCAGCGAGACCTTCGAGACCCTCCTCGGTCGAGAGCCCGCCCGACGGTACGCCTTCATTCAGGAGAACGCCCCCTTCGTCCGGGAGATCGATACCTAGCCCGCATTATGCATGACCATCTCCACGATCTCGCGACGGAGTCTCGTGCATAATGCGGGCTAACCGTTCAGGCACACTGGGGCGAGGATCTTTCCTTGTCCTCTCCTGGTAACCTGAGATACGTCGCGGATTCAGGGGCTGATGGCTGAACGCTGACCGGTTACCCCTTCTTTTCGAGGACTGCCACCGCCTCGATGTGAGCTGTGTGAGGAAAGAGGTCAACAGGCTGGATGCGGAGGGGACGGTACCGTTCCAACAAGATCTTCAGGTCCCGGGCCAGGGTTGCCGGGTTGCAGGATACGTACACGATGCGCGGCGGCCCAAGCTCCGCGAGGCTTTGGACCACGAGGGGGTGCATGCCCGCCCGGGGCGGATCGGTGACCACCACCCCGGGGCTGCCGTATCGATCAAGCAGGGACTCCGGCCTCACCAGGAGCGTTCTCATGTCACCCAACACGAACTCGCAGTTGTCCACCCCGTTCAGTCCTGCATTCACCTGAGCGTCGGCGACCGCTTCCGGCACGATTTCAAAGCCGATCACCTGGGCGGCCGTCTTGGCGAGGCGTAGGGCCAGGGCGCCGGTCCCGCAGTAGAGGTCCCAGATCACCCGACTCTCTCCGTTGCCGACGGTTTCGGCCACCTGATCCATGAGGAGCCGGGCCGCCTGGGTGTTGGTCTGGAAAAAGGAGCCGGGCGAGATGCGGAACCGGAGGTCGCCCACATGCTCTTCGATGTACCCGGGCCCGAAGAGAAGATCACGGCTGTCGGCGCTGGCGATCTGGGCTTTCTTGGCGCTCACCCCGTGGACCAGGGTGGTTATCTCGGGGAACTTACCCTTGAGCGCGGTAGCAAGCTGGGCGACGAGACTTGTGCCGTTGCGGTGCGGTGCGGTGATTAGCTCTACCAGGATGCTGCCTCGCACCTTGCTGTCCCGGATGACGAGGAAGCGCCAGAACCCGCTATGGGTTTTCGTGCTGTACGGCGGGAGAGCCGAGGCGAGAGCGAAGCGGCGGAACTCCTCGAGGATGGGAACCGCCAAGGGACTCTGGAGATGGCACTCGTCGATATCCAACACCTTATCGTAGAAACCCAGCACGTGCAGGCCGAGGGCGAAGTCGCGCGGTTTCCCCGGATTCGGGGTGGAGAGCTCGTCCAGCCCCAGCCATCGGCGGTTTGAGAAGGAGAACTCCATCTTGTTCCGGTAGAAGTACTCCTGGGGGGAGGCGATGGTCGGGAGGACGAGATCCTCTTGGATGCCGCCGAGATGAGCCAGGCATTCCCGGACCAAGTCCCGCTTCACCTGGAGCTGCACGTCGTACGGCAGGTTCTGCCACAGGCAGCCGCCGCAGGTGCCGAAGTGGGCGCACCGGGGTTTGACGGCGAAGGGAGACTCCTCGAGGACCTCAAGCACTTTGGCCTCGGCGTACGAAGGTTTTTTCCGGGTGATGCGGGCGAGTACCCGCTGACCGGGTATGGTACGCTCGAGAAAAACCACAAACCCGTCCACGCGGGCTAGTCCCTTGCCGCCGAAAGTGAGTCGCTCCACCTGGAGCTCCAGCTCCTCGCCTTTCTTGAAGCTATCCATGGCACCTGTCGTGGCTGGAAAAGTTCCGGACAACCATACCCCCTCCCACAAGCCCCTGGCAAGTCTTCACCGGAGGGGATCCTCGCCAGTCCTTGGTGAATCCGCCCCAGAATTTCGCGCAATTTAGATTTGCCTTTTCGACCTGGCCTGTCTAGAATAATAATATAATTCTTTCTTTGGGGACTCTCTCGGTGACCCTGATCCGTGAGCGAGATGGCTACAGCGAATCACCATCTCTCCCTTGTCAACCCTACCAGTCTGCGATTCTGCCACCCTGGATACCGGCCGCATCAGGTCGGCGCACAGCCCTCAGAAATGCCAGGATTTTTTCGTACCCGGGAAAGGAGGGGTCCATGACCGCACCCAGGGACAGCCAATGCCGCTACAAGGAGTGTTACAACTGCCGACACCGGCAACGTGTAGCCGTGAGCAGCACGCCCAACTACTCGTGCGCTCTCGCCCTTGATGGGAGCATCAGGGTATTCGAGTGCGGCGGCCTTCACTACTATCGTCCAGCCACCAAGTCGCAGAGAAAGGAGCAGCAAAACCGATTAGTAGGCTGAGGGGGGAGGGCCCCAGGGCCGGGTTTCCTTTCAGTGGCAGAAGTGAGCCCTCGGGCTAGGTTGCCGGCCCGGGTAAAGTAATGCAGCGGCTTGGTGGGCGTCAGGGGTGCTTTCGCTTGGAGCAGGCATTTTTCGCCGCCAAGGGAGGTGTGTGCGGCGAAACCGGCACCTGGCTGGGCGCGAGAGCGAATTCTCTTCTTCTCGTCTCCAACTGTTCGACGGTCGTTCTTTCGTCCAGATTCATAATGTCACCCTCGACCGACTGAATCAGCCTTTCCTCGAACATCTGGATCCAGAACAGGACGCTGTCCCGGTTGGGCTGTCGTACGTGAATTCCACCCGGGATTTCTTGGCTGGACCGGGTTTCGCCGGGATCCTGAACGTATACGTTGCCGCCGAATATCTTCCGTAAGTGCTGGAGTGCACCGCGCCCGATCCCGCGGTGTTTTTCGTCAAGTACCTCCAGGTGAAAGAGGGTGATCTGCTTTACCCCTCGTTCATCAAGCCACAGGCTCAACTCTCCCCGATAGCACCGGGGTTTTTCGAAATCGAGAATCTCCATGGGGCCGTAGCCCTTGAGGATGGTGAGGAGATCCTTAATGCTCCGTTCCCTGTCCGCACCCGACCAGATAATGTCCTTCCAGATGACTTGCGCCATGCTCTCAGCAACCCTCGCTTTGCTCTGTTTCTTGGTGGGGGAGGGTTAACCCGCATTATGCACGAACCACGTGCTGCGACCGCCGATATGGCCGTCCTTCCCCGGGTGTTCCTTCGACAGGCTCGGGACAAGCTCACCTTGCGACGTACGCAAACGCACGCCTCAGGTCCGAGCCCCTATGGTTGCCCGGTGGCACGACCATCTCCACGATCTCGCTACGGCGTCTTGTACATAATGTGGGTCAATGGGATAATGAATATTTTCACGTGCAAGGTAACATACATGAATTCCCCGGAAACGGGAATAGGAAATCTCATATCCCGCCACCGCACCGGCAGGGCGTTATGAGCCCGCCTCTATTCGTGCAAGAGCTGAAGGCTGAGCCCTACCAGGTTGTGGCGAGACCCTTCTCGCGCCTACAGAGGAGGCCGTCCATGAAGGCAGCGTGATCTGCGAAGCAAAGCAGATGTGCAGCCAGTACTTGCCTTTGCCTCCAGGAATGTCTCCCCAAGTCTCCGCCCTCTCTTCGCCCGAAGGCCGGGCCTCTCCTTGCACTATCAATGCCCCGACTATGCGGCTATGCGGCGCAGATCACCCTGCCTCACAAAAGCACCCGGCAGGCTCCGTTCAGGGTGAGTCTCTGAGCCGCCTTGCCCAGGTCCACGTAAACATTGACGGCTTCGTAAAAAGTCCATCTGCGGCGTTGCGCTTCATCTTTCCTCATTGCAGCGTACTTCTCTGTACGCCTCATTCCTCAAGATTCGCGCGCCTTGCATCTGGAGCTTTTTACTGTGCCGTCTAGTTTGGCGACTTTTTATGAAGTCATCAACATTGTTTCCCCGAAGAATTTATGCTACCCTGCGACCTGCTTTGAAAGAACTGCTCCTGGTGTCCTTCTCTCCGGCCCGTTCCGAAGAAGCCTTGCCATGATTGTCCGAGGCGGTCTCAGAGCGGAACGGGATCCCCTGGAACCCAGCGAACGCAGGACGCCTCGACCTCGGTGGTCTGACGGAAGACTAATCCTTTCTTGTGCCGAGGGCTCCTGGGTGGTCGACGGTAGACCCAACGTTTTGGCAGGAAGCGGTTGAGTTTCCTTATAGGGCAATGTTGAGGAAAGGAGGATGGTGCAATGACACGGAGACTGGGGTTGTTGATTGGTTTACTGGCTCTCGGCTCCCTCCTTCTCGCAGCCGGGTGCGAGAAGGCGCCGGATGTCGTCAAGATCGGCTACAATATCGAGCTGACCGGAGACATCCCCAAGGTGGGTGAGGGGAGCAAGTACGCAGCGGAACTGTTGAAGGAAGAGATCAACGGCAAGGGCGGGCTCCAGGTGGGAGACAAGAAATACCCCCTGGAGTTCATCTATCAGGACAACGAGGCCAAGGCGGAGTCGGCGACGGCTGCAGCGCTGAAGCTCATCACCAGGGACAAGGTCCTCGCCATTATCGGCCCCCAGGCGAGCAAACAGGCCGTTCCTGCGGGTGAGGTGTGCAATGCCAACAAGACTCCGATGATCAGCCCCTGGTCCACCAACCCGAACACCACCAAGGGCCGGCCGTGGGTGTTTCGGGCCTGCTTCCTCGATCCATTCCAGGGACCGGTGGTTGCCAAGTTTGCCACCGAGGAACTTGGCGCCAAGAAGGCCGCAGTGCTCTATGACATCGCCAGCGACTACCCCAAGGGACTGGCCGAGTTTTTCAAGGAAGCCTTCGAGAAGATTCATGGCCCCGGCTCCGTCGTCGCCTTTGAGAGCTTCACCACCAAGGATCGCGACTTCAGCGCCCAGTTGACCAAGATCGTGAAGTCGGATGCCGACATCCTCTTCACCCCCCAGTATTACGACGAGGTGCCGCTCATCGTGAAGCAGGCCCACCAACTCGGATGGAAGAAGCCCA
>Ga0335070_10004228_pt1 | contig 16744 bp, 14 predicted proteins | sample Lox_Sample_13_FD_206722 | JGI IMG/M metagenome (GOLD analysis project Ga0335070, IMG submission 206722) | Soil microbial communities from Loxahatchee National Wildlife Refuge, Florida, United States - Lox_Sample_1.3 | ecosystem: Environmental > Terrestrial > Soil > Wetlands | place: USA... | reverse complement strand
ATGCTCCGGGCGAACGCGATCTACGAAGGTTCGTACCTCATGGGCACCTCGATCGCGCGCCCCCTCATCGCCAAGGCGCAGGTCGAGATCGCGCTCGCGGAGGGGGCCGATGCCGTGAGCCACGGGGCCACCGGCAAGGGCAATGACCAGGTCCGCTTCGAGCTCACGTATGCCGCGCTTGCCCCGGAGCTGGCGGTCATCGCGCCGTGGCGGGAGTGGGACCTCAACTCCCGGACTGCGCTCATGGAATTCGCACGAAAGCACGACATCCCCGTGCCGGTGACCACGGAGCGGCCGTACTCGACGGACCGTAACCTCTTCCACATCTCCTTCGAGGGCGGGATCCTCGAGGACCCGTGGGTCGAGCCGCCTCCCAAGATGTTCCTGCTCACGAATTCACCAGAGTCCGCGCCCGACGTCCCGGTGTACATCGAGATCGGGTACGAGTCCGGTGACCCGGTGTCGGTCGACGGCCGGCGGCTCGGCCCGGTGCTGCTCCTCGAGGCGCTGAACCGCGTGGGAGGCGAGCACGGCATCGGGCGCGTGGATCTCGTCGAGAACCGGTACGTCGGCATGAAGTCGCGCGGGGTCTACGAGACGCCGGGCGGTACCATCCTCCACGCCGCCCATCGCGCGCTCGAGTCGCTGACCCTCGACCGCGAGCTCTTGCACCTTCGCGACTCCCTGGTGCCGCGCTATGCGGAGATGATCTACTACGGCTTCTGGTTCGCTCCCGAGCGGGAGGCGCTCCAGGGCCTCATGGATCAGGTCCAGCGGGACGTCACCGGCACGGTGAGGCTCAAGCTCTACAAGGGCACCGTCACCGTCGCGGGGCGCCAATCGCCCCGCTCGCTCTATCGCACGGATTTCGTCACGTTCGAGGCCGACCGCGTCTACCGGCAGAAGGACGCCGAGGGCTTCATCAACCTCAATGCGCTCCGCCTGAAGATCCGCGCTCTCCGCGACCGAAGCCGGTAGGCCGGGACCGGCCATGCAGGTCCACGTGGCGCTCATGCCTGGTGAGTTCCCGGACGTCACGCTCGATGGTCGTGTCGCGCTGGTCGTGGACGTCTTCCGCGCGACCAGCATGGTCATCGCCGCCTTCGGCGCCGGCTGCGCGCGCGTCATACCGGTGGCGGATGCTGCGGCGGCCCGCGAAAAGGCCGCGGCCATGGCCCCCGAACCGGTTCTCCTGGCCGGCGAGCGCGGCGGCGATCCGATCGAAGGCTTCGACCTCAGCAATTCTCCGCTGGAGTGCACGCCGGACAGGGTTGGGGGACGCACGCTGGTCCTCACCACGACCAACGGCACGCGCGCCATGCTCAAGGCCGCGGAGGCCCAGGCGGCCGCGGTGGCTGCGCTGACGAACGTCAGCGCGGCGGCGCGCTGGGCGGCGGCCAGTGGCCGTGACGTCACCGTGCTCTGCGCGGGCGAGCAGGGGCGCTTCTCGCTCGAGGACGCCGCCTGCGCGGGTCTCCTCGTGGACGGGCTGCTCAGGGCGGACCCGGCGGCACGGCTGACTGACGCGGCGCAGGCCGCCCACTGCCTCGGGACGTTCTACGGCGCGCAACCCGAAAGGCTGAAGCGGGACGCAGCGTGGGCGCGGCAGCTCCACCGGAACGGGCGGGCCGCCGATCTCGACGCCTGCGTTCGCATCGACACGGCGTCGCTGGTGCCGGAAATCGCCGCCGGGGCGGTCACCCTCAAGGACGATACCTTGACTTGGGCTGCCGGCGCGACCGATACTCGGACGGGCCGCGCTTCGGGCCCGGGTGCGAACCGATGAACCTTCCCATCGCGCTGACGTTGTTCCGGATCGTCCTGGTCCCGCTCATCGTCGTCTTCGTGATCTCCTCGGATCGCGTCTGGGTGCTGATCGCGGCGGTGATTTTCGTCGCCGCCTCACTCACCGACTGGCTCGACGGCACCATGGCCCGGCGCCGCAACCAGGTCACCCGCTTCGGCACCCTGCTCGACCCGGTGGCCGACAAGCTCCTCGTGGCCGCAGCCCTCGTCGCCCTCGTGCAGGTGGAAATGGTCGGCGCCTGGGTCGCCATGGTCATCATCGGCCGGGAGCTGGCGGTCACCGGGCTTCGTGGGGTCGCCCTGTCCATGGGCGTCGTCGTGCCCGCCTCGTCTTTCGGCAAGGTCAAGACGGTATCGCAGTATGTCGGTATCACCTTGCTCATCCTTGAGCGTGGGGTGCCGTCCGAGTACTCGTCCTTTCATCTGCTCTCGGTGGCCGCGCTCTGGGTGATGCTCGGGCTCACGGTGCTCTCGGGCGCCGACTACTTCTACCGGTTCTTTCTCAAGGCGGGGCCGCGCGCCATCATCAAGGACCAGGAACGCTGGCCGTGAGGGTTCTCGGCCTCATCGTCGTGTATCTGATCGGCTCCATCCCCGTGGGCTTCCTGGTCACCCGGATCGCGGGCGGCTTCGACATCCGCGGCAAGGGCAGCGGCAATATCGGCGCCACGAATGTGCTGCGGACGCTGGGTCCTGTGCCGGCGATCGCCACGCTCCTGGGCGATATCCTCAAGGGCTATGTCGCAGTGCGCGCGGCGGAAGTGCTCGGGCCGGAGCCCGCATGGGGCGCTGCGGGAGCGGTACTGGTCATCGTCGGCAACTGCTGGCCCGTCTTCCTTCGGTTCAAGGGGGGCAAGGGCGTGGCCACCGGATTGGGCGCATTCCTCGCCCTGGCGCCCAAGGCCATCCTGCCCGCCGTCGTCGCATGGCTCATTCTCGCGGTGGCCTTTCGCTATGTCTCGCTCGCTTCGATCGTCGGCTGCGTGGCCATGGTCATCGGCGTGTGGCTCTTCGGGTATCCACGGGTCTCCGCGGCGGCGGCAGGCTGCGCCGCGGCCCTCATCGTCTGGCGTCACCACGCCAACCTGAGACGGCTGCTGTCGGGCACGGAGCCCCGGCTGGGGGAGCGGGCGCCGGCCGCATGATGGCGAGCGCCTCGGCGGTGGCGGTGATCGGGGGGGGCAGCTGGGGCACGGCGCTCGCCCGGGAAATCGGCCGGCGCGGTGGCCCCGTACGGCTCTGGGTCCGCGACGCGGCGCTCGCCGCCACCATCGCGACCACGGGCGAGAATGCTCGCTATCTCCCCGGGGTGAGGCTTCCCGATAGCGTGCTCGTCACCGCCGATCACGTCGAGGCGCTCGACAATGCCAGCCTCGTGATCGTCGCGGTACCCTCGCACTTCGTTCGCGGCGTGCTCGTGCCCATGGTTGCCGGAATCGCGCCCGGCGCCGCGCTGCTCTCGGCGACCAAGGGGCTCGAGCCCGAAACGGCGCTGCGCATGTCCCAGCTCCTGTCCGAGCTCGCCCCGGAGCATGCAGTGGCCGCGCTGTCCGGTCCGTCCTTCGCGCGGGAAGTGGCGCTGGGGAAGCCCACCGCGCTCGTCGTGGCTTCGGCTGACGCCGCCGCCGCGCGCAAGCTCCAGGAGCGCCTGACCGCTCCCGCATTCCGTCTCTACACGAACCGTGATCTGGTCGGCGTCGAGATCGGCGGCGCGCTCAAGAACGTGATGGCCATCGCCACCGGCCTCTCCGACGGGCTCGGCCTCGGCGAAAATGCGCGCGCAGCCCTGATCACGCGTGGCTTGGCGGAGATCGGGCGACTCGCGCTGGCATTGGGAGGGCAGGCGTCGACGCTCGCCGGACTGGCGGGGCTCGGCGACCTCGTGCTCACCTGCACGGGATCCCAGAGTCGCAATCACCGGCTGGGTCTGGCGGTCGCGCAGGGGCGGACTCTGGCCCAGGCCGAAGCCTCAACGCGGATGATCGCCGAAGGCGTCCGCACCGTCGCCTCGGCACGCGTGCTCGCGGCGCGGACAGGGGTCAGCATGCCGCTGTGCGACGAGGTCTCGGCGGTGCTGTTCGAGGGCAAGCCCGTGAAGGATGCCCTGGCCTCTCTGCTGGCCCGGGAGCCCCGTCCCGAGGAGGAGTACGCCGCCCGTGCCTGAGCTCAGGCGGGATCCCGTGGTCGGCCGCTGGGTGATCATTTCCACCGAGCGCTCCCGGCGGCCGTCCGATTTCGCGTCTGCACCGGTGCGCCCGCAGAGCGCCGTTCCGTGCGTCTTCTGCCCGGGGCAGGAGTCGCGCACGCCCGAGGAGATCCTCGCCGTGCGCGGGCCCGGCGGCATGCCCAATGGGCCGGGCTGGCAGGTGCGGGTGGTGCCCAACAAGTTCCCGGCTCTCAGGATAGAGGGAGAGCTCGAACCCGCGGGCGACGGCGTCTACGACCGCATGAACGGCATCGGAGCGCACGAGGTCATCATCGAGACTCCGGACCATTCAACCTCGCTCGCGGACTTGACCTCCGGCCAGGTTTCCGCGGTGCTCGAGGTCTGGCGCCAACGCATGGTCGACCTCCAGAAGGACACGCGCTTCGAATACGTCAGCGTCTTCAAGAACCACGGAGAGGCCGCCGGCGCGTCGCTGGAGCATCCGCACTCCCAGCTGATCGCCACGCCTATCGTACCCATGATGGTCGAGCAGGAGCTCGAAGGGGCGCTGCATCACTTCCGGATGAAGAAGCGTTGCATCTGGTGCGACGTGATCCGGCAGGAGATGCAGGGGAGGAGCCGTGGAGGCGGGCGCCTCATCCTGGCGGAGGGCGGGTTCGTCGCCCTCTGCCCCTATGCTCCGAGGTTCCCATTTGAGACCTGGATATTGCCCGAAGTGCACCGCTCGAGCTACGAGGACACGGATGGCGTCGATCCCGACGCCCTGGCTCATCTCCTGAGGGAGGTTCTGAGGCGGATGGACAGCGTGCTGGGTGACCCTGCCTGGAATTTGAGCCTCCACTCGGCGCCGTTGAAGACGCCGACGCTCGACCACTTCCACTGGCACCTCGAGATCATCCCAAAACTGACGAAGGTGGCCGGTTTCGAGTGGGGCACGGGGTTTTTCATCAATCCGACACCTCCGGAGGAGGCCGCCAGGTACCTCCGCGATGGTGTGCCAAGGGCCACGTAAGTTGACACCCCGTAGGCCGTTTGTTAGACTCCCTCGGGTACTTGAGACAGGTGCATTATTTGCGGGAATAGCTCAGTGGTAGAGCACAACCTTGCCAAGGTTGGGGTCGCGGGTTCGAATCCCGTTTCCCGCTCCATTATCTATAGGCGGGGGCCCGGGAACGGACGGGCCCCTGTTGACTTATACGGCGGCGTAGCCAAGTGGCTAAGGCGGAGGTCTGCAAAACCTCTATTCAGCGGTTCGAATCCGCTCGCCGCCTCCATCGCAGGGTGGGCGGGCGTCGCAGGCGCCGGGGTGGCGGAACTGGGAGACGCAGCGGACTTAAAATCCGCTGGCCCTGCCGGGCCGTGGGGGTTCGATTCCCTCCCTCGGCACCAGCAGCGCGGTGAACTCCAACACGGGCGGAGCAGCATGGAGCGCCCGGGATGACGGGGGAGACGACGGTGCAGACCCTCAAGGTCGCGCGCAAGACGTTCACGATGTTGAGCGAGCACCGGACACAGATCCTCGACATCACGAAGACCATTCGTGACGTCATGCTGAGTGCCGACATCAAGGAGGGTATCCTCCTCGTGAACTCGCTGCACACGACTTGCGCACTGTTCGTCAACGAGTTCCAGGGTGCCCTCGTCGAAGACCTCAAGTCCATGATCGAATCGCTGGTGGCGGAGAACGATGGCTACCGGCACGATGACCCCCGATTCTCCGATTGCGAGCGGGGCAATGCGCACTCGCATCTCCGCGCCGCGCTTCTGGGGCGTAGCGTCGCCGTCGGCATCAGCGGTGGAGAGCTGTCGCTCGGCCGCTTCCAGTCCATTCTCTTTGCCGAGCTGGATGGTCCACGCCCGCGGAGTATCGACGTCCAGATCATGGGCGTCTAGCGAAGAGCACGCCGGGCGCTCCGTCTCGAGGGACGCTCGCCCCGCCGCCCGCGACCGCTGCGGACGCGTGGTAGACTCGTCACATGTCGTGGAAACTCAAGAAGAAAGCCCAATCTCTCGTCGCCGGTGAAGAGGGGGTAGTCCGCAAGGATTGGGGCGGACGCGTCTCGGTGGCCCTCGTGTATCCCAATACCTATGCCGTAGGCATGTCCAACCTGGGATTCCAGACCGTCTACGAGCGGCTGAATGCCTTGCCGGACGCCGTCTGCGAGCGGGTGTTCTTCCCGGATCCGGAGGATGCGGACGAGTTCTCCCGCACCGGCACCGACCCCTTTTCGCTGGAGTCGCTGCGCGCGCTGCGGGAATTCGACCTCATCGGATTGTCGGTCACGTACGAGGGCGACTACATCAACGTGCTCCGTCTCCTGCGCATGGCCGGTATCCCTCTGCGCGCCTCCGATCGCGGGCCCGGCGATCCGCTGGTGCTCATGGGGGGCGTCTGCGCCTTCTCCAATCCCGAGCCCATGGCGCCCTTCATGGATGCCATCGCCGTAGGCGAGGGGGAAGAGCTTGTCGGCGAGATCGTCGCGGCCTACGCAGGGTGCCGGGCGGCAGGCCAGGAGGGGCTGCGGGCGAGGGTGATCGAAAGCCTCAAGCCGCTCCAAGGCATCTACGTGCCCGCCGCGTACGAGGTGAGCTACACGGCGGCCGGGACCATCGCCGCTGTGTCGCCGATTCAATCCGATGTCCCGCCGGTGGTGGTCAAGCGGCGGCTGCGGGACGTCAACCTCTTCGAGACCCGCTCCATCCTGAAGACGCCGAAGGCCGAGTACGGTCACATGGCGCTGCTCGAGGTTGGCAAGGGCTGCGGAAGAGGATGCCGGTTCTGCCTCGAAGGCCAGGTCTACCGGCCCGTGCGTCACCGGAGTCTCGAGGCGCTGCGGGAATCGGTGGCCGAGATCGCCAAGGAATCGAAGCGCGTCGGCCTCGTCGGCGCCTGCGTGTCCGACTATCCGTGGATCGGCGAGCTCATGAAGATGCTCGAGGAGTACGGCGTGGAGGTGTCGATCTCGTCGCTCCGGGCCGACAGCCTGACCGAGGAGCTGGTCGCCTCGCTCCAGCGGGGCGGGCACCGGACGCTGACCATGGCGCCCGAGGCCGGCACCGAGCGGCTGCGCGCCGTCGTGCGCAAGGTCATCACCGACGAGCAGATCTTCGCCGCCTGCGATCTGCTGCGGAAGTACGGCATCCCGAACCTCAAGTGCTACTTCATGATCGGCCAACCGACGGAAACCATGGAGGACGTGGAGGCCATCCCGGATCTCGCGGGCCGGATGCTCGAGCGGCTCCGCGTGCCCGGGCCCGACGGCCACCCGTTCGGCAAGCTGACGCTATCCGTGTCGTCCTTCGTGCCCAAGCCGTGGACGCCCTTTCAGTGGGCGCCCTTCGACGAGCCGCGGGATCTTGAGGCCAAGCTGGAGGCGATCAAGAGCGCGGCGCGGCGCATCCAGGTGCGCGTGGTCCACGAGAACCCGCGCGAGGCAGGGCTGCAGGCGCTCCTCGCGCGCGGCGATCGCCGCCTCGCGGACTTCCTGGAGATCGCCGCGCGGCTCGACGGCGACTGGCGCCGGGCGCTCCGCGAATGGAGCGGCGATCCCGCTTTCTATACCCGGCGCGAGCGCGCCCCTGAAGAGACCATGCCGTGGGACCATTTCGACGTGGGCGTGAAGAAGGCGGGCCTGCTGCGGGAATGGCAGCGTGCGGGACTGGGCGAGGCGGTGACGGCATGAGCCGCCGCGTCCGTGTCGCCGGGGTCGCGGACGTTCCGGCGGGCGAAGGACGTGTGGTGGACGCCGAGGGCAAGGCCCTCGCCCTCTTCAACGTCGACGGCGCCTTCTACGTGCTCGACAACGCGTGTTCCCATCGCGGCGGGCCGCTCGGCGAGGGGGAGCTCGAGGGCACGATGGTGGTGTGCCCGTGGCATGCCTGGCGCTGGGACGTGAAGACCGGCGCCAACGCGAACAATCCCGCCGTGAAGATGGCGTGCTTTCCCGTCTCCGTCGACGGCGGCGGCGTCTACGTGGAGCTGCCGTGATCAGGGACGCCTTCGCGCGGCCGCTCCGCAACCTGCGGCTCTCCGTCACCGACCGCTGCAATCTCCGCTGCGCATACTGCATGCCCGAGGAAGAGTATGCCTGGCTGCCGCGTGCCGACATCCTCACCTTCGAGGAGACGGCGCGGATCATCGATGTCTTCGCCGACCTCGGAGTCGACAAGGTGCGCTTCACGGGCGGCGAGCCGCTCCTCCGGAAGGACCTGCCTCACCTCGTGAAGATGATCGCCGCCGAGCCCCGCATCCGCGATCTGGCCATCACCACCAACGGCATCCTGCTTGCCCAGGAGGCTCAGGCGCTCCGGGACGCGGGCATCCACCGCGTCACCGTGAGTCTCGACACGCTCAGGCCCGCTCGCTTCCAGGCGCTCACGCGCCGCGACGCGTTCGCGCAGGTTCTCGAGGGCATCGAGGCTGTCCGGAGCCTCACGTGGCCGGGGCTCAAGCTCGACACCGTGGTCATGCGCGGCGTCAACGACGACGAGATCGCGGACCTGATCGAGTTCGCGCGCAGGATGTCCGCCGAGATCCGCTTCATCGAGTACATGGACGTGGGCGGCGCGACGCGCTGGTCCATGGACAAGGTCGTGTCGCGCGCCGAGATGCTCGCGCGGCTGGGAGCGCGCTACGGAAAGATCGAGGCCATGGTGGAGCAGTCGTCGGCGCCCGCCGACCGCTTCCGGCTGCCGGATGGGCTCATCTTCGGGATCATTTCCTCGACCACGGAACCCTTCTGCAGCTCCTGCGACCGGAGCCGGCTCACCGCGGACGGCCAGTGGCTTCTCTGCCTCTACGCCACGACGGGGATCGATCTGAGGAAACACCTGAGGGAGGGTGCCTCGAAGGACGATCTGGTATCGCTCCTCCGCTCGACCTGGAGAGGGCGGCGAGACCGGGGGGCCGAGGAGCGGCTCCGGCTCAAGGACAGGCAGCCGCTGATCCAGATCAGCGAGCTCAAGGCCAAGCCTCACCTCGAGATGCATACCCGCGGAGGATAGAGGTCGCCTATGAGCGCCTCCACGCACGGGTCTCCGGAGGGGAAGGTGGACGTCGCCGAGCGCGGCGCCAATGGGCAAACCTCGAACCGTCGGCTCTTCATGCAGCTTCAGGTCTTCGGCGGCTGCCCGGAGCCCAAGGTGCTGGCCGGCGCGCTCGAGCGGAACCAGATCGAGGCCGTGCTGTACGCCGACCTCCAGGACCCCCGCGGTGTGGGCGTGCTCACCTTCGCCGAGGATCCCGCCTTCTTCGTGACGCGGCTGCGCGAGGTTCTCAGCGCCGAGCCGTTCGGATCGCTGACTCCAAGGCCCGCGCTTGCCATGATCGGCAGGAGCTATTCGAGCGGCTTCGAGCAGGACCTCGAGGACTGGCTGCTGCGCCGCCCCCGCCGCACGGTGCTCAACCCGGCGTGGCCCTGGGCCGTGTGGTATCCGCTGCGCCGGACCGGTGCGTTCGCCAAGCTGTCGCCGCAGGAGCAGGGTGCCATCTTGCGCGAACACGGCACCATCGGACGCGCCTACGGCGACGCCGACCTCGCCCATGACATTCGCCTCGCCTGTCACGGTCTCGACACCCACGACAATGACTTCCTGATCGGCCTGGTCGGCAAGGAGCTTCAGCCGCTGTCGCATCTCGTGCAGACCATGCGCAAGACCGTGCAGACCTCGGAGTACATGGCGAGCCTCGGCCCCTTCTTCGTGGGTCACGCCCTCTGGCAGAGCCCGTCGCGATGAGCTCGCGCGCCGGTCGCGCAGCGCTCGCCCTGATTGTCGTGGCCATGCTCGCCGGCTGCGCCTCGGCGGCGCCTCCGAGGCGGCTCACGAATATCGAGCCCCTTGTGGGAAAGTGGCAGGGGACGATAGCGGTCGGCATGGGCTCGCCCCAGTTCTACTACCTCACCGTCAACCCCGACGGCTCCATCGTGGCCACCTGGGGCATGAACTGGCAGTGGGGCAAGGTCACGGCTACGGGAGGCGAGGGGGTGCGCTTCGAGCTGGATCACATCACGAGTGGCACGCTGCTCTACTACGATGGGCCGAGCGGCAAGGCCATCCAAATGACCCCGGACTTCGGCGGGTGGTACGTCTACGCGACTCCGGTCAAGTAGCGCGGTTGCGCACCGCGCGCCACGCCGCCACATTGGCTTCGATCTGCCGCGCATGTATTTCGAGATGCTCCGCGTAGATTCTGAGCCAGTCCTCCGCGCCATAGCGGCCTGATTCGGTGTGGCGTCCGACGCGCGCCCAAGCGTCCTCGGGCATGCGGCGCAGGAGCGCCACCGTATTGGCCCTGACGGTCTCCACGAGCGCAAGGGCGGGCTCCAGCGGGTGCGTGTGATAGTCGAAGCGGCGCGCCCACTCGGCCTCGTTGTAGCCCTGGATGACCGGGTCGGGCTCGGCGGTGAGGAAGCGGATCCGCGCGGCGGCGTTGGTCTCCGAGTCGGCGCAGTGAACGATCACTTCGTGGGCTGACCACTCTCCCGGCCTCGGGCGCCACTGGAGAGCCTCCGCAGGCACGCGGGCGAGCGCCGCCTTCAGTCGCGCGGGGCCGTGCGCGTATTGCCGGATGAGCGTCTCGCGCTCATCGTGGCTGAGCGCCATCTAGTGGAGTGGAGCGGGGAGGTCGCTCTTCCCCATGAGATACAGATCCACGCCGCGGGCGGCGCTCCTGCCCTCGGCGATGGCCCACACGATCAGCGACTGGCCCCGCTGGATGTCGCCCGCGGCGAAGATACCGGGAACGCTGGTCATCCAGTTCTGATCCCGCCAGACATTGCCGCGCTCGGTGAGCTTTACTCCGAGATCAGTCAGGAGCCCCTCCCGCCGCGGCCCGAGAAAGCCCATGGCCAGCAGCACGAGATCGGCCTCCATCTGGTACTCGGTGCCCGGAACCGGGCGGAAGCTCGCGCGGCCGCTCTCCGTGACCATCTCGACGCGGACGGCGTGGAGCGTGGTCACGCGCCCGTTCACGCCCGAGAAGTGGGTGGTATTGACCGAGTACTCGCGCACCCCGCCCTCCTCGTGGGCCGAGGAGACACGGAAGATATTGGGCCAGAGCGGCCACGGGTTGCTCTTGGGATCACGCTCCTCCGGCGGTCGCGGCAGGATCTCGAACTGCGTGACCGAGCGGGCGCCCTGCCGATGGGCGGTGCCCAGGCAGTCGGCGCCGGTATCACCGCCGCCGATGATGACGACGTTCTTTTCTCTGGCCGAGATGAAGTCCCGGTCCGGCACGGTGTCGCCCTCCGAGCGCCGGTTCTGGAGCATCAGGTACTCCATGGCGAAGTGGATGCCGCCGAGCTCCCGCCCCGGGATGGGAAGATCGCGCGGCCACTCGGCGCCACCCGCCAGGACGACGGCGTCGAAGTCCTTGCGAAGCGTGTCGACGGGCAGGGTCACGCCCACGTGGACCTGGGTCTTGAAGCCTATCCCGGCGGCCTCCATGAGCCTGAGCCGCCTCTCGAGGAAGCGCTTCTCCATCTTGAACTCTGGGATGCCGTAGCGGAGGAGCCCCCCGATCCGGTCGGACTTCTCGAAGACGGTGACGGAGTGGCCCGCGCGATTGAGCTGCTCGGCGGCGGCGAGTCCGGCGGGCCCGGAGCCGACCACCGCTACCGTCTTTCCTGTGCGCATGGCCGGCGGGTCGGCGGCCACCCAGCCTTCGTCGAAGGCGTGCTCGATGATGCCGACCTCGACCTGCTTTATGGTGACGGGATCATCGTTGATGCCGAGCACGCAGGAGCCCTCGCAGGGAGCGGGGCAGAGACGGCCGGTGAACTCCGGGAAATTGTTGGTCGCGTGGAGACGGTCGAGCGCCTCGCGCCAGCGGTCGCGGTAGACGAGGTCGTTCCAGTCGGGGATCAGGTTGCCCAGCGGGCAGCCCTGGTGGCAGAACGGAATGCCGCAATCCATGCAGCGTGCGCCCTGCTTCTGGAGCTTCTCCGCCTCGAACGGCAGGTAGACCTCCTTCCAGTCGTGGATGCGCTCGGCGACGGGGCGGCGCTTGGGCGTCTCGCGCTTGATCTCGAGGAAGCCGGTGACCTTGCCCATCGGGCGCCTAGCCGTGGGCCGAGGCCATCACGGCCTCGTCCACCGACATGCCGGTCTCCTCGGCCTTCTTGATGGCCTGCAGCACGCGCTTGTAGTCCCGCGGCATGACCTTGACGAATCGCTCGCGCGTCGCTTCCCAGTTCACGAGGAGGCGGGCGGCCACCGGGCTCTGCGTATACCGGATATGACGCGAGAGGAGATCCTTGACGAGGTCGACGTCTTCCACGTCCACCAGCGGCTCGAGGTCGACCATGCCGGTATTGCACCGGGTCGCGAAGTCCCCGGCCTCGTCCAGGACATAGGCGATGCCGCCCGACATGCCGGCGGCGAAATTGCGGCCGGAGCGGCCGATGACCACGATGCGCCCGCCCGTCATGTACTCGCCGCCGTGGTCGCCGATGCCCTCGACGACGGCGAGAGCGCCGCTGTTTCTCACGGCGAAGCGCTCGCCGGCCACGCCGCGGAAGTAGGCCTCGCCGCTCGTGGCGCCGTAGAGCACCACGTTTCCGACGAGGATATTGTCTTCGGCGGTGAAGGTCGCCTCACGCGGGGGGTAGACGATGAGCTTGCCGCCCGAGAGACCCTTGCCGACATAGTCGTTGGCGTCGCCCTCCAGCGTCAGCGTGATGCCCCGAGGGACGAAGGCGCCGAAGCTCTGTCCGGCCGAGCCGATGAAATGCACGCGGATCGTGTCGTCGGGCAGGCCGTCCCGTCCGTGGACGCGCGTCACCTCGGAGCCGAGGATGGTCCCGACGGTGCGGTTCACGTTCCGGATGGGCAGGCGGACGTCCACCTGCTCGCGACGCTCGAGCGCCTCACGGCACAGCGGCAGGAGCGTTGTCACATCCAGCGACTTCTCGAGGCCGTGGTCCTGGTCGACGATCTTCCGCACGGCGACGTCCGGCCCGACCTGCGGACGGTGGAGGATGGCGGAGAAGTCCAGCCCGCGCGCCTTCCAGTGATCCACGGCCTGCCGGACGTCGAGGAGGTCGGACCGGCCGATCATCTCGCTCATCGTCCGAAAGCCCAGGCTCGCCATGTGTTCGCGGATCTCCTCCGCGATGAAGCGGAAGAAGGTTTCGACGAACTCGGGCTTGCCGGTGAACTTCGCCCGGAGCCTCGGATCCTGCGTGGCGATGCCCACCGGGCAGGTGTTGAGATGGCAGACGCGCATCATGATGCAGCCCATGACCACCAGCGGCGCCGTCGAGAAGCCGTACTCCTCGGCGCCGAGCAGGGCGGCGATGACGACGTCGCGCCCGGTCTTCAGCTGACCGTCGGTCTGGACGATGATGCGGTCACGCAGCTTGTTCATGACCAGCACCTGCTGCGTCTCGGCGAGCCCCAGCTCCCACGGCACGCCGCCATGCTTGAGCGACGTGAGCGGCGCCGCGCCGGTGCCGCCGTCGTGGCCCGAGATCAGCACGACGTCCGAGTGGGCCTTGGCCACTCCGGCCGCCACCGTGCCGACGCCGACCTCGGCGACCAGCTTGACGCTGATCCGCGCGCGCGGGTTCGAGTTCTTGAGGTCGTGGATGAGCTGGGCCAGATCCTCGATCGAGTAGATGTCGTGGTGCGGCGGCGGGGAGATGAGCCCCACGCCCGGCATCGCGTGGCGGACCTTCGCGATCCAGGGATAGACCTTGTGGCCGGGCAGCTGGCCACCCTCGCCGGGCTTGGCGCCCTGGGCCATCTTGATCTGGAGCTCGTCCGCGTTGATCAGATACTCGCTCGTGACGCCGAAGCGCCCGGAGGCGACCTGCTTGATCGCGCTGCGGCGCCAGTCACCGTTGGCGTCGCGCACGTAGCGCGCGGAATCCTCGCCGCCCTCGCCGGTGTTCGACCGGCCGCCCATCCGGTTCATGGCGATGGCGAGCGTCTCGTGGGCCTCGAGGCCGATGGAGCCGTAGGACATGGCGCCCGTGGCGAAGCGCCGCAGGATGGTCTCGACGGGCTCGACTTCCTCGAGGGGGACGGGATTCGGGACCGGCTTGAAGGTGAAGAGGCCCCGCAGCGTCGCCAGATGCTCGCTCTGCCGGTTGACGAGGTCCGTGTACTCCTTGAAGATCGCGAACTGCTTCGAGCGCGTGGCGTGCTGGAGCTTGAAGACGGTATCGGGATTGAAGAGGTGGTACTCGCCGTCTCGCCGCCACTGGTACTCGCCGCCCCAGTCGAGATCGGGCTCGCCCACGGGCCGTTCGGGGAAGGCGCGGTGGTGCCGCGCGAGCACTTCCCGGGCGACCACATCCACGCCGATGCCGCCGATGCGGGAGGCGGTCCAGGTGAAGTAGCGGTCCACGAAGGCCTTCTCGAGGCCGATCGCCTCGAAGATCTGAGCCGCGCGGTAGGACTGGATGGTCGAGATACCCATCTTCGAGATGACCTTCAGCACGCCCTTGTTCAGCGCCTTGATGTAGTTCTTGACTGCCGACTTGTGATCGAGGGCCGGCAGCATGCCCTGGCGGATCATGTCGTCGAGCGTCTCGAAGGCGAGGTAGGGATTGATCGCTCCCGCACCATAGCCGAGGAGCAGCGCCATGTGATGGACCTCGCGTGGCTCGCCCGTCTCGATGACCAGACCGACCTTGACGCGCTTGCCTTCGCGGATCAGGTGGTGGTGGACGCCCGCGGTGGCGAGGAGCGCCGGGATGGGCGCATGCTCGCGGTCCACGCCGCGATCCGACAGGATGAGATAGGTGTAGCCCGCGTCCACCGCCTCGCTCGATCGGCGACAGAGGTCCTCCAGCGCCTGCGCCAGCGCATCGGGTCCGGCGGCGACCTTGAAGAGCATCGGCACGGTGGTGGACTTGAAGCCGGGCAGATCGATGTGGCGGATCTTCGCCAGCTCGACATTGTCGAGGATGGGCGTCTTGAGCTTGAGCTGCCGGCAGGCCTCGGGCGTGGGCTCGAGGAGATTGCCCTCGGGCCCGATGCTCGTCGCGATCTGGGTCACCAGCTCTTCGCGGATGCCGTCGAGCGGCGGATTGGTCACCTGGGCGAAGAGCTGCTGGAAGTAGTCGTAGAGGAGGCGAGGCCGGTCCGACAGCACTGCCAGCGAGGTATCGGTGCCCATGGAGCCGATGGGCTCCTCGCCCGCCGCCGCCATGGGCGCGAGCAGCAGGCGCAGGTCCTCGTGCGTGTAGCCGAAGGCCTGCTGGCGCTCCAGCACCGTGTCGTGGTCGGGCTCCGGCAGATCCGGCGGCGCCGGCAGCGCCTCGAGCGGCTTGAGATGGGTCGCCAGCCATTCGCCGTAGGGGTGCTGGGTGGCGAAGGCGTGCTTGAGCTCACCGTCGTCGATGATGCGTCCCTGCGCGGTGTCCACGAGGAAGATCCGCCCCGGATGGAGGCGCTCTTTGATCAGCACCCGCTCGGCGGGGATGTCGAGCACGCCGACTTCGGACGCCATGATCACGAGGTCGTCCTTGGTGACATAGTAGCGGGAAGGGCGCAGACCGTTCCGGTCGAGCACGGCGCCGATGACCGTCCCGTCGGTGAAGGCGATGGAGGCCGGACCGTCCCACGGCTCCATCAGGCAGCCGTGATACTCGTAGAAGTCCTTGCGCAGTGCCGGCATGGACTCGTGTCCGCTCCACGCCTCCGGGATCATCATCAGCACCGCGAGGGGCAGCGGTCGGCCCGCCATGACGAGAAGCTCGAGCACATTGTCGAACGTGGCGGAGTCGCTGCCGCCTTCGACTACGATGGGCAAGATCTTCTTGAGATCGTCACCCAGGAGACTCGACCGGCAGAGCGCCTCCCGCGCGTGCATCCAGTTGATGTTGCCGCGCAGCGTGTTGATCTCCCCGTTGTGGGCGATGAAGCGGTAGGGATGCGCGAGCGGCCAGGATGGGAAGGTATTGGTGGAAAAGCGCTGGTGCACGAGCGCCAGCGCGGACTCCACCAGCGGATCCACGATGTCGGGGAACATGGTCTCGATCTGGTCGGCGGAGAGCATGCCCTTGTAGATGAGCGTATTGGCGGAAAGGCTCGGCAGGTAGAAGGCGCCGCGGCCCGCGATATCCGAGCGCCGCGCGGCGTGCTCCACGCGCTTGCGGATGACGTAGAGCTTGCGCTCGAAGGCCTGGGCGTCGGAGATGCCGGCCGTCCTTCCGATGAAGACCTGCTCGATCACCGGCTCGACCGCGCGCGCGCTCGGCCCGATCGGGGAGTCGTCCGTGGGCACCGGGCGCCAGCCGAGGAGCGCCTGGCCTTCCTCGGCGACGATGCTCTCCAGCAGGGCACGGCAGCGCGCGGCCTGTGCGGTGTCGCGGGGCAGGAACACCACGCCCGCGCCGTAATGCCGGGGCGCGGGCAGGGTGATGCCGAGCGCTCCGCACTCGCGCGCGAGGAAGGCATGGGGCATCTGAATCAGGATACCGGCGCCGTCCCCCGTGTTGACCTCGCAGCCACAAGCGCCCCGGTGGAGGAGGTTCTTGAGCACCTGCAGGGCCTGGCTGACGATGGCGTGAGACTTCCTGCCCTTCATGTCCACGACGAAGCCGACGCCGCAGGCGTCGTGCTCGTGAGCAGGATCGTACAGACCCTGGGGCTCGGGCATCCCGTCCGGCGTCGCCGCTGACATGCTCTCGTCCATCGCCATGCCTCTGTCCGTCCTCCCACGTCCTTGTGAAGTAGCCGAACAACCTCGAATTGAGGTGAGAGACTACACCAGGGCCGAGCATTAGCCAAGCATAAAATAGCAAAAACATAGAATTAGAA
>Ga0335070_10004227_pt1 | contig 16747 bp, 16 predicted proteins | sample Lox_Sample_13_FD_206722 | JGI IMG/M metagenome (GOLD analysis project Ga0335070, IMG submission 206722) | Soil microbial communities from Loxahatchee National Wildlife Refuge, Florida, United States - Lox_Sample_1.3 | ecosystem: Environmental > Terrestrial > Soil > Wetlands | place: USA... | reverse complement strand
CGTGTCGATCATCTCGATGCGCCGTGTGAGCCACTCCGGCGGCGTGTCCTCGAGCAGCGTCACGAAGCGCTCGGCCGAGGACGAGAGCCACGGCAGCCACGTGCTCTGGTCGTCGGGATCGGCCTCCACGGCTCCCCAGATCCAGCCCTCGCCGCGATAGGCGCTGGCGAAGTAGAGCCGGGATCCGCCGATATGGCCGACGATCTGTCCGATGCTCCACCCCGCCTCGCCTCCGTTGGCCGGAGGCCGCCAGCCCGCGGCGGCGGGAGGCAGCGCCGCCACATCGCGCTCGGTCCGCCGCCGCAGGCTGTCGAAGAACTTCAGGTAGGACGCGATATCCGTGATCACGTCGCGTCAGGCGCAGGCGGCGGCATAGACGTCGCTCACACCCTCCGGGAGGTGATCCTCACGCCAAGTGCGGCCGCCGTCGAGCGTGCCGAAAACCTGGCCGCTGCGGGACACGCAGTGGACCTGATTGGCGTCGCGCGGGTGCAGGGCGACTGCCATCATCGTGCTGTCCGCCTTGATGCCATGGTCGAAGCGCGTCCAGGTCTCTCCGATATCGCGGCTCACGTAGAGCGACCCGTCCTGGCTGCGTGCGGCCGGGCTCAAGCAGGCGTAGAGCACGCGCGGATCCTGCGGCGAGACGCGGACGTCGCGGCTGTACGTGAGCGGCGAGAAGCGGCCGACCTGCATGTCCTCCCAGTGCGTGCCGCGGTCTTTGCTGAGGAAGAGACCCATGCGGAGGGCGACGAAGACGGCACCCGGCCGCGCGGAGGTGAGGCAGAGCGCGTGGCCGTCCAGCATGCCTTCGATATCCGTATCGCTCACGATGCGGCTCTTGAGATGCGGCAGCTCGGCCAGCTTCAGGAGATCGGCGCACCCGTCCTCCCACGTCTCCCCTCCGTCGAGGCTCCGCATGACGCCACCCACCTCGAGCGCGGCGTGGATCTCGTCGGGGCGCGCGGGGTCGACATCGATCCGCATCACACGGCAGGCGAAGGGCATCTTCACACGCTCCGGCAGCACCGCTCGGTCGAGCCGGCGCCAGGTCTCGCCGGCGTCGTCGCTGCGGTAGACACCGACGGGGGACGTCCCCGCGAAGAGCACTCGCGGCCTGGTCGGGTGCACCAGGATCGACCAGACCTGCAGGTCCCGAGGAAAGTCGAGCCGCTCCCAGCGCTCGCCGCGGTCCAGGCTCCGGTACGGACCGTCGTGCGTCCCCAGATACACCACATCCGGATTCGCAGGGTCGATGGTGATCGCGTGCACGTGCACGTCATCGGGGAGGCCTTTGGAGAGATGCTCCCAGTGGCCGCCGGTGACAGGGCGCCGGAAGAGGCCGCCGCGGGTTCCACCGGTCAAGTGAGCGGCGCCTACGAAGACGTACGAGGGGGCTGACGGCTGGGTCATGGTGGGTTCCTCCCGGGCCATACTCTGCCACAAGATGGGCCGGTTCTGCTCGGGGCCTGTTTGACCTTTCTTCCCGGCTCTGGCAGCATCGGTGCCGGGACACATTGCCCTCACCTGGCCGGACCATGAGGCTCCCCCACCCATGACGACCGTACTGACCGACACTGGAGAGTTCGAGGCGCCCGACGCTGCCGGCTCGGACGGAGCGCTGTGGCTGTCAGGTCGTGAAGCAGAAGACGCCACGGGCTGGGTCTCGAAGTCGGAAGGCATCTGCAAGGGGGACATCTGCGTCCCCCTGCCTCCCGGTCGCGAGCAGGAATTCGTTCGCGGCTCGCGCCTGAACCTGGCCGCGCTGTGGCGCCACCTCGGGCAACCCGCGGTACACAGCGATCGCGGCCACGTGTGGGTGCTCGCCGCGAGCGCCCGAGAGCGCTCGGCAGCGCTCGGCTCTCTCGAAGCGCCCGACTTCACGCTCCCCGACGCGTCGGGGCGACCGCACTCGCTTTCGGACTATCGCGGGAAGAAAGTCTTCCTGGTCACGTGGGCCTCCTGGTGAGGATGCCGTAAAGACCTGCCCGTGTGGCAGGCGCTCCAAGACGAGCTGGCGCGGGAGAACTTCACCGTCATCGCCGTCGCCATGGACAGCCGGGAGGGAGACCCGCTGCCGTGGATCGAAGCGGCCAAGCCCACCTACCCGGCGCTGATCGACCGCGAGCACCGGCTGGCCGAGCTCTACGGCGTGGTGAACGTGCCGCAGGCGATCTGGATCGACGAGTCAGGACGCATCGTGCGGCCCGCGGAAGCGGCGGGGGCCTATGAGGGATTCCGCAAGATGAACCGCGCCACCCGGGAGCTGCCGGAAGATGCGGCCCGGCTGACGACCGAGGCCAAGACCACCTACGTGAACGCCGTCCGGGATTGGGCCCGGCGCGGGGACGCGAGCGAGCATGCGCTAACCGCCGAGGGCGCGCGCGCCCATCTGCCGGCGCTCACCGAAGACATGGCGACGGCGCAGGCGATGTTCAGGCTCGGTCAGTTCCTGCTGAGGCACGGAGAGAAGGAAGAGGGCGATCGCTGGCTCCGCGAGGCGAGCCGCCGGCATCCTGAATCCTGGTGCATATGGCGGCAGGGCGCTGGAGTGACCGAGCTCGGCCTGGCCGCCCTGCCCGATTTCTGGGAGCGCGTGGACGCTCTCGGTGAGAAGCGCTACTACCCTCCTGTCGACATGAAGGGGATGCCGTAGAGCGACCTCGGTCATTGTTTCCCAGCCGCGCCGTCATTTCTTCCCCGCGACAGGCCTCAGGTCCTGTCTGAAGGCGCCTCACGCGCGCCCCAGCTCCGCTCACGCGGTGGCATACCGCTTGCTGTTCATGCGAGCGCAGGGTGTGTGGTTCACAATGCAGCGCTTTCGCTGTACAGGACAGGAGGCCGGGCCGTGCGTTTTGCGATCATCGTACTGACGGCCATCTGCCTTTCATCGGGCACGGTGCGCGCCGAGGACTACAACTTTCCGTATCGCGATCCGTATCTCGCCACCGTCACCGGGGCGGCTCTGAACGCCGATGGTCGCACCCCCGGACTCAAGCGGCAGGTCGTTCACGTGCCGGTGCTCCCTGGCCGAAACGGGCTGACTGGCCTCGAGGGGCGCGGCACCCTGAGCGTCGCGCTCTATCGCCAGAAACAGCCGGCGCCACTGATCTTCATCATCCCCGGCACCGGCTCGACCCCTTACTTCGGACTGGCCACCTATTTCGCCAGGCTCTTCCACAAGGATGGCTTCCATGTCGCCATCCTGCCCTCGCCCATGAGCTGGAATTTCGCGTTGGCGGCAAGCCGGAGCGGGGCGCCGGGCTATACCCCCGACGACGCCCGCGATCTCTACGAAGCGATGCAGCAGACCCTTGCTGTCTTGCAGTCCAAGCACGGCCTCAAGGTGACGGGCGTCAACCTGATGGGCATGAGCCTCGGAGCGCTCGAAGGCGCGTACGTGAGCCTCATCGATGCCGACGAGGGGAAGATCGGAATCGCCAGATATCTGCTCGTGAACCCGCCATTGCATGTGTCGTCGGTGCTCAGGCAGCTCGACGAGTGGGACGCCCTCCAGGTGACCTTCGGCCGGAGCAGATCCGGGGAGATCCAGTCGAGAGCCCTCGGCATCGTCGAGGCCTTCAGCAAGCAAGGGCGAGACGACCCGGCAGCCATCGGGGAAGTGGCGAAAGGCTTCGCTGCCTTCACGAGGGAAGAGCTCCAGTTCCTCATTGCCGAGTACCTGCAGACGCTCCTGCCAGAGCTCATCTATGTCACGCAGGCCCTGCACGATCAGCAGGTGCTCACCGCTCCGAAAGATCAGGTCAGGAAGCGTCTCCAGGAAGCCAAGGGGATGACCTTCACGGAGTACAGCGAGAAGATCGCCGTCCCCTTGTGGCGGCTCAGGGCCGGCCAACCTGACGGCGACGCGGAGGCCTTTACCAGGCAGGGATCGCTGGGGTCGATTCTCGAGCGGCTGCTGGGAAACCCGCGTGTGTACATCATGCACAACGCCGACGATTTCTTTGCCGACCGGGACTCACTCGAACAGCTGAAAGCGGCGATGGGGCGCCAAGTGACGCTCTATCCGTACGGAGGGCACCTCGGCAACCTCTGGTACCCGCAGAACGAAGAGGCCATTCGAAAGCTCTTCAAGCGCTGAGCGCCCCCAGTACCCGGAGCTCAGTGCCCGGAGTGATGCGCCTCCAGGTAGCGCTCCGCCTCCAGCGCGGCCATGCAGCCCGTGCCGGCCGCGGTCACCGCCTGCCGGTAGGTGAAGTCGGCGACGTCTCCCGCCGCGAAGACGCCGGGCACCGAGGTCTGCGTCGTCCCCGGCTTGACCTTGACGTACTCGTTCGGATGCAGCTCGATCTGGTTCTTGAAGATGGCGGTATTCGGCTGGTGCCCGATGGCGACGAAGAGGCCGTCCACCGGCGTCTCCCACACCGCTCCGCTCTTGAGGTTCTTGAGCCGCACGCTCGTGACCTTGCCCTTGTCGGCGCCGAGAACGTCCTCGACCGCGGTATCCCAGATGAACTCGATCTTGGGATTCTTGAGCGCCCGCTCCTGCATGATCTTGGAGGCGCGGAGCGAATCGCGCCGGTGCACCACCTGCACCTGCCGGCCGAGCCGCGAGAGGTAGAGCGCCTCTTCCATGGCTGAATCACCGCCACCGACGACCATGATGTTCTGGTCCTTGAAGAAGAAGCCGTCACAGGTGGCGCAGGTGCTGACGCCGCGTCCCATCAGCTTCGATTCATTCTCGAGGCCGATGAGCTTGGCGGAGGCGCCGGTGGCGACGATGACGGTGTCGGCCTCGACGGCCGTGTCGTCGGTCTTCACCCGGAAGGGCCGGACGCCGAAGTCCACCTCGGTCACGTCCTCGGGGATCATCTCGGTGCCGAAGCGGAGGGCCTGGCCCTTGAAGGTCTCCATGAGCGGCGGGCCGTCGATGCCATCGACGAAGCCGGGGTAGTTTTCGACCAGGGTCGTCAGCATGAGCTGGCCGCCCGACTGTATGCCCGTGAACATCATGGGGGCCAGATTGGCCCGGGCTGCATAGATGGCCGCGGTATAGCCGGCAGGGCCGGAGCCGATGATGACGACCTTCCGTGTCGGTGCCATGTCTTTCCTCGCCTTCTCGTTGGTCGCCCCTGGATTGGAGCGCTGTTACGATGCCCTGAACGTTCCCCCGGATGCACGCGTGTTGCGAAGAATGGCTTCGAGCTCGCCGAGATCCCGGATCTCGAACTCTGGCGGCTGCATGCCCTCGGGCAGGGTCGCCGCCTCGCGGTTGATCCAGGCCGAGGCCATGCCTACGCCCTGGGCGCCCACGACATCGATGTCCGCCCGGTCCCCCACGAAGAGCGCCTCGCCGGGCCCGATGGCCAGCCGCCGCAGCGCCAGCTCGAAGATGACGGGCTTGGGCTTGCGCCAACCCACCTCGTCGGAAACCACGATGGTCTCGAATAGCTCCGCCACTCCTTCCCGTTCGAGGACATGGAGCGCCGTCGGAGTGTAGTCGAAGTTCGACACCACGGCGAGCCGGTGATGCTTGCTGAGCCCCCGCAGCAGCTCGCGGTGGTGCTCGGGGAAGACCACGGCCTTCGAGAGCTCGCGCATGTGGGTGGCCAGCAGCGTGGCCAGCGCCTCGGGAGGCACCCCGGCCTCGTCCAGGCCGAGGCGGCGGAACATCATGGCGAAACGCTCGGGCGCCGTCACCTCCCGGTGCGCCTCACTGCGCAAGCGCTCGGCTTCCTGCCAGCTCCAGAAGAGCGCGTCGACGAAGTCTTCCAGCGAAAGCCCGGGAGCGAAAGGCTGGAAGGCGCGGTGGAGGTGCCCAGCCGTGGTGCGCCGCGGCTTACCGTTGACGTGGATCTCCGGCAGCCTCGAGCGGTCGAGCAGCACGAGGGTATCGAAGAGGTCGAAGAGGACGGCCGGCGGCTTCACGGCAGCGGCTTCCTATGCGCATAGCCCTCGTCGAATCCGTGCCAGAATCGGACGGCGGCCTCGCCGAGCTTCCAGCACAGGTTGACCGGCTGCGTCCCCGCCGCCTGCGGCACCAGTCCCGGGAAGTCCACCAGGCCCATCTCGAGGTCCTTCGTGACGCCGCCCAGCTCGACGATCCGTGCCAGCGCCTGCTTCACCTCGATGGCGTATCCGTCGAGCCGCTCAGCTCTGGCCTTCCAATCGTGCTGGTCCACCATGGCGCCACCCGACGCCCGGATACGGTCGCGCTCCTCGGTCAGGGTCTCCTGGAGGGCGCGGCCCCGCCGATGGAGCTCCATCGCCTCGCTCATCAGCTCGGTCAGCCGCGGGATCAGCGCAGTGACCTCCGCCGGAGTGAACAGGCGCTCGCTCATCGCCCCTCCACGAAGATGGCGTGGACTTCCTTCGGGCCGTGCACGCCGCGGGTCAGGGTCAGCTCGATGTCGGCCGTGCGCGACGGTCCCGTGATGAAGTTGATCACCGCGCCCGACATGCTCCGGGCGGGGTCGGCGTGCAGGGCCTCCAGCACGATCCCGACCTGCTCCAGCGACTCCAGCAGGCATGAGCGATCGAAGACGGCGACGTGAGTAGCCGGCAAGAGCGACGTCGAGCGCGGCCGGCCTTGGCCCGACACGAGGACGAGGGTTCCCGTTTCCGCCAACGCCCAGTTCACGCCGGTGACGCCGATCTCCGCGCGTGCCGCCTCGTCCCGGTGGAGCTGTCGCGCGGCGACATCCGGCGCACCGTGGGGGGCCACGGTCACCGCGAATCCCTCGCGGCCGAGGCTCTCCCGCAGGTCGAGCCCGAGCGGGGCCGGATGCCAGGAGAGCACGCTCCTCGCCTGCCGCTCCTCGGCGATGCGGCGGATCACTCCGGGTACTTCGTCCATGCTCCCCACGCGATGGAAAACTCCCGCTATGCGCTCGAACTCCTCACGAAAACGCTCGAGCGCCTGCGGCCATCTCTCGGCCATCTGTCGCTTCACCGCCTCGAATGCCTCGCCCGCGTGGGGTGGACGCGGCACCGGGCGCGCGTCGAAGAGGCCACGGGTCTTTGCCATCTCCCGCTTGATGCTCCCCAGAAACTCCGCGCGGGTGGTCATGGTCGCTCGAGCTCCTTCCAGCGCTCGCTGAAGCTCCGAGCCGCCACCGGCGGCAGATCACGCGTCCGCGTCCACTTGCCGAAGAGAAGTGGCAGTCCCCTGAGCCGACCGTCGCGGACGAATGGTACCTGCGCGACGCGGCCGATCTTCGCGCCGAGACGGAAGAGACTGGGAGAGGCCATGGCCCGGCGCGCGAGGCCGAATACCATGCGCTCCGCCCAGGGCGCGACCCTTTCCCTGTCGATATGCTCGCGGAGCTCGATGAGCATGCGCGGAATGTCGATGCGCACGGGGCAGACATCCTTGCAGGCTCCGCACAGCGAGGAGGCATGCGCCAGGTCCTTGACCGATCCGGTACCCTTGAGCATCGCGGTCAGCAGAATGCCGATGGGCCCCGGGTACGTGTAGCCGTAGGCGTGGCCGCCGATCTGCCGATACACGGGACAGACATTGAGGCAGGCGCCGCAGCGCAGACAGTAGAGCGCCTCCCGCAGCGTACCCGCGATCTGGCGCGTGCGGCCATTGTCCATGAGGATGAGGTGCAGCTCCTCGGGCCCCTCGACCTCGCCAGGCTGTCGCGGTCCCCTCACCAGCGTCGTGTACGAGGAGAGCTTCTGCCCCGTGGCGCTCCGCGCGAGGATGGCAAGGAAGACCATGAGATCCGTCATGGTCGGGATCACCTTCTCCATGCCCATGACGGCGACGTGGATGCGCGGCAGGGAGGTGACCATCCGTCCATTGCCCTCGTTCGTGACGAGAACTATGGTGCCGGTCTCGGCCACCGCGAAGTTCGCGCCCGTGATGCCCATGTCCGCCTCGAGGAACTTCTGCCGGAGCTCCTTGCGCGCGACGGCGGTCAGCACCTCGGGATCAGCCTCGAAGCGCCCGCCCAGCTCCTTGGAGAAGAGATCGGCGACCTGCCCCTTGGTCTTGTGAATGGCGGGGGCGATGATATGCGAGGGCTTTTCGTGGGCGAGCTGGATGATGTATTCGCCCAGATCGGTCTCGACCGGCTTGACGCCCGCCGCCTCGAGGGCTTCGTTCAGCTCGATCTCCTCCGTCGCCATGGACTTGCTCTTGACGGCCATCCGGACGCCCCTGTCGCGGCAGAGGCGAAGGATGATGTCGCGCGCCTCGTCGCCGGTGGCCGCCCAGTGGACGTGGCCGCCGAGCCGCTCGATATTGTCCGCGAGACGCTCGAGGTGCGTGTCGAGCCCCTGGAGCGTCGACTCCTTGATGGCCCGCGCCCTGTCGCGGAGCGCCTCGCCATCCGGATAACCTGCGAAGGCCTCCTTGCGAAGCCCGATGAACTTGGTGGTGGCGATGGTCAGCGCTTCCTGGAGGTGGGCGTCGTTGAGCGCGGAATGCGCCCGCTCCGGGAACGGCGTCCTGAGCTGGGCGTCGCTCACGCGCCCCCCTCGGGCTCAAGCACCTGGGCCAAGTGCACCGCGCGCACGCGCGAGCCGCGGCGCGAGAGGCCGCCGCCCATCTGCATGAGGCAGCCGGCATCGCAGGCCACGAGGCAGTCGGCGCCCGTGCTTTCGACATTGGCGAGCTTCTTGTCGAGGATGGCCGTCGACACCTCGGGGAGTCTCACCGAAAAGGAGCCGCCGAACCCGCAGCACTCGTCTGAGCCCGGCAACTCGACCAGCTCGCACCCCTTGACGCTCCGGAGCAGCGTCCTCGGGCTCCGCGACTCGCCGAGCCCTCGCAGGAGATGGCAGGAGTCGTGGTAGGTCACCCTGCCCTTGAAAGCGGAGTCGATGCTCGTCACGCCGAGCACCTTCACGAGGAACTGCGACAGCTCATAGGTCTTCTTCGCCAGCGCCTCCGCCCGGGCCTTGAGCGCCGGGTCGTCCTTGAGGAGGCCCGGATACTCCGTCTTGACCATCCAGGCGCAGGAACCGGAAGGCACGACCACGTGATCCGCGTGCTCGAAGAGCTTTGCGGTGCGCGCGGCCACGAGGGCCGCGTCGTGGTGGTAGCCCGAATTGAAGAGCGGCATGCCGCAGCAGGTCTGTCCCCGCGGGAAGTCCACGCTGACGCCCAAGCGGCGCAGGAGCCGGACCATGGCCACACCCACCTCGGGGAAGAGCAGGTCGCCGAGACAGGTGATCATGATGGAAGCCTTCACGACTTCTGGCCTCCATGGGGGGGCGGCGGGCTCACCACGACGAGGATCAGCATCGGTTCATTCCCGTCGTTGAAGAGCCCGTGCTCGACACCGGCTTCGGCCAGCAGCGCCTCGCCCTTCAGGAGCCGCTCTTCCCGGCCCGCGAGAGAGAAGCGACCCGCGCCTTCCAGCACGTAGTAGATCTTGTCCTGGTCGGCATGCGTATGCGGCCGCTGCGACTGCCCGGGTGCGACACAGTAGAGATCGAGCTGGCAGCGCGACGTGGTCGCGAGCGCGATCTTGGCCATCCTCGCCTCGTCGAACTTCACGTGATCCTCGAGCCTGATCTTCATGGCTCCCTCAGGGCCCGCGCCAGCAGATCCACCGGATGAACGACTTCGAGACCCAGCCCCGCCTCGCGCGCATGCCTCGCGATCTGGAGCAGGCAGCCGGGATTGCCCGCCGTCACGATGCGTGCGCCGCTCTCGCGGATGCGCGCGACCTTCATCCGCCCCAGCTCCTCGGCCATGGCAGGCTCGGTGAGATTGTAGATGCCCGCGCTGCCGCAGCACAGCTCCGAGTCCCTGATGTCCACCAGGGTCAGCCCGGGAATGCGACGCAGCAGCTCCCTGGGCTGGGCGCGCACCTTCTGGCCGTGAACGAGATGGCAGGCGTCGTGGTAGGCGACGATCTGCTTGAGCTCGCCCAGCGGAAGCTCCGAGTCGACGAGGACCTCGGTGATGTCCCGCGCCTTGGCCGCGAAGCTCTCGGCGGTCCCGCCGGAAAGCCAGTGGCCGTATTCCTTCAGCGCCGAGCCGCAGCCCGCGGCATTGGTCACGATCACGTCCACGTCGTCGGGAAAGCTCCTCATGAGGCTCCCGGCCAGCCCGCGGAACTCGTCGAGCCGCCCCGCGTGCAGATGAAGCGCCCCGCAGCATCCCTGCGCGCTCGGCACGATGACGTCCCACCCGGCGGCGGAGAGCAGGCGCGCGGTCCGCGCATTGACGTCGGCGTAGAAGAATCGCTGGACGCAACCGGTGAGCAGCCCCGCCCGGCCACGCGCTTTGCCGCGCGCCGGTATGAAAACGGGCAGCGACGCGTACGACGCCACGGCGGGAAGCAGCGACTCCATGGCCTTGAGCTTCCTGAACGGCGAGAGGACGCCGAAGGCACGGACCAGCGCCTGCGCTCCCGAGGCCTGGTAGAGCCGGAGCCCCCAGAGGAGCGGCGCGAGACGCGAGGGATACGGGAAGGTCTCGAGCGCCCACCGCGTCGTCGCGTGATCGGTCTCCGGCGCACGGACACCCTGGCGCACCAGCTGCGCCCGCGTCGCCTCCAGAAGCTCGGCGAAGGGCACGCCAGATGGGCAGGCGGTCTCGCACCCGCGGCAGCCGAGGCAGAGGTCGAGGTGGCGCGCGAGGGTCGGGGTGAGACCGATGCGACCTTCGGCCGCGGCCCGCATCAGGTAGACGCGCCCGCGCGGCGAGTCCATCTCCTCGCCGAGCACCCGATACGTTGGGCATTGCGGCAGGCAGATACCGCAGTGGACACACGCCCTCAGCCCGTCCATGGACGGGGCATCCGACGCGTCAAAGGCGCTGGTGCCGACCGCGGCTGTGGTCACAGCCCGCCCACGAAGCGTCCGGGATTGAGAATCCCACGCGGATCGAACTCCGACTTGAGGCGCTTCATGACGGTGAGGGCCGGCTCGGGAACGGGACCCCAGACGTCGGCGGCGCGCTTCAGCTCCACCGGCGCCCGCTCGACGACGAGGCTCCCGCCTTCGGCCGAGAGGCCATCGCGCAGCGGCGACACGATGTCCTTCGCCCAATCCGCGGGCGGCAGGCTTCCCTCCACCGCCGCACGAAGCACACCGTTGCCGGCCTCGCCCACGATCGCCGCGGAGAGGCCGCGACGGGCAAAGGCCTTTTCCAGCTCTCCCGACCAGAACGGCAGCCGCCGGATCTCGCTCACCAGCTTGAGGGCTATGGGCCCCGCGAGCGCATCCCCGAGGCCTGACCAGAAGCTCTCGTCGATCGCCGAGGCTCTTCCGCCCCCTGAAGCTCCCATGGAGGCCAGCGCAGCCCCCTGAGCGCCCACGGCCTCCGCCACGCTTCCGATGGACACCGCGACACCGGCATCCGCGCGGTCCATTCCAGAGCGAGCCAGGGCGGCTGCATTGAGCCACGCGAGGCGATCCGGCTCGAGGGTGGAGGCGAGCACGGCCGCCACGAAGGCCGCCGCGGCGTCCCGGGCCGAAAAGGCAAAGAGCCAGGATCCCGAGGCGGGCGGCACCGGGTGAAGTCTGAGCGTCGCTTCGACGACGACACCGAGCGTGCCCAGTGATCCGGCGAGAAGCTTGGGCACGTCGTAGCCCGTCACTGACTTGACGACCTTGGAGCCGCCCCACGTGACGGTGCCGTCGGCCTGGACGAAGCGCGCGCCCAGGAGGAGATCGCGCCCCGTGCCATAGCGGAAGCGTCGCTGGCCGCTGGCCCCGGACGCGATCACGCCACCCACCGTGCGCGAGAGGCCTCCATAGGGGTCCAGCGCCAGCATTTGCCCGTGCTTGCCGAGCTCGCAGCCGAGGGCGTCGAGCCGCAGGCCCGCCTGCACCGTCGCCACCATGTCGGCCGGGACGTACTCCATGATTCCCGTCAGGCGCGAGAGGTCGAGCGCGATATCGACGCGCGCGGGCGGCATGCCCAGGGCAAGCGCCGAGCCACTGCCACGAGGCATGACGGCGAGCCCTTCAGAAGCCGCCAGCTTCACGATACGGCTGACTTCATCCACTGAGCAAGGCCGCACCCGCCAGCGGGGCGTGGCGCCGTCCACCGCGGCCGCGGAGAGCTCGGCCGCCGATGCCGCGATCTGCTCGCGGCCGACGATGGCGGCGAGAGCGGCCGCGACGGCGGGAGCGGGCACGCTCACGCTCTCAGACCCAGGCGCCGGCGGGAAGCCGCGGCGCGGCGGGCTGGAAGCCCTCGCCACAGGCCGGGTGCGAAGGCAGGAGCTTGCCGGGATTCATGATCCCGTCGGGATCGAAGACACTGCGGAAGCGGGCCATGAAGCCCAGATCGGCGTCGCTGAACTGCAGCGGCATGCTGGAGGCCTTGTCGAGGCCGACGCCGTGCTCCCCCGTGACGCTGCCGCCCATGGCCAGGCAGGCGCGCAGCAGCTCGTCATTGGCCTCATGGGCCCGATCGAGCTCGCCGGGAACACGATCGTTGTAGAGGATCATGGGATGGAGGTTGCCGTCGCCGGCGTGGAAGACATTGGCGATGACGAGGTGGTGACGCGCGCCGATGGCCTGCACCTCGCGCATGATCTCCGGCAGGCGGGAGCGCGGCACCACGGCGTCCTGGAGAATCCATGTAGGCGACATGCGGCCGACCGCGCCCGCGGCTTCCTTGCGCCCTTTCCAGAGCAGCGCTCGCTCGGCATCGTCTTGGGCGACCCGGATCTCCAGCGCGGCGTGATCGTGGCAGATCTGCACGATGCGCGTGGCCTGGGCGTCGATCTCCGCCGCGGGCCCGTCCAGCTCGATGAGCAGCACGGCGCCCGCGCCCTTGGGATAGCCCGCACCCACCCCCTCGTTGATCGCCCGCACGAAGGTCTCGTCGATCATCTCGAGCGCCGCAGGAATGATGCCCGCGGCCACGATGGCCGATACCGCCTCCGACGCGTCGTCGATGGCCGAGAACGCGGCGAGCAGCGTCTTGACGCCGGCCGGCACGTGGAGGAGGCGCACCGTGATGGCGGTGAGCAGCCCGAGCGTCCCCTCGCCGCCCACCAGCGCGCCCGTGAGATCGTAGCCGGGCGGGTCCTGCGCCTTCCCGCCCACTCGCAGGATCTCCCCCGCCCCCGTGACCATCTCGAGCCCGAGCACGTGATTGACCGTGATGCCGTACTTGAGGCAATGCGGGCCACCGGCATTGGTCGAGGCGTTCCCGCCGATGGAGGAGACCATCTGGCTGGACGGGTCCGGCGCGAAGTAGTACCCCTGCTCGCGCGTGGCCTCGGAGAGCCAGAGATTGATGAGGCCCGGCTGAACCGTGGCGCAACGGTTGGGGAAGTCGAGATCGAGGATGCGGTTCATCCGGGTCATGGAGACCATGACGCCGCCGACGGGGGCCATGGCGCCGCCGATCAGCCCAGTGCCGGAGCCGCGCGGCACCACCGCCACGTGCTCGCGCCGGCAGAGGCGGACCACCTCGACAACCTGTTGCGTGCTCTCCGGCAGCACCACGAAATCGGGCGCGCCCTTGTAGAAGGTGTGCATGTCGCACTCGTAGGCCAGCCGCCCCTCGGGCGTCGACACCACTCCCCCCGCCCCCACGATCCGCTCAAGCTCAGCCAGAAACGCAGGACTCAGAGCCATGGCACGCTCCCCTCTACTGCGAGCAGGCTGGCGAGAAGGGTCCAGATGCGAGGCGGCGAGGGATGCGACGAGCGAGGCGTACTCTTCGTACGTTGAGCGAGGAGCGACCGAGCCAACGAAGCAGATGGGCCCTTATCGCCGGCCTGCTCAGCCGATCTTCCAGGTTTCGCCTGCCATCAGGAGCTTCGCGATATCCCCAGGACCGCGGTCCGAGATCGCTTTCTGCTCCTGCTGAACGAGAATCTCCTCGTACGTGGTCTCACCTTTGAGACTCAGCAGCGTGCCCAATGGGATCGGATAGTCGGGCGCCCAGAGCTGCGCCAGCAGCATGGCGGTGGCGCGATCGGTGGAGTCGTGCACCCAGAGAGTACGCTCCGCCACGTCCTTGACCTTGACCACCTTGGGCTTGACGCCTTCCAGCACGAGACCGCGTCGATCGTCGGCAGGCCCGAAAGTGATCGGCTTGCCATGCTCCAGGCGGCACTCGTGGAGGATCTTGGAGTCCTTGTCGTACAGGACATTCCATGCGAGGTCGTTGTAGACGTTGCAGTTCTGGAGAATTTCCACGAAGGCCGCGCCCTTGTGAGCCGATGCGCTCCGGAGGGTCTCCTCCATGTGCCCGATGTTCCGGTCCACGGTGCGGGCCACGAAGGTCGCGCCTGCAGCGAGCGCGAACGCGCACGGGCTGAGGGGACGGTCGGCCGAACCCATGGGTGTCGACTTGGTCACCTTGCCGAGCTCGCTCGTCGGGGAGTACTGGCCCTTGGTCAGGCCATAGATCCGGTTGTTGAAGAGCAGGATCGTGACGTCCACGTTCCGGCGCAGCACGTGAAGCAGGTGGTTCCCGCCGATCGACAGTCCGTCTCCGTCACCCGTGACCACGAAGACCTTGAGCTCGGGCCGAGCCAGCTTGAGGCCGGTGGCCAGAGCGGGCGCCCGGCCGTGAATCGTGTGGAATCCGTAGGTGTTCATGTAGTACGGGAACCGGCTCGAGCAGCCGATCCCCGAGATGAACACGATGTTTTCCTTGGGGATGCCGAGGCTCGGCATCGTCTTCTGCACCGCGCTCAGGATGGCGTAGTCCCCGCAGCCGGGACACCAGCGGACGTCCTGGTCGGACTCGAAGTCCTTCTTCGTGTACTTCGGCGTCGCGCCGGGCGTGCCTGTGACCGTGCTCACTGCTTTGCCTCCAGAAGTTGGTGGATGGCCTCGAGGATCTCTTGGCTCGCCAGCGGCATGCCGCGCACGCGATTGAATCCCACCGCGTCCACGAGGTACTCGGCCCGCAGCACCCTGACGAGCTGGCCGCTATTGATCTCCGGCACGAGGACGCGTCGGTATTGCCGGAGGATCTGGCCAAGGTCTGGCGGCAGCGGATTCAGATGTCGAATGTGGATGGAGGCGACTGTCTTGCCCTCCATCTGCGCCTCCTCCACCGCGGCCGTGATGGCGCCGTAGGTGCCGCCCCAGCCGACCACCAGCACCTCGCCCGACTCCGGCCCATGGATCGACGTGGGCGGAATCTCCTGCGCCACGCGCCGGACCTTCTCGGCGCGCGTGCGCACCATGTGGTCGTGATTGTCCGCCTCGTACGAGATATTGCCCGTGACGTCCTGCTTCTCGATGCCGCCGATGCGGTGCTCGAGCCCCGGCGTTCCGGGGCGCACCCACGGACGCGCCAGCGTCGCCGCGTCCCGCATGTACGGCGCGAAGCCCTGCGGCTCGGTGCGGAACGTGACCGGGATGTCGGGCAGCGTCCTGACGTCGGGGATGAGCCAGGGCTCCGACCCATTGGCGAGATAGCCGTCCGAGAGCACCATCACCGGCACCATGTACTTGATGGCGATGCGTATCGCCTCGTAGGCGATGTAGAAGCAGTCGCCGGGGGTGCAGGGCGCGATGACCACGATGGGACTCTCGCTGTTCCGGCCGTAGAGCGCCTGCATCAAGTCGGCCTGCTCGGTCTTGGTCGGGAGGCCCGTGCTGGGGCCGCCGCGCTGAATGTCGAAGATCACCAGCGGCAGCTCCGCCATCACCGCGAGCCCGATGCCTTCGCCCTTGAGCGCGATGCCGGGCCCGCTCGATGCCGTGACCCCGATAGCGCCGCCGAACGACGCGCCGATCGCCGAGGTCACTGCCGCGATCTCGTCCTCGGCCTGGAACGTCCGCACACGCCAGCGCTTGTGCAGCGCGAGCTCCTCGAGAATGCTCGAGGCCGGCGTGATCGGGTAGGCGCCGAAGACGATGGGAGTCTTGGTCCGCTCCGCCGCGGCGAGGAGGCCCCAGGCGAGCGCCCGATTGCCCGTCATGCTGCGGTAGACACCCGGCGCCATCTCCGCCGCTTCGATGCCGTAGTGCTCGGAGAACATCTCGGCCGTCTCGCCGAAGGCATGCCCCGCCTTGAGGACCCGGATATTCGCCTCGACGAACGTCGGATTCTTGGCGAAGCGCTTCTTGATGGCGTCAAGCGTCGGGTCGAGCGGGCGGGTATAGATCCAGGAGACCAGGCCGAGGGCGAAGAAGTTCTTGCAGCGCTCCTTCTCCTTGGCGTTCAACGGCAGGTCTTCGAGCGACTTCTTCGTCATCGCGCCGATGTCCACCTGGTACAGCCGGTATTGCTCGGCGAGCCCCGGATCGTTGAGCGGGCTCTTCGGCTCGCCCTTGTCGTCCCTCGGATAGCCGGCCTTTTCCAGGTTGCGCTGGTCGAAGGCCGCCGTGTTGACGATGAGGATGCCGCCCTTTTTCAGATCGGCCAGGTGCACCTTGAGCGCCGCGGGATTCATCGCCACCAGCGCGTCGAGCTGATCGCCGGGCGTGTAGACCCGTTGGCTGCCGAACTGGAGCTGGAAGCTCGACACGCCGAAGAGCGTGCCGGCGGGAGCGCGGATCTCGGCCGGGAAATTCGGCAGAGTCGAAATGTCGTTGCCGGCCCACGCTGCTTCCGTGGTGAATTGCTCGCCGGTGACCTGCATTCCGTCGCCGGAGTCGCCGGCAAACCGGATGACTGCCCGGGTCAGGGTCCGGCGCGGCTTCGCGACAGTTGCCGCGGGCACTACCGTGTCGCTCATAGTCTAGATTCCCTCTTAGTGACCGCCATCCTCGACGCAGAGCGACCCCAGACTCGTGGCCTCTGGAAAACCTTAGCCGTGGCAGGAGCCGCTACGGCCTCATGCTACCCAAACCCCTAAGGATTGGCAAGGTTATCTCTGGTCCGGCCGTCCAT
>Ga0335070_10004225_pt1 | contig 16749 bp, 7 predicted proteins | sample Lox_Sample_13_FD_206722 | JGI IMG/M metagenome (GOLD analysis project Ga0335070, IMG submission 206722) | Soil microbial communities from Loxahatchee National Wildlife Refuge, Florida, United States - Lox_Sample_1.3 | ecosystem: Environmental > Terrestrial > Soil > Wetlands | place: USA: Florida... | reverse complement strand
GCTTCCGCCGCGAACTGGTCTGGAGCTTTGGCGACGGCACTGAAGAAACGATCAAAGGCGTCGGCGCCGCCGAAGCCGTGCCGACCACGACCCACAAATACACCAGCGCCGGCAACTACAAAGTTACCCTCCAGATCCGGCTCAAGACGCCGACCTACGGCAACCCCGCCCCGGTCGAACACAGCGTCGAAGTCGAAGGCGGAGCGCCGGCCGAATTCACGCTGAAAGTGAAGCTGGAAGGGGCTGGCTCGGGCGAAGTGACGAGCAGCCCCGCCGGCATCGCCTGCACCACGGGCACCTGCGAAGCCAAATTCGCGGAAGGGAAACTGGTCAAACTGACCGGCGCCCCGGCGGCGAACACGGAACCGGTGGTGTGGTCGGGCTGCGCCAGCGTCAACGGCGCCAACGAATGCGAAGTGACGATGGCCGCCGCGAAAAGCGTGACGGCGACCTTCACCCGCAAGACGCCGCTGCTGTCGGTCGATCTCGCCGGCAGCGGCTCCGGCACCGTCACCAGCGCACCGGCCGGGATCAGCTGCGGCGGCGAATGCAGCAAGGCGTTCGAATACGGCGCCCTGGTCAAGCTCAAAGGCACGCCCGGCGCCGGCTCAAAAGCAGTCCTCTGGTCCGGCTGCGATGCGGTCAACGGCGCCAACGAATGCGAAGTGACGATGACTGCGGCAAAAGGCGTCACCGCGTCCTTCGCCGCGCTCGGGCTCAATTCCCTGATCGTCCAGCCCGCCGGCAGCGGCTCGGGCACGGTGACCAGCAACCCAGCGGGGATCAACTGCGGCGGCGAATGCAGCCATGACTACAGCGAAGGCACCCTGGTCAAACTGACCGGCACGCCCAGCGGCGAAAGCAAAGCCGTCGTTTGGGGCGGCTGCGACACGGTCGCTGCCGGCGTCTGCGAAGTGACGATGAGCGCCGCCAAGAACGTCACGGCGACGTTCGACAAGCAGCAATTCGCTCTGAAAGTCAAGCTCGAAGGCGGCGGCTCGGGTGAAGTCACCTCCAACCCCGCCGGGATCAGCTGCACCGCGGGCACCTGCGAAGCGCTCTTCAACAGCGGCCAGCTGGTCAAACTGACGGCGGCCCCCAAAGCCGGCTCGACCTTCAGCGGCTGGGGCGGTGCCTGCTCTGGCACCGGCAGCTGCGAAGTGACGATGTCGGCGGCCAAAGAAGTCACGGCCACCTTCGCCCCGGCCGCCGCAGAACAGCGTTCCCTGACGGTCGAAAAGGGCGGCACCGGCTCGGGCACGATCACCAGCAGCCCGGCGGGCGTCAACTGTGGCCCGACCTGTCAGGCCAGCTTCGCGCTCGGCACCGAAGTCACCCTGACCGCCGTCTCGGCCGCCGGGAGCAAGCCGGTCGTCTGGCAGGGCTGCGCTTCGAACCCGACCCCGACCCAGTGCAAGGTGATGCTCGACGTCGCCAGGACGGTCACCGCGACGTTCTCGCCCGAAGAAGACCAGACCCTCTCCGTCACCAAGAAAGGCACAGGCGCCGAAGCGGGCACCGTGACCAGCGCTCCGGCAGGTATCTCCTGCGGCCCGACTTGCGTCCACGAATACCCCGAAGGCACGGCGGTCAAGCTCGCCGGGGTTGCTGGCCCGAGCGGCGTCGCCGTCGCCTGGAGCGGCTGCGACACCGTCAACGGCGCCAACGAATGCGAAGTGACGATGAGCGCCGCCAAGAGCGTGACGGCGAGCTTCGAGAACGAAGAGCGCCAGCTCACCGTCAGCAAAGCCGGGGCCGGCGTCGGCTTCGTCGCCAGCGCTCCGGCCGGGATCGGCTGCGGAGCGACCTGCCGCGGGAAATTCGAAATCGGCAGCATCGTCGTGCTCACCGGCACCGCCGGCTCCGCGACGAGCGACGTCGTCTGGAGCGGCTGCGACAGCATCGTCGGCGCCAACCGCTGCCAGGTCGAACTGACCGCCGACACCACCGTGACCGCCACCTTCGCCTCGACCGCGGGGCCCCCTCCGGTGGTACCTGAAGAACCGGCACCCGAAGAACCGATCACGAAAAAGAAGAAAACCCCGCGGCAGAAAGCGCTGGCCAAGTGCAAGAAGCTGAAGGGAAAGGCGAAGACCCGCTGCGTGCGCAAGGCCAACCGCAAGGCGGGCAGGAAAAGCATTCGCGACAGCGGCAACAGGGGGCATCGCTGAGCCGCTTCCGTTCAGCGGCTTGCCTGGCGCTGGCCGGGCTCTGCCTCCTCGGCCCCTCGAGCGCGCGGGCGCTGATCACGCCCCCGGCCACCATCGACGGGCCCTCCTCGGCGATCCTCGACTTCGGCGGGGTCGCGATGGCGACCGACGGCAGCGGCGGCCTCGTATACGTCAAATCGGTCGAAGGCACGCCGCACGTCTTCGCCAGCCGCTTCCTCGGCGGCGCCTGGGAAGCGCCGATGCGGGTCGACTGGGACGTGCCTTACGGGGCCAGCCAGCCGGCGATCGCCGCCGGTCCCCGCGGCGAACTGTTGGTGGTCTGGGTTGGACCGGTCGCCACCGTGCACGGCAATCCCCGTTACGGTCTCTACTCTGCGCGACTCGCTGCCGGCGGCGAAAGCTTCGGCCCGTCCCTGCTCGTCGACCCCAACGTCGGCGAAGGCAACGGCGTCGCCCCGTCGATCGCCGGCACCGCGCCGGGCAAAGCGCTGGTCGCCTATCGGGTCATCACTTACAGCTTCCCGCCCGGCGTCTTCACCACCTCGATCCAGCTGCGCCCCGGCGACGTCATGGCCGACGTCCGCCTCGCTCGTTTCAGCGGCGACCACTGGTCCCGGATCGGCGCCGTCAATCGCAACCCCGAAGCCTCGATGCGGCCGCCGAGCCCCACCAATGGCCCACAGGTCGGCGTCGGCCTGACCGGCAGCGGGGTCGTCGCTTGGCAGGAGCCCGACCAAACGGGCACGGCGCGGATCTGGATGCGGCGGATCTTCGGCTCGACCCCCGGCCCGGTCCTCCAGGTCAGCCCCTCGAGCTGGGAAAGCAAGGCGATCAGCGCCGACGTCGATGCCTTCTCGCTCGCCGTGACTCCGTACGCGGCGGCCAAGGTCGCCTTCAGGATCGGTGCGGGCTCCGGTTCCGCCCTGGTCGGTCGCGAGCTGGTCAACACGCTTCCATCGACCTTCTCGCCGACCGGCGGCACCCTGGAAGGCTCGGCACTCGCCGACGGCGGGGCGCTCTCCGCCGCGGGCCCCCCGGACGTCTCCGTCGTCGAAACCTCCAACCGCTCGACCCCGACCCGTCTCGCTTTCCTCGCCGGCTCTCGCCTGCGCCAGATGGGCGGTGCGGGTGCGCTCGGCCCGATCGCCGCACGCTCACCGTCCCCCGGTCAGGCCGGGACGGCACCGGTCGTCGCTGTCGATCCCAACGGCGGCGGGATCGTCGCCTACCCCTCGCTCACCTCGGCTGGCGCCCCAGCGGTTGCGGTCCGGCAGGAATTCGGCTCGGGCGCGGTCCAGACTGGGCTCGTCTCGGGAAACGGCGGCGGGCCGGTCGCCGAGCTCTCCCTCGGCCGCTCCGAACTGGGTGACGGCCTGCTCGGCTTCCGCCAGGGCGAAGCGGGTCGCTACCAGATCGTCGCCGACCGGATCAGCGTTCCGCCGACCAAGTTCAAGGTGACCGTGCCCAAGGCCTGGGTCAGGCCGCGCGCGGCAAAGGTCAGCTGGGAAGCGCCGCAGAGCGCCGTTGGTGCTCTCCGCTACTCGGTGCTGGTCGCCGGTCGCACGGTCAGGCGCGGCCTGCGCCGCCGCGTCTTCCGGCCCGGCCCCTCTCAGCTCGGCGAGGGGATCCTGCGCACCCAGGTGCTCGCCACCGATGCGCTCGGCCAGCAGCTGCTCAGCGGTCCCGTCCGGCTTCGCGTCGACGGCGAGCCGCCGGAAGTGGCGGTGCGGGTGGCCCGCGACCGGGTCTCGGTGCGGCTCGCGGATCGCGGCTCCGGCCTGGCCCTGAAGGGGATCCGCGTCAGCTTCGGCGACGGTGCCAGGGGGAACGGGAGCTCGCATCTCGTGCACGCTTACGCGGGTCCAGGAAAGTACCGAGTTCGCGTTCGCGCCCGCGACGAGGTCGGCAACCGCGTGTTCCGCCAGTTCGAGGTGCGAATCAGATGAAAGCCACCCGGATCGCCGCCGCGATCGTCCTCGCGGCCGCCACCGCTCTCTTCGCCGCACCCGTCGCCAGCGCCGACTTCGGGCCGCTGCGGCTGATCTCGAGGATCGTCACCGAACAGGCCCCCGAAGCCCAGCAGCCGGTGCTCAGCGCCGACGGTCGCTATCTCGCCTTCCAGGGGATCCTCGAAGGTCGCAAAGGCGTTTTCCGCGCCGACCTGGAGAGCGGCGTGATCGCCCCGGTCGAGACCGGCAACGCCTACGAAGCCGGTTCGCCCGGCGCCGATGCGACCTCGCCCTCGATCTCCTCCGACGGTCGCTACGTCAGCTTCACCACCTCCGCCCAGCTCGATCCGGTCGACGACACGCAGCCGGCCAGCAAGGACATCTACGTCGCTGACATGAGCGCGGAACCGCCGACCTACGAGCTCGCCTCGGCGCTCGACGGGTCCTCGCAGGCGATGCCGGGCGGCTCCTTCGCCTCGCCCCGCGTCGCTCTCAGCGCCGACGGCCGCCGCCTCGCCTTCGTCAACGGCGCCGACGGGGGACAGGTCTACCTGCGCGACCTCGACACCGGACAGACGACGCTGGTCAGCGTCCGCCGCGACCCGGTGACGGGGGGGATGGAACCGGGCGTCCCGGTATCCGGCGGCGGCGTGATGAAGAACCCGGCTTCGCTCGAGGGTGCGGCGCTCAGCGCCGACGGCACCACCGTCGCCTGGGTCGGCGCTCACCTGCCCTCGCAGGTGCCGCTGCCCGCCGCCGAAGAAGAAGCGATCCTCCACGACGACGCCAGCGTCGCTCCCTACGGTGAGCCGCTGTGGCGGCGTGTCGCCGACGGCCCCCTGGCGCCGACGCGGCGAATCGTCGGCGGTGCCGACGGCCCCTTCCCGAACCTGACCGCGAGGAACCAGACGCTCAACGTCGCTTCCGGCTGGCTCGGCGCCGCGAACGTCGACGGTGTTCCCCAGCTCAGCGCCGACGGTCGCACCGTCGCCCTGCTCGGCAATCCGACCGAAGCGAGCAACGTCTTCCTCGTCGACATGAGCGCCGGGCTGACCCGCGCACAGGCGGTCCGCCAGCTGACGCGGCAGGTCCCCGTCCTGCCGGAAGCCGAAGCGACGAAGATCAACGCGAGGCCCTACGTCCCGCTCAACGGCTGGATCTACGACCTGGCGATCTCGTCTGACGGCAAGAGGATCGCCTTCACCACCGCCCGCCAGCAGTTCCCGCTGGCGCCGCCGAACCTGGTCTCGCCCTCGCTCTCCTCCCTCGGTCTGGTCGAGGCGTACCTGATCGATCTCGAAACCGACTCCCTGCAGCGCCTCAGCCACGGCTACCCGAGCGTCTCGGAACCGTCGCTGCCGGGTCCGGCGAGCAACGTCACCGCCGAACTCGGCGCCGGGGCCTCCTCGCCCTCGCTGGGCGGCTCCCTCGTCGCCTTCGCCTCCCCCGCGGTCAACCTCGCCCCCGAAGACGGCAACGAAGCCAACGACGTCTTCGTCACCGAAGCCCTCGTCTCGCCGCCGGGCGACGGGGTGGAGATCTCGCCGCCGCCGACCACCCGTCAGCCGGGCGGGCGCCACCGACTCGTCCTCAGCGCCTTCTCGATGCCCGACGGAAGGGTCCGAGTCGTTGCGGTCCCGCCCGTCTCCGGCACGGTGCGGACGCAGGCGGCCGCCGAGCTCGAGCTCGGCTCGCGCCCCCGCCGCGTGGCAGCCGGCCAGGCCCGGGCGCGGGCCAACAGGCCGGCCGCGATCGTCCTCGCCCTGCCGCGCCGCTACCGGGACCTGGCGCGCTCGCGACAGGGGCTGTTCGCTACCGCCCGTGTCTCCTTCCGCTCGGTGACCGGGAAGTCGATGGAGGGCGAGCTGACCGTGCGATTCCACGTCCATGACCGCAAGCCGGGGAGGGCTCGGTGAGGCGGCTGGCGGCGATCGCGCTGGTCTCGGTGCTGACGCTCGTCGTCTGCGCCTCGGCCGCAGCCGCTCCGGAATGGCGCTCGCAGCAGCCGCTCGGCCCCGAAGGGCGCACGGCCCTCGGCCAGGTCGGCGACCTGCAGTGCTGGGCAGCCAATCGCTGCCTGCTGATCACCGGCGGCAACGGCGGCATGCCGGCCGGGCTCTACGCCTACGACGGCAGCGGCTGGTACCTGTACTCGACCGTCTGCGGGGGCCGCGAAGGGCGGATCGCCTGGGCCGGCCCGGACGAGTTCTGGACCGTCTCCGACCTCGCCCTGGGGGCCGAAGGGGAAGGGTCCACTCGCGAACGCGTCTCGCTCTGCCACTTCAAGGACGGGGCCGTCGTCGCCTCCTACGCCCAACCTGCCAACAGCGGCGGCGCCTACCTGCCGATGGACGCGGCCGCCTGTCTGGCGCCGGAGGAATGCTGGTTCGCCGGCCAGCGGCTGCCGGGGACGGTCAACGTCGGCGCCTTCCACCTCTACTGGAACGGCCTCTCGCTCAGCAGCGTCCCCTCGCTGCTCAGCCCGCAGCCCGAAATCGACGATCCCGGTCGTTCGGTGGTCGGCCTCGCCTACCACCAAGGAGCGCTGTATGAGGGGGTCCAGGTCGACTTCGACGACGAAGCGCCCGAAGAGGCCGCCGCCGAACCGTTCTTCATCCACCGCGTCGTCCCCGGCTCCCTCGGTGCCTTCGAACCGATCGCCCCAAACCAGCCGATCGACCTCGGCGGCGCCAAACCCGAAGCCCTTGCCGGGTTCATGCTCAGCGACGAAGCGAACGGTCTCTGGGCGGTCTCCGGGGCGAAGGCCAGCGCCCCGTCGGCACCGGTGACCGTCCTGCGTTTGGGGGAAACGGGCCTCGCCCAGGTGCACCTGGTCGATCCCGGCTCGGTCTTCCAGCCCGGCGACCGTGTCCGCAGCCTGGCTGCCGAACCGGGCGAAGAAGCGATCTGGGTCAGCTACGCGCGACCCACCGAGGCCGAACAGGCGAACGCCCCCGCCCGGCTCGCGCAGGTGCAGGCCGACGGCACCGTCGGCGGCGCCGTCTCGCTGCCGGCGGAAGGGGAAGGCCTCGGCCACCAAGGGTCGAGCGGCCCGATCGCCTGCCCGGCGCCGGGGCAGTGCTGGATGGCGACCAGCCGAGGCTGGCTCTTCCACCTCGGGCTCGACCCCGCTCCCAACTCCGATCCGGCGATGCACACGCTGATCACCACCCGGCCCGCCGACGCCAGCCTGCCGACGGTGCCGCCGACCTCCCTGCCCGAAGACGACTCCGGCGCCAACCAGCAGAACAACGAAGAACCGCTGCCCGAAGTCATCGAAGAACCGCTGCCGAAGCGCCTGCCGCCGCTCCTCTACAAGCTCAAACAGCAGCTGGTCGGCGCCAGCACGCTCGAGTTGTCCTTCGTCCTCCGGGCGAAGGCGCACGTGCGGCTGCTCGCGCTGCGCAAGGGGCGGGTCGTCGCCAAGACCCCCCGCTACACGATGGACAAGGGTCACCGCAGCCTGCGTCTGCGGCTCGACCCGAAGCGCTGGCCGACGAAGCTCGATCTCCAGGCTCACGCGGTGAAGAAGAAGAAGAAGGGCGGGAAGAAGTGAGCGACAGCCGCGGTCGCTTCGCCTTCGGGCTCGTCTGCTTCGTCTCGCTGCTGGGGCTCTCGCTCTGGCAGCTCGCCGCCCAAGGCTCCGGCGCTTCGGGCGGCGGCGGGCTGGTTGCCGAACCCTCGGTCGGGCCCCCGGTCGAAACCTTCCTCGGCGCCTCGCCGCTGGAGGCGCCGGGCGAGGTCTGGGCGACGACCTCCAACTCCGGCGACCTGCGCGGCAGGCTCGCGCGCTTCACCGACGCCGAAGGCTGGGAAGTGCTGCCGGGCCTCGTCGACGCCGAAGGCCAGCCCTTCGAATCCTTCGAATTCGACCCCAACCCCGGGATCGGCAGGACGACCCCGCGGGGGGGAGTGGTCGTCGTCGGCAAGACCCTCGTCGAAGGCGAAGAATCGCCGCGCCTGTTCGTTCGCGACCCGGGTGGGACCCCTGAGGAACCACCGACTCCGCCGCCGGCCCTGCTCGCCCCCACCGGCACCTTCCTCAAAGCGGGCGTCAAGCCGCTGCTTGCCGCCCAGGAAGGCGCCGCCGGCGCCACTCGGGCCTACGTCGTCCGCGCCCGCGCCGGGATCAACGCCCAGAACGTCCTCTCCGAGGTCGCCGGCAACTGGACCGGCGAACCGATCTGCATCGGCACCGGGCCCGGCCCGGCCTGCAATGCCCCCTCGCTCGAATTCGAAGCGCTGGCGATCGACGCCAGCTCCGGGCAGGCGTGGCTGCTCGGTCGCGGTGGCGAAGCCGGTGACGGGATCGAGCTGTTCCAGCGCGAACCCAGCGGCGGCGTCGGCGGCACGCCGGTCTGGCGCCAGCAGCCGCTCGGCCCGCCCGGCTCGCTCGGCGGCCGCCTCGGGCTCGAAGAGCCGCTCGGCGTGCCGATCTCTCCGCGCCTGCAGGGTCAGCCCCTGACCGTCACCGACGCGGGGCTCTGGTTCGACTTCGACCTCACCGTGGGCGGCGAAGAACACGACGGCACTGCCTACTACGACTTCGCCGCCGGCGACGTCTCCTCCTCCTGGTGCGACGTGCAAGCCCCGGCCGGTCTCTGCACGCGCCCGCTGGGGGCCGAACTGCCCGCTGGCGACGGGCGCAGCTTCGCTTGGCCCTCGGGCAGCGGCGCGGAACCGTTCGGTCAGCGGGTCGTCACCGGCCTCAAGCAGGGGGCGATCCTCAGCCTGGCGGGGACCGCGTTCGAACGCATCTCGCTCGCCGGCGGCACCGCGGGCGCCGCCCAGGGCGCGGCACTGAGCGCGCCCGACCAGGGCTGGCTGGGCGCGACTCCTCCGCTTCGCCTGACCCGCAACCCCGAACCCTCCAAGCTGCAGATGTGGCCGATCCCGTTCCGGCGGCCGCTGACGGCGATCGCCCCGGAGCCGGGCGAACCGGTCGGGGCGCTGGGATCGGAAGCGCTCGCCGTCGGCTCCTCGGGACAGGTCGCTCGCTACGTGCCGGGGGTCGGCTGGGAACCGCAGTACCTCCTCTCCGCCTCGGGCAGGCGGGCGACGCCGACCCTGCGTGGCATCGCCTGGCCGGAACCGGAACGTGCCTTCGCGGTTGGCGACAACGGCGCGATGTGGGTCTGGCAGAAGGCAACCGAATTGTGGGAACCCGATCCAGCCCAGCCGCCGAACCTCGTCCGCGGCAACTTCACCGGCATCGCCTTCGATCCTGGCAAGCCAAGCCGCGGCTACGCGGTCGGCAAGCAGGGGCTGCTGCTCCGCTACGGACGGACCTGGACCAGGGAAGCGCTGCCCGCCGCTGTGCCGGCGGAAGCGAACCTGACCTCGATCGCCTTTGCCGGCGGTGAAGCTCTGGTCACCTGGAGGTACCCGGTCAACGTCGGTGGCACGATCAAAACGAAAGGCGGCGTGATCGCCAACGACGGCTCGGGCTGGAGGGTCGACGAAGGGGCGGCGGTCGCCCTCGGCGCGTTCGGCATCCCGACCCGGGTGGCAGGCCTGCCCGACGGCGGCGCTGTCGTCGCCGTCGACGAAGGCGAAAGCCAAGTGATCGAGCGCGAAGGCCCTGGGGCCGCCTGGCAGCCGTCGGCGGGTGGCTCGGTCGGGCACCCCGTGGCCGTGGCCGCGGTCCGCGAAGGCGGTCGCGTGCGGGCGATCGTCTCGGTCGCGGTCGGCACCAGCGGCGAAGGCGGTGGCGACGAAGAACAGGTGAATCAACAGCCGGCCCCCGGTCAGCCGCCGCTGCTCACCGACCCCTACACGCTGCCGGCCGGCGGCCTCGTCGTGCGCCAGACCGGGAACGGATGGCGCGACGAACAGCGCCAGGCCTTCCCGCTGCCGGAAGCGGTGTCGGGGCGGACCGCCTACGACCTTCCAGCCCGGCCCGACCCGTTGCTCGCCCTGCTCGTCAGCCCCGACGGCAGCGAAGGATGGGCGGTGGGCGGGGAAACGGGCAGCCGTGTCGTCTTCCAGCGCGAAGCGGTGCAGACCGCGGCGGTGATGCGCTACGGGGCGAGCGCCGCGCCGCCCTCCAACAGCTCCTCTGCCCCGATCGCCGCCGACCCGGGTGCGGTGACCTTCGCCCTCGGCGGCGACGCTGATTGTGCCGGGCCCTGCGCCGACCTCGACGGCACCGGGATCGCCCCCGACCGCTGGCTGCGGGCGGCGGTGGCGTCGGCCTCCGGCGTGGCGGGCGTGCGCGCCTTCCTCTACACCGGCCCGGGGGTGGCGGAAGGAGGACCCAACTTCAGCGAACGCCTCAGCGCGACCCTGAGCCCGACCGCGTTCGCACGCGAGGAGCAGGCCTACGCCGGTCGGCTCGGCTCGAGCGCCGCGATCCCGGCCTTCGCCACCGCGACGGAAAGCGACGTCGACCGCGGCGAATCCCTCAGCACCTTCCAGTCCGCCTTCGCCGGCTTCGCGGCGCCGTTCGGGTCGGCGACGCCCCCCGCGGCGGTCCAGCCGATCTCACAGGCCGCCACCGGCAAGGGGTACTACTCGTTCGCCTCGCAGGGCAACGGCGGCACGGTGAAGGTGATCGTCCTCGACTACTCGCGCCCCTCGCTCGGCGAACCGCAGCGCTGCTGGCTGGCCCAGGAACTCGCTGCCGCCGGGGCGGCCGCGACTCCGGCGATCGTCGTCGGCTCGCGCGACCTCGGCCGTCAGGCGGCCAATAGCGCCGAAGACTCGGCGCGGGTGGTGCCGATACTGGTCAGCGGCGCCTTCCCCGCCGGCTGTCCGGCGACCGGCGCCCCCGCCGGCGCCTCGGCCTACTTCTTCGACTTCCCCTCCCAGAACCGGACCTACTCGCTGACCGCCGGGGGCCGGTCGATCCCGTCCTTTGGCAGCGGCACTCTCGGCTACGTCAAGCCACCGCAGGTGCAGGAACGCGATTTCGTCGGCTACGGCGGCTACCTACTGGCGGCGGTCGCGGTCAGCGAACGCAACGCGGCGACCAACGTCGCTCCGGTCAGCGTCAAGTTGATCCCGGTGATCGGCGGCCTCGCCCTCAACGCCACCGACGGCACCCTCCTGCGCCGCAGCCGCGTCGCTCTCTTCGAAGGCTTGGCGAGGCGGCCGCTTGCCGGCACCGAGTGCGTCGGCAACGGGGCCCCGACCTTCTGCGATGCCGCTCGTCCCGACCCCTACATCCCGATCCCGGCGGAATGCCGCGGTTCGAAGTGCGCGACCGGGATCTTCCCCGAATACACCTTCACCTCCTCCGAACCCGACATCGCCGACTTCGTCGCCCCCGACCCGGCCTCGCTCAACCCGCGCAACCCGCTGCTGGTCAGCGAAAAGCCGGTGCTCGACCCGCACTCGGGACTGCTCTGCGCCTTCAACGCCGGGACGACGACCGTCACCGTCTCGACCGGCGGCCTCTCCTATTCCCAGCAGGTGACGGTGCTGGCCGGCTCGGTCCAGCGCCCGTGCGGAACGACGCCCCTGCGCAACCGCACCGTCAGCGGAGCGGAAGAAACCCCGACCACGCCGCCGGGGCCAGCTCCTGCCCCGGTTCCGACCCCGATCCCGACTCCGGTCCCGCCGCCTCCGCCGGTGGCGCCGGTGACGCCGAAGCCAGTGCCACCGAAAGTGGCGCGGCCGGCGACGCCGATCACGCCCGTGCCGGCGCCGTTCGTGCCGGTGCCGGTGGCGCTCGCCCCCTTGACTCCGATCGTGCCGCCGCCGCCCGCTCCGGCGCTGCCGTTGACGCCGCCGAGCGGCACCTCGCCGGTCTCGGCGACCGAACCCGACGAAGAAGAGGAGGAGGCCTACGACACCGTCGCCTCGATGGTCGCCGTCGATCACGGCGCCGGCCCCGCCGTCGCGCTGCCCGGCGGCGGCCCCAGCTCGCTTCCCTTCCTGCTGCTGCCGTTCGTGCTGACGGCGGCGGTGGGGGGGACGATCGCGATGCGCCCGCGCCGGCCCCGCCGCCGCCCCGCCTACCAGATGAACTCGACTCCCCGGAGGTATCGATGAACCCGTCCCCGCCAACCCAGGCCGGTCGTCGCCGTCGCGACCCGGTCGCGATCGCGGCCCTGCTCGTCGCCGTCGCCGCGCTCTTCTCCTCGCTGCGCGGCGAGGCGCCGGCCGAACCGACCCGCGCCGAGCGCCAGGCGATCTCCAAGGCGCTGAGCCGCCGCCTCACCGCGCTGACGGTCAAGTGCCCGGTCAGCAACGCGGTCAAGTTCGGCAGCTGGTGCCTGGAAAGCACGCCGCACTCGATCCCGGCCAAGGACGTCGGCCAGAACGACTACTTCTACGCGACCCAGACCTGCGCCCGCGAAGGCGGCTGGCTGCCGACCGCCGCGCAGCTGATCGGCGCCGCCCGCAAGGCCGCCCTGCAGAGCACGATCGACGACAACCCGGGGACCTCCGGCGCCGAAGAACTGCCCGACCCCTCCCGCGGCATCCTCGACAAGCGCGAGATGACTAGCGACCTCTTCACCACCGCCGCCGGCTCCGAAGCCGCCGGTTCGGAGGGCGTCACCGTCGGCTCCCGCGGCAACACCTCGATCGGCGAACCCGACCCGGCCCCGGCCCCGGCCAACCCCAGCCCGGGCACCCTCGATTACGTCACCGTCTACGACAACCACAACCACGGCGGCTTCGCCGGCGGCGAGCCGGTCGGCAAGGCCGAGAACTTCCGCTGCGCCTTCGCTGTCGGCTCCCAGCACAAGCCGAAGCAGACCAAAACCAGCGAATAGGGGATCGCGTGGCGCGTTTTAATCGGATAGCGATCAAAACGCGCCACGCGATCCCGCTCCTCCCCGCCCGTGTCGGTGTGCAATCAGGGGCGGGTCCTTCGCACGCGCCGTGCCGCTTGCCGAGGCGCCGCCGCTAAGCCGGTTCGTTGCCTTCGGTGCTGCGGCGATGCTCGGGGTCGGCGAGCACGATCTCGCTCAGCTCGATCTCCTGCACCGTGGAGAGGACGGCGTCGAGGGCGACGCCGGAGAGGGTCTCGTGCTCGAGCAGGGCGCTGGCCGTCTCCTGCACCGTGGTCCAGTTCTTCTGCAGCACCTGGGTCGCGCGGGCCTCGGCCTCGTCGACGATCCGCTCGGTCTCTTCGTCGATCACGTCCAGGGTGTGCGGGCCGATCGAGCCGAGGTCCTGCAGGGCGGCGCCGAGGAAGACCTCGCCGCCCGCCTCGCCGATCGTCACCGGGCCCAGCTCGGGGCTCATCCCGTAGGAGGTGACCATCTTGCGCGCCAGTTTGGTCGCCGCGTGGAGGTCGTCCGATGCCCCGGTCGAGCCCTCGCCGAACTCGACCCACTCGGCCGCGGTGCCGGAGAGGATCGCGACCAGCTGGCGCTCCAGGTCCGACTGGGAGTGCATCACCGCGTCGCGGTCGGTGAGCATGTGGGCGGCGGTGCCGAGCTGGCGCCCGCGGGCGACGATCGAGAGCTTCTGGGCGGAGACGACCTGACCGATCGCCCGCGTGGTGACGGCATGGCCGGCCTCGTGGATCGCGATCCGCCAGCGCTCGGTCTCGGTGAGGATGTGGGTTTTCTTCGCCGGCCCGGCGACGACGCGGTCGATCGCCTCCTCCAGGGTCGCCTGGTCGATCTCCGACTCGCCGCCGCGGACGCTGAGCAGCGCCGCCTCGTTGACGACGTTGGCGATCTCAGCGCCGGAGAAGCCGGGGCAGAGCTTGGCGATCTCCGAGAGGTCGACGTCGGGGGCGAAGGAGCGCCCTTTGGAGTGCAGCTCGAGGATTTCGTAGCGGCCGTGGACGTCGGGGACGTCGATCACGACCTGGCGATCGAAGCGGCCGGGCCGCAGCAGCGCCGGGTCGAGGATGTCGGGGCGGTTGGTGGCGCCCATGACGACGATCCCGGCGTCGCCGCCGAAGCCGTCCATCTCGACCAGGAGCTGGTTCAGCGTCTGCTCGCGCTCGTCGTTGCCCTGGCCGACGCCGGCGCCGCGCTTGCGCCCGGCGGCATCGAGCTCGTCGATGAAGATGATCGCCGGCGCCGTCTTGCGGGCTTTGGCGAAGAGGTCGCGGATGCGGGCGGCGCCGACGCCGACCAGCGACTCGACGAACTCCGCCCCGGAGGCCGAGAAGAAGGAGGCGTCGGCCTCGCCGGCGGTGGCGCGGGCGAGCAGCGTCTTGCCGGTCCCCGGAGGCCCGACCAGGAGCACGCCCTTGGGCGCGGTGGCTCCCATCTCCAGGTATTTAGAAGGGTCGTCGAGGAAGTCGCGGATCTCGCGCAGCTCGGCCAGCGCTTCGCCGGCACCAGCGACCGAATCGAAGGTGATAGCGGCTTTCTGGCCCTTCTTCTTCTTTTTGCCTTTGCCCTTGAAGGCCGAGAAGGCGCCGATCCCGCCCGAGTCCCCGGTCGCCTGGCGGATGAAGAAGGAGAAGAGGCAGACGAGGAGCAGGATCGGGATCAGGAACTGGACGACGAAGACCCGTTCGGACTTGCCGGTCTGCGGGTCGATTGTCACCCGGGCATCGCTGAGCTGGGAAAGCAGGCTCTGCGTCGCCGCGTCGGAGCTCGGGTAGTCGGCGTACATCTCGAGGCCGACGTCGGTGATGACCGAGACCTGGGCGTCGTAGTCGTAGAGCGTCGCTTCGCGGATCCGGCCGGTTTCGGCGGTGTGGACGATGGTCGAGAGCGGCACCTTGGTCCCCGTGCCCTGGGGGCCGAGCGAGCCGAGCAGCGAGAAGAAGAGGATCAGCAGGATCGCCGAGGCGGTCAGCAGCAGGGTCGAGAGCGGGTCGCGACGCAGCAGGCGACCGACCGGCGCCAGCACGGCGCCGACGCGCTCTCCGATGGAGCGTTTCTTCTGCTGACTGGATGCGAGGCGGGGATTGGACAAGGTGGGGACCCTCGGGGCGTGAGCAGGCACCCTTTCGGTTCCGGCCTGCACAGTTGTAAACGGGCTGATAACCCAGTTCTTGCGGCGGGGGAATAGGTTCTGCCGATGCCGACCGCCCCCGCGCCGCCGCTGGGCGAGTCGCTCGATCAGGCGCCGTTCACCAAGCTCCACTTTCGCTTCTGGCTGCTGGCCGCACTCGGGATCCTGCTCGACGGGTTCGACTTCTTCATCATCGGCGTCGCCAGCCCGCTCCTGGCCGAAGACTTCGGCCTCTCCGACGCGGAAAAGGGGCTGGTGACCGCGGCCGCGATCGTCGGCGCGATCTTCGGCGCCGGGCTGCTCGGCCCGCTCGCCGACAAGATCGGGCGGCGCCGCATCTTCCGCTTCGACCTGATCCTCTTCATCGTCTTCTCGCTGATCTGCATGCTGGCCTGGAACGTCTGGTCGCTGATCGCCTTCCGCTTCGTGCTCGGGATCGCGATCGGGCTCGACTACCCGATCGCCGCCAGCTACCTGGCCGAGGTGCTGCCGAGCCGCGCCCGAGGCCGCTGGCTGGTCAGCGCCTTCAGCCTGCAGGCGATCGGGATCCTGATGGGGGCGATCGTTGGCGTCATCGTCCTCGCGATCGTCCCCGAGGTCACCTCCTGGCGCTGGATGCTCGGCTTTGGCGCGATCCCCGCCCTGGTCATCGTCATCCTCCGCCGCGGCGTCCCCGAGAGCCCGCGCTGGCTCGCCCAGAACGGCCGCGAGGAGGAGGCGGCCGAGGTCACCGAAGCCCTCGTCTGCCATCCGGTGACGGTTACGGCCGCCGACCGGGCGAAGGAGGAGGAGACGCCGGAGGGCATCAAGGCCTTGGTCCAACCGCGCCTTTTCAAGCGCGGCATGCGCCGTCGCACCGCCTTCACCGCGCTGCCCTGGTTCCTGATGGACATCGCCACCTACGGGGTCGGGATCTTCACCCCGACGCTGATCGCGGCAATCGCCGTCCACGGCGCCAACACGACCTTCATCGCCGACGACATCGCTTCGACCAAGGCGACGGCGGCGCTCGACATCTTCCTCCCGATCGGCTTCGCGATCGCGATTTACCTGGTCGACCGCGTCGGCCGGGTGCCGCTGCAGATCTTCGGTTTCGCCGGGATGACGGTCGCCCTCTGCCTGCTGGCGACGATCGAACTGCTCTCCGGCGGCGGCGAATCGCACCTCGCCCTGGTCGCGATCGGCTTCGCGATCTTCAACACCTGCATGAACGCCGGCCCCAACGCGACCACCTACGCGCTGCCGGCCGAGGTCTTCCCCTCCGAAGTCCGCGCCGCCGGCCACGGTTTCGCCGCGGCCTGCGCAAAGTTCGGTGCCGCCCTCGGCGTCTTCTTCTTCCCGATCCTGCTGGCCGACATCGGCGCCTCGGCGCTGCTCTTCGGCGTCGCCGGCTGCTGCCTGCTGGGCCTGACGATCACCGCGGCGCTGCGGATCGAGCCGAAGGGCCGCACGCTGGAGGATCTGGCCGGGGCCGAGCTCTCAGAGCTGGCGCCCCACCCAGTCCCGCCCTGATCCCCACGACGTGGTTGAGCTTTGTCTCTCACAGCGAGACAAAGCTCAACCACGCGGGCGGGTTCGCGTCGGCGGGCGGGCCGACGCACCAACAGGGCAGGTAGGTGCGCCGGCCCGCCCGCCCAGAAAGTCGCGGTTCCTTTTGGACGTCCTGCTTCCAAAAAGAACCACGGGATAACGGATCGAGGGGAATCTCCATCCCGTGGTTCCTTTCGGACGCCATAGGTCCAAAAGGAACC
>Ga0335070_10004224_pt1 | contig 16750 bp, 16 predicted proteins | sample Lox_Sample_13_FD_206722 | JGI IMG/M metagenome (GOLD analysis project Ga0335070, IMG submission 206722) | Soil microbial communities from Loxahatchee National Wildlife Refuge, Florida, United States - Lox_Sample_1.3 | ecosystem: Environmental > Terrestrial > Soil > Wetlands | place: USA... | reverse complement strand
GGGATCGCTGGAAGAAGGCTTGAAATCAGAGACGGCGAGGCGGACCTTTTCTACTCCCAGGCTCGTGCCGGTCTTGACCCAGTCCTGTGCCGCAAGAAACGAAGTACTCAAACCGACAACCAGGGCGAGCATCGTGGCGACGCAAGACGCGCCACGCAACCACCGCCGGATTCCCGGGCTCTGGTTCGATCCCATTCTCTTGGCAGAGAAACAAACTATCGTATAACGATATTTATTGCTTAGCAAGCACCCCATCCCCGGCCCGCGCTCAAGGAATCACGCAAACCGTTCGAAGCAGACGATTGTATTGCGAAATCGCGTGCTCACAAACCACCGCATGAATCACTGGTACACACTGCAATCAAGGAGCACCGGAATCGCAAGCACTCATTTTCGGTAGTCAAACCAGTACTCGACCGAAATCTTGCTCCCCGAGTAGTCCGGGGGCAACGGCCCGAAAGTATCGATACGTTGCAGCGCGCGTACCGCAGAAATATCCAGCGATGGCACGCCGCTTGACTGCTCTACCTGCACATTGGTCGGGTGCCCGTCCCTAGCCACGTCAAAGGTGATATACACCCGCTGGGCATTCGCGATTCGGGGATCCACCTCATACTTAAGCCAGTTCTCCGCAACCTTCTGCTGGATCACATGCACGTACCACGCATATCTCGTTCCAAAATCGCCGCCCGCCCCCGTGACTCCGAATCCGCCCTTAGCCCCACCCGCGCTGAACATTCCGTACGGACCACTTACCGGACCGCCCTCGCCGAACGCCACCTGGTTCGTTTCTTCTGCCGGGGCGGGTTGAGGTTTTTCCTTGGACGCCGTCTCCTGTTTCTTCTTCGGCTTGACCTTCGCGTTCTTTCCCTGGATTTCAATCGCGTCCGGCTCTTTCTGTTCGATCTTGGGCTGCGACTGCGTGACGCCCTTCGACTCGTTCGCCAGCACGTTCTGGGTCTGGGACGGATTCGCCGGCAGCGGCACCGTGCTCACAAGAGTCGCGCCGATTGCCTCTCCCCCGCCCCCTGCGCCCCAGGTTGAACCGCCGCCCCCATGATAGAAAGCCGTGTACAAGAGCACAGCCACCGTGATCCCCACATGCAGCCCCGCCGACCACGCCAGCGCGCGTCCCCAGCGATCGTGCTCAAAATAAATTTCAGCGCTTGCCGCCATTTTTCTCCAGCGGTTGCGTCACAATGCTTACGTTCGAAATGCCAGACTGCTTCACCGCGTCCATCACCGTCGCAAACGCGCCGAAGGGAACGTTCTCATCCGCCCGCACAAAAATCATCTGGCTTCGCGGATCACGGATTTTCTGCTTCAGCGTCGACGCGATCAGATTGATATTGATGGCATCATTCCCTAGGAAGACGCGCTGATCCTTATTGATCGTGATAACGAGGCGCTCCTGCGTGATTTCTTTCACCGTGCGCGTCTTAGGCACGCTCACGTCGATACCCGACTGCAGCACAGGGGCGGTCACCATGAAGATAATCAGCAGCACCAATACCACGTCGACCAGCGGAGTGATGTTGATATCCGCCAGAGCCGTCTGCGTGCGGCCGTTGGAAGCGGTAAACGCCATCAGCGCCTCACATCCGCTGCTACGGCGGTAGCCTGCGCCTGGCTATGTTCCACCGCGTTCAGCACTTCGAGGGAGAAGTCATCGCTGCGCGCCGCAAATTCCCGTATTGAGGCCCCGATCAGGTTGTACGCCACGACGGCCGGAATCGCCGCTGCCAGGCCGGCCGCGGTCGTGATCAAGGCTTCGGAAATGCCCGGCGCTACCGCACGTAATGTTGCCGCCCCCGCAGTACCTAACCCGTGGAATGCATCGATGATGCCCCACACAGTTCCGAACAGACCGACAAAGGGTGTGACTGCCGCCGTGATCGCGAGCCACGGCACGTTCCGCTCCAACCGGGTAATCTCCTCGGAAGCGCCGATCTGCATGCCGCGCTGGATCGCCGTCAGGTTGCGCAACATGCCCGTAACCCCCACCTGCCGCTTCAATTCTTCGAAGCCGCCCTCAAAGACGCCGACCAGGGGGCTGGGCCGGAACTGGTCTGCTACGGCCGCGACATCCTGAAGACGCTGCGCCTTACGGAACGCGCGCACAAACCGGCCGCTCTGCATCCGCGCACGCCGCAGCAGGCTCCATTTTGTGAGGATGATCGCCCAGGACACCAGGCTGAAGGCTAAGAGGATCAGCAGCACCAACTTGGCAACCGCACCCGTATTCGAGATCATTTCGACGATTTCGCCGCCGACAAATGCCGCCAGAAAGGGGAAAAAATGCATCGTGGTTGTAGGAGAATACCTAAACCGATTATAGAGGATGAAACTTCGCCAACCGAACACGAAAGTCCGCGTTTTCGCTGACGTATCCGATCGGTCAACCAGAATTCCGCATTCCGGAACTTGCGCGAGCGGCCGCTGTGCAGCGAGCGCCCTGGCGGTTAACAGTCGTCAGCAACAAGTTCAAAACTCGCTACTTCCGCGCGCGCGGGTCCTGGTCGGTAACTTCGAATTCCACAAGCATGGAATCCAGATAGGGCGAGTCCAGTGGCGTGAAATGCAGGCTTTTCACCTGAAAGATGACGTAGAAGCTGTCTACTTTCACAATTCGTCTCGCCCTCACCGGGACAGGGCTAAAAGGATTCGGATTCAACCACCAGAGGTTATTCTTGGCATCCTCTGACGGCTCCTGTTCGGCCAGCAGGATGTTGCTATAAATGGTGTGCTTCAGGTCCCGCAATTGCACCCGCCAGGAGGTGATCTTATTGTCTCCCGGAGGATTTTGCGGGGTGATGGTCAACTCGTAGCGGTCGTTGCCCGCCGAATCCCTGATGCGCTCGCGATAGCGCGGGTCTTCGGGGCTCAGTTTCACTTCGAACTTGTCTTCGATAATCTGCGTCGCTCCCTTGCGGAAGCTTTGAGCATAAAGTGTCGGATCGGCAGCCTGCGCCGACAGCACCGATGCCGAGAGCACAACGAGCCAGGCGCCATATCTCATGTACGCTTCACCGCCTCTGCGGAGCGCAGCACAATCGCAGACAGCCTCTCACAAAGCGCCTGAGAGGCACGATTGCTGTTCCGCATCAGTTGAGCAATCTTCGGCCAGAGCCATGGCCTCACCGCAGCAAACATTGCGAATCGGAATTCGGAGAACTGTCCCTGTGCATCGACAAACCGCTCTACCGAGGGGAAGGCGAAATCGAACTCGTCGGAGATTGCCTTGAGAGCGCGAAACTGGATTCCTCTTGCATCCGCCGCCCGTGCGACCGCACTCGCCTCCATGTCCACCGCCTGCGCGGCGAATGAATTCCGCAATTTCTCTTTCTGCTCCGTCCCGGCGACGCTTGCGAAACTCACCAGCACTCCCTCGCCAGTATCCAGGGTCACGACACTACCGTCGCCAGCATCGATGACACGGCGCGGTTCCAGTACATCCCCGACCACCAGCTGCGAGTCTAGCGCACCAGCAAATCCCACCGACCATACGACATTGGGACCGTACAAAGCGATTGCGGCTTCTGTTGCACGACGCGCTGCATCAGCGCCGATTCCGCCGCAGACCAGTACCGCGATGTCTTGTTCCAAGAAACGAAATCGCCGTCCCTCGTACTCCTTTTCGCTCACTCCCCATGTCCGGACTAGCGGCCATACTTCGCGCTCCAACGCCGCCACGATCGCGATCCTCGATTGACGTTCCGTCATCCGGTATCAGGTAATAGCGTCTAAGTACTTCACGCTCCCAGTCAGGACTGCGTCCTGAGCACCGGGAAATGATCTCTACGCATAACCATTAGCCCGAAACCAATCCACGGCGCGCCGCAAGGCGTCTTCTACTGGGACGAGCTTCCATCCCAACTCACGCTGCGCCTTGGCCGAACTGGCGAACATTTTTTTCTTTCCCATCCGGACGGTATCCACGGTAGCGCGGGGTTCTCTGCGGAACAATCTTGCAGCCGTTTCACCAAAAATTCCGGCTGCAAAAGCGAATGCGTATGGCAGTCTTACTGTGGGTGACGGCAAACCCGTGATTCGTCCCAGCGCATCAAGTATCTGCTTCAACGTCAGATCCTCACCGCCCAGAATATAGCGCTCGCCGGATCTTCCATGCTCCATCGCCATGACGTGTCCGCGCGCGCACTCCCACACGTCCACCAGATTGAGACCCGTATCGACGTACGCGGGAAATTTCCGTTTGAGAAAATCGACAATGATCCTTCCTGTTGGCGTCGGCTTAACATCCTGCTCCCCCACAGGAGTGGTCGGATTCACCGTTACCACATGCATACCGCTCCGGCCAGCTTCCAGTGCGATCTCTTCTGCCAGGAATTTCGATCGTTTGTAGTGGCCGATCATGTCCGCGAGCGACACCGGGGAATTCTCATCGGCCGGATGCCCGTTCTGTGTGAACCCAATCGTCGCGACCGAGGAAGTATGGACCACGCGCCTTACACCATTCCTTCGTGCTGCCGCGAGCAGGGCCCGCGTTCCTTCCACATTCGAGCGGTACATCTCTTTGGAGTCGCGCACCCACAGTCGATAATCCGCCGCCACATGGAAAGCGGCATCACATCCCGCCATCGCCTTTTCGAGCGATGCTGGATTTCGCAGGTCCCCCGTAACGGTGTCAGCGTTGAGGCCCTCAAGATTTCGCAAATTGCTACCAGCACGTACGAGGAGACGAAGTCCAGCTCCCTGCCCGGAGAGGGCACGGGCAACGTGCGATCCCAAGAACCCTGTAGCGCCGGTAACGAATGCCAGCATTCAACTCAGCATTGAGCACGGCGAACGAAATGTCAACGCGTACTCGAGTACTCAGGCCGGAGGTGTTCTAAATCGGCTATGCGTTGGCCTTTATCATTTGTTCGGCGTGCTTGCGCGAGGTTTCTGTAAGCTTCGAGCCACTGAGCATGCGGGCGACTTCTTCGGTGCGGTCTTCACCCGTCACCCGACGAATACTGGTTCGAGCACGCCCGGTTGACTCCTTCTTCTCGATTACGTAATGGTGATCGCCAAAGGTCGCGATCTGCGGCAAGTGGGTGACACACAGGACCTGGTTGGTGCGCGCCAGCGCTTTCAGTTTCTTGCCTACCGCCTCGGCCGCGCGCCCGCCGATTCCGGTATCGATCTCATCGAACACCAGCGTTTTCGTAGCCGAGGCGTTCCGCGCCTTGACGGAGGGGACCGTCCGTCCCGAGCGGGATTTGCCCGCTTCAACGCTGGCCTTAAGCGCCAGCATCACACGCGACATTTCGCCGCCCGAAGCAATGTGCTCCAGTGGACGCATCGGCTCGCCAGGATTCGTTGCGATGAGATATACCACCTGGTCGAATCCGGCAGGCGTCCAGTGCTCGTTCTCCTGGAGCGTTGTCACGCCGATGCGAAACGTGGCCTTCATGGCGAGATCGTTAACTTCAGCCTCAACCAGTTTTTCAAGCTTCTGCGCGGCAGTCGAGCGTCTCTGGGATAAATCTTGCGCCAGTTCGATATACTCCTGTGCTGTCTCGGCCAGTTCGGAGCGCAGTTGGAGAAGGATCTCGTCTTTGTTCTCGATCTCAGACAGCTTACGCGCGACTTCGGCGCCGAAGTGGATTACCTCTTCCAGAGTCGGACCATACTTGCGCTTTAAACGATCCAGTACGGCCAAGCGGTCCTCCACCTGCGCCAGGTGCTCGGGCGAAGCGTGAATGCCTCCAGCGTAATCGCGCACGGTCGCGCCGACGTCTTCGACACTGATACGCGCGCTCTCGAGCGCAGCCAGCGCTTCCTGAAACTTCGGCTCATAGCGCACCAGATCTTCGACCTGCTTCTGTGCCGCCCGCAATGTGGAGGCCGTTGAGCTGTTCCCCTCATAAAGCAGGTCGAATGCATTCATAGCCGCGTTGTAGATTCTTTCGGCGTTGGCCAGGACACGCTTCTCGGCGTCGAGCTTTTCGTCTTCGCCGGCCTCAAGCCGGGCGTCCTCAATTTCGCGCTTCTGGAACGCCCAAAGATCGACCAGACGGAGCCGGTCCTGCTCGCCGCGCTCCAGTTCGTCGATCCGCTTGCGAATTGCGTTCCATGCAGCGAAGGCGGATTCAACCGGGTCAAGCTGGCTTCCGGCGAACGTGTCGAGGAGTGACAATCGAGCCGGACCGTCGAAGGCAAGGACCGATTCGTTCTGCGCATGGATGGTCGCCAGATGTGGCGCGAGCAGTCGCAGGACGGCCACAGTCGCAGGCTGATTGTTGACGAAAGCGCGTCCTTTGCCGCTGACCGCGATCTCGCGGCGGAGAATGATCGAGCCGTCGTCGGACTCGTCAATGCCATTCGTTCCCAGGAGTCTCTCGACCATTTTGGCGGCCGGGCCGTCGACTTCAAATACGGCGGAAACCACCGCCTTCTCCGCTCCAGCGCGGATCACCTCGCTCGACGCCTTATCACCCAGCAACAAGGTCAGCGCGTCAATCAATATCGACTTCCCTGCTCCGGTCTCGCCTGTGAGCAGGTTCAGCCCGTGGCCGAACTCGACTGTCAGATTGTCGATCACCGCATAGTTCTCGAGTCGCAGTTCGATGAGCACGTATCTTGAACCTTTTGTCCGGATCAATCCGGACTCACACTGATCTAAACAGGCCGCAGTGAATTCAGGCGCAGAATAGCATGAAACAGGGCCCGTGGCTGCGAGTTGGCAGTCAGCACCCGGATTCACGGTCCTTCTGGCCGACCGGCTTTTTCGTCATTTCTGACTGCTGACTACCGCCTACCGCTCCGCTACAATATTTGGCATCCATCCTCGTGAAGCGAAATGGCAGGAAAGTACATCTAAAACGACTTATGTCCACTGCCGGGCAGTCCGATCTCGAAACTGACTGTAGTTCCATACCTGCCACTATGCTGGCCGCGGTCTATCGCGGCGTGAATGATGTCCGCCTGGAGACCGTCCCGGTGCCCGAAATTGGTGCCGGAGAGATGCTGGTCCGGGTACACACCTGCGGCGTTTGCGGCACGGATCTTAAGAAAATCTCGACGGGGTCACACTCCGCCCCGCGGATTTTCGGGCACGAAACCTCTGGGGTTGTAGCTGCTGTTGGTAAGAACGTAAACCTCTATCAACCCGGCGACCGCGTGGTCGTGTTCCATCACGTACCCTGCCGAGAGTGTTTTTATTGCCGGCATAAAACGTTCGCGCAATGCGTCACCTATAAGGAGGTCGGGTGTACAGCTGGCTTTCTGCCATCCGGGGGTGGCTTTGCGCAGTACGTGCGGGTTATGGATTGGATCGTCGAACGGGGCACGGTGCGCATCCCAGAGGCGATATCGTTCGAACAAGCATGCTTCGTCGAACCGATCAATACGTGTATGAAGGGCATCGAAGCGCTCAGGCTTCAGCCTGAGGAGACTGTATTGACAATCGGGCAGGGTCCGATTGGTATCATGTTGAGTGTATTGGCCAAGCGCGCTGGGGCCCGTTTAATCACTTCCGATTTGTATCTTCAGAGGCTTAGAATAGGAGAAAGTTTTGGGCTAGGGCTTACAATTGATTCCTCGCGGGTGAACGTGGTAGAACGCGTGCGCGAGTTGACCGAGGGCAGAGGAGCCGACGCGGTCATACTCGCTGTGGGTGGGAATACCCTGATTCGCACTGCGATGGATGCGGCTCGTCCGGGAGGGCGAGTTTTGCTTTTTGCTCAGACACAACACGGGGAGGCGGTCATCGATCCCGCCGCGGTCTGTGTAGATGAGAAAACACTTCTCGGATCCTACAGCGCATCGGTGGATTTGCAGGAAGATTCGGTCCGGTTTGTCATGAATCGAGAAATGGACCTGGAACGCCTGGTCAGCCACCGTTTTCCCCTTACTGGCAGCACTCAAGCCCTGGCTCTTGCATCTAATCCACAACCTTCTTCGATGAAAGTGTTGATTCAGCCGGGCAGCAGTTGGTCCGCGTAGGTTGGAAGGAAGCACGAAGTGAACGGAAAAATGACGGCCGCCGTCCTGTACGGCAAAGAAGACCTGAAGATCGAGAAGGTCCCCATCCCTCGGGTGGGCGACGGCGAAGTTTTGGTCAAAGTACAAGTCGCTCTCACGTGCGGCACCGATCTCAAAGTCTTCCAGCGGGGATATCACGCCCGCATGATCGTACCCCCTGCGCTGTTCGGTCATGAACTAGCCGGGGTGATCGAAGAAGTGGGAGCCGGAGTGAACGGCTTCAAAAAGGGCATGCGGGTCGTCGCGCTGAATTCTGCCCCCTGCCAGATGTGCTTCTACTGCTCCAAGCACCAGGAAAACCTGTGCGAAGACCTGCTGTTCAATAACGGCGCGTATGCCGAATACATTCGGGTGCCGCGGCGGATCGTGGAAGCGAATATGCTGGTGATTCCCCCTAACGTTTCCTACGAAGACGCCGCAATGACCGAGCCGCTGGCTTGCGTGCTGCGCGGACTGCACGAGACCAGCGTGGAAATCGGGGATACGGTCGCCATCCTTGGCGGAGGCCCGATCGGGCTGATGTTCGTGCAAGTCGCGCGCGCGATCGGATGCAATGTCATTTCCGTGGTGAAGCGCGACGGGCAAGTGGAAGCCGCCAAGCAGATGGGCGCGCACGAGATCGTTCAGACGACTAAGGTCAACAATGTGGTAGAGGCCGTGCGTGCGCTCTCGCCGCAGAAGCGCGGCTGCGACGTCGTAGTGGAAGCTGTAGGCAAGCCGGAAGCCTGGGAGTGGGCTGTGGACATGGTCCGAAAGGGCGGCACGGTGAACTTCTTTGGCGGCTGCGCCGCCGGAGCTAAAGTGCAGCTCGACACCAACCGACTGCACTACTCCGAGATCACGCTGAAGGCCACGTTCCATCACACGCCAGAAACTGTACGGCGGGCATTCGGGCTGATCGCGGCCAAGAAGATTCGTCCGACCGACTACATCACCGGGGAAGCGCCGCTCTCCCGTCTGCAGCAAGTGCTGCGGCACATGCTGAACCGGGGGGGAGATATCAAGACCGCGATTATCCCCGGGCATTAAGAATTCCGTTTTCGAGTGCTGATCGAAGACAAAGCCGAGCCAACCGGACTTGCTCTGCTAGCAACGTTTCGGCTCGACTAAGGATGACAGTTGCCACCTCGACTGAAAGCAAAGCGAGCTGCAATCAATAATCATCCATCGAAAATCTACAATTTCCTGTGACTGTCTCGACACAATCCGCGCTTTCCGGTTGGAGCCGACTGCCGGCGGCTTACGCGATCCCCGCAAGTGCGCCTTCCGTTGAGGACGCGCGAGCCTATTGCGCGCGCCTCGCTCGCACGCATTATGAGAATTTTTCGGTCGCGACCTGGTTTCTCCCAAAGCATTTGCGGCAGCATTTCTATAACGTCTATGCCTATTGCCGCATCTCAGATGACCTCGGGGATGAGGTGGGAGACGCCTCGGCAGCAATCGCGTTGCTGGATCAATGGCAGGCTGAACTGGATTCCTGCTATGAAGGAGCGCCGAAGCATCCCGTGTTCGTTGCGCTTGCTGAAACTGTGCAGAAGTTTGACATCCCGAAGCACGAATTTTCCGATCTGCTGATTGCGTTCCGCCAGGATCAGACTGTAACCCGCTTTGAGACATTCGACAATCTATTGGCGTACTGTCGCTACTCGGCCAATCCGGTGGGACATCTGGTGTTGTACCTCTGCGGCTATCGCGACGCCGAAAGGCAAGGGCTTTCCGACTACACCTGCACGGCACTGCAACTAGCGAACTTCTGGCAGGACGTGAGCGTGGACTGGGAGAAAGGCCGGGTTTATATTCCGCTTGAGGATCTGCGCCGCTTCGGCGTCAGTGAAAACGAGATTGCGCAGCAGCGGAATACGCCTGCATTTCGTGCGCTCATGAAATTCGAGTGCGAGCGCGCAAGGGACTGGTTTCAGCGCGGACTGCCGCTGATAGGCTCGGTTAGCGGTGAGTTGGCGATCGATCTCGAACTCTTCAGCCGTGGCGGCCAGGAGATCCTGCGAGCCATCGCAGGGCAGGATTTCGCGGTTCTCGGAAATCGCCCCGCAATTTCGAAGTCCCGGAAACTCGCGCTGGTCGCTCGGGCAGTGATGGGAAAGCTATCCGGAGGTCCACGGTGAGCGTGGGCACCCAGCCAGCCTCAATTCCGTGGACTCCGGCGCCTCCGCAACTGCTGATGGCCTATTCAGTATGCCGCGGGATTACCCGAACTGCGGCCAAGAATTTCTATTACGCATTCCTTGTTTTGCCGCGCCGCAAACGCGAAGCCCTGTGCGCGGTATATGCCTTCATGCGCCGCTGCGACGACATCACCGATGAAGCGTCGCTGAGTTTGCCCGAACGCCGTCAGAAGCTCGCTTCCTGGCTCGACGCACTCCATCGTGCGCAACAGGGACAGCCAACCGACGACCCCATACTGCTGGCTCTTACGGATGCCCAACGGCGTTATGCCATTCCCGCGGGACTGCTCGATGAGCTTGCCGAGGGTACGGGCATGGATGTGGAGCAACCCAGTGAAGGGGATTCCGGCGCCATTCACTACCAGACGTTCGAAGACCTGCGGCGGTACTGCTATCGTGTAGCCTCCGTTGTGGGACTGGTTTGCATTCATGTGTTCGGGTATCGCGATCCCGAAGCCGAGTCGCTGGCGGAACGGTGCGGGCTGGCATTTCAACTCACCAACATCATCCGTGATGTGAAAGAAGACGCCGGGATGGGGCGTGTTTACCTGCCGGAGGAAGATTTGGCGAAATTCGGATTGTCGGCCAGCGAACTGAGCAAGGCTACGGATCCCGCGCGTTGGCGCCTGTTGCTGGCTTTCGAGGCGGACCGTGCGCGTGAATTCTATCTTTCGGGCGATGCGCTGATTCCCTATATCGCCGAAGATAGCCAACCCGGGTTGTGGGTCCTGGTCAACATCTATCGCAGGCTGCTGGAGAAAATCGCCGAAAAGCAATACGACGTCTTTACGACACGAGTCGCCCTCACCCGGTGGGAAAAGCTGAGCATTTTGGGAAAAGGATTTCTGCGCAGGATCACCTGAAGCTGTGATACGAAGTCGCAGATTTGCGGGTCAGAGCGGCCCGTATACCCTCTGTCCATGGCTTCCGGGAAATCACATAGTTCTTTGACGCCGTAATCGTGTCCCAGGATGACAATTTCGTCTTAGATGACAATCACCGCCCAACCGAAAACGGTGGCTATCGCCGGAGGAGGTCTCGCTGGACTCGCAGCCGCTTGCGCTTTGTCGGATGCCGGCTTTCGCGTGACTTTGTATGAGAAACGTCCATTTCTTGGCGGACGCGCTTCTTCCTACGAGCACCCCGGCACGGGCGAAGTAGTGGACAATTGCCAGCACGTGTTGTTTCGCGTGTGCACGAACCTCGTCGAGTTCTATGAGCGAATTGGAATGGCGGACCAGATCCACTGGTTCGACCGGATGACATTCATCGAGCCGGGCGGACGCATTTCTGAGATGAAATCTTCGTTCTTGCCCGCCCCGATGCACACCGCGCCATCGTTTCTGGGCTTTTCCTTCTTGAGCGCGAGCGATAAGCTCTCGATCACCCGGGCGCTCCTTCCGCTCACGCTGACCGTGCCGCCCGATGACGGAATCTCATTTCAAGATTGGCTGGACCGGCACCATCAAACAAAGGGAGCTGTGAATCGGTTCTGGAAGCCGATCCTGATCAGCGCGCTCAGCGAAGATCTGGACCGCATTTCGGTTTCCGCGGCGGCGCAGGTTGTGCGCGAATCCATGAAATCTCCGGAAGCGCGGCAGATGGGAGTGCCGATGATCCCGCTCACGGATCTTTATAACGCGGCGGGAAACTATGTCCGGCAGCGCCAAGGAGTACTGCACTTTCGGCAGGCCGTCGATTTTTTCGCGGCCGATTCTTCTCGGGTGCACGTTCGGGTTGGAGCATCCGAGGAGGCCTTCGATTATCTGGTTGCCGCCCTTCCCTTTGATGCGCTCGCGCGGATTCTTCCACGGACGGCTGACAGCGAATCACTGCGCGAGAAGGTTGCGCAGTTTGAGAATTCCCCTATCACCGGAATTCATATGTGGTTTGATCGGCAGGTCTCGGAGCTCGATCATGCGGTGTTGCTTGATCGCACCATCCAATGGATGTTCCACAAATCGCGCCTGCAGCCGATGCGGCAACGGACGAGAAGCAACGGAAACAATTCTGAAGGACGCGATGCCATTAGCGCCGATAAGAACTCCAGGACGAGTGAAGATGCAGCGCCTGAAGGCAGCTATATCGAACTGGTGGTGAGTTCGTCGAAGTCGCTCCTCGACAAATCGCGCAATGCGATCGTGGACCTAGCGCTGGGTGAAGTTCGGGAGTTCTTTCCGGCGGCGCGCGAAGCAAACCTTCTGAAAGCAACGGTGATTAAAGAAGTGAATGCGACCTACTCGCCGCGCCCCGGTATTGACGCGCACCGCCCCGGACCAGTAACGCCATGGCCGCGCGTGTTTCTCGCAGGAGACTGGACTGCCACCGGATGGCCCGCAACAATGGAAGGCGCAGTGCGCAGCGGATATCTTGCAGCCGAGGCCCTGGTGCGGGCAACGGGGCGGAAGGATGTGCGGTTTCTCTCGCCGGATCTTCGGGCGTCGGGACTGATGCGATTGTTCCAGTAGGCATCCCGCGACGAGGGTCTCAGGACTTAGGCGTCAGATCGCATCGCAACTACACGTGGGCGGTGTCTGTCACGGACCCCTTCGCCAGAATCCTCTTTGCCGCCAGCGTAATTCCAAACAGACCCGTTCCGGCCAGCAACGAGTAAACTGGCGAAAAGTGGAGCGGCCAGATCGCCAAAAGCGCAAGCCCCATGGCGATACCGATTGATATCTCCAAGAAAGGTCTGCCGGCGAAAAGCCGTCGAGTGGCGCATCGCCACTCCTGCAGTTCACGGTTCCAGCGGAGCACTACCACTAATAACGAGAGAAGCGCCAGAACTGCCAGCGTAAAGGTCGCCGCAGCGCGAGTACCCATCAACTCGCTCAGGAGGAACCCAACAAAAGAGAGTACATTCACCAGTGTGTGCGTCGTCATTACGACCACGAGGCTTCCGGTAGCGTTATAAAGGACGCCATAGACGATTCCAGGAACAATGGTCGCCAGGACCTGGATGAGCGTCCAATCGGGCTGCGCATAGTAGTGTCCTAAACTAAACGGAACCAGCGCAATGAGAACCCCTGCCAGAGGGGACACCTCATTGGAGCCCGCTCCCTGGTAGTAGCCCCGAAACCGGATCTCCTCATGAAAAGCTCCCGTGAAGAAGCCCAGCGCCGCGGCAAAGGCGGTTCCCCCAACTAAAATCTGGAACGGCGTCGATAAGTGAACCATTCCAAGCAGCTCGTGAGCACTTTTTGCGCGATCCTGCAACGCTGCCAGGTCAAACGGCAGCGAAAGGAGGTTCAAGAGCGCAAAGCCGCAGACACCCAGCCACGCATCCGTCCCGAGATTTTTATGGAATCGGAAACCGAGTTCCCGGATTCCTTGGGAGCGGAATGACTTATTGAAGATCCAGCCGAGCCCCAGCAGGACCAATCCGAACGTAAACCAGATTGCCAGTTGTGCCGCGATCCCATCAATCGGCAAGCTAAATAGCACGCTGGCGGCAGCTTGCGCCAGCAGCGTGAAGGCGACGATTTCGACCAGAAACAATGCGGCCTTCTTCAGTAGAGTGGCGGGAGAAGGAAGAGTCAAATGCAACGGCCTCCTTGCGCCCAGAGGGGCAACTAGCTACGTGAGGAAAATTGCATATCCATTGTCCCGTCGCGACTCTGCGCTTTTCTGTGATGAAGATCACACGCCTATCAGAATGGCGGTATTCGTCCAAGAAAGTTGGCTATTCTTTTTGCAGGTTCTCTCGCCGGAGTATCTCCTTCACTACATCTTTCCCGGCGTCAATGTCCGACAGCAGCTGATCGAGACGCACTGCTACGGTTCTCAACTCGTCCTGCTCCGACTGTCGCGCATCCCGCAACAATCGATCCAGGCGATTCGCTGCGGCCTTCAGGTTCTGCAGTTCGTGGTGTTTAACCTGCGGCCGGTGCGCCTGCCCAAGCGACTGCATGCGGTGAATGATTCTCTCCCGCAGTTCGCGCTCTCGATCCTTGGCGTCTTCGCTATCCATGCTTTCTTGGTGGCAACGATAGAGACGTGACCAGAATGGCGCGGACGAGATAGGGAAAGACTATCATCCGGCTTCCATTTTTTGACGTGATCTCGGGTCTGCCACGAGACGGTTTCTTCCAGACTCCCCTGGTCGAATTCTTTCTCCTTAACAATACAAATCGCCTCTGTCGTCCTACAACGGGTATCAAAGTCCGCCCGCAGGAGACGAACGAGAAAAGGGCACTCTTTCAAACGAGCGTCGTTCTTCTTGGAATTTCCGGAACTTTCGCCTCAGTGCCTGCGTACTCAATCTTGAAGCACTTTTACACGCACTCAGTAAGAGCGTATCTCTGAAGGGTGGATTTCTCGCACTCGGTTTGGCGGCCCAGGCGAGAAATTACATCCGCAAAAACAGGCTTGCAGCTTTGTCTGCTCGCCTTTCTCACAGCATGGCGATAGGTAAGGCAAAGTACTTCTTGTGCTTATCGCGAACGGGCCGCCCTCAAGCAACTCCCACAAAACGGTAGGGAGAAGAAAGGAACAGCCATGAAGTTCGCGACGCTATCGAGAGTTTTGGTGACGGGATTAGGCCTGCTGCTTTCCGCTAATGCCTTGGCGGCGACCAAGGCAGGCTTCGACGTGAAGTATCCAATCAATGTGAACGGGACTACGTTGCAGGCTGGCCACTACAACCTGCAATGGGAGGGGACTGGCCCTAACGTGGAAGTGAGCATCATGCAAGGCAAGGCCTTGGTCGCCAAAATTCCAGGAAAAGTGGTCGAAATGAAACTACGGGAGCACGGCGCGTTGCTGACGCAACATAATCCAGACGGGACGACGAGTCTCAGGGGCGTGCAGTTTGAAGGAAAGAAATACGCTCTCGATCTGGAGCAGTCAAAAACCAGTATGGAAGCAGCCGCGAAGTAAGCTTGCAACGAGAAGAAAAGGGGAGCGCTGTTGGGCGCTCCCTTTTGTCATCGTGAGTCCCCCCAAATAGCCTGCCGATGGTGTACCTCATCTGCTTCCCTTCCCTGTGGGTCGTGGGATGAACGAGTATTCGTCACACAGTTATAGGGCCTCCTCCTACAGCCTCTCGTAACTCAACCTCCTTTCGGCCCTGCCGATACAGAAGGCATGGAGGCGCGCTACATTGAGCCGCGCAAGGTCATATGGGCTACGGCGGAGATCTCGTGGGCGGATGCCGGCGGCGTAGCACGCGAAACAAGGGCCACGATCCAGGACATTTCCGCGTCGGGAGCTTGCCTGCGGGTGCGATCGCCTATCGAGATCGGGGCGCGGCTGCGAGTGAAGTGGCGTCGAGAACAATTTTCAGCCGTGGCCCGGAATTGCCGGCGGGAGGGAATGGAGTATCTGCTGGGGGTTCGGCGCGAGGCAGACGCCGGGGACCGTGGCAGTGTTCATGTCGTCAAAGCAGCTGCTGCTCACCACCCCTCTACGACCGCTCAACCCCCGCCAGTAGACCTGCCGTTGCGGGCACCGCATGCGGGTCATTGCGGCCCTGCCGACATCCTCAGAGAAGAAATTGTTAGCAAAGGCCCCACGAAGACGAGCGCCGACGAAAGGAATGTTATGGAACCGAAGCAATTGTTTTCACCATTCTGGCGGCGAGCGCCCGAGGTGATCGCTCCGGAAGTATCAGTGCATATGGAGGCTCCCATGAAACCAGCAAAAGACCTCGCGGGCGATCCCGCGATCGGCCGGAACAACGATTTACTCTCCTATGAAGATATTTACCACGCGGCGGGACTTGTGGGTTCACGCTCGGGCTACGGCATCCCGAAGGTGAGCGAAATGCTGAACAGCGAGCGCATTCGTGATTTGTCGAAAGACATCAAGCGTGCATCGGTGCTGATGGCCCTCGATGTAGCCGGGGTTGCAACCGAGGAGTTACTGCAGGATGCGCAGAGGCGGCAGCATGCCTTGAACTCCTATGAAGACGGGCAACGGAAGCAGCTCGAAGAATTCGAGACGCGCAAGACCCAGGAGAACGCACGTCTGCAGGCGGAGATGGAACGGGTAGCCGCGCACTATGGCGAGCGGATCCAGCGCAACCGCGATCAGGTGGCGCGAGAGAAGGAAGCCCTGCACAATTGGCAGATGGCCAAGCAGCATGAGATGCAGCGCATCGGAGAGGTGATCGAAGTATGCTCCCGCCAGCCGGCGGCGATGGGTATGGCGGCGGGCGTGAGTGCGGGTGCCGACGCGGGAAGGCCGATCCTGGGCCCAGAGGGCGCGAACCGAGGCTGAGGTGAGATTCGACGCGCACCGGGAATCCATTACTACTTCGCCCGTTCTGGGGCTGCGCTCCAATCAGACGACATCAGCTCCTCTGCATTCCGATGGCGACGAAAAACCACGCAACCGCCAAAGATGCGAAAGAAGCCATGACCGGTGCAAGGCGTTCCGTAAAAACGGCTGCCACAGAACGGATGGACGGCGGGTCGAAACTGCTCATCATGCTGATGTCGACGGAGCCATTCGCCAGTGCCAAAACGAAGGTGCAGACCGCTGCAAACACGGCACCCACCGTCAGCGGCCTCATCAATGCAAGCAGACGCTCACTGGGACATAAGGCATAGCGCACCGCTGCTACCAGCGGCACCATA
>Ga0335070_10004223_pt1 | contig 16750 bp, 19 predicted proteins | sample Lox_Sample_13_FD_206722 | JGI IMG/M metagenome (GOLD analysis project Ga0335070, IMG submission 206722) | Soil microbial communities from Loxahatchee National Wildlife Refuge, Florida, United States - Lox_Sample_1.3 | ecosystem: Environmental > Terrestrial > Soil > Wetlands | place: USA... | reverse complement strand
ACGGCGCCTCAACTGTGGCCTTAATCCACAAGAGTAGGGTACTCCAGGACCGTCAGAAGTCACCTCTCGCTGGTTGTCATCATCTTGGATATTGCTGCCCCCTGTTCGAAAGCTCGACAAGGCATAGTCCTTGCCCCTTCTTGCGTGGCAAGGAGAAAAGCTCGATGATCACCTCCATCGCCTTTACGGTCTATCCGGTTTCGAGCATGGAACGGGCCCGGGCGTTTTATGAACATACGCTCGGCTTGCATGTCGGTTATCACTATCGTGATAGGTGGGTGGAGTACGATATCGCAGGCTCAACGTTCGCCATCACGACAACGGAGATGGGCCATACGCCGGGCGTAAAAGGAGCGGTGGTGGCGTTCGAGGTGTCGGACTTCGAGGCCTTTGTGCACAAGATGAAGGAGCGGGCCGTGTCGTTTGTGACGGAGGCCTTCGACACGCCGGTCTGCCGGATGGCGGTGATCGAAGATCCGGACGGGAATCACATTACGATCCACAAGCGGAAAAGCTGACGACATCGTCGGTGTATGGCTTCGCATATTCTTATTACTGGACTACCGGGTGTTGGCAAGACCACGTTGATTCGTGCACTCGCGAAGCGCCTGGAAGAACATCGGCCGGCGGGATTCTACACCGAAGAAATTCGCGATGAGCGGGGGACGAGAGAGGGCTTTCGGCTCGTGACGCTCTGCGGCCGGCGCCTGGTCTTGTCCCATGTCCGCCACCCCGGTCCTAACCGAGTCAGCCGCTACGGAGTGGATGTTGAGGGCTTCGAACGGCTGTTAGAGGAGCTGGACCTCCAGCATTCGGCTGCCCCCCTGATCATCATCGATGAGATCGGGAAGATGGAATGTTTCTCCAGGAAATTTCTCGACGTTGTCACGATGCTGTTGGATGGGACGAAAACCCTCGTCGCGACGATCGCGATGAAGGGCGAGGGGTTCATCCAACGGGTGAAGCAGAAGCCAGACTGTCGTCTCGTAACAGTCACGAGGGAGAATCGCGCCCGTCTTCTTGACGAGCTTGCGAGTGAGCTGCAGGGGAGACTGGCGGAATCGGCAGCGAAAGGGAAGATCGCAACGTTGAAAGACGAGGGACGATGACGATGCAGTCGTCATTGGAACCCAACGAGCAGGAAATCCTGGTCTGGGCGCTCCAGAGCGCCGTGTCGGATTTGGGCGGAGATTACCGACACGGAGAATCAGGAATATCGCGAGGGCCTCAAGGAGCGAAAAGCGATACTTCGGGCTCTTCTGAAACAGAAGCCGTGAGCGGTTCACTACTTGCTGTTGACAGGGAGGAGACCATGGCTTTTTCACTAACCAGTCCGGCATTCACAGAGGGAGGCGGCATCCCCAAGCAATATACCTGCGCGGGCCGCGATGTGTCGCCCTTGCTGCGTTGGAGCAATCCTCCGCAGGGCACTCGAAGTTTTACCCTGATTTGCGATGATCCGGATGCGCCGGTCGGCACCTGGGTGCACTGGGTTCTTTTTAATCTCCCTCCGGAGACACGGGAACTTCCCGAGAGCGTGCCGACACAGGACACGTTGCCGAGCCACGCCCGGCAGGGACTCAACGATTTCAAACGAGTGGGCTACGGCGGTCCCTGCCCACCGCCCGGCAATCCTCATCGGTATTACTTCAAGCTCTACGCGCTGAACACCATGCTCGACTTGAAGCCTCGCGTGACGAAAGCGCAGGTGTTGGAGGCCGCGAAGGGCCATGTTCTCGGCGAAGCGCAGCTCATGGGGCGATTCGGGCGGTAGAAAGGCTTTCCGCGGATCAGAGTTGTGGATGCCCGTCTCGTTTCGCCATTGCCTCTGTGAAGCGATGAAGGACGCGGAAGGGGTGCAATTCCTGCAATGGTGCCTGCCGAAGCTTGGGCTCATCTGGCCAGGCTACCGCAAGGTGCGGCGGCAGGTGTACAAGCGGGTTCAGCGGCGACTTGAATCCCTTAGCTTGTCAACTCTCTCCGACTATCGGAGGTATCTGGATACCCATCCGGAAGAATGGACCGTTCTCGACTCTCTGTGCTGGATCTCCATCTCGCGGTTTTATCGAGACAAGGCCGTCTTCGAGTTTCTTGAGCAAGAAGTGTTGCCGTCCCTTGCTCGTCAGGCACTCACACAAGGGGAGCACGTTCTGCGTTGCTGGAGCATCGGCTGCGCGGGCGGGGAAGAACCCTATAGCCTCTCGCTGCTCTGGAAGCTGAAGCTCCAAGCCCAATTTCCAACCGTTCGGCTGGTCACTCTTGCAACCGACATCGACGAGCAAGCCGTCGCCCGAGCCAGGCGAGGTTGTTACATGCCGGGCAGTCTCAGGGATCTGCCGGAGAGCTGGCGTGCGCAGGGATTCGATCACGGAGCGGAAGGATTCTGGATCAAGCCGGAGTTCCGGGAGACGGTAACCTTTCTTGTGCAGGACATTCGACAGGCGACGCCCGAGGACATGTTTGACCTCATTCTTTGTCGGTACCTGGCCTTCACCTACTTCGACGCGCCATTACAGAGCGACACCTTGCAACGGCTTGTGGTACGGATGCGGGTCGGCGGCGCCCTCCAGATCGGAAAAGATGAGGGATTGCCCCACGGCGAATTCGGCCTGATTCCCTGGTCTCAGAAAGAGGGCGTGTATAGACGAGCGTCGAATTCGATAGCGGCTTCGTAAACTTCATACCGAAGTGTCCTTTCCGCGGGATGCATCCGTTTCTCCTAACGCATCGGTGATCGTTGAAAGAGTTTTGTGAGTTCGTCAACGACAAACCGTGGAAAAGGGCGAGCACGACCCTCTTGGATCAGCGTCACACCGCTCCTTTTCGGTACCACGGTTCCAATCCGTGTCGCCGGAATACGAGTCGCTCGAAGCCGCGCGAGCGTTCGTCCTTCGAAGGCCGGATCAATGGTGATCAGAAGCGCTCCTGAGGCGATGACGCCCAGGGGATTGAGCTCGAAATCAGAACAGAGTTGGGCCGTCTCAGGTAGAATTCGTATAGCATCGGCCTCGATCTTCAGACCCACGGCTGACGCTTCCGCCATTTCGTAGAGCGCCGAGCTGAGCCCGCCCTCCGTCGGGTCGTGCATCGCGTGAACACCGCCGACGGCCAGTGCCGCCTGAGCCTCCTTCAGCACGCCCAGGCCCGGGTCGGTCAGATAGCGGCGGCACCGAGCGAGGAAACGGGCGCCATGCCGTCGCCGGATTTCATGGGCGCGCTCGCGCGCGAGAATCGAGACGGCCTCGATCGCAAGCCCCTTTGTGAGGAGCACAGCGTCCCCCACGCGCGCCCCCGCAGCCGTAACGATCTTATGCGGTAGGCCTTCTCCCAGCAGACAGCCCACGACCACAGGGCGCGTGACCGCGTCGGTGATTTCGGTGTGACCGCCGCACAACGAGATGCGCAACCGACGGCAGGCAGCATGGAGATCTGCGAAGAGGCGTGTGACGGCAGAGGTCGTGGTGGAACGAGCGGGTAACAACACCGTAGCCAAAAACCACTTGGGCGTCGCTCCCGTCGCCGCCAGATCGTTGGCGTTGATCATCAGCACATAGGCGCCGATCTCGCCCGCCACGAAGGTGATGGGATCGGTCTTGGCGACCAGCCGTCTCCGCCCTACGCGCATGACGGCCGCATCGAGACCGATTCCCGCGCCGACCACGACCCGAGGGTCCCGGATCCTGGCAAAACGCGCAAGGAGCCTCCGAAGCAGATCGACAGGAACTTTTCCTATCGGCAACGATGATCCTGTCGCCCCGCTTCGACCCGGTGACCACGCTTCACGTTTCACGATTCACACATGACGCGCTCGGTGATCAGCACACCGAGTACAGGCCCCGTGTCAACGCGTTGCAGAAGGACTGCATGTGGGAGAAGGCCTGCCGGACTTCACGCTCGATCTGCGGGCGCACGGCCGTCAGCCTCGCCCCGCTTGCCGGAATGACCTCGACGACCACGGATTGTGGCATGGAAATCGGCTGGCCGATCTGGCTGGTGATCCAGACGGTCACATCTCTCAACCCACGCACTTGTTTATGGATGTCCTCGGCCAGCACCTGCGCCAGCACATTGTAGATCTTCCCGACATGCGCTACAGGGTTCTTGCCGGGCGCAGCTTCGGCACTGGCCGGGCGGCGGAGTGAAATGATCCCGCAGACGCGATTGCCTCGCCCAACCTCCCCGGAATCACCCGCCTCGGCCGATGTGCCGAGCAGCGTCAGGTATGTGCCGGCCTCCCCGGCGCCCCGTTGATCCAATACATTCAAGAACACGTGTGAAGAGACACCGGTCCCGCTCTTCCGAGTGACGAAACGCGTCAGGGCCCGTTCCACCAGTGCCTTCCGCTTGAAGTATTCGGACTCGCTGCGGATCAACGGGGCTAAGAACGGCATTGCGATGGTCACATCGAGTTCTTTCTCGCGCCGTACTGCAAGCACCTTCACGTCTTCGCCTGTGTCCGGAAATTCTTTCTTGAAGGAGCGGCTGTTCAGGAATTGCTCGATCTGGAACACCAGCCGCTCCGTCGGGGTGAACGGAGCGTACCCCACAGTGGCGGAGGTGTCATTGGCCACGGCTTCCCGCGGCCGCTCGGTCACGGACTGCAACTCCTCCGACGCCGGCTTCAATTCCACTTGGCATTCCAGATCCTTGAGCGGCTTGATGCGGGGCAAATGCCGTTTGAACCATGTATGCGCCGCCCGTTCGGCAATCTCCTTCACCGGAATACGCTTGTGCTTCCATTCGAAGGTAGCTCGGTCGCCCATGACCAACCGCATAGGAGTGAGAACGGACCCGCCGCCAAATCGGCAGGCCACCTGACCGGCCACCAGCATCCCCTTGTCGGCGTTGAAATGGAGGACGCGGCCGCAAGTCTTGAGGTACGCCTGTGCCAATTGGACGGCCACCGACTCCATCACGGCATCGCAGATGGTGTCGGGATGGCCAAGTCCCTTGCGTTCGACAATCTCCACCCGCTCTTGTGCGAGGGGAACCCTGGACGATTCAATGATCAATGGCTCAATCATGCTGCCCCCCTTCTAACGGTCGAAACCCGGCTCTAGCCGGACGAGATTTGTCCGTATCCTCCGCGCAGCGGAATGTACAATACTTCACAGATGGTTTGTCGGCTGATGTCCCGTTCGCCTTTTTCCAGCAGCGTGAGGTTCTGTAGCCCCTGTTCTTCGATCGGGGCGATCAGCTTTCCTCCTACACGGAGTTGCTCCAGCAACGGCGCCGGAACCTCACCACAGGCGGCCGTGATACAGATGCGATCGTAGGGCGCGCATTCCGAGTACCCGAGGCCCCCGTCACCCAACACCACCAGCACATCGGTGTATCCAGCCCGTTCAAGATTCGCCTTTCCGAACTCATAGGTGACCGGATCGATTTCGATCGACACCACCAAGCCGGTCGGTCCGACGACTTCCCGGGCCACCGCAGCGCCGTATCCTGAGCCAAGGCCGATCTCCATGAACCGGTGGCCTGCGTCAAGGCCGAGTGGTTCGTAGAACAACGGATAGCTGTGGGGGCAAGATATCGTGGCGCGGGCACCGGGAAGCGGAAGCGGAACTTCCTGATAGGCGTAGTCACGATACCGGGGCGGGATAAAATCCTCGCGGGGAACCGCCAGCAGAGCGGACCGGATTCTCTCCGATCGCAACAACCCCTCCGCGATGAGCTGTCCGACCTTCTGCTCTCGCTCTGTTCGGAATTGCTCACGGGTTTTCCTCGGCTCAGTCTGCGGAGGAATGATCCAATCCATGCAGGCCTTCCTTCGTCACCCGTCATGCGTCTGCGATTCGGAGCGGCCGTCCGATTAACGCGCATCGATTGAACGCGCTGTTCCTCACACCTCCGCAAGCCAGGCCACTGCCGAGCCGGGACGTTCGTGATGGAGACGGTGCAGCCCGGCCGCCTTGGCCGCCTCTACCGCTGTGTCGAATTCCTCTTTCGTGATTCCCCGGTTCAGCGGCGGATAGTTGAGTGATTTCCAGCATGGCCGATATTGATCCATGATGTTGACGTAGGTGTTCTTGGAGACATTGTCGGCAAGGAATCGCATGACCGCTTCAGTCCCGGCGAGCCCTCCCGGTAACACAAGGTGACGAACGAGCACGCCCCGCACGGCCAGACCCTGTTCGTCGATCATCAGGTCGCCGGTCTGCCGGTGCATCTCCTTGATCGCGACCTTGGCGATCTCCGGGTAACCGGGCACCTTGGAGTACTTCAATCCCGCCTCTGCGTCCGCGTACTTAAAATCGGGCAAGTAGATATCGACAATCCCGTCCAGCAACCGAAGCGTCTCCACATCATCGTACGAGCTGGTGTTGTAGACCAATGGAACGTGAAGGCCCCGTTGCGCGGCCGGCAGCAGCCCTTCGAGGATTTGCGGGACTTGATGCGAGGGGGTGACGAGATTGATATTGTGGCAGCCCTGGTCCTGCAGGCTTAACATCATCTCGGCCAGTTCTTGGATCGATACTTCTCGGCCCTCTCGCAACTGGCTGATTTCGTAATTTTGGCAATAGACACATCGCAGATTGCAGCTCGCAAAAAAGATCGTGCCCGATCCGTTCCAGCCGCGAAGCGGGGCCTCTTCGCCATGGTGAGGGCCGTGACCGGACACGAAGGGTTTCGCTCCCACGAGGCAGAATCCGAGGTCTCCTTCCAGACGATCGATGGCGCAATGGCGAGGGCAGACATGGCAACGTCGTAGCCGCTCTCGTGCCTGTGCGATCCGTTCGGCCAATCGGCCCGTTTCCAGGAGGGCGCAGTAGCTTGCCTTTCCCTGCGAGATGTTTCGCTCTCTTCTGGTGGGCATGGGTCCGCTCAACTGTCGGATGACAAAGCCGCCCTCTCCCTGCTCGTTTCACGCGCCTACGCTGGAATCCGCAGCTGCCAAGCCGTTGAGAAATGCGCAACGGATGTCCTCAGAAGTCCTGGCGAAGGAGGACAGGCTCCAGCGAGGTTCCCCAGAAGACCTATGAAGGACCACGGCAGTCAGGCCCCGGGGCTCCGCGAAATCGGCCGAACGATCGACCGGCCTCGGTCGTCACGCACAATACTCACGCATGGGACAATCATGCGTTCGCCGCTGCCGGCAATAATCTCGTCCCAGCCGCACCAACGCCGATTCGAAATCACTGAAGGTCTTTCCCTTCACCCCGGCTTGCTTCCACAAGACGCGAAGCCAATCGACGGTTATCCGCCCTCCTCCTCCGTCGGTCGAGAAAAGGTCCAGGTCTCTACCTGCCAGGATGCTCAAGGGCGACAAGGTCGGTCGCGCTTTCGGCCAGATGCCGCGCAATTCACGGAGAAAGATCTGCACCGTCACGTCGCCGATCCCCTTGCCCAATAATTTGAGACGGGTTTCCAAATCACGAGCATCGGCGGCGGCATCATGGAGAGTCTTGAGATCCCCTCCATACCGTGAGATCAGATTGTTCATCACCTCGAGCAACTTGGTGGCGGTCTTGAAGTCGTATCGAACATAGCCGCCCGCATCGAGCGCTTCGACCAAGCCATCCCATCCGGTGTTCACGATCCGGTCCGGGCTTGTGAGATTGCGACGCAGAAATTCGCTGTGGGTCTTTACGACAATCGAACCGGAGATCCTTGCGCCATAGAGAATTGCCGCCAAGAACCAGAGAAAGAGATCTCTCGGACGGCGAGGGGATAGGACGAGACCGAGCTCTGATGAAAATCGCCCCGGCACAAGCGAGAGGAGCGACGTGATCGCGGTCGAACATTGCGCAGCGGTCAGCCCGGATCGGCCGACGGCGGAACTCTTTTCCCTCACCGTCTCGTCATGGCGGCGAATTTCCCTTGGCTTCCGGAACGCAGCGTCAGTGTGAAGCATGCTCAGCCTCCGACAGCCCACCGTCCCGCCACGAACCGGTTGCAGTCCGGACAGCGGCCGGCCCGCAGCCGGTTCTCCACAACCGTGAATCTCCATCGACGGATCACGACCGTCCCGCAGCCGGGGCAGATCGTATTCTCGGCTTCTTCTTCCGGTACGTTTCCCAGATAGACGTAGTGCAACCCCTCCTCTCGAGCGATCTCCCTGGCCCGCAGCAACGAATGGATCGGCGTTTCTTGCCAGTGCTCCATCTTGTAGGCGGGGAAGAAGCGGCTGATATGCCACGGGACCTCCTCACCGAGTTCGGCCTTGATGAATCGCGCGATGTCTCTCAACTCACCCTCCTCGTCATTCAGCCCGGGAATCAGCAACGTGGTGAGTTCGATCCAGACGCCGAGTTTCTTGTATTCCCGAATGGCTGCCAAGACCGGCTCCAGCCTGGCTCCACACAATTTCTTGTAGTAGCTGTCCCGGAAGGACTTGAGGTCGATGTTGGCCGCGCCGAGGTACGGCGCGATCTCTCGCAAGGGATCGAGCGAGATGAACCCGTTCGTCACGAAGATGTTGCCTAACCCCGCTGCCGATGCCAGTCGTGCGGTGGTGAGAGCCAGTTCATAGAAGATAGTGGGTTCCGTATAGGTATAGGCGATGCTCCTGCATCCGGCTCGTTCAGCCTGGGAGACCAGATCGGAGGGAACCACCGTCGTTCCAATCCCCCACCGTGCCTCCGGTGGTTCCGCGTCCGGACACCACTCATCTACGGGATGCTCGCCGACGGAGGAAGACACCTCGTCGCCGTGGCCCACCGACTCCCGCAGCTTCGGCCATTGCGAGATGGTCCAGTTCTGGCAGAATCGGCAGCGCAAATTGCAGCCGACCGTGGCGATCGAGTAGGCCGAGCTTCCAGGAAGGAAATGAAAGAGCGGCTTCTTTTCGATCGGATCGACCTCCGCCGAAACGATGCGATCTCCGACGCGCGTGAAGAGGCGCCCTCCACGATTGATGCGAACTCCGCAGACGCCCCGGCCATCCGGGGAGATCTTGCAATCGTGCGGGCAGAGCGTGCACCGGACGAACTGGTCGGCCAAGGGTTCGAAATACAGCGCTGCCTGTAGGTCGGTTTGGATAGGGGGCATGGCAATGGCTCACCAGTACAGGAGGATGCGGAGCAAAGCCGGTGCCGTTCAGCGGCCTCAGAAAACGCAAATCTCTCCGAGCGGTTGGAGCCTCAACCTAAGCTGAACGAATTCCTGGAAGGGAAAACTTGCTACAACAGGGGGAGCGTCCCTGTAGTAGAACGCTACAGATTGATCGAACAGCGAGGGTAGCCTCCCGTTTTTGCTGCACGTGCCCACGGCATTGCGATTGCTCATCGTTTAAGTGAATGCTCGTCACCCCCAGGGGAGCTTCCATGGGATCTCTCCGTCAACGACTGGCTCGGGGAACGCTCCTCTGTGCCGTGATTATCAGCCTATCGATTTGGACCATCTCATGTAATGGGGGTCGAGGAGCAGATTCGTCTTCCATGGATTCCTACCGCCAGACCGAGCGCAATTGGATGGTCGATCAGTATATCGTCCCTCACGGCATTCAAGATCCTGCCGTGATTGCGGCGATGAGGCATGTGCCGCGCCATCGCTTCGTGCCGGGCGAATATTCCCTGTTCGCCTACATTGACGGTCCCTTACCCATCGGCCACGGCCAGACCATTTCGCAGCCCTCGTTGGTTGCCGGCATGACGGAACGGCTGGCACTCAAGAAGACGGACAAGGTTTTGGAAATCGGCACAGGCTCCGGCTACCAAGCCGCCATCCTTGCCGAGTTGGTTGAGCAGGTGTTCACCATTGAGATTGTGGAGCCGCTTGCCATCCAAGCGGAGCTGACCTTGGCCGACTTGGGCTACAAGAACGTCCGTGTGCGGACCGGCGACGGCTATGGAGGCTGGCCTGAAGAAGCCCCGTTCGATGCCATCATCGTCACGGCCGCCCCGGACCATGTTCCCCAGCCCTTGCTCGACCAATTGGCCGTCGGCGGGCGGCTCATTCTCCCTGTCGGTAAGTACTTCCAAACGCTGGAGCTTCATCGCCGGACGGCAACCGGCTACGAACATAAGACCATCTCGCTTGTCCGATTCGTTCCACTGGTCCATCCGGGAAAAGAGTAGGAACGGACAATACCGATGGAGAAGGCCGGCTCAGATCCGTCTGCGCTCCCCCGTCGGATCGGCTGGTTTACCGCCGGCTGTGTGCTGGTCAGCAACGTCGTCGGCAGCGGCATCTTTACGACGACAGGATTCATGGCGCGCGATCTCGGCGATCCGAGCCTGATCCTATTCGTGTGGCTGGTCGGAGGATTGATCGCCCTGGCGGGTGCACTCTCCTACAGCGAGCTGGGAGCCGCGCTCCCCGTCGCCGGCGGAGAGTATGTGTATCTCCGCCGCGCCTATGGACCGTTCATCGGGTTTCTGAGCGGATGGACGTCCTTCGCCGTCGGCTTCAGCGCCGCCGTTGCGGCAGGGGCCATGAGCTTCGCGGCCTACGTGAACCAACTCTTCCACATTGACGGGGAAAGGGGCCCGCTCGCGACCGGTGTGGCGCTGGCTCTCGTCTGGTCGATCACGGCGTTCCACGTTGCCGGCAGAGGGGCCGGTGGGTTTCTCCAGCGGACGCTCACGGTGCTCAACATGGGCTCCATCTTGTCACTGATTGCGGCAGGGTTGCTGGCAGGAGGGGGCGACTGGAGCCATCTCAGCCTGTCCGACGCGCGGCCAACTCCGAGCATCGGACTGACGATCGTGTCGTTGATCTTTGCCCTCTACGCCTATTCGGGTTGGAATGCCGCGGTCTACTTGGCCGGAGAGGTCACCGAGCCCGATCGAACCATTCCACGGGCGCTGATCAGCGGCACCCTGTTTGTCACGGGCCTCTATCTCGCGCTGAACATCTTCTACTTCTATGCATTGCCGGTAACGGAGCTGGCCCAGCCTCCGCTCATGCCTGTTGCCAGCAAGGTCGCCGTGAGGTTGCTGGGCGTGGATGCCGCGCAGTTTGTAACCCTGATCCTCTGTCTGTTGATTACAGGAGCCGTCAGCGCCATGGTATGGGCCGGCCCTCGTGTGTATTACGCAATGGCCAGGGACGGGGTGATTCCTTCGTACTTTGGCAAGACCTCCGGGCCGGAGAGCGCCCCGATCAACGCCATTGTTCTCCAAAGCCTGTGGGCTACTCTCCTGATTCTTTCGGGGAGCTTCGAGCGGTTGGTGATCTATAGCGGCACAGTGCTCATGATCTTCAGCGCCTTGGCAGTCGGGGCAGTGCTGGTCCTGCGCCGGCGCGAGCCGAATCTGCCTCGTCCCTATCGTACGCCGCTCTATCCCATCGTTCCGGCGTTCTTCATTCTCATGGCGATCATCATCGTCGGGAATGCCGTCTATGAGCGGCCGGTGGAAGGGGTCATGGGAATCGCCACGGTCTTGGCCGGAGCCCCGTTGTATGTCGTATGGCGCCGGTTCGGAGGGGCATCACGAGAGATGCCCTCACCCGATAGCAGCGGGTAGGGCCTGGGCACGCATACCGAATCGCTCCAACTTTTCCACACGAACGCCGATGAGGCGAATCGCTTTGTCATCGGGATTTTCCCGTGCGTCCAGGAACGGCATGAAGAGCTTCCTCGCTTCTTCTTCCAAAACGATCGGGTCGGCTGTTGGCGACGGAAGCGTGTGACTGCGTGAGTGAGTTTCAAAATCGGCAAAGCGGGCCGTGATGACGACACGGCGAAAATGGGTAAAGCCTTCCGCGGCGACTCTCCGCGTCACATCCTGACAGAGAGCCTTGAGCCGTTCGACTAGAAACTGTACGTCTCGACTGTCCTGGTTGAAGGTTTCCTGTTCACCAATTGACTTGGCCTCGTAGCTTTCCTCGAGGGGAGACTCGTCTCTACCATGAATCTTCTCATAGAGATCCAAGCCCCGTTTCCCAAACATCCCGTGCAGCTCATCCCGCGAAAACCGTCGCATGTCCTTGATGGTCTGGACCCCCACCCTAGCGACTTCGGCTTCGGTTTTAGGGCCAACACCTGGAATGGTGCGCACAGGCAGGGGAGCCAGGAATTCCATTACATCTTCTTCTTTGACGACGGTCAGGCCATCAGGCTTCTGCATGCCGGAAGCAATTTTTGCAATGAGCTTGTTGGGCCCGATGCCGACTGATGCGGTCAATCGCTCCTCCTCCCGAATGGAGCGTTTGATGGTGCGGCAGATTTCCTCGGCGAAGGCGTAGGAGTCACACGAACTCAAGTCGAAATAGGCTTCGTCGATGCTGGCCTGTTCAACCAAGAAGACAAACCGTCGTAGGGTTTCCATCACATGGGTGGACACCTCCGCATAGCGTTCCATACGTCCCGGGAGGAAGGCGACCGGAGGTTGTCCTCGCTTCCTCGCTGCTTCCGACAGCCTCCAGGCTTTTGAAATCGGTAAGGCAGAATGGATTCCGTATTCGCGCGCCTTGTAATTCGCGGTGGATACCACGCCCCGGCCTTTCCCGCCACGAGGATCAGCACCGACCACGATCGGCAGCCCACAAAGCGACGGATTGTCGCGCTCCTCGACAGACGCGAAGAAGGCGTCCATATCAAGGTGGCCTACGATTCTCATGAAAGTTCGTCAACCCGCGCCGCCGTTGCCTTCCATATTAAAGCCATGGGGTATAAAGCAAACCCGTGGGGCTTCTCTTCGCGACCCTGCCGTTCGCATGGGACGGCATGCGCTCCCGCACGAATGGCCACCATACGAACTCTCGGTTATCAACCTTGGGACAATCCCAGTGGAACGCTCGCATCATCACGCCCATACAGTCCTCCTTCGTCCGCCAGGTGGTACAGTCAGTATTGCAGACGATGGCGTCTTATCCCGGCTCAACAGGACTTTTCATTTCGACAATCAGGATGAGGGAAGCATTCATAATGCCAACATGATTGAGAGAGCAGACCGATAGAACTTACGACTGCAATGACAACAAGTTAAGGTTTGAAATGGATGGAGGCACAGAGAGGAAGGTGAATTGCTGGGGTATTTCACACCATGGGAAACCGCACAGTCTGTCGCCAATTGCCTCAGAGAACGACGAAGAGGAAGGCCACGACCGATGTGAGGTGCGAGTTCTGAGGTCGGCATTACCGCTTCAGCCGAGAGAAACTCGCATGCCTGATGGAGGGGAGAGGCTGATAAGTCTTGAGTGCAAGGTCAAGAACTGACCCTGTCTTTCTCTTCCTCTCCCCCGGTGCTCCTCCCGGCTTCCATCCTTGATCGTGGCCAAAAGAACGTTATCTTAGAAGTGAGCGGAGGCCTCGGTGAGAGGAACACTCAAGGACATCGAGGTCGGGTGTAGGGGTGGTGTGCAGGTCCGCCAGGGTGAGCGGAAAGCCTAAAACCCCTCCAAGACCTCCACGAACGCCACAAAGCTCTCTAGACCCGCCTCCGCTCCGTTTTTTTTGATCACATCTCACACATGGCCCCCCCAACCGCTGGTAGTGGTGTTTTGGACATCTATATGATGTCCTATTGATTGTCTGGGCATCGTGCTTACCTAAAAAAGGGAGGAGGTGTTGATCGCTCAGGGAAGGTCAGCAGCCGTCGGAAGTGTTTGACTCGCCTTTATGCAGCCAGCGTGCACAAGGGCGCCGCCTCTGCTTCAGCGGCGGGGTTATGGTTCATGGTACGCGCCTGTGTTGCTCGATGCCAGTAGGCATGGCCGTGAATGCGAGCCCGATGACCACGGCGCGGGGTAACCAGCGTGGGTGACTGAAGGGTTACCGAACGTGATCCCGGCTAGTCGACAGACCCGGTGGTCCACATAAGGGCGAGCCGTTTTAGTCCTCCCGTTTGTATCAAAAAAGATTATCTTGCGCGAGGCTTTCCGTACCAGTCTGTGTGCAATGTCAAGAACTGACCCATCTTGGTTGTTCTTTTCTTTCTCGGGTTCTGCCCCGCTTTCACGGACACCTCACGAAGGCTCATAATGGGCCAGGAGGGTGTCATGACACAGCGACGCAAGTTTTCAGCGGAGTACAAGCGTGAAGCGGTGGCGATGGTGGAGGTCCCGGGAGTGACGGTACACCAAGTCGCCACGGAGTTGGGGATTGGGGCGGGGATGCTGGGGCGCTGGCGGCGGGAACTGCGCCAGGAGACGCCCCGGACGTTTCCAGGCCACGGCCGACCGCGTGAGGAGGAGGTCGTCCAGCTCAAACGAGAGCGCGTCAACCGCCGGCAGTATCGGACCCGAGCCGAAGCCCGAGCGGATCTCTTTGACTATATCGAACGCTGGCACAACCTCCGCCAGCGGCGAAGACTGGCCGTGCAGCAACAGGGGGAAGCACTCTTAACTCACCTGTCCGTGGAAACGGGGTAGAACCCGATGGCATGTAGGGAACATCGGTGTCCATGGGCTTTCCTTTTTGTCAGGACGCGAAGAACGTGACTATTTCATTGCCATACCTTACCTGTTTAGCATAGCAAGGCAGCCTCAGTCATCGTCGCCGGCAAGTCTACTGCAAAGCCCAAAGCTTATCCACCGCTCTGCCGGTGCCAATTGCTCGGATAGGCTGTCACTGGATGGCTTTCTGTTAACGCGGTTCAATAGCTGGAATTGCCGTCTGTTGCTCCTCGATAAGCCGAGCGGCGCGCTGGAGTTGCCAGGCCAAACTGGTCCGGTTAAAGGCCCAAAAAGTGGAAATCGGCAAGCCGGCTTCGCGCAACGCCTGAGCCGCGTATTGGTGGCAGGTGTGAAACAGATGATAGGACCGTATCGCGGGATAGAAGCGAGAGCGACCGATTGACGCGATTGGTGTGTTGACCGACATGGTCCCGTGCAGGTGCTGGCGCAATCGCTGATAGCCCTCGTCGCTCACGCGAAACACGAACAGCTCTGCGGGCGGTTGCGGCGTGCGCTCCGCCCACACGCGGTCATAGCGCCCGACTTCGACGATGCCTTCGGTTGGCCAGAAAAGCGCGCGCAGAATACCGGCCAAGCCCGTCTGTCCCTCCAGATACCAAGCCCGCTCGGCATAGCCCCACTCTTCGTACGCGTGAGGCGTGAGGGGTGAAACGTCAGGTGTGTCGGTCGGAAAGGCGATCATGGCGTGCCAGGTATCGAGTGACACAAAGATGGACCGAGTGGTGGAGCCCTGAGGCGGCGGCCACAGGCTCTCGACCGGTGATGCGCAGGCCGAGAGCAGGATGGCCCCGGCGACCCAAAGGATGATAGAGGCCTTCATCCGATCACCGGTGCTCGTCCAGCGCCGCAAGGGCTCCGGCGAGGCCGTGCACCAACTTACTCATGGCCCGGTAGTCCAGCGTGTCCGGCAGATCAGTCGGGAGATGATAGTGGGGATTCCGGAACAGGGCCGTGTCCGTCAGCATGACGGCCGGATATCCCTCGTTCCAGAAAGATCCGTGATCGGACCAATCGACTCCCGGGATATACCAGGGACCGGCGTAGGTTTCGACCGGCAAGTCCATGCGCGCTGTGAGAGCATCCCGGACTCGTGTCTGCAACGGCTGCGAATCGTCATTGCTGACGATCGTGACGAAGTTGCCGGTCGTCGGGTAGCGCCAACCCAGCCAGAAGACCGGAAAAGAGAACGATTGGCTCCCCGGTTCCTGCGAGTAATACCCAACCGACTCCAGACAGAGCATCGCCTCGATGTGCTCGCCCCGTTCCTTGAGTGAACCCGCATAGATACGGCTGCCCATGTGCCGGGTACGAAAAAATGGAGGTTCCTCCAACGTGAAGGCGACGAACCGCACGGTCTTCCGAAAACGTGTCTCTGCATGGAGGCGCGCCAGTTCTAGCAACACCGCCACGCCGCTGGCGTTGTCATCCGCACCCGGTGAACCGACAACCGTATCGTAATGGGCTCCAACCACGGTCACCCGACCAGATTGGTCTGTCCCCCGCCGCTCCGCAATGATGTTGCGCACTGCCAATTCCCCTGCCTGATAAGGTACCTCGCTGAGGTCGTACCAGATTGATGCGAGGCGCCGTGAGATGAAATCGGCGGCAGCATTCAGATTGGCCGGATCCTGGTAGCTCCTGGGACTAATCGTCACGGCCAACGAGTGCACCAGCCCTTCGAGTTCCGCGCGCACGCTCCCTGCGTTTCGTTTATCTTGTTCACTCCCAGACACATCCATGCTCCAGGCCCATCCGCCGGCCGCAGACAGCACCGCGGAAGTTATGACGAATGGGAAGAGAAAGCGAACAGCTCCATCTAGGTGAGTGTCGTCATCGTTCCGCTTTAGCGGCCTGTTCGAGATCCTTGATGGTGCGGCCAGTCAAGACGGAGGTATCCCATTCCTTCATCATGATGTTTCGGTGATCGGAACGGGCCTCGTCATCCCGTTGTTTGATCAACAGCCAATGTCGAGGACGTTCCTTCATCCGGATCAACGCAAAGCGCCCACGCAACCGTCGGCCGTGCAGGATCACATCGAGTGTGCCCGCTCTCCACATGTCCGTGAGCGAATCCGTTCCTCCCACCGGTTCAAACCAACCGGTATCCCATACCAGCACCGGGCCGGCCCCATAGTGGCCTTCAGCGATCACGCCTTCGAAATCCGCATAGGCGAGGTCGTGGTCTTCGACCTCCACCGCGAGGCGCTTGAGGCGCGGATCGAGCGATGGCCCCTTGGGAATGGCCCACGATTTCAAGACGCCACCGATCTCCAATCGGAAATCGTAATGGAGATGGGACGCATCATGCTTCTGTACAGTGAAGATCGGTCGGTGCATTGCGCCTACCTTGGTTTGTTCCCGAACACGGCCTCACTTCTCCACGACGATCGCACCGAGCATGCCACCACTTGTTCGGGAGTACGAGCTCATCATCGTTCGAATA
>Ga0335070_10004222_pt1 | contig 16751 bp, 18 predicted proteins | sample Lox_Sample_13_FD_206722 | JGI IMG/M metagenome (GOLD analysis project Ga0335070, IMG submission 206722) | Soil microbial communities from Loxahatchee National Wildlife Refuge, Florida, United States - Lox_Sample_1.3 | ecosystem: Environmental > Terrestrial > Soil > Wetlands | place: USA... | reverse complement strand
GGGCGGGTATCATCGATTTCTCGTACCATCTCATCGTCGCGCTGCGCATCGGGGATCAGCGCATTACCTGGAACGACCTCATGGTCGCCTTCGAGGCGAGCCTGTTCTGGCCCATCGATCTAGCCGTGCGCTTGCTGAGTGGGGGCTGAGGGCTTCCCCGCGTTTACTGCGGCTTCATCTCATCGCGATAAGCTCGCGCGCCCGATGAGCAATCCCCTCCCTCCGATTGCCCTTTCCCCTGCCGCGCTCGGCGCGCTGCAGGCGCGGCCCGCCGCGCCGAGACCGGGGGTGGCGCCCGAGCAGGACGCGCCGCCAAAGCCCGCGCCCGCCGACGCTCCCGTGCGTCGCGGTCAGTACCTCGACATCGTGGTCTGATCGGCTCCGCTATCGCCGCACGGCGGCGCGGCGCTCCGCTTCCGCGGCCACGCGGGTGCTGGGTAATCCCATCGTCACGGTCGTGCCGAGCCCCACTGCGCTCGCAATCCTGAGGTAACCGCCGTGGAGCTCCATCAAGCGCCGCGCCAGCGGCAGGCCGAGTCCGGTTCCGCCGTAGTTGCGCGTGATCTTGCTGTCGATCTGCCGGAACGGCTCGAGGGCGACGGGAATATCCTCCGGCCGCATGCCGATGCCGGTATCGGCGATCGTCGTCTCGATGCCGCCGTCCTCGGATAGCGCGGCCGCGATCTCGATCCGCCCGCCGGGAGGCGTGAACTTCACCGCATTGGAGAGCAGATTGAGCATCGCCTGCTTGAGTCTCATCTCGTCCGCGAGCACCATCGGAAGGTCCGCCGGAACGCTGACGCGCACGGCGATGCCGGCTTCCTCCGTTCTCGGCGCGATCAAGCGCAGGCACCGCCCCGCGAGCATCCCCATCGAGATCCGCTCCTCGTGCAGCTCGAGCCGCCCCGCCTCGATCTTGGAGATGTCGAGAATGTCCGAGATGAGCGCGAGCAGATGCTCGCCGGAGGAATGGATGTCGGCGGCATAGGCGCGATACTTCGCGTCGACCGGCCCGGAGCGCGCGTCGCGGATCATCTCGGCGAAGCCGAGCACGGCGTTGAGCGGCGTGCGAAGCTCGTGGCTCATGGTGGCAAGGAATTCCGACTTGACGCGGCTCGCCACCTCTGCGGCGTCCTTGGCCTGGCGCAGGTTGCTCACGAGGTCGGCGTTGGCGAATTTGAGCCGGATCATCCCGACGATGCTTCGGTTGACCGAGCGCCCCATCGACAGCATCAGCGCAAGGTTCACCGCGGTCGTCGCGCCGAAAATCACGGAGGTCGCCGTGGAATGCAGAAAGCTAGATGCCGCGAGCGGCCCGATCGTCGTGATGACGAAGGCGTTGAAGGCCGGGAGGTATGCCGCGTAGGCGAAGGTGCCGCCGACGACCATGCTCGCGATGATCAGGATCACGAAGGCCGAGAGTTCGGGATCCTCCGGCAGATAAAACCCAGCGCCGAACGCGCCCCAGAGCAACCCGCTTCCGGACATCATCACGACCGCCGGTCGCGCCCAGCGCACGACCTGCGCGTCGTCCGCCTCCTCGCGGCGGAAGCGGAGCCACATGACGCCCCGGACCCCGAGCCAGAGCAGGATCGCCCCGCTCCAGGCCAGCAGCAGGCTCGCGGGAACGCTGTCCCACAGCACCGTCAGCGACACCGCGACGGCGAGCGCCGAGCCCGCGAGCGAGATCGGCGACTTGAAGAGGAGCCGAAGCTGCTCGGCTCGAATGCTGCGCTCGACGTCGATCAAGGGGAGCACCGTTCCGCTGGTGTCGCCGCGCGGCGAAACCCGATGGATTTTCGACAGTCGCCGGATTTCGGTTAAGAAAGTGTTTAGATCCCGACGCCAGTGAGCGCCCGGCGTCAATTTGGCGCCGGCTCGAAGCCCTTGGCGGCGAGACACTCGCCCAGCAATTGCTGGCGGACCGCCGGGCCCTCGGCCGTTTCATTATCCAGTTGCAGACGGTAGGTGGGATCGTTGCGCCCATAGGGGTAGCCGCGCGGCCGGCCGATCAAGCCGGGATCGTCCATCAGAGTGACGCCGGCCGTGGGGAAGGGCGCCGCGCTCTGCGTGCGGTTCCACACCGTGAGCTGCGCCTCCCGCCGGCAGTCGTCGTAGTCTCTGCTGTTGGCCGCGGCGTCTTGACCCGGGCGCACCCAGCCCGGCGCCTCGGCGCAGCCCGTCAAAGCTGCTGCAAGAATGAGTGCCGCGATCGACGCTCGTAGCCGAGAAATCATCGTTGCCCTCTGATCGAAGTCTAGCGTAGAGCCGAGGGCCGTGACACAGTCCTTTCGGCTGTCCATACCCCAGCAGGCACCGAGGCAAAGCATGCGGCTCAGCGGCAAGGTGGCGATCGTGACCGGCGGCGGATCGGGCTTCGGCGAGGGCATCGCCAAGCGCTTCGCGGAGGAAGGCGCGCGCGTCGTGGTGAACGACATCGACGAGGCCGGCGGCACCCGCGTCGCCGGCGAGATCGAGAAGGCGCAGGGGCAGGGGAGCGCGCTCTTCGTGCGTGCGGACGTTGCGGTGGGCTCGGAGGTCGCGCGGCTCGTGCGTCAGACGCTCGACCGCTACGGCAAGCTCGACATCATGGTCAACAACGCCGGCGTCACCCACGTCAACGGGCCCATGCTCGAGGTGAGCGAGGCGCTCTTCGACCGCGTCTTCGCGGTCAACGTGAAGTCGCTTTATCTCTCCGCGCTGCACACGGTCCCGGTCTTCCGCAAGCAAGGCGGCGGCTGCATCATCAACACGGCCTCGACCGCGGGCCTCCGTCCGCGCCCCGGCCTCGTCTGGTACAACGGCTCCAAGGGTGCCGCGATCACCATCACCAAGGCGATGGCGGTGGAGCTGGCGCCCGACAAGATCCGCGTCAACGCGCTCTGTCCCGTCGCGGGCGACACGCCGCTGTTGGCGAGCTTCATGGGCGCCGACACCCCGGAGAACCGCAAGAAGTTCATCGGCTCGATCCCGCTGGGGCGCCTCTCGACCCCGCGCGACATCGCCAACGCCGCGCTCTATCTCGCTTCCGACGAGGCGGAGTTCATCACGGGCGTAGCACTCGAGGTCGATGGCGGGCGCTGTGTTTAATGGCGGAAGTGCCGCATTCCCGTGAAGACCATGGCAATGCCGGCGGTGTTGGCGGCGGCGATCACCTCTGCGTCGCGGATCGAGCCGCCGGGCTGAATGACGGCAGTGGCGCCGGCCTCCACGGCGGCGAGGAGACCGTCCGCAAAGGGAAAGAACGCATCCGATGCCACGACCGAGCCGCGCGCGGCGCTCTCCGCAAGGCCGGCTGCTTTGCTCGCCTCCGCTGCCTTGAGCGCGGCGATCCGCGAGCTGTCCACGCGGCTCATCTGACCCGCGCCGATGCCGACGGTGGCGCCCGCCTTCGCATAGACGATGGCATTGGATTTGACGTGTTTCGCCACGCGAAACGCGAACAGCAGATCCTCGAGCTCGCGCTCCGTCGGCGCGCGCTTCGTGACGGTCTTGAGATCGGCCTTGCCGACCCTCCCGGCGTCGCGGGTCTGCAGCAGATACCCTCCCGCGAGCGAGCGCAGCGTGACGCCCGGCGCCGCGGGATCGGGCAAGCCGCCTGCGACGAGGACGCGAAGAGCGGATTTTCGCTTCAGAACGTCGCGCGCCGCGGGCTCGACCTCCGGGGCGATCGCGACTTCCGCGAAGAGCTTCGCGATCAGCTCCGCCGTCTCTGCGTCGAGCGGCCGGTTCACCGCGACGATCCCGCCATAGGCGCTCACGGGGTCGCAGGCGAGCGCCTTGCGGTAGGCCTCGGCCAGCGTCTTTCCGAGCGCGACGCCGCAGGGATTGGCGTGCTTGATGATCGCGACCGCGGGCGTCTCGAATTCCGCCGCCAGCTCGAAGGCGGCGTCGGTGTCGTTGAGGTTGTTGTAGGAAAGCTCCTTCCCCTGAATTTGCTCGGCGCTCGCGACGCCCGGCCGAGGCGCGCCGCCGCGATAGAAGGCCGCCTGCTGGTGCGGGTTCTCGCCGTAACGCAAGCGCTGCTTGAGCTCGGCGGTGATCGCGAGCCGCCCCGGGAATATCTCTCCGGTCTGCGCGGCGAGCCATTCTGAGATCGCGGCGTCGTAGGCCGCGGTGCACTCGAAGGCGAGTGCCATGAGCCGCCGCCGCAGGGCGGAAGAGGTCGCGCCGTTATTGGCGGCCATGTCCGCGAGCAGGGCGTCGTACTCGCGGGGATCCGTGACGACAGCCACCGCAGCGTGATTCTTGGCGGCTGCACGGATCAGGGCGGGGCCGCCGATGTCGATGTTCTCGACGCATTCCTCGTAGGAGGCGCCGCGCGCTACGGTCGCCGCGAATGGGTAGAGGTTCGACACCAGCAAATCGATCGGACGGATCCCGTGCCGTGCTATGGCCTCCAGGTGCTCGGGCCGGTCGCGCCGCGCGAGCAGCCCGCCGTGGATCGCGGGGTGCAGCGTCTTGACGCGGCCGTCGAGCATCTCCGGAAATCCCGTGACGGCCGCCACGTCGGTGACCGCAAGTCCCGCCTCCGCGAGCGTCCGCGCCGTGCCTCCGGTCGATATCAGCTCAACGCCGCGCGCAGCGAGGCCGCGTGCGAAGTCGATGAGGCCGGTCTTGTCGTGGACGGAGAGCAAGGCCCGCTTGACTGGGCGGAGCGCGTCGTCGGTCATTGCACGTCCCGTCGAAAGGCGAAGGCCGCGACCATAGTGTGCGGCCGCGCTGCGATCAAGCCGCGCTCCCGCGTCATTTCCCCTCGCGGCGCACCGCCCATTTCACGGTCGCCCCCTGGGTTCCCACATGTCCCTGCAGCACGACCTGCTGCGTCTTCTTCATGTCGCCCCCGCCGAGATAGACGCTCTCGGCGAGGCTCATCACCGCGCCCTGCGCGCGCAGCCGCCACCCTGCCCCGCTCGGGAGGCGCAGCAGGGCGGCGCTCCCGTCCTGGGTCAGCGACGCCTGCACCTGCGGGTGCAGGTGAAAGCGGACGGCGAATCCCTGTCCCGCCGGACCCGTCAGGCGATCCTCGCCGCGGAGGTCCTCGCCGTCCGCCGCGAGGAAGAGCTGGCGGGCGTGGATGAGGCCGAAGCGGCTCTTGTAGCCGTCGTGGCTTGCGGAAACGAGCTGGCTGCCATCCTGCTCCAACCGCTCGCGAGTGACCTGCCGTGGCCGCCGCGTGAGCCGTCCCGTCTCGTCGAGCTCCGAGGAGGGCATGTCCGCGACCACCAGGGTCGAATGCGCGGCCGTGGTGCGCATCACCGCGTGCCAGGCCGCATTCGCGCCCCGATAGGCGCCGCAATTGACGATGAACCGCTCGCGGCCATAGCTCATCTCGAAGGAGAGCGTTCCCGCATGCGGATGGCCGCCGAGCGCGTCGGGCGCGGGCGCGCCGCAATCGACGATGACGATGCTCTTGCCGGTGTGGAGCCGCTCGAAGCCCGTCATCGGCGCGCTCGCGGGTGGGCGGCCCTTGCACTCCGAGCGCGCGAGGACGAGGTCGAGATAGGCGGGCTCCTGCTCGGTGCTGTCGTTGAAGAGCGCGAGACGCGCGTCCCCGTGGCGGTAGAAGCGCAGCATCGGGGCGGCCCGGTCGATCGCGGCTTGCAGCGGCGCCGGCACCTCGATCCGCGCGGCGCGGAGCGCCGCACGAGCGTCGACGAGATGGCGCAGCGCCGTCGCCTGTATCGCGGGGCTGCGCGCGGCGTGGCCGCCGTCCGGTAGGACTTGCGCGTTCGCCTCGCGCTCGATGAGGCGCAGCACCCGGTCGAGCTCGCTGTCGCCGGCTCCGAGCGCGAGCGAGGCCGCGAGCAGGCCCTTGAGCGCTTGGAGGCGCCCGATCCCCGTCACCTCCCAGGCCGCCGCCCGCCGCAAGTGGCGCGTCTGGCGCGCGAGGCTCTTCAGAAAGGCCGCGCGCGCATCTGCATCGCCCTCGGCCGGCGCCAGAAGCTCCGCCCAGGCGAGCCAGGAATGGAGCCGCTCGCCCATGACGTCGGCGCGCCAGACCAGCGGGTGCCAGCGCGTCTGCGTGTCGAGCCAGGTCTTGAGCAGGGACCGCGCTCGCTCCACCGCCGCCTCGCTCGCGATCGCCGCGAGGTCTGCGAGCCAGGCGAAACCGTGCAGCGCTGCGCGCCATTCGCGGGTTGCGGCCTCGTCGTTCCAAGGCGGCTCCGCGGAGGTCACGGTCTCGCCGTGAAACCGGTATCGGCCCGAGAGGATCGCGTCGCCCTGCGTCGGATCGCCGGGCCAGCGTTCGTCCAGCACGAGGGCAAGGCTGCGCGGCCTCCGGCCCATGAGGCGCAGCCGGTGGAACGGCGTCCGGCAGACCATCGCCCAGACCCGGTAGCGCAGGCGGCGGTCCGTCGATGCGGCGGCCATGGGCGGCGATCGGCTCCTAAGGGGTTCTCGTGCCGGCGCGCAGGTTTCGAATGTTCTCGGCGTAACGCTCGGCGCCGCCCGTGAAGGTGGCGGTGCCCGCGACCAGCACGTCGGCGCCGGCAGCGATCGCGGCCCGCGCGGTCTCTCCGTTGATGCCGCCGTCGACCTCGAGGTCGATGATGCGGCCGGTATAGTCGATGCGCTTCCGGAGCGCGCGGATCTTATCGAGCTGGCTTCCGATGAAGCTCTGTCCGCCGAAGCCGGGATTGACGCTCATCACCAGCACCAGATCGACCTCGTCGAGGACGAAATCGGCGGCCTCCGCAGGGGTCCCGGGATTGAGCGAGACGCCCGCCTTCTTGCCCAGCGACTTGATGAGCTGGATCGTGCGGTGGAGGTGCGGCCCCGCCTCGGGGTGCACGGTGATGATGTCGGCGCCGGCAGCGGCGAATTCGGGAATGAAGGGATCGGCGGGCGTGATCATGAGATGCACGTCGAAGGGCAGCGTGGTATGCGGCCGGAGCGCCCGCACGACGGACGGTCCCACGGTCAGGTTCGGCACGAAGTGCCCGTCCATCACGTCGATGTGGATGTAGTCGGCGCCGGCCGCCGTTACGGCCCGCACTTCCTCACCGAGCTGCGCGAAATCCGCCGACAGGATCGACGGGGCGATGCGAATCGGCCGCTGCATAGACATCGTTGGTAACAAGGATCGCCGCGCGCGGCAAGGCGCGTGCGTGTTACTCGGTGCGGACGAGCCGCGCCGCGAAGAATCCGTCGAGGCCGTCGAGCTCGGCGAGATGGCAGGGGAAGGTGCGGAGATCGCCCTCGGCGGTGAGGCATTCCTTGAGGCCGCCGACTTCCTCGGCCGCGATCGGACGGCGCCGCACCTTCGCGCCGCGGGCGAGCAGGCGCTCGATCTGCTGCGGGCCCTCCTCGGGCTCGAGCGAGCAGGTGCAGTAGACGAGCGTGCCGCCGGGCGCCAGCATCGCGACCGCCGCATCGAGGAGACGCTCCTGCACGGCTGCAAGCCGGATTACGTCGTCCATGCTCTTGAGATGCGGCACATCGGGGTGACGGCGGATGGCGCCGGTCGCGGTGCAGGGCGCGTCCAGGAGCACGAAGGGCGCGGGCTCCGGCGGTTGCCAAGTTGCGGCGTCGGCGGCGACGCATTCGGCCTCGAGGTGGAGCCGGGCGAGGTTCGATTTGAGCCGTTGCAGCCGGCGCGGCGAGCGGTCAATGGCGACGACGTTGGCGCCGGCGGCCGCGATCTGCGCAGTCTTGCCGCCGGGAGCGGCGCAGAGATCGTAGACGCGCTTGCCCACGATCTTGCCGAAGAGGGTTGCTGGAATTGCCGCCGCCGCATCCTGCACCCACCAGGCGCCTTCCTGATAGCCCGGCAGCGACATGATCGCGCCGCCGCTGTTGCGGCGGAGGGTGCCGGTCGGGAGGATCTGCGCCTCCAATGCCTGCGCCCATTTTTCGCGGTCGTTGCGCACGGTGATGTCGAGCGGCGCTTCCTTGAGGTGGGCGGTGGCGATGCCGCGGGCGATGGTCTCGCCATAAGCCCGGCTCCAGGCCTCCCAGAGCCAATTGGGCGTGTTGAGACGGGGCGCGTCCTGCTGTGCGACGAGGCCCGGCCCCTCGAGGCTCAGGCGCCGAAGCACCGCATTGACGAGGCCCTTGTAGGTCGGGAATCCGCGCGCGCCCGCGAGGTCGACCGTGGTGGCGACGGCCGCGTGGGGCGGGGTGCGCAAGAAAAGGAGCTGCGCGATCCCCAGGCGCAGCATGTCGTGCACCATGGCCGCGCGCGGCGGCAACGGCGTGTTGAGGCAGTGCGCGATGAGCGCGTCGATCTGGCCGAGGCGGCGCAGCACGGTCGCGACGAGGAGCCGGGCAAACGCACGGTCGCGCGGCGCGAGGTGGCCGATCTCCGCGCTCTCATCGATGACGTCGTCGAGCGGACGCTTGCGTCGCAGGACCGCGCCGACGAGGTCGACCGCCACGCCGCGCGCGGAGGGGGTATCGTTCTGGTTCGGAGCCGGCTGTGCCACCGCTCGCCGCCCAAGGTTCCCTTGCGTTCCGGGGCGACCGGAAATGCACCTCGCATCCCCGCCCCCGACCTAAACAAACTGGCGCCCAAGTGCCTGGGCTTCAAGCACTACTCTCGGAGGGGGTTGCGGGGAGGGTGCACAGGTGCTCGAATCTCCCCATGCCCGAGCCGAAGCCAACCGCCGAAAAGGCGGATAAACCCGCTGAATCAGCGCGCTCTGCCTCCACCCCGCCGCCGCGGGCCGTGCCGAAGCCGGGGGCGGCGGTCGAAATAGGTGGCCCCAAAGGCCCCGAGCCCACCCGCTATGGCGATTGGGAACAGAACGGCCGCTGCACCGATTTCTAGCCGAAACCCGCTCGCCGCCAAAAGGAAAGGGGCCCGAAACGGGCCCCTCCGGTCTCGAAAGCCTGCTTTGCGGGCTCAGTTCCGGCTTTGGCCGAGCAGGCGCAGCAGCATGATGAAGAGGTTCAGGAAGTCGAGATAGAGCTGGAGCGCGCCCATGATCGCCTTCTTGCCCGCGATCGTGCCGTCATCGCCCGCGAAATAGGACTCTTTGATGCGCTGCGTGTCGTAGGCGGTGAGGCCCGTGAAGATCAGCACGCCGATCACGGAGATCGCAAAGCCAAGGGCCGAAGAGAAGATGAAGAGGTTCACGATGCTTGCGATGACGATGCCGATCAGGCCCATGAACAGGAACGAGCCCATCCCCGTGAGGTCCCGTCCGGTCGTGTAGCCGTAGAGGCTCATCGCCAAGAACATCGCCGCGGTGATGAAGAAGGTGGAGACGACGCTGGCGCCGGTATAGACGAGGAAGATGTAGCCGAGCGACAGCCCCACCAGCGCCGAATAGGCCCAGAACGAGAGTTGAGCCGCCATGAGGCTCATGCGCTGGATGCCGAAGCTCAGGAGGAAGACGAGGCCAAGCGGCGCAAACACCGCGACCCAGATCAGCCCCGAGCGATAGAGGCTGAGATAGAGGCCGGAAGCCGCGGCCCCATAGGCGACGAGGCCGGTGAGGACCAGCGCGGCGCCCATGTAGTTGTAGACGCGCAGCATGAACTGGCGCAGGCCGGTGTCGACTTCGGCCCAAGTCGCCGGGCGCGCCGCAGCGCGGTTTTGCCAATCGTAAGCCATGGAATCCGTCTCCGTCCCCTTTGGGTGAATCTCCTGGGCGGAGATATTGGCACAGGGCGGGGAAACTTCAATAAGCCGATGGCAGTCGCAAAAATACCTTATTCGTTACGGAGATAGGGCGCGGCCGAGACCCCCAGCGCGCGCCAGGTTCCGGCATAGCCGAGCGCGAGCGTCATCGCGAGCGCCACTATCGCCGAGAGTGCCACCGCCCCCGGCAGGAAGACCCAGTCCGTCCGCATCACCTCGGTGACGACGAGGTAGGAGGCGAGCGTTCCAAGCGCGGCCGCGATCGCCGCCGAGAGCAGGCCCAGGAGGCCGTATTCCAGCAGAAAGGCCTTGAGCAGATCGCGGCGCGTCGCGCCCAGCACCTTGAGCACGACGGCCTCGTAGAGGCGGCGGCGGCGAGAGGCCGCGAGCGCGCCCGCGAGGACGAGGCCCGCCGCCACGAGCGCGATCGCCGCGGTCGCTTGGAGCGCGGTTGCCACCGCGGCCACGATGGTGCCCACGGCTTGGAGAGCGTCCTTCACCGGGATGGTGGAGATGTTCGGGAAGCGGTCGGTGACGGCCTTCTCGAGCGCGGCCTCCCGCTCCGGCGGCACGCGCGCCACGGCCATTTCGGTCTCGGGTGCGCCCCCGAAGCTCCCGGGCGAGAACACCATCGCAAAATTGATCCCGAGCGAGGTCCAGTCGAGGCTGCGCAGATTGGCGATCCGCGCGGTCACGTCGCGTCCCAGCACGTTGACGGTGAGCGCGTCCCCGAGTTTGAGCCCCATGCCCCGCGCGAGCTCCGCCTCGAAGGAGACGAGCGGCGGGCCACGGTAGTCGCTCGGCCACCACTCGCCCTCGATCAGCCGCGATCCCGAGGGGAGCGTCGGCGAATAGGTAAGGCCGCGCTCGCTGCGGATCGCCCATTGCGCCTCCGGCGCCACGGCCGCTCGTTCGACGGGAACGCCGTTGAGCCGCACGAGCCGCCCGCGCAAGCTCGGCACGCGCTCGAAGTTGCCGACCCCTGGAAAGCTCGCAAGCAGCGCGTCGAAAGCCGCGGCCTGATCGGGCTGGATGTCGATGAAGAAGAAGCTAGGCGCGCGCTGCGGCAAATCCTTGTCGAGAATGAGGGAGATGTTGCCTTCGACCGCAACCAGCGCCACCAGCACCGTGAGCCCGAGCCCCAGCGAGGCGATCACCTCCGGCGTGTTGGCGCCGCGCCGGCCGAGATTGGCGAGCGCGAGGCGCAAGCCCGGATGCCGCGGGCGGCCGGCCGCGCGCAAGGCGGCGATGACGCCGAGCGCTGTAAGACGAAATAACAAGAGCGCGGCCAAGGCTCCCACCACCGACCAGGCCGCGAGCGGCCGGTCGCTGCTGGTCGCGATCACCAGCGCCGCCAGTGCAATCACCGTCGCCGCCTGCACGATGAGGACGCCGATCCCGAGCTTGGCCAGCGGCGGCTCGCTCGGAGCGCGGAAGAGCGCTGCCGGCGGCACGGCGCGCGCGGTCGCGAGGGGGCCGAGCGCGAAGGCGAGCGTCGTCAGCGCGCCCGCCGCGGCGGCGACCGAGAGCGGCAGGGCATAGAGATCGAAGCGCGCCGCAACCGGCAGCATGGCCGGCAGCAGACGCGCGAGGAGCAGCGGCGCGAGCCCGCCGATGACGAGGCCGCCGAGGATGCCGAGGGCGCCGAGCGCCGCGATCTGCAGGAGGTATGTCGCGAAGACCAGCCGTCCCGAGGCACCGACGGACTTGAAGATCGCGATTGAGAGCGTGCGGCTCGCGAGATAGCCGCTGACGGCATTGCCGACGCCGACGCCGCCGACGAGCAGCGCCGCCAATCCCACCAAGGTCAGATAGAGGCCGACACGGTCGAGCAGGCGCTCGAGACCCGGCGTGGCGTTGGCGACGTCCCGGATGCGCCAGCCGGCGTCCGCGAAGCGGGACTTGGCGTCCGCCTCCCAGGCGGGAATGTCGCTGCCGGCGGGAACGCGCAGGCGGTAGCTGTAATTGACGACGGTGCCTGGGATGAGAAGGCCTGTCTCCGTCAGGGCGGCCTTGGCGATCACGAGCCGCGGACCCAGGATGAAGACGCCGGTCGCGGCGTCGGGCTCGTGCGCGAGCGCCGCCCGGAGGACGAAGCGGGCCTCGCCGACGCGGAGGACGTCGCCGGGCTTCAGATTGAGCCGGTCGAGGAGCGCGGGCGCCGCCACCGCGCCCCAGAGGCCGTCGCGCTTGGCGAGCGCGTCCGCGAGCGCCTGCGGCGGGTCGAGCGCGACCTCGCCATAGAGCGGATAAGTCTCGTCCACGGCCTTGAGCTCGATAAGGCTTCGCGCGGCGCCGTCGTCGCGCCGCGCCATCGCGCGCATGCCGACGCTCTCGGAGACCGTGCCGCTCCGGTCGAGGAAGTCGCGCTCGGCCGCGGTTGCCGGGCGGAGCACCAGCTCGACCTCGGCGTCGCCGCCGAGCATCGAGCGCGCATCCGCATGAAGCCCAGCGCGCACCCCCGCCGCGAGCGAGCCCACCCCCGCGATGATCGCGACCCCGAGGGCGAGACAGGCGAGGAAAATGCGAAAGCCCTTGAGCCCGCCGCGGAGCTCCCGGCGCATCAGGCGGCAGGCGAGCGTCAAGGACATGCTGGCTAATAGGCCGCTGCGGCGCCGCGGCTCGCGCTGTCGGCGACGACGCGCCCGTCCGCGAGCTCGACGATGCGTCCGGTGCGGCGGGCCAGCTCCACCTCGTGCGTGATGAGAAGAAGCGTGGTGCTGCGCTCCGCGCTCAACCGGAAGAGAAGGTCCATTACCTGGCCGCCCGTCGCGCCGTCGAGGTTCCCCGTGGGCTCGTCCGCTAGGATGAGCCGCGGCCCCGCCGCAAAGGCGCGCGCGAGCGCCACGCGCTGCTGCTCGCCGCCCGAGAGCTCCGCGGGATAGTGGTTCCCGCGGCGATCGAGCCCGACCGAGGCGAGGCAGTCGGCCGAGACCTCAAAGGCGTCTCGGCGCCCCGCAAATTCCAGCGGCAGCGCCACGTTCTCGAGCGCGGTCATGGTGGGCACGAGGTGGAAGGCCTGGAACACGATGCCGACGGCGTCGCGGCGGAAGCGCGCGAGGCCGTCCTCGTCGAGTCCCGCGAGATCGGTGCCCGCAATCACGACGCGCCCGGCGCTCGGCCGCACCAGACCCGCGACCGCCATCAGCAGCGTCGTCTTGCCCGAGCCCGAGGGACCGATCAGACTCACGGTCTCGCCGCGGCCCACCGCGAGCGAGACGCCGCGGAGCACGTTGACGGCGCCCGCCGCGCTCGTCAGTGTAACCTCGACACCTTCGAGCAGAATCATGTCAGTGCGTGCGTCAGCGGCCATGGAAGATTTCGGCGGCGCGGCCTCCGGTCGGTCGGGCGAGTGTGGTTATGGACTGTGGCGAAAGCTTGTCAACCTCGCCGCGGCGGCGCTGGTGGCGCTCGCGGTGAGCGACGCCGCCTCGGCTGCGCCGACGCGCATCGTCGCCTTCGGCGACAGCCTCACCGCCGGCTACGGCGTGGCGCCGGAGGAGGCGTTTCCCGCGCGGCTCCAGGGGTGGCTGCACGATCACGGCATCGAGGCGGAGGTCGTCAATGCCGGAGTGTCCGGCGATACCAGCGCGGGCGGCCTTGCTCGCCTCGACTGGACGCTCGCCGAGCCCGCGGACGCCGTGCTCGTGGAGTTCGGCGCCAACGACGCGCTCCGCGCCGTCGATCCCCAATCGACCTACGAGAATCTCGACGCGATTCTGAGCAAGCTCGAGGCGCGCAGGGTCAAGGTGCTGCTGCTGGGCATGGAATCGCCGGCGAATTGGGGCCCCGAGTATCAACGATCGTTCAACGCGATCTACCCGGCGCTCGCGGAACGGCACCACGTGCTCCTCTACCCGTTCTTCCTGCAAGGTGTGGCGCTCGATCCGAGCCTCAATCAACCGGACATGCTCCATCCCAACGCCCGCGGCGTCGACACGATCGTCGCGCGAGTCGGCCCTTACGTGCTGCGCCTCCTCGGAGCCTCGGCGCCCGGAGGAAGCGGATGAGCGCCATTCAGTTCCGCGCGGCCGAGGGCAGGGGTGCAGGCTGGGCCGAGGCCGCCAAGAGCTGCGCCGACGCCTTGCTGCCGGTGCCGGAAGGGGCGAGCCTCGGGTTCCTCTACGTCACCGACGCGCTCGCCGGCGATCTCGGCAGCACCCTAACCTTCCTGCGGGAGCGCACGCGCATTCCCCATTGGGTGGGCGCGATCGGGCTCGGCGTCTGCGGCCGGCGCGAGCATTTCGAGACGCCGGCGGTGAGCGCCTTGGTCGCGAACTTTCCGGAAGGCGCCTTTCGCGTGTTCGCGCCCGTGGGCCGCGGGGCAATAGGCGAGGGCGAGCGCGCCTGGATCGCCTCGGCGCATCCCGGCGTCGCCGTCGTGCACGGCGACCCCCGTGATGCCGGGATCGTTGCGGCGGTGTCGTCGCTCAGCGCCGAAGGCGGCCTCTATCTCGTCGGTGGCCTCTCCGCCGCCATGAGCGCGCCGCCGCGTCTCGTCGCCGACCGCGTCGTCGAGGGCGGGCTCTCGGGCGTGCTGCTTGGGCCGGAGATCGCGGTCGCCACGGGCCTGACCCAGGGCTGCTCGCCGATCGGGCCGGTGCGCCGCGTCAGCGAGGCGCGCGAGAACATCGTCATGGCGATCGACGAGCGGCCCGCGCTCGAGGTCTTCAAGGAGGACATCGGCGAGCTCCTCGCGCGCGATCTCCGCCAGGTCGGCGGGCGCATCTTCGCGGGCATCCCCGTGCGCGGCTCGGACACCGGCGACTATCTCGTGCGGAACCTCATGGCGCTCGACGTGGAGCGGCAGTGGCTCGCGATCGCGGAGAAAGTGGCGCCGGGCGATCCGATCCTCTTCTGCCGCCGCGATCCCGCGAGCGCGCTCGCGGATCTGAAGCGCATGCTCGGGGGCCTGCAGCGCCGGCTCGCGGCGCCGCCCAAGGCCGGCCTCTATTTCAGCTGCGTCGCGCGCGGTCCCAACCTCTTCGCAGGCGAAAGCGAGGAGGTCGACGCGATCCGGGCGGCGCTCGGCGATTTCCCGCTCGCGGGGTTCTTCGGCAACGGCGAGATTGCCCACGACCGGCTCTACGGCTATACGGGCGTCCTCGCGCTGTTCCTCTGACGGTCTCCGCCCCGGCGGCGGCGCGAGAAGCGCAGGGCCGGATGCTACGCCTTTTCGTGGGAATCGGATTGCCGCCGGAGCTGAAGCTCCGGATCTCGCTCATTTGCTCGGGGGTGCCGGAAGCGCGCTGGGTCGATTCCGGGAACTTACACCTGACGCTCCGCTTCATCGGCGAGGTCGACGAGGGCCTCGCGGGCGACATCGACGCGGCGCTCCTGCGTATCGAGCAGCCGCGCTTCGAGCTGACCCTCGCGGGGGTCGGCCAGTTCGGAACTCGCATGCTCTGGGTCGGCGTCGAGAAGAATCCGCCGCTGCTGCAGCTTCAGGGCAAGGTCGAGAGCGCGCTGCAGCGGTTGGGCCTGCCGCCGGAGGGACGGCGCTTCACGCCGCACGTGAGCTTGGCGCGCCTCAGGCCGCCGCTCGGGCCGAAATTGCAGGCGTTTCTCGGGGAGCATGCGCTCTTTCGAGCGCCCCCCTTCGAGGTCAGGGAGTTCGCGCTCGTTGCGAGCTACCTCAGCAAGAGCGGCTCGATCTACGAGGACCAGGCGGAATACGCACTACGCTGATCGCGCGCGTCCGATCGGATCTCAAAGCGGCAGCACGGCGCCGCTTCCGCCGGGAATCACGTTGAGCACCGTGTTCGCCAGGCCCAGAAACGCAAAGGCCAATGCGACCGCGAGGGCGTTGCCGGGACTCTCGTCTTCGTCATGACGGTAGGAGAGCTTGAAGGTGCGGCGGGACATGGGAGCGCTGCCTTTTGACGAGGGGTCGCGCGCGCCATGTTACGCTTCGGTGATTAAGCCGGGGTAAAGGGCGCCGCCGCCGACATGCTCCCAGACGCGGTTCGACGCGGATTTCTTGCGTTAGTCGCACGGTTGTGATTCTCTCTTCGAAGCCGACAGCCGTCGGCGCTCAAGGAAAGGGATCAGGAATGGCGACGCAAAAGGCAGGCACCAAGGCCACGGTGACCGTGAAGCATCTCGCGGCGGCGCTCGCGGAAATGCACGAGATGTCCAAGAAGCAGGCGGAGGCCGTCCTCGGAGATTTCGTCGGACAAGTCGTGAAGCACCTTAAAAAGGGTAATCGCATCCGCATCGGTGGTCTCGGCATCCTCGCGGTGCGGAACCGGGCCGCACGGATGGGCCGCAATCCCGCCACCGGCGAGCCTATCAAGATCAAGGCCAGCAAGAAGGTCGCGTTCCGTGCGGCCAAGGATCTGAAGGAAGCGATCTGAGCCCTCGGTGGCGGGCGCGATCAGCCGGAGGGATTCGCGATGCAAGCAGGCGGCGCCGGCGACGGCGCCGCCTTTGTTCATGCCGGGGCGCGCGGGGCTTTGAAGACGGTCCCGTCGAGCGTAGTTGCCGTCTTGGCCGAATAGGGCAGGAAACCCCGGCGCTTGATCCAGTTCTCCGTCCATTCTCGGACGGCTGCGGTGTCGGCACCGCTTCGGCGCCGGCCTGCGCGCAAGCCCGCGAGACGGTCGAGTCGCGCCTGCCGTTCGGGACCGAACGCTTCCGCGAGGAAGCGGCAGAGCCGCGGCGAGCCTGCTACGCAGCCCATCGCCTGCTGCCTTGATGCGCGAAGAGGCACGGCGCCGTCCGTGGCTCACCTTTGCTTTATCTTCGCGTAAAGGAAAAATATCTTTGAAACGCGGGAAACGTCATTTCCCTTATTTACACTGCCACTCCGTTCGTAATAGCGCAGGCGATTGAAATCCTGCCGGTATCTCGATTCGGCGTGATCCCCTCGGTACGTTGGGCTATGAGTGGCGGCGCACTGCGGTCGGAGGGGGAGCATGGCGTGGGATCCCGCGCAATACCTGAAGTTCTCGGACGAGCGGCTCCGCCCGGGCTTCGATCTGTTGGCGCGGGTCGGCGAGCTGCCCGCGGGTGCGGTTGCCGATCTCGGCTGCGGTACCGGCGTTCACGCGCGCGCCATGGCGGAGCGCTGGCCCGAGCGCGCGGTCCTCGGCGTCGACTCCTCGCCGGAGATGCTGCGCCAGGCGCAGGCGACGCCCTCGCGCATCCGGTGGATCGAGGC